>JADMIO012610821.1_pt1 | contig 18834 bp, 20 predicted proteins | sample 8958161 | NCBI WGS metagenome assembly JADMIO01 (sample SAMN16585339, study PRJNA669376) | soil metagenome | isolation source: Crop rotation soil | place: USA: Cullars Rotation, Alabama | collected 2011 | reverse complement strand
CGACAACTTGTCCACGTGGAATTCTAAGCTTAGGATCCCAATGTGCTGGAAAGCCCGCGGGAAGCCCGTCCCTCCGCAGGCGGGTGGCGTACCAGACGCAGGCGCCGAGTGTGTACGCGGACTTGTCGGTTCGCGAGAACCTGGAATTCTTCGCGGCTGTTCTCGGGGTGGCGGCCGCCGCGGTCGATGCCGCGGTCGAGACGGTCGGGCTCACTGGGCTCGAGCGCGCTCTCACGGGTCGACTGTCGGGCGGGGAGCGCTCGCGGGTGTCGCTCGCCGCCGCGCTCCTCGCCGAGCCCGAGGTGATGGTCCTCGACGAGCCGACCGTCGGCCTCGATCCAGTCCTTCGCAAGCAGCTGTGGGACACGTTCCGCGCGCTGGCCGACCGCGGAGCCACCCTCGTCGTGTCGAGCCACGTGATGGACGAGGCGGAGCGCTGCGACCGGCTGCTCCTGATGCGCGAGGGTCGGATGATCGCCGACGACGAGCCTGAGGCGTTGCTGCGCCGTACCGGCGCCGACGACATCGAGGGCGCGTTCCTCGCCCTTGTCGACCAGGAGCCGGACACGTGAGCGTCTCGATCACGATGGCGGTGATGCGGCGCGTCCTGCTGCAGCTGCGGCGCGACCCGCGGACCGTCGTGCTCCTGCTCGTCGTCCCGTGCCTGCTGCTGACCTTGCTGTGGTGGATGTACGACGCGGACGAGGCGGTGTTCGACAGCCTCGGGCCGCCGCTGCTCGCGATGTTCCCGTTCGTCGTCATGTTCCTGGTGACGTCGGTGACGACACTGCGCGAGCGCTCGTCCGGAACACTCGAGCGGCTGCTCTCGATGCCGATGGGCAAGCTCGACCTGCTGGCCGGCTACGCGCTCGCCTTCGGCGCCGTCGCGCTCGTCCAGGCGCTGCTCGCGGTCGGGCTGACCGTCGGGCTGCTCGGCCTCGACCTGCAGGGACCTCTATGGGCTCTCGGAGTCGTGGCCGTCGCGGACGCCGTGCTCGGAACGGTGCTCGGGCTGTTCGTCTCGGCCTTCGCCGAGACGGAGTTCCAGGCGGTGCAGTTCATGCCGGCGCTCGTGCTCCCTCAGGTGCTGCTCTGCGGACTGTTCGTGCCCCGGGACGAGCTGCCGGACGTGCTCCACGCAGTTGCCGGCGTCATGCCGCTCACCTATGCCGTCGATGCGATGCAGCAGGTGCAGGGGGAGTCGAGCCTGACCGGCGACTTCTGGGCCGACCTTGCGGTGATCGTCGGTTTCGTGGTCGCACTGCTCGCTTTGGGCGCGGCGACCCTGCGCCGCCGGACCGCGTGACGGTCGCGTTCCCGGCGCGCGGACATGAGCGGCCCGCCTGACGGTGTCGGCGCGCCGTGCGAGGCTCGAGGCATGTTGACGATGGGAGTCGACGAGCGCCGTCGGCGGCTCGTGCGGCGGCACGCGATCTCGCCAGACGCAGCCGCACCCGACGTCGTCTCTGCCGTCGACGCGATGGTCGTCCAGCACGCCACGGACCCCGCGACCGTCTACCTGTCGATCCTCGCTCGGTGCCCCGGCGCCAAGCTCGACGACGTCGCGCACGAGCTCTACGACCGCCGGTCGCTGGTCCGCAACCTCGCGATGCGCCGCACCCTGTGGGTCATGCCGGTCGAAGCGGTGCCGGTCGTCCACCACGCCGCCAGCGTCGCGATCGCCGCGCGGCTGCGGCGGCAGCTCGTCAAGGATCTCGAGACCGGCCCCACCGAGCCGCCGCTCACCGGCGACGTCGCCGGTTGGCTCGCCGACGTCGAACGCAGCGTCGAGCAGGCGCTGCGCGCACGCGAGGTCGCCACCGCCGCGCAGTTGGCCGGCGATGAGCCGCGACTCCAGACGGCGCAGCTGCCGACCACCGACAAGGCATACGACGTCCGCCGCAACATCACCACGCGCGTGCTGGCGCTCATGGGCACCGAGGGCCGAATAGTGCGCGGCCGGCCGCGCGGAACGTGGACCTCGAGGCAGCACTCGTGGCAGACCGCCGACGACTGGTGGCCCGAGGGGATCGCCGCGATCCCCGAGGCCGAGGCGCGGGCCACGCTCGCTCGGCGGTGGCTCCAGGTCTTCGGGCCGGCGGCCCTCGCCGATCTCCAGTGGTGGACCGGCTGGACGCTCGGCCACACCCGGGCCGCTCTGGCCGAGCTCGAGACCGTCGACGTCGACCTCGACGGCATGTCCGGCGTGGTCCTCGCCGACGACGTCGACCCCGAGCCGGCGCTCGCGCCCTCGGCCGCGCTCCTTCCCGCGCTCGACCCGACTCCGATGGGCTGGCAGTCGCGCGACTGGTATCTCGGCCCGCACAAGGCGCGGCTGTTCGACCGCAACGGCAACGTCGGGCCGACGGTCTGGTGGGACGGTCGCATCGTCGGCGGGTGGGCGACGCGAAGCGGCGGCGAGGTCGTGTGGCAACCGCTCGAAGACGTCGGCTCCGCGGCAAGGGCGGCGATCGACGCCGCCGCGGCCGCTCTCGAGCCGCGCCTGGCCGGCACGGTGGTGGTCCCGAGCTTCCGGACGCCGCTCGAGCGCGAGCTCAGCGGTTGACCCAGGCCTCTTCGATCTCGGCGAGCAGCTCGCCCTCGGTCACGACGTCGCCTTCGCTGACGGCGATCTCGGTGACCGTTCCGTCGACCTCGGCGAGCACCGGGATCTCCATCTTCATGGACTCCAGGATCACGAGCGTGTCGTCTGCGGCGACCTTGTCGCCGGCTTGAGCGACGACGCGGAGGACGTTGGCCACGAGCTCGGCGTTGACCAGATGCCCCATCGCGACTCCTCCGCTCGTGTGGCTCGGTGCGCTCCGTGTGCAGCACGCCGGCGAGTTGCGGGCAGCCTATCGTCCAGGTCTGAGCCGTCTGGAGCATCGCGCCGCGTAGCCTGGTGCGTGGTCTTGTCGAGCCGCACGTGGTCGAGGAGGAGCCCGGATGCTGCGTCGGACGCTGCTCATGCTGTCGCGCAGCGACCGCGTCAAGCACCTGGTCAGCGAGATGCCGGTCTCGAGCGGCATCGTCGCCCGATACGTCGCGGGCGAGTCGGTCGACGACGCGGTCACGGCGACGTCGACCCTGATCGACAGCGGCCGACTGGTCACCCTCGACCACCTCGGCGAGGACACCCTCGACGAGGCGCAGGCGCACGCCACGGTCGACGCGTACGTGCTGCTGCTCGATCGGCTCGCCGACAAGGGCCTTGCGCACGGCGCGGAGGTCTCGGTGAAGCTTTCCGCGGTGGGCCAAGCGCTCGCCGACGGGCACCACGTGGCGCTCGACAACGCGCGCGTCATCTGCGAGGCCGCCGCACGAGCGGGCACCACGGTGACGCTCGACATGGAGGACCACACGACGACCGACTCCACGCTCGAGATCCTCGGTGAGCTCAGGCGGGACTTCTCCGGGACCGGCGCGGTGCTGCAGGCGTACCTGCGCCGCACCGAGGCCGACTGCCGCGACCTCGCCTATGAGGGCTCTCGTGTGCGCCTCTGCAAGGGCGCCTACAAAGAGCCGGAGTCGGTCGCCTTTCAGGACAAGCACGAGGTGAACCTGTCGTATGTCCGCTGCCTGAAGGCGCTGATGGGCGGCGCGGGGTACCCGATGGTCGCGTCGCACGATCCTCGGATGATCGCGATCGCCGACGAGCTGGTGCGCCGCGCGGGCCGTGAGCAGGGCACCTACGAGTACCAGATGCTGTTCGGCATCCGTCCAGACGAGCAGCGTCGGCTCGCGGCAGCCGGCGAGAAGGTGCGCGTCTACGTGCCCTACGGCGACCAGTGGTACGGCTATTTGATGCGACGTCTGGCGGAGCGACCTGGCAACCTGGCCTTCTTCGCACGTTCACTGATCACGAAGGGCTGAGCGAGGCTCGGCGAAACCACGCGACATCAAGGACATCAAGGAGGCATGCGCGATGACTGTTGCGGTGCTCGGGGCTGGCGTCATGGGGGAGACCGTGGTCTCCGGACTGCTGCGCGCCGGGCGACCGCCGGCCGATCTGCTGCTGACCGTGCGTCGCAGCGAGCGCGGAGCCGAGCTCCGTGAGCGCTACGGCGTCGACGTCGTGAGCAATGTCGAGGCCGCGGCGAAGGCCGACACGCTCGTGCTCGTCGTGAAGCCGCAGGACATGCCTGACCTCCTCGACGAGATCGCGCCCGCGGTCCGTTCCGGGCAGCTCGTCATGTCGTTGGCCGCCGGTATCACCACGGCGTCGATCGAGTCGCGGCTCCCCGAGGGGGTGGCCGTCGTCCGGGTGATGCCGAACACCCCGGCGCTCGTGGACGAGGGCATGTCCGCGATCAGTCGGGGTTCGCACTGCGATGAGGAGCACCTCGTCGAGGCAGAGCAGCTGATGGGCGCGACCGGCCGCGTGGTCCGGGTTCCCGAGAAGCAGCAGGACGCCGTCACGGCGATCTCTGGCACCGGTCCTGCGTACCTCTTCTTCGTCGTCGAGGCCATGATCGAAGCCGGCGTTCACCTCGGCCTGCCACGGTCGACCGCGACCGAGCTCGTCATCCAGACGATGGTCGGCTCGGCGAAGCTGCTGCGCGAGACCGGCGAGCATCCGACCGTGTTGCGCGAGCGCGTGACGTCGCCCGGCGGGACCACCGCCGCCGCGATCCGCGAGCTCGAAGACCACAAGGTGCGGGCTGCGTTCATGGTCGCCCTCGAGAGCGCGCGCGACCGTTCGCGCGCCCTTGCTCGCGGCGAGTCCGACTAGCGACTCGGGCGGGCGGCGCCTCAGAGCGCAGGCTGGATATTCGCTTTCGTAAAGAATTCGTTGTCGTCTCGTTCGCGAATATCGCTTCATCTTGGCGTAAGCGAAGAGTCGACACCGCCTACCGCGTGGGTACAGTCGCCCGCGTGAGCGGCCCGGTGTTCGTCGAGTCCGCGGCCGACGTGGTTCGACGTCGCGGGCTGCGCCGGATGCGCGCTGTCGCACTTGCCCTTCTCCTGGTCGCCGCCGCCGTTTTTGTCGCGACGCTGCACGGCGAGGGCGCATGGGCGTACGTGCATGCGACCGCGGAGGCGGCGATGGTCGGCGCGATCGCCGACTGGTTCGCGGTCACCGCGCTCTTCCGGCATCCCCTCGGCCTGCCGATCCCGCACACGGCGATCATCCCGACCCGCAAGGACGCGCTGGCCCACAGCCTGCAGGACTTCGTGACCGACAACTTCCTGTCCGAAGACGTCGTCCGCTCCCGCGTCGCGGCCGCCGAGGTGAGCCGCCGCGCAGGGGAGTGGCTGGCGGTCGAGAAGAACAGCGTGTGGGTCGTCGACGAGGCGACAGCCCTCGTGCGGGCGGCGCTCGGTCGCGTCACAGACGACGACGTCGCCGTGCTCATCGAGTCCGAGCTGCTGCCGAGGCTCGCCGAGGAGCCGCTGAGCCAGGTGATGGGGCGGCTGCTGGAGGAGGTCGTGGCGGAGGACGCGCACCGTGGGCTCGTCGACCTCGCCCTCAGCGAGGCCTACCGATGGCTGACGTCGAACCGCGCGGCGGTGGAGGCCGCGCTGTCCACCCGGGCGCCGTGGTGGACCCCGAAATGGCTCGACGACAAGGTAGTCGGCCGACTGCACACCGAGGCGGTCGCGTGGGTCGCCGACATCCGCGACACCCCCGATCACCCGGCGCGGCACGCGCTCGACGCGCTGCTTCGCCAGCTGGCCGCCGACCTCCAGAACGATCCGGCGACGATCGAGCGCGCCGAGCGCCTGCAGCGGCGCGTGCTGAGCTCTCCCCAGGTGGTCGCCTCAGCGGTGTCGATCTGGAATGCCGTGCGGCGGTCGCTCCTCGAGGCGCTCGAGACCCCCGACAGCGCCGTTCGCACCCGCGCCGTGCGCGCGCTCAGCGAGTTCGGCGGTCGGCTGTCGAAGGACTCGGCCCTGCAAGCGCGCCTCGACGCAGCCGCCCAGGACGCCGCCGCGTTCCTCGTCCAGCGGTACGGCCGCGAGCTGACGACCGTCATCACCGACACGATCGAGCGCTGGGACGGGCGTGAGGCGGCCCGCCGGATCGAGTTGCACGTCGGCCGCGACCTGCAGTTCATCCGCATCAACGGCACAATCGTTGGCGGGCTCGCAGGGCTCGCCATCTACTCGCTCGGACGCCTGCTGTGAGGGCGAGACATAGGCTCGGCCCATGACCGGCTCAGCGACGGTCGTCTTCGACGACGGCCTGACGCAGTACGACTTCGGGCTCGGTCACCCGATGGCGCCCATCCGTGTCGACTTGACCATCCGGCTCGCACGGTCGCTCGGCGCGCTTGACCTGCCGGACGTCTCGGTCGTCCCGGCGCCGCTTGCGACGGACGACGAGTTGATGCTCGTGCACGACCGGTCGTACATCGACGCGGTCCGCGAGATGGCGGAGCACCCCCTCGAGCTCGACCTCGAGCACGGACTCGGCACCGAGGACAACCCGTGCTTCAGCGGGATGCACCACGCGTCCGCGCACATCGCGGGCGCGACGCTGCTCGGCGCCCAGCGCGTTTGGTCGGGCGAGTCGCTGCACGCGGTCAACATCAGCGGCGGGCTGCATCACGCCATGCGGACGATGGCGAGCGGCTTCTGCATCTACAACGACCCCGCGATCGCCATCGCGTGGATGCTGGCCAACGGCGCGGAGCGGATCGCCTACGTCGACGTCGACGTGCACCACGGCGACGGGGTCCAGGCCGCCTTCTACGACGACCCACGCGTCCTCACGATCAGCCTGCACGAAAGCCCCCAGACCCTGTTCCCCGGCACCGGCGACCCAGCGGAAATCGGCGGCCCGGGTGCGGAGGGTTCGTCGGTGAACGTCGCCCTCCCGCCGGGAACCGACGACGCCGGATGGCTGCGGGCGTTCCATGCCGTGGTCCCGCCGCTGCTGCGGGAGTTCAGGCCCGATGTGCTCGTCAGCCAGCACGGCTGCGACTCGCATGCCGACGACCCGCTGGCCCATCTGATGCTCAGCATCGACGGGCAACGGGCCGCGCACGCGGCCCTGCACGACCTCGCGCACGAGGTCGCGGGCGGACGCTGGCTGGTCACCGGCGGCGGCGGGTACGCCGTCGTCGAGGTCGTGCCGCGGACGTGGTCGCACCTGCTGGCGATCGTCGGCGGCGCCCCGATCGACCCGGTGACCGAGACGCCGGCCTCGTGGCGCGACCACGTCGCGCGGGTGACGGGCCGGGCAACGCCGGCGTGGATGACCGACGGCGGCGATGCCGCATATCAGGACTGGTCGACCGGGTACCACCCTGACTCGTGGCTCGACCGGAGCATCTCCCGCACCCGCGACAACGTCTTCCCGTTGAACGGCATCGACCCGTCCTTCTAGGGTCGGCGCGTCGGTCTGTCTCGTGCGCGCGCACCCGGGGTGCCGTTAAGGTGGCGACGAACGCCGTCGCGACCCGGATGCCTGCTGCAGGCCCGCTGTGGTCGATCAGAAACTGTGCGTAGCGGACATCGGTGAGTTGCAAGCGACACGCCGGTAACACTCTCCACGGATGCCGCTATTTCGGATCAATTTGTCGACTCCACTTCCCCAGCAGCCCCACTTGCCACTACTCTCACCACAGCGTGGGCGCCATTGTGTGATCCTCAGTGGGGAAGCTGAGGACCGACCCGCGCCGGAAGTTGGTGCAGCGATATGGCGTCACAAACCGGAGGCGAAGGCCTCTCCGAGGTCAAGTTCCTCACCGTCGCCGAGGTTGCGGCCGCGATGCGCGTGTCGAAGATGACGGTGTACCGCCTCGTGCACGGCGGCGAGCTTCCGGCCGTCCGCGTGGGCCGTTCCTTCCGCGTCCCCGAGGACGCCGTGAACGAGTATCTGCGCAAGTCCTTCTTCCAGGCCGGCTGACCGCCCGGCCCACCGCCCCGTCGCTCGCCCGCGGCCGCTCGCAGCGGCCGCGGCGTTTTCGCGCATTCGGAGGGGCACGGTCTTCAAGGGTAGGCTTGGCCGGTCATGTTCCGGCCTGACCAGCCACAGCAACGCCCGAAAGGTAGACCGTGGGCTCTGTTATCAAGAAGCGCCGCAAGCGGATGGCGAAGAAGAAGCACCGCAAGCTGCTGAAGAAGACTCGCATCCAGCGTCGCCGTCAGGGCAAGTAGTCCGGCCCCGAGCCCCATGGGACGTACCGTCCTCGTCACCGGCGTCTGCCGCGAGCTCGGCGGGCGCTTCGCCCGCTGCCTCGCTGAGGACCCCGCCGTCGACCGTGTCGTCGGCGTCGATGTCGTCCCTCCTCGCACCGACTTGGGCAAGGTGCACTTCGTTCGCGCAGACATCCGCAACCCGGTGATCGCCAAGGTGATCGCGGCCGAGGCCGTCGACACTGTCGTCCACCTGGGGGTGATCTCCACGCCGAGCGGCGCCGGCGGCCGCACGCCGATGAAGGAGATCAACGTCATCGGCACCATGCAGCTCCTCGCGGCCTGCCAGAAGGCGCGGGGGCTCGAGCGCCTCATCGTGAAATCCTCGTCGAGGGTCTACGGGTCTTCCAGCCGCGATCCGGCGATGTTCACCGAGGACATGGCGCCGAAGCGACTTCCGCGATCGGGCTTCGCCAAGGACTCTGTCGAGGTCGAGACCTACGTCCGCGGCTTCGGCCGGCGCCGCCCGGACGTTCAGGTCACGACGCTGCGGTGCGCGAACCTCCTGGGCCCGACCATCCAGACCACCCTCACCCGCTACTTCGAGCTTCCCGTGGTGCCGACGGTGCTCGGCTTCGACCCTCGCCTGCAGTTCTGCCATGAAGACGACGCGCTCGACGCGCTGCGGGTCGCGACCCTGTCCGACGTCGACGGCACGTTCAACATCGCGGGCGACGGTGTGCTGATGCTGTCGCAGGCGATGCGACGCCTCGGCCGCCCGACTGTCGCGCTCCCCGCCCCGGCGCTCGGCATGCTCGCGACCTTGTTCCCCGCAGCCCGCGCGGCCGAGCTGACGACCGAGCAGACCGAGTTCTTGACCTACGGTCGCGGCATCGATGCGTCCGCGGCTCGGGCGAAGCTCGGCTTCGAGCCGAGGCACACCACCGCCGAGGCGTTCGAGACGTTCGCGCGCCGGCTCCGGCCAGGCGCGTTCAACGCTGAGCGGATCAGCGAGCTCGAGGCTCAGATCTCGGGCCTGTTGGCGAAGGCAGGCGCACGTGGCTGACGCCGAGATCATTCCCATCGGCAACCGTGGCCGGCCCGGTCGCGGCTCGCGCACGACGCCGTCCGCCGCGGCGCGGGCGCTCGCCCCGCAACAGCGGTCGGCTCGCGCCTCGGAGCCGGCCGAGCCGGCCGAGCCGGCCGAGCTCGCCGACCCGGAGGCCCCGGCCCCGGCCCCGGTCACGTCGCCGACGAGGAGGCAGCGGCGGACTTCGCCGCGACCGCCGGTCGTCGACCTGCCGACCTCCGAGGCGGTGGCAGATCCTGAGCCGGTCTCGGTGGCTGAGTCCGTCCCAGCCATGGAGGCCGTCAACGCGGACGATCTCGCCGACGCGATCGCCGACGCCGCGCGCGACACGTTCGGCGACGCCCTCTGGCAACCTCGGCTCGCCGAGTTCCTCGCCTTCCTCCGCAGGCGGCTGACCGGCGACTACGAAGTCGACGAGTTCGGCTTCGACGCCGAGATCACCGACCGCTTCGTCATGGCGGCCTTGCGGCCGCTGGCCGAGAAGTGGTTCCGGATCGAGGTGAGGGGCGTCGAGAACATCCCCGCGGACGGCGGTGCGCTCGTCGTCTCGAACCACTCCGGAACGGTGCCGATCGACTGCCTGATGACGGCCCTCGTCGTCCACGACCACAGCGGGCGTTTCTTGCGCATGCTCGGCGCAGACCTCGTCTTCCGGCTGCCGTTCGTCGGCGAGCTCGCCCGCAAGGGAGGGGCAACGCTCGCCGGCACCGAGGACGCCGAGCGAATGCTGTCGCGCGGCGATCTGGTGGGTGTCTGGCCGGAGGGCTTCAAGGGCATTGGGAAGCCGTTCGCCGAGCGTTACAAGCTCCAGCGATTCGGCCGCGGCGGTTTCGTCGCTGCCGCCATGCGCACGCAGGTGCCGATCGTGCCGTGCTCGGTCGTCGGGGCCGAGGAGATCTATCCGCTCGTCGGCAACATCCCGTCGCTCGCCCGCCTGCTCGGCGTCCCGTACATCCCGATCACGCCCTTCTTCCCGTGGCTGGGGCCGCTCGGCATGATCCCGCTGCCGTCGAAGTGGCTGATCGAGTTCGGCGAACCGGTTCGCACCGACACCTATGGCGACACGGCAGCCGACGACCCCATGCTCGTCTTCAACGTGACCGATCAGGTGCGCGAGACCATCCAGCAGACCCTCTACGCCCTTCTGATGGAGCGCACGAGCGTCTTCTCCTGACGTCGCCGCACGACCGTCAGGGCAGCGGCAGGACCGTCGGGAGCGGCAGCGTCGGCACCGGCAGCGTCGGCAGGGGGACCGACGGGAGGGGGACCGTCGGCAGCGGTACGCCCGGGACCGATGGCAAGGGCAGGCTCGGGGAGCTGGTCGAGCCCCCGCCGGTCGGCAGGGGCAGCTGCGGCTGTTGAGGATGGCCGCCGCCGCCGCCGCCTTGCTGCTGATGGCTGCCCTGACCGTCACCGCCGTGGCCGCCGCCGCCATCCCCGCCGCCCGTCAGCACGGGCAGCGTCGGCAGGTTGGGCGGAGGGCTCTGCGCGCCGTCCCCGCCGGTGGCCGAGCCGAGGGTGCCCGGAAGCACGTCGAGGACGCTCTGGGTGGTCTGCGCGAGCTGGTCCAGCGCCGACGGGAGTTTCAGCGGCGCAAGCGGGCTGCAGAGCTCGCAGGCATCCCGGGCAGCGCCGTCGATGTCGGTCAGCACCCCGGCGGCGTCGACGACCGCGACCTGGGCGTCCGGCGGGACGATCTGCCCGAGGTTGCTGAGGCGCGAGGACGACTCGTCGGCGAACTGGCGGACCTCGACGATGCTCGACGCGCTGCCGTCGGCGCGGTAGTCGTCGACCAGGTTGTCGGAGCCCTCGGTCGCCTGGCTCTCGAAGTCGGCGAGCGCGTCCGCGATCAGCGACGCCGTCGTGGGGTCGTCGGGCCGCGAGACAGCCAATTGCTCGGCTTCGGACAGTCGCTCGGACGCTTGGTCGAGCAGGACGTCGCCGCGATCCTGGTCGGATCCCGCCGTGGTGACCTGCACCCACTCGAGTCCGCGTTTGACCTGGTACAGCGGGTCCCCTGGCAGGGCGGACTGGCTTGCCGCCGCGACGCCTCCGGCAGTCGCGCACAACAGCAGTGTCGTCGTCGCGATCCGGAGCCCTCGAGCGGACCGGGAGTCGGGGGCGAGTTGGAGCTCGCGCGCCGTCCGCTCACGAGCCGGCGCCGGCGGCAGGTCGGCCAACGCGGCCGGCGCAGCGGCCATCAGCCGCGTCCGCAGGTCGGCTGCGAACTCAGGCCGCATAGACGGCGCGTCGATCTCCCGGAGGTGCGACACGATCTCGAAGAACGCGCGGGTCTCCGCCGAGGCGTCGGCGGGCGCCCGCGTGCCGTCGACAACGGCGGCAAGCTCCTCGGCTCGCCGTCGTGTCGACGTCGTCCACCTCATGTGCATGCTTCTCCGCGTGTGCTCGACTGGCTGCCCCGTGACCAGGCCGGACCGATGCGGTTGGCCTTTGCGCGGACAACGACGCAATCCGCCGCGGAGTTACGGGGGGCGGCCGACAAATCCGGGGTGCGCTGCATCGCCGGGCGCGTCATCGGAGGTCCTTCGGGAGCAGCTTGGCGAGGTTCCGGACGGCGCGGAGCTGCAGTTGCTTGACCGCGCCCTCGCTGCGGCCGAGGCTCTTCGCCGTCTCGGCGATGGAGTAGCCGTTGAGGAAGCGCAGAACGAGACAGTCGTTCTGCTCCGGCGGCAGCTTCGTCATCGCGTCGCGCAGGACGTCGCTGGTCAGCGCCGCGAGCACCTCCTCCTCGGGGCTGTCGCTCGCCTCGCGGCGGTCGGACAGGTCGTCGGTCGAGGTCTCCAGCCTGGTGCGGCTCGCCTTGAAGTGGTCGACGACGAGGTTGCGCGCGATGGTCGTGAGCCACGCCCCGAAGTCCTTGCCCTGCCACTGGAAGCTCGCCATGGACCGGAGGGCGCGAAAGAACGTCTCGCTTGTGAGGTCCTCGGCGAGGGTTCGGTTCGTGACGCGGTAGTAGACGAACCGATAGATCGCGGGGCTGTAGTGGTCGTAGAGGGCGCCGAACGCGTCGGCGTCGCCGGAGCGGGCGAGGTCGACCAGGGCTGTCAGGCGTGCTGACTCGGCCTCAGCCGCGTCGACAGCGTCGACAGAGCCGACAGAGTCGTCAGGTCCGCCCGAGCCGGGCCCGGAGTGGGCGAACGCGGGCGAGGTGGCGAGAAGCCGCTGGTCGCGCAGAGACTCGACGACGGCGCACCGCAGGGCGTCGAGGCCCGCGGTTTGCGACCATGGCGACCGAGACACGAGCACTCCCTCCAGCGCCCCCGGCGCTGACGTGGTGCCCACGATCGTACGCATCCATGCAGTCCCGCGCACAACGTTCCGTTAGTCGATCCGCACTCTCCGTAACATTTCCGCCGACAGGGCGCTCGTTTCAGCGGGGGTGGCGGCGGCGGAGCGCGAAGGCAGCCGCGACACTGCCGGTCGCCGCGCCTGCGCCGGCCGCCGTGAGCAGGCCGACCTTCGCGGCCTTGCGACCGGTCCGGTAGTCGCGGATCCGCCACCCGTTCCTGCGCGCATGCTCGCGCAGCCTGGCGTCCGGGTTCACGGCGCACGGGTCGCCGACAAGCGTGAGGAGCGGGAGGTCGTTCACCGAGTCGGAGTAGGCCGAGCACCGGTCGAGGTCGAGCTCCTCGCGCGCGGCGAGGGCCGCGACTGCGTCGGCCTTCGCCTGTCCGTGCAGGAGGTCTCCGACGAGCCGTCCCGTGTAGACGCCGTCGACGTGCTCGGCGACCGTGCCGAGGGCTCCGGTGAGGCCGAGGCGGTGGGCGATGATCGTCGCGATCTCGACGGGGGCGGCGGTGACGAGCCAGACGCGCTCGCCGCGATCGAGGTGGATCTGCGCCAACGCCCGCGTCCCGGGCCAAATTCGCGGCGCCATCGCCTCGTCGAAGATCTCCTGCCCGAGCGACTCGATCTCCTCGACTCGATGCCCGGCGATGAACGACAAGGCCGACTCGCGCGCGGACGAGACCGTGCCGGCCCTCTCGACCCCGACGACCCGGAAGTACGCCTGGTCCCAGGCGGCCTTGACGATGTCGCGGGTGGTGAAGAACTTCCGACGGTGCAGGCCGCGCGCGAGATGGAAGATCGACGCGCCCTGCATGACCGTGTTGTCGACGTCGAAGAACGCGGCAGCCGCGAGGTCGGGCGGTGTCGTGAGCGCGGCCTCGACCTCCGCAGCGGCGGCCGAGGCCTGGCCGGCCATCGCGGAGCGAGCGCGGAGATTGCGCTTCGCGCCGGCAGGACGGGCCACGAGACCAGGGTAGTGATCGGCGTCGGGCGTCTTGGCGCCCGTGTGCAAGACTCCGTGAGGTGACCGACCCCGAGGCTCCGGTCAACGTCGCCGACCTGCTCCGCACTGCCGCCCGGACGCTGCCAGACAAGGCCGCGATCGTCGACGGCGGCGTCCGCATCGCCTACGCCGACCTCGACCAGCGGGTCGATGTCGTCGCGGCCGGACTGGCCTCGCTCGGGCTGGTCGCCGGCAACCGCGTCGCACTCGTGATGTCCAACAGCGCCGAGTTCGCCATCGCCTACCTCGCCGCGGCGCGTGCCGGGATCGTGGCCGTGCCGCTCAATCCAACGTCGACCGCAGACGAGATCGCGCGCGTTCTCGCCGACAGCGGCGCACGCGTCTGCGTGGCTGACGCCGACACCATTGGCGCGGTGCGGGTCGCCATCGAGGCGGACGCCGCGCCGCGCGTCATCGTCGCGGGCGCCGACGTTGAGGGCGGCGAGACACCGTTCGCCACGCTCGGAGCCGGCACGTCGAGCGTCGTATCCCCCCGTGACCCCGAGTCGCTGGCGGTGCTGATGTACACGTCGGGCACGTCGGGGCGGCCGCGCGGCGCGATGCTCAGCCATCGCGCGCTGGTGGCGAATATCGAGCAGACGGCGCGCACCGACCCGGCTCCGCTGACCGCCGAGGACATCGTCCTCGGCGTGCTGCCGATGTCGCACATCTACGGGCTCAACGCCGTCGTGGGCCAAGTGCTTCGGCAGCAGGCGACGCTCGTGCTGGGCCGGCGATTCGACCCCGCAGGGACGCTGCGGCTGATTGCCGACGAGTCCGTGACCGTCGTCCCGATCGCCCCACAGGCGATCGCGGCGTGGACGCGCCTCGCCGACGACTCGGCAGCCGACGCTCCCGACGTCGCCACACAGCTGGCGTCGGTGCGGACCCTCTTGTCCGGCGCCGGGCCGCTCGCCGAGGAAACCGTGCGCGCCTTCGAGGACCGGACGGGCCTGTCCGTCGAGCAGGGCTATGGGCTCACCGAGGCGGCGCCCGTCGTGACGACGACGCTGGGCACGCCGGTCCACAAGCCGGGCTCGGCCGGCCGCGCCATCCCGGGCGTGCGGCTGAGGGTCGTCGACGAACTCGGCCACGACGCTGATCCGGCCGACGCCGGGGAGATCCTCGTCCGCGGAGACAACCTCTTCAGCGGGTATTGGCCAGACGGCGACGGAGGGCCCCGGCCGGACGGCTGGCTCGCGACCGGCGACCTCGGCTTCCTCGACGCCGACGGCGACCTGTTCCTGGTCGACCGGCTCAAGGAGCTCGTCATCGTCTCGGGATTCAACGTGTACCCGTCCGAGGTCGAGGACGTCATCAGCGAGCTCGGCGAGATCGGCGAGTGCGCCGTGATCGGCGTTCCGGACGACGAGACCGGCGAGGCCGTGGTCGCGTACGTCGTTCAGCGCGGCGATGCCCCCGCTGGCAGCCTCGTCGACGCCGTCCTCGCCCACTGCGAGCAGCGGCTCGCGCGGTTCAAGGTTCCCTCCGCCGTCAACGTCGTCGAGCAGCTGCCGCACTCTGCCACCGGCAAGGTCGCCAAGGGGCGGCTGCGGGCCGCAGCCGGTGACGGTGAGTGACGTGAGCGGCCACCGGCCGCGCGTGCGGCTGCTGGGCAAGCCGGGCTGTCATCTGTGCGACGACGCGCGCGCCGTCGTCGAGGCCGTGTGCGCCGACCTCGACGAGGCCTTCGAGGAGGTCGACATCACCGCCGACCCCGAGCTGATGCGGCAGTACGGCGAAGAGATTCCCGTGACGTTCGTCGACGGCCGCCAGCACGACTTCTGGCGGGTCGATCCGGCCCGCCTCCGAGCCGCCCTGACGGGCTAAGACGATCCGACAGCCGCGGCGTACGAACCGAGACACGCCGGCTCCCGTTCCCCCCATAGTGCCCTTCCGGGAAACGTCGGCTGGCGAGTCTGGAGTCAGGTGAGAAGGGGGCGGCCCAGCCAGTCCGAGGAGTCTTGGACGCCGGGGAGGGCGAAGAAGAATCCGCCCCCGAAGGGGAGGGTGTACTCCTCGAGCGGCTCGTTGTTGAGCCGCATCTGAATCTCCATGAACGCATCGAGCGTGCGCTGGTAGCTCACGAACGCCAGGCCCTGGTTGACGTAGCCGCTGTTGTCGAAGCCGAGCTGGTAGTTGAAGCCCTTCCGCAGCATCCGCTGGTTCTCGGTGTCGGGGGTGCGCGGACGGGCCAGCCGGATGTGCGCGTCGAGCGGGATCCGCTTGCCGCGCGGGTCGGCGGCGTAGTCGGGGTCGTCGCTCTCGTTCGCGAGCCCCAAAGGCGCGCCCGTCATCTTGTCGCGGCCGATGATGCCCTCTTGCTCGCCGAGCGACGCGCGATCCCATTGCTCGACGAGCGTCCGGATCAGGCGCACGACCTGGTACGAGCCGTTCTCGGTCCAAGCCGGCTCGGCGCCGTCGTTGAGATCGCTTCCGACCCAGACGAAGTCCGCGTCGGAGCCGGCCATGTCGAGGTTGGCGGTGCCGTCTTTGAACCCGAGGGTGTTGCGGTTGGCGACGTGGCCGATCCGGTCGGACGGCGCGATGTGGTTGAAGCCGCTGATGACCCAGTTCGTGATGAGGTACTCGCGCGTCGAGCGGGCGATCTGCCGGACACCGTGGAACAGCTGGTCCTCGCGATCGGCCGCCAGCAAGACGAGCACGTCGCCGTGCGTCCAGGCCGGGTCGAGGCGGTCGTTCACGAGGTACGGCATCTCGACCAGCTCCGCGGGCTTGCGGTCGGCGAGGCCGAATCGACGGTCGAAGAGAGACGCGCCGACGCCGACGGCGACGCTGGTCCCGACGGTGGAGTCGGCGCCGAGGATGCCGGTGGTCGGGGGCGGCGAGTCGAGGTCGAGGGGACCTTCGCTCAGACCGTCGCAGAGCCGGTGCGCCTCGGATCCGAGCTCCTTGAACATGTGCGCGAGCGCCGCGCTGTCCGGGGCGACGCAGGTGAACGACGCAAGCATCGTGCAGGCACGGGTCCGCTCGGCGATCGCGGGCTGAGTCAGCCCGTGCCATCCGCGCACGGAGGTCAGGGTCGCAGCGGGCTTGAGCTCCTCGTCCGCGGCAGTCCAGCCGGCGACCGCGCCGACGCCGAGGCCGGCCGTGCCGGCGGCCGCGCCGCCGAGCAGAGCCCGCCTGCTGAAGCGCCCCGGGCTCACAGGCTCAGGACGCCCGCGACCTGGGAGAGGTCCTCGCTGAGGCCGGCGAGCAGACCCTGGAGCCTGAGGCGGTCGGCCTTCGCGAACTCGAGGTACGAGCCGTACGAGCCGTCGGCGTGCTGGTACTTGGCCAAGATCGCCTTCGCGTCGAGGAAGGCCTGCTCGATCTTGAGCTCGAGCGGCCTGTCGACGGTGAGCAGGACCGGCTCGTAGGCCTGGAAGGCGCGAAGGCTGCCGTTGACGTTCGCCGCGAGGTCGTAGAGATCGGTGTGGGAGTAGCGGTCTTCCTCGCCGGTGATCTTGCCCTCGCTGACCTCCTCGACGAGGCCCGCTGCTCCGTTGGCGACGTTCTTGGCGGTGACGTCCGCCTTCTCGAACAGCCTTGGCAGCGGCTTGAGGTCGTGGTCGAGCTGGTTGGCGTACCTCGTCGACAGCGCCGTGAGCTTGCCGTCGACCCAGAGCATGTACTCGAGACGGTGCCAACCCGTGAAGGCGGGGTCGGTGACGCTCGCGAAGTCGTCGACGCGGCTGTCGACCAAGCCGTCGACGGACGCCACGAGCCCGGCGAGCGGCTCGATCGTCTCCCAGTGGTACCGGCTCGGCGCGAACAGCGCCTTCGCCTTCGCGACGTCGCCCGCGCGCACGGCGTCGGTGAACTTCGCGGTGGCGGCGATCATCCTCTTGGCCTCGTCGACGAGGTAGGCCTGGTAGTCGGCGACGCGCGTGTCGAGCAGGGCGGTGTCGACCTCGCCGGTCGAGCCGTCACCCGTGGCCTGATCGGCCGACGTCTCCGGCGCTGCGGAGCCGTCCGCGCCGTCTGCGCCGTTCTGGGAGTCAGAGCCGCAGCCGGCCACGCCGGCGGCCAGCGCTGCGCAGGCGGCAGCGGCGACGAGAGGGGATCGCAGGCTCATGGAGACGTCCGTTCGAGGCAGGGGACCAGCGAAGGTCAGCGAGTCTTAGGTTAGGCATACCTAAGTTAGGGATCGACGGCCAGGGTCGTCAATTCCGGAGATCGCCCGCGCGCCGTCAGGCCGGGGGACGAGACGATTTTGTTCCCCTGTTCACAAGCTCTTAGAGTGGCTCCGTTCGCCGGTCAGAGGCGCCTCGAGATCCGCGGCGCCGCGACTGCGCCGGCGCCAGGAGCACCGTGACCGCAGCACGCAGCCGCAAGGGCGGCCGGGCCGTTCGCGACGAACGGCCCGAGCGCGGCATCCCCGAGGCGACAGTCGCGCGGCTGCCGGTCTACCTCCGAGCCCTGACCCTCCTCGCCGACCGCAATGTCGCGACCGCCAGCAGCGAGGAGCTCGCCGAGGCCGCCGGCGTCAACTCGGCCAAGCTGCGCAAAGACCTCTCGTACCTCGGCACGTACGGCACGCGCGGCGTCGGCTACGACGTCAACTACCTGAGCTACCAGATCGCGCGCGAGATCGGGCTGACGCAGGACTGGTCGGTCGTCATCGTCGGCATCGGAAACCTCGGTCACGCACTCGCGAACTACTCGGGCTTCGCCTCGCGCGGGTTCCAGGTAGTCGCCCTGCTCGACAGCGACCCCGATCGCGTGGGCGAGGAGATCGGCGGTCTGCCCATCTCGTCGCTCGACGACCTCGCCGGGCTCGTGTCGTCGGCCAAGGTGCAGATCGGCGTGATCGCGACGCCGGCGGGCGCGGCGCAGGACGTCTGCGATCGCCTCGTCGAGGCCGGCGTCACGAGCATCTTGAATTTCGCGCCGGCCGTCTTGTCGGTGCCAGACCATGTCGACGTCCGCAAGGTCGACCTGTCGATCGAGCTGCAGATCTTGGCCTACCACGAGCAGCGCAAGGCCAATGGCGCCGGCAGCCTGGCCGGCAGGCTGCCCGGCGACGGGCTGAAGGCCGATGCCGTATGAGCATCTTGATCGTGGGCGCGTCCTATCGCAGCGCGCCGGTCGAGCTCCTCGAGCGGCTCGCCGCCGACGCAGAGTCGGCGGCAAAGGTGCGCCGCGCGGCGCTCGAGTCCACCGACGTCGCTGAGGCGCTGGTGCTCGCCACCTGCAACCGGCTCGAGATCTACGCCTCCGTCGATCGCTTCCACGGCGGTGTCGAGCACCTGTCGTCCCTGCTGGCAGAGCGCGCGGGAGTGCCGCTCGCTTTCCAGCACAGTGGGATCCGAAGCTTGGAATTCACGTGACTTGAAGTCGCGGC
>JADMIO011602918.1_pt1 | contig 18838 bp, 14 predicted proteins | sample 8958161 | NCBI WGS metagenome assembly JADMIO01 (sample SAMN16585339, study PRJNA669376) | soil metagenome | isolation source: Crop rotation soil | place: USA: Cullars Rotation, Alabama | collected 2011 | reverse complement strand
GAGCCCCGCCATCAACAACGGATTTACCGCGACCACATTTTGCAGCGTGCTGGCGACAATGCGCGCGGTCGGAACCGCGAGAGCGACGCCAATCGCGAGGCCTGCACCGGCGAGCTTCAGCGCGTGCACGACAGTGAGGCGCGCGACGTCTGTGCGCGTGGCGCCCAGCGCCATCCGCACGCCGATTTCGTGACGCCGCTGTGTCACCTCGTAGGCGAGCAAGCTGTAAATGCCGATCGTCGCCAGCACGAGCGCCAGACATCCCATCCCGCCCATCAGCGCGCTCACCATCTGCATCCCGATCGTTCGATCGTGCAGCGACTTCGCCATCGTCATCACGGCCACCGCGGGCTGATCGGGATCGGCCGACGCCAGTGCGTGTCGCAGCGACGCGCCCATGACTTCCGGATCGCCGGCGGTTCGTGCGACCAGCGTGACGGTGAACGTCGGACGCTGCGCGGTCGGCACGTACAGCATCGGCGTGTAGCGGCGATCGTACCAGTCGTCGATGATGTCGCCACAGACGCCGACGACGGTCCGCCACGACGCATCGAGATCATCGTCAAGCGTTTTGACTCGCCGGCCGATCGGATCCTCGCCGGGCCACAGCGTCCGCGCCATCGATTCGGTGACGATCGCGACCGGAAGGCTCTTGTCGCCGTCGGTACCGGCGAACGGACGGCCGCGAGTAATCGCAATGCGCATCGTGTCGAAGTACCGCGGCGACGCGATGCGGTAGCCGACGCTCGGGCGCTGCTTGGGATTGGATGGCGGATGTCCTTCGATATCGACGAAGCGGGCGGTGCCGCCGCCGGTCGACGACGGCATGACGTTGATCGTCGCGGCTGAGACGATGCCGGGCACCCGCACGGTCTCTGCAATCAGCCGTTCCGCAAATTGACGGCGGGCGGCGGGTTCCTTGTATGGGTCGGCCGAGAGCGTCGTCCGGAGCATCAGCAGTCCGCGCATGTCGTAGCCTTGCGCGCCGTGCGTTACGCTCCATGCGCCCGACGCGGCCAGCCCCGCGGCGACGATAAGCGGCAACGCGAGTGCGAACTCCGCGACCACGAGCGCCCGCCGGACGGCGTGTCGCGATCGGCCGCCGGCGATCGATCGGCCCCCGTCTCGCAACGCCGTGACAATCGACGGCTTCGACAGTTGCAGCGCAGGAAACAGTCCGAAGAGGACCGCGGCGCCGACGGCGCCGACGGCGGTGAATACGACGACGTCTCTGTCGACGCCGAGACGTTCCCATCCGGCGACGTACACCACGACCTGCGCAGGCATCGCGTTCTTGAGTGCCCGCAGGACAATCGCGGCAAGCGCGAGCGAGATCGGCACTGCCGCCAGACCGAGCACGATGCTCTCGCTGAGCAGTTGGCGCACGATCTTCAATCGACTGCCGCCGAGCGCAAGCCGGACCGCGATCTCGCGCTGCCGATCGGCGCCGCGCGCCAGCAACAGACTGGCGACATTCGTGCTGCCAATCAGCAACACGACCAGCGCCGCCACATTGATCATCTTGATGATCTGCGGCGTGCCTTCGTCTGCCATCCCATCAAGAAACGTCATCGTCACCATCGACGTGTCGGCGTTGTCCTTTGGATGTTGCCGGACGAGAGACGCGCCATCCGCGGCGACGGCGGCCGCGGCCTGCGAAAAGCTGACGCCATCGCGCACACGCCCGACGACGGTGAGGCCGATGTCGCGATTGGCGATGGCCTTTGGCGTCATCGGAATCGGCGCCCAGAGCTGTCGCGATTCAGGGAACGTGAAGTCGGGCGCCGCGACGCCGACGACTTCATACGTGTCGCCATCGAGCCGGACGCGCTGACCGATGACGTCGGCGCGTTGTCCGAATCCGCGGCGCCACAGACCGTCGCTGAGGACGACCACATGTTCGCGACCGACGTCTTCGTCCCGGCTCGTCAGTAGCCGTCCAAGCTGCGGCCGGGTGTCGAAGACGTGAAAGAACTCGGGCGTGACGCGCTCGCCGCGGACGCGCTCCGGCTCGTCGCCGCCCGTCAGATTCGTGTCCCACTCGCTGAAGGCCGCCATCGACTCGAACGAGGTGTTCGCGCTCCTCAAATCAATGAAGTTGGCCAGTGCGACAGTATCGCGGGTGTAGGACACGGCCGGCGATCGCTGGACGATCATCGCGAGTCGATCGATTCCAGCAAACGGATACGGCTCGAGGACGACGGCGTTCAACATCGAGAACGCGCCGGCGTTGACGCCGAGACCAAGCGCCAGGGTGACGACGATGGCGATCGACGGCAGTGGCTGACGGACGAGCGAACGCGCGCCGAGTCGAAGATCGGCGACGAGCGCGCGCGAGGAGAACGTCGCGCGCGAACCGGTCAGTGCGGCCGCGAGCTGCGTCGCGACGATGCCGGCGACCAGCCGCGCGATTTGCGTCCAGTACCAGAGCGCGGCGACGCCGCGCCCGCGCCGTTCGACGACGTCGGCGAATTCTTCATGCAGGTCGCCAAGCGCCGTCTCGCTCCACGGCCGCGCGCTTGTCGCCCAGCGCCCGATGCGCTCCGCTCCGGCTGGGGGACGGGTTTCCAGGGGACAGGTCTCGTCGCCTGGGAGGGGGACGGGTTTCCCGGGGACAGGTTTCTTTACGGGTTCAACGGGTTCAACAGGTTCAACGGGTTCAACAGGTTCGACCGGTTCAACGGGTTCAACGGGTTCAACGGGTTCAACAGGTTCAACGGGTTCAACGGGTTCAACGGGTTCAACAGGTTCAACGGGTTCAACGGGTTCAACGGGTTCAACAGGTTCAACGGGTTCAGCGACCTTGCCGCGCCGAAGCTGAGAACGCATTGAGCGTTCGGCGCGGCCGGGCTCGACGCGGCTGGGGCGCTGGGTCGCCATCAGTGCCGGCCCAGCAGGGACTCGAGGCCCTTCCACAAGTTGTCGTGCGCCGCTCGCGCCGCGCGCAGAGCGGTCAGGCCCTTGGGGGTGACGGTGTAGTAGCGGCGCGGCCGGCCGCCGCGTTCGGCGACCGGATCGCCGAGCTTCGAGCGCACGACGCCCTTCGCCTCGAGCCGGTCGAGCGACGTGTGCAGCGCACCCCGGGCAAGCCGGCGTCCACCGCGGCCGGCGAGCATCGCGGCGATCGGCACGGTGTAGGCGTCGTCGCCGCAGTGGAGGATGGCGAGGAGCAGCAATTGCTCGAGCTCGCCGAGATAGGCCTCAGGCATGGGGCATCATGGCAATTGCATGCATAGTAGTCAATATCGTTTCTCGAATATCTGGAGTCTCACGCGGGGGCGCGGGGACGCGGGGACGCGGAGAAGAGCACTGATCCGGATGCTCGTGCGGAGCCGCGGGGAAGAGCGCTGGTCCAGACTCGCGCGGAGGCGCGGAGCCGCGCGGAAGAGCACTGATCCAGACTCACGCGGAGCTGCGGGGGCGCGGGGAAGAGCGCTGATCCAGACTCGCGCGGAGCCGTGGGGGCGCGGGGAAGAGCACTGATCCGGATCCTCGCGCGGAGGCACGGGGGCGCTGGGAAGAGCTGAGTCAGGGCCTCACGCGGAGCCGCGGGGAAGAGCACTGATCCGGATCCTTGCGCGGAGGCACGGGACGCGAAGAAGAGCTGAGTCAGGGCCTCGCGCGGAGCCGCGGGGAAGAGCGCTGATCCAGACTCGCGCGGAGGCGCGGAGTCGCGGGGAAGGCGCTGATCCGGCTCCTCGCGCGGAGGCGCCGAGCCGCGGGAGCGCGAGGAAGAGCGGCTGACTCAGACTCGCGCCGAGCCGCGGGGAAGAGAGCCGATTCCAGACTCGCGCGGAGGCGCCAGAGCGCGGGGAAGAGCAGTGATCCGGATCCTCGAGTGGAGGCGCGGAGCCGCGGGGTCGACGGCGTAAACACGAGCCTTCGCCCGCCTTGGGCAGCCGAACGTCCACAATTTGACTAGATATTAATATTCATATATTCATATGTAAGTGCAGTCGCCGCTTCAGTCGTTCAAGGCGCAGTTCTTCCGGGCGCTCGCGCACCCAGCGCGCATCAAAATCCTCGAAATCCTCGTCCAGGGCGACCGCACCGTGCAGGAAATGCAGGAGCGGCTCGGTCTCGAGCAGCCGATCGTCTCGCAGCAGCTCGCCGTCCTGCGCAATCACGGCATCGTCAAAGCCGAGAAAAACGGCCTGGCGGTGACGTATTCGCTGCGCGACCCGGCGGTCGGCGAGCTGCTCGCGGTGGCGCGGCGGATCTTCAGCAACCAGCTCGTCGACACGCAGGGCATGCTGCGCGAGCTGAAGCGCGAGGGGCGCCGGTGATCGCGGCTGCGCTCGCGGTTCGTCTCGGCGCCGCGCTGCTCACGATCGTCACGGCCCGGCAGCGCTCGGCCGCCCGCGCCGTCGCGTTTCTCGGATCGGCGGCCGCGTCCGTCTTGACCGGCCTCGCGGCGGTTCGAGTGCTCCATGCCGGCGTCGCCGACAGCGGCACGCTCTTCATTCACCGCGCGTCGGGATTCGCCTTCACGTACCGGCTGGACGCGTTGTCGGCGTGGTTTGTCGGCGTGCTCGCGGTGCTCGCGATTCCCATCGCCATCTTCAGCATCGCCTACACCGCGCGGTCGCACTTCAGCGCGCGCTCCGCGTTCGTCGGCGCGGGATTCAATCTGCTGGTCGGGTCGCTCGAGCTGATTTTCGTCGCCGACAGCGTCGTCACCTTTCTCTTCGCCTGGGAGTTGTGCACGCTCGTCACGGTCGGGTTGGTCGCGACCGAGCACGAGGATCGCGCGAATCGTCGCGCCGCCGGACTGTACCTGGTGATGTCGCACATCGGTGCGGGCTGCCTGACGATCGCCTTTCTCGTGCTCGCGTCGCGATCGGGATCGTGGACGTTCGCCTCGATCCTGTCGGGTCACGTCGTCGCCGGCCCGCTACGCGACGGCCTGTTCGCGCTGTTTCTGATCGGATTCGGCGTCAAAGCCGGCATCATCCCCCTGCACATCTGGCTGCCGGAAGCGCATCCGTCCGCGCCGAGCAACGTCTCCGCGCTGATGTCAGGCGTCCTGATCAAAGCCGGAATCTACGGGCTGGTGCGCGTCTGCGCATTCGGCCTCGGGACGCCGAGTCTCTCGTGGGGCGTCATCATCGTTTCGCTCGGTGGCATTTCGGCGGTACTCGGCGTTCTGTACGCGCTGATGCAGCACGATCTGAAACGGCTGCTCGCGTATCACAGCATCGAAAACATCGGCATCATCCTGCTCGGCCTCGGCGCCGGAATGATCGCGATCGCGTCCGGCCGTCCCGACCTCGCGCCGCTCGGCATTTGCGCGAGCCTGTTCCACGTTCTGAATCACGCGGTCTTCAAGGGTCTGCTCTTCCTGGGCGCCGGCAGCGTGGTGACGTCAACGGGGACGCGACAGATCGAGCACTACGGCGGCTTGTTGAAACTGATGCCGTACACCGGTTTGTTTTTCCTGATCGGCGCGATGGCGATTTCCGGACTACCGCCGCTGAACGGATTCGCGAGCGAGTGGCTCACGTTTCAGTCCTTTCTCTTCGGCTTCTCCGGATCGTCGCAACCGCTCGTGCTGTTTCTGTCGCCGGTCGCCGGCGCGTTGCTCGCGTTGACGACGGCGCTGGCGGCGGCGTGTTTTGTGAAGGCGTTCGGCATCACGTTCCTCGCGCTGCCGCGCAGCACGGAAGCGGCCGCCGCGCGCGAAATGCCGTGGTCGATGATCGCCCCGCAGGCCGCGCTCGCGATTCTCTGCGTCGCTTTCGGTCTGTTCCCTGGCGCCGTCTTGCGCGTGATTGGATCTGTCGCCACATCGCTGCCCGGAATGCCGTTTGGCGCGGCGATGGCGTCCGCCGATCCGATGCGACTGGTTTCCGGCACGACAACGATCGGCTCATTCGATCACGCGGTGCCATTCCTGTTGGCGAGCGCGCTCGCTGCAGGTCTGGCCCTCGCAGCGTTTCTGGCGATGCGGCGCGCCGCCGAGGTGCGACGCGTCGCGACCTGGGGCTGCGGCGGCGAACTGACCGCCCGCACCGAATACACCGCGACGGCGTTTTCGAAGCCGCTGATGATGATCTTCCAGGCCATCTATCGTCCGACGCGCACGGTGGAGGCCTTGTCGAAAGTGTCGCCGTACTTTCCGCAAGAAGTGCGGTACCGATCGGAAATTGAGCCGACGTTCGAGCGACACGTGTACGGCCCGGTCGTGAATGCCGTCATGCGTGTTGCGCGCGGCATGGAGGTGCTGCAGGCCGGCAGCCTTCACGCCTACCTCGCCTATGTCATCGCGCTCGTCGTCAGCCTCGTGCTCTTCGTGTGGTGGCGAGGATGAACACGCACGCGCTCATCGTCGCCGGCGGCGGATTGCTGCAGACCGCAGCGCTTGTAGCCGTGGCGCCGCTGCTGAAGACACTGATCAAGAAGATGAAAGCGCGGTTGCAGCGCCGGCAAGGGCCGCCGCTGCTGCAGGGCTACTACGACCTCGCGAAGTTGCTACGCAAAGAGTCGGTGCGGTCGGACACGACGTCGTGGGTCTACGCCGCCGGTCCGCGCGTGTACTTCGCGGCCGCAATCGCGGCAGCAGCGCTGGTGCCAGTGGTTGCGGCGGGCGCACCGCTCGAAGCAGCTGGCGGCATCCTGCTGCTCGTCGGCACCCTCGCGCTCGGCCGATTCGCTCTCGCGACCGCCGCGCTCGATACCGGCAGTCCCTTTGGCGGGATGGGATCGAGCCGCGAGATGACGATTGCGGCACTCGCCGAACCCGCGCTGATGCTGGGTCTGTTCGCGTCCGCGCTCGCGGCCGGCTCGCTGAATCTCGGCGTGCTCGTGCGCTCGCTCGTCGCACACGGCATCGCATTTCATCCCAGCGATCTGCTCGCGTTCGCCGGTCTGTTCATCATTCTAATCGCCGAAACAGGGCGCGTGCCGGTCGACAACCCGGCGACGCATCTCGAGTTGACGATGATCCACGAAGCGATGGTGCTGGAGTATGCCGGTCCGGATCTCGCGCTCATCGAGTGGGCGGCCGCGATCAAAGAACTCCTGTACATGACGCTGCTCATCGATCTCTTCCTGCCAATTGGAATCGCGTCGCATCTGACACCGTCTGCGATTGCGATCGGCTTCGGCGCTTGGATCGTGAAAGTTCTAGCCCTTGCCATTGCCGTGACGGTGACCGAAAGCACGAACGCAAAGCTGCGGTTGTTCCGGGTGCCCGAGTTGGTGTCGGTATCACTTGGCCTCGCCTTTCTGGCGCTGGCGATTCGATTCCTGTGAGGCGCGCATCGTGACATCGAACGTGTTGACCTTGTGCGCGGCGGGCATGCTGGTGACGACCTTCCTGATGGTCGGCCAGAAGGCGCTGTTCACGACGATTCGCCTCTACGGATTGCAATCGGCGCTGCTCGGCATTGTCGCCGGCACCAACGCGTTCGCCGGAGGCGGGAAGGACCTGTTCGTCACCGCGGCGTTGACGATCGTGCTGAAGGGCTTCGTCATCCCGTGGTTCCTGATGCGCGTGATCGACCGCATCGGCATCACGCGCGAAGTGCAGCCATTCTTGAACGTGCCGGCGTCGTTGCTGATATGCCTCGGTCTGACGGTGATCGGCTATCGCGTGAGCACCGGCTTTCCCGAAGGCGCCGGCGGCGTCAGTCACCACCTGATCGGCGTGGCGCTGTCGATGCTGCTCATCGGATTGTTTCTGATGGTGACGCGTCGCAAAGCGATTTCGCAAATTCTCGCGCTGCTGACGGTCGAGAACGCCGTGTTTCTGGTCGCTGTCGGCGTCACATCCGGTATGCCGCTGATCGTCGAGCTCGGCATCTCATTCGACGTGTTGCTGGCTGTGCTGGTCCTCGGCGTTCTCGTCCGACGCATCGCCGATCGCTTCGAGTCGATGGACGTCAGCCGGCTGTCGAAGTTAAAGGGCTAAGGTCGTACTCATAAATGTCCGTGCTCGTCTGGATCCTCGCCATTCCGATCGTCGCAGCTGTCGTGGGCAGCCTCGCGAGCGCACGACCTGTGCGCGAGGGCGCGATGATTGGCGGCCTGGCGATGACGTTCGTGCTGTCGCTGGTGGCCGCGTCGCAGTTCTTGCGCGGCCAGATGCCGTCGGCATTCGGCGACGCGCTTCGACTCGACGGACTGTCGGCGCTGGTGCTGGTCTTGTGCGCGTTCGTCGGCTTGTTGTCGGCGCTCTACGGCGCCGGCTACCTGCGCCGCAACGACGCGCGCGGCCTCGTAACGACGCCGATGCGGCGCGAATTCTACGGCCTGATGCCCGCATACGTCTTCGCGATTCTGTTCGTCTCGATGTCGAACAACCTCGGCATTCTCTGGATCGCCGTCGAATTGACCACGTTGGTGTCGGTGTTTCTGGTGGCGTTTCACAATCAAGCGACGTCGCTCGAGGCCGCATGGAAGTTCCTGATGCTCGGCAGTCTCGGACTCGCGTTCGCGCTGCTCGGCACGGTGCTGCTTTACGCCTCGGGTCAAACGGCCGGCGAAAGTCTTGCGTCGCTGCACTGGACCCGATTGATGGCGGCGGCGCCGCACCTGCATCCGCTGACGTTACGGCTCGCGGTTGTCTTTGCGCTAATCGGGTACGGCACGAAGGCCGGCCTCGCGCCGATGCACACGTGGAAACCTGACGCGTACGGCGAAGCGCCGTCGCCGGCCGGCGTCCTGATGGCGGTCGGCATGCTGAATGCCGCACTGTACAGCGTCGTCAGAATCCACGCGATTTCGACCGCAGCGCTCGGTCCGGAATTCTCCGGTAGCGTGCTGTTGACGCTCGGCGTGTTGTCCGTGCTGATCGCAACGCCGTTCATGCTGATTCAGTGGAATCTGAAGCGCTTGCTCGCGTACTCGAGCATCGAGCACGCAGGCATCATGGCGATTGGCTTCGGTCTCGGCGTGAGGGCGGGCGTGTTCGGCGCGCTGCTGCACATGACGTATCACTCGCTCGCGAAGCCCGTGGCGTTTTTCTCGGCGGGATCGATCGCGCAACGATTCAGCACGTCGGACATGTCGAAGATCGGCGGTGGGACGATGGCGCGTGCGTCGCTGGCGAGCGCGCTGCTCATCGTCGGTGCGGTGCTCATCACCGGTACGCCGCCGTCGGGCATTTTCTTCAGCGAGCTGATCGTGCTTCGCGCCGGATTCGTTGGATCCCATCCGGCGGTGGCAGCGACGCTGCTGGCCGCGCTGGTGGTGCTGTTCTGCGGATTGGCGTTTCAGATCGGGCGCCTGGTGCTGGGGCGCGGAACCGCCGGAAACCAACCCCGGGGGTCGGTTTTCGGCCCGAACTCGTCCTTGGCGCCCCTTTCGGACGAAAACCGACCCCCGGGGTTGGTTTCCATTGATCTCGCGCTCGGCACCGCGCTGGCCGCGGCCATTGTCGCGATCATTTCGGCGTTTTATCTCCCAGCGCCGCTCCTTGATCTGATTCACGCGGCCGCCGATGTCGTCGGAGGCCGGTCGTGAGCGCGACGCGGTTGGCTCTGGCCGCGGCGCTCGGCATCGACGCGGGCGCACTGACGGAGAATCGCGACGGCGAATGGGTGATCGAGGCACGGCCGGCAGAGTTGCGCGCGCTTGCCGATCGGGTGGTCGCCATCGGCGGCCGTTTGGCGACCCTCTTTGCGACCGACGAGCGCCACACCGGCGCCGGCGGATTTCGGATCCATCACGTCTGGGCGATCGCCGGCTCGCGCGCGTTCCTGCGCGTCTCGGCCGCGATTGACTCAGCGGCCACCTTTCCATCGATCGCCGCCGAGCATCCGTCCGCGAACTGGTTCGAGCGCGAGGTCATGGATTTCTTCGGCCTGGCGCCTGAGGGCCATCCCAATCCGTCCCGCGTCGCTTCACACGAAGATTGGCCGGAAGGCGAGTGGCCGCTGCGAAAAGACTTCGATGCCAACCGTCAAGTTCCGCGCGTCGCCGGGGACTTCCATCCGTTCCGACCGGTGACCGGTGAGGGCGTGTTTCAGGTGCCCGTCGGGCCGGTACATGCCGGCGTCATCGAACCCGGACACTTCCGATTCGGCGTCGCCGGCGAGCCGGTCCTCGATCTGCAGGTGCGCCTGTTCTACGTTCACAAGGGCATCGAGAAACGGTTCGAGCGTGTGCCGTGGCGGCACGGTCTGTTTCTCGCCGAATCGATCTCGGGCGACACCTCCGTTGGCCACGCGCTGGCGTTCGCGCACGCCGTCGAACGACTGACGGGAATCGCGCTGCCAGCGCGCGCGGCCATTCTGCGTTCGATGCTGCTCGAGCTCGAGCGAATCTACAACCACGTCGCGGACATCGGCGCCATCGCAACCGACGTCGCGTTCACGGTGCCGGCGAGTCGGGCGCAGATTCTGCGCGAAGGTCTCGTGCGCTTGAACGATCGTCTGTTCGGCACGCGACTGCTGCGCGGCACCGTCGCGCTCGGCGGCGTCAAACGCGATCTCGACGCCAGCGGCTGCGACGCGCTTCGAGTGCATCTCGCCGACTTCCAGCGCGACTTCGATGCGCTCGTCAAGCTGCTCGTGGACGCCGGCACGTTTACCGATCGCATCGACTCGACGGGCACGTTGTCGAATCAAGCCGCCCGCGATCTCGGTGTCGTCGGCGTCGCAGCGCGCGCGTCGGGCATCGACGCGGACGCCAGGCGCGATTTTCCGACGGATGGCTATGCCGCCCTCACTTTCGCGGTGCCGATGGAAGAGGGCGGCGACGTCCGCGCGCGCTTCATGGTGCGCGCGAGGGAAGTGGAGCAGTCGATCGCCATCTTGAGGCAGTGCGGCGATGCGCTCACCGATGCGCCGCCGGCAATCGCCGCTGAATTGCCGGCGACGCTCCCGCCGACGAGTTCGGCGCTTGGTTGGTGCGAAGCGTGGCGCGGGCCGTGCGTGCACTGGATCGCGACCGACGAGCGCGGCGACCTGACGCGCGTGAAAATCACCGACCCGAGTTTTCTGAATTGGCCCGGCCTCGTACGGGCCGTGCCGGGCAACATCATTCCGGACTTCCCGGTCATCAACAAGAGCTTCAACTTGTCTTACTCGGGAAACGACCGGTGAGATGGGTGGATGCGTTGACTAGCTGGTGTGGATGCGCGGATGCGCGGGCGCGTGGGTGAAGAAATGATGAAAGGTCGACGGGAATGTTTGGTGTGATCGCAGCGGGCCTCACGGCCGGGCCGGCGACCGAGCGTGAGCCGTTCGGCACGAAGGCCGCGTTCGGATTTCCAGTCGTCGATTTTGCTCGCTGTACCGCATGCGGCGACTGCGCGAAAGTGTGTCCGACGGGCGCGATTCGCGTCGACGCGGATCCGTCTGCGCCCGACACGCGAACGGTGTCGCTGTCATATGCCGCGTGCATCCAGTGTCGCGAGTGTGTCGTTCGCTGTCCCGAGCATGCGATCGACGTCTCGCCGGTTGTCGAAGTCGCGGCCTACACGCGTGATCAGCTCACGCGATCCGGCAGCTTCGATGTCGACGCGTCGACCGGCCGCGTGACGTTCCGCCATGAACTTCTGCGCCCCGGTCCGACGCTCGCCGAATCAGCCGCGCTCCTCAAGGCGCGTATTCACGATCGCCTCGGACGCTCGCTGCACGTTCGCCAGGTGGACGCCGGCAGCTGCAACGGCTGCGAGCTGGAAATCGCGGCGACGTCGCAGCCGTTCTACGACGCCGAACGGTACGGCATTCATCTGGTCGCCAGTCCGCGTCACGCCGACGTGTTGCTCGTCACCGGGCCGGTGACGCGCAACATGGAAATCGCGCTCAGGCGCACGTACGACGCCGCCCCCGAGCCGCGCGTTGTCGTCGCGGTCGGCGCGTGCGGCTGCAGCGGCGGGATCTTCGGCGAGGGCACCTACGCGTCGATCGGCGGCGTCGATCGCGTTGTCCCCGTCGACATCTACATTCCGGGTTGCCCGCCTCGTCCGCAGGCGATTCTCTACGGCTTGCTCGTCGCGATGGGATTGCGCGAGGCGCGCACTACCACCAACGCCGCAGTGACGCGTCGATGATTCGAGCCCGCACGAAAGCGCGCCAGGTTACTGGCGCGTCATCGTGAACGGAGCGTTGGTGAACCCGGACTGATTGACGACCCCAGTCATGGTGTTGCCGTCACCACTCAGCGTCGCGGTAAAGATAAACGGGGCGAATGGCGGCTGCGTCACAGTCAAAGTGAGCGAGGCATTGACCGGATTGATCCCGCCACCCACCTGACCGGGACCTTCCGGATCACTGTAAGTACCGAACGACGTCCCGTTGCTGTTCTGTGTAAGCGTCATCGTGAACGCTATCGGGGACCCGCTTCCTGTGATGGTTCCCTTCCACGTTCCGGTGATGCTGTTGATCTTCGTCTGTACGGTGCCGCTCGTGACCTTGTTGCCTTTGCCGTCATCGACGGTGACTTTGGTCAAGAAAGTACCGGCCGCACCAAACGCATGCGTCGCTGTGACCCCGCCGTTGCCAGTGACGACCGGCGTGCCGTCGCCGAAGTCCCACAGATAGCTCAGTGTGTCGTTGTCGGGATCGGTCGCCGACTCCGTGAAGACAACATTGGCACCGAGCACCTGCGTCGCGATCGAGGCCAGTGGGGTGTTGACGGTTGGCGCTTTGTTACTACCGCCGTGCAGAGCGAAAAACGCGCCCGCACCGGCGCCGCCCGCAATCGCCACCCACAGCAATGTCTTGTTGTCCTTCTTCTTGGCCGGCGTCGCGGGTTTCTGCGAACCCGCGCCCGATTGATCGACCGTCAACTTGACGCTGACGTCGCTCGATTTCCCGGCCGTGACCGCGATGATGCGCGCGTTCTCGAGATAGCCGTCCTTGACGACCTTGACGCGATGATCGCCGACCGCGAGTTGCGCGGAATGAAACGGCGTCTCGCCCGCAAGCTGACCATCGACGTAAACCGATGCACCAGCGGGATCGCTTGCGACGGAAATCGCACCCATCGATCCGGAAGATGTGTCGGCGTAGGTAAGACCGGTACTAAGGACGAATAAGACTGCAATTGCAGCTCTGAGTGAGCGGGGATAACTCGTCATGGGCCGAGAGACTAGCACGGCTTCCCTATGCGTTGCACCTGGTCGTTCATCGTTTTTCATTCATAGTGCAAAGCGACGACAGGTTCGAGACGGGAAGCTCTCACCGCAGGATAGGAGCCGAAAACCACCCCGATGGCGAACGACACCGCGAAACCCAGCAGCACGGCCTCCCATGACACGCGCGTATGCCATTCGGCATAGCGTGTGATCGCCAACGAAATGGCGGCTCCGACCCCGATTCCGAGTGCGCCGCCGCCCAGCGTCATCAACAGACTCTCGGTGAGAAATTGGGCCGCGATGTCGCGGCGAGCCGCGCCGACCGCACGGCGAATGCCGATTTCACCTGTCCGTTCCAGGACAGATGTCAACATGATGTTCATGATGCCGATGCCGCCGACGATGAGGGCGAGCGCCGCGACGCTGCCAACCACCACGGCAAAGGTCTGCTGGGTGCGGTAGCGCTGCGCCAGCAATTCCCTGGGCACAATGACGTCGACGGCGTCGGTGCTCCCGTGCAGACGCGACATCGTGTGCGCCAATACGTCGCCGACTTCGACCGCGCGCGACCCGTCTGTGACGCGCACCCAAATCTCGTCGACGGGCGCGGCCGGCGCGATTTCCACGCTGCGACCCTCGAGTGCCGAGAGCGGCACGATTGCCGAGCGGCTGATATCGCGCCACGCAATTGATCCGGTGGCGCCCGACCCGCCGGCTGGAGTGTCGATCACACCCACCACCTCGAAGTAGTCCGCGCCGATGCGGATCCACTGGCCGATCGCCGGCGTGTACCGGAACAGCGATTTCGCCAGGTTTTGTCCGACGACGCACGCACGGTTGCCCGTGCGATCGTCGAGCGCGGTGAGCGGCCGGCCGCCCGCGAGAGGCAAACGGAGAATCGCTTGATACGACGCGCGAACGCCGACGACCGTCGCCATCTCTCGCCGGCCGGCGTAGGCCACGGAGAGAAACCGCTCGACGAGCGGCGACGCGCTGCTCACGAGCGGGACCGTCGCCACCAGCACATCCGCATCGGCCGCCGAGAGCGCGACGCCGCCGGCTCCGTCGCGCGTCGCCGGCCGCCGCCGCACCACCAGGTTGTCGAGGCCGAGCTGGCCCACCTGGCGCAGCGCCTCGTCGCGCGCGCCCTGGCTGACCGACGTCATCGCCACGACTCCGGCGACGCCGAGTACGACGCCGAGCACGCTGAGCGCGGTGCGCAGCTTGTAGCGCCCAAGCGCTTCGAGGGCGATCCGAAGCGGCCGCAACGGCTCGAGCGCCGGCCTCATTTGGGTGAAAGCGGCGCGCCGGAGGGCGAGACCGCGTTTCGTTGACGCGGCGGCGTCGCGATATTCGTGTTGGCCGATCCAGAAACATGGCTGCCGGAGAGCTGCACCCGGTCGCCTTCCTCGAGTCCGCTCAGCACGATGACGAAACCGCCGCTGGCTTCCGCCAGCCGGACATGCCGTGATTCCACGCGCGCGCCGCGCACCAGGTGGCACACGGTGTCGCCGTTCTCGTCGAAGACGGCGCCGACCGGCACGAGCAACGCGCCGGTGCGTGTGCCGAGCGTGACGTCCACGCGCGCCGTCATGTCGGGGCGCAGCTCCGCGTCCGACGGGTCGACGTCGACAATCAAGTCGAATCGCTTGTCCTCGAGCGGACGATCCGCCGAGCCGCTGGCCAGCGTGCCCACGCGTTCGACTTTGCCCGTCAGCTTCAGATCGGGAAACGCTTCGAGAAAGATCTCGGCCTTCTGGCCCGCTTGGAACCGGTGCACGTCGGCTTCGCTCGTCGACGCTTCCACTCTCATCCGATTCACTTCCGGGATCGTCACAAGACCCTGGCTGGCGGTGACACGATCGCCCACGCGGATCTTGCGGCGCGGGTTGGCGCCGGCGAACTCCTCATGCACGACGAGTCCTGGCTGTCGCGTGTGAATGCTGCACGCCTCGATGTCGTTCTTCAACGTCAGGACGCGCGCGTCCACTTCCTGAGCCTTCGTGCGGACGTTTTCGCGTTGCATCGCTTTTTGAGCGAGCAGCAGCCTGGCGCGTTGCTCGTCGCGCGGACGCGTCTGATCGGTCAGCACGGACGCGCGTTGCTTCTCCAGCGCGAGGTCGGCTTGCGCCTGATCCAGATCGTCGATCGCCCGATTCACTTCCTCCTTCGTCATGAAGCCCTTCTTCAGGAGGGCGTCGTTGGCTTCGACCTCGGATTTCAGCCGGTCGACTTTCTTTTGCGCCGCCTGCAGCCGCGTCTGCGCCTCGGCGACGGTCAGCGCGCCTTCCGCTCCCGACAGCGATTCGAGCGAGCCTTGCGCCGTCTGCCAGTCGATCTCGGCCGCCTGCAACTCGACTTGTGTTTGCCGCTGTTCCTGCAGCGTGTGCGCGAGTTCACGCTCGAGATCGGCCGTGTCCAGCCGCGCCAGCAGATCGCCTTCGCCGACATGCGTGCCTTCCGCGGCGAGGAACACCACTTCCGCCTCGCGCGTGCCAAGCGGCGAACGGTACGTAATCGACTCGACCGGCCGCAGCGTGCCGCCGACCGTCAGTTGAATGGCGATCGATCCGCGCGTCACGGTCGCGGTCAGCGATCCGTCATCCGCCGACCGGCGCCAGAACAGCGTGACGGCGACGATCGCCGCGGCGCCGAGAGCGATCCACGCGAGGCGGGCGCGAGTCATGGCAACGGGTCGTGCCGCGGATCGAGCGTGCCAATCAGCGCGCGAAATCGAAGATCGGCGACGGCGGCGTCGGCCTGTGCCGCAATGCGGCGCCCCTCGGCCGCGAGCAGATTGCCCTCGGCGCCGACGAGATCCAGATTGTTCGACAAACCGCGCTGGTATCTGAATTCCGCGACGTCAATTTCCTGTTTCGCGATCTCGACCGCAGTGGTGGCGACGGCGAGATTGCGCCGCACACGATCGCGCTCGCGCACCGCGCGCATCACCTCGTCGGTGATCGAACGTCTCAGCGATTCCACGGCGCGGTCGCGGCGGTCGCGCTCGATGAGCGCGTTCTGATAACTGACAATCGCCGGCGTCCGATCGACCGGCATCGAGACCGTGACAAACGTCGCGAACTGGAACGTCCCGACTCGGAAGCTGTCGAACAGACTGCGGGCCGTGTCGCGCCGCGTGAGGAGCAGATTGACGTCGAGCTGCGGCAGCAGCTCGTTGCTGGCCACGCCGATCGCGCGACGGCTGTCCGCCGCCGACGCAATCAGGCTGCGCAGGTCCGTGCGTTTCTCGAGCGCCACGGCCACCGCCTCTGTCGCCGACATGCCGCCGGTGGCGGCCGCCGGAATCTCGCTGACGACGGTCAGCGGCGAATCGGCTTCGCGGCCCATCAGCAGATTCAGCCGATCCTTCGCATCGTCGAGCGTCGCCTCGACATCTGACGCCTGGAGCTCGGCTTGCGACGCGAGTTCCTGCGCGCGAAGCACGTCGAGCTGCGACACGATGCCCGCTTCCTGCCGCGCGCGTGAAGCGGCGACGAGTTGGCGCGCGCGCTCGAGGCTGTTGGCGGCCACTTGCTGGAGTGCCTGCGCCGCGACGAGGTGATAGTACGCTGCGGCCACTTCGACGGTCAGATCCTGTTCGGTCCGCTGCAATGCGCGGCCGGCGTCGCCGCGCTCGAGTGTGGCGATCGACATCGCGCGGCCGATGACCGCGGATCCGGCGCCCCGCAACAACGGCTGGCTGACGGAGAGCGTCGTATCGGAGTTGTAGTACCGGATGTCCGGCTGGCCCGCAATCGATGACGGAATCTGAGCAGTAGAGGCGCCGGCGCCGAGACGAACCTCTGTGCCGCTCTGGAGCCGTTGCGAGAGGTCGACGCGGTACGACTGATTCGCGACGTTCGACTGGCCAAACGAACCCTGCAAGTTCGGCACGATCTTCGGCCGGAATTCGTTGCGCGCGAGATGCAGCGCGAGATCGGCCTGTTCGATGCGATCCCGGCTGTCAATGGCGCGATCGTTGTGCGCGAGTGCTTCGCGAATTGCTTGCGTGAGTGTCAGCGGCTCAGGACCGGCGGCGACCAGCGGTGTCGTCGCCAGAGCGACCACCGGCACAATAAGCAGGAGTCGACGGTGGATCATGGCCACCGGAGGCTAGCACAGTGCGGGCGCGCCGCACATGTGCGAAAAGACAGACCCTACGACTTCAGATGCACAGGCTTACACGCGCGAAAGTCACCGTTCAGTTCCGCACGTCGGCGGCGTCGTCTGGCCGAGCGTGAACGACCCGCCCACCAGCGTGCGCGTGCCGGTGGCGCCGCCGAAGACGGGGACGAGTGTGACATTCGTGAACGAGCCTTTGATCAGCGTTGGCTTCACGGTCCCTATGGTCACCGTGCCGCCGCCGCCGGTGCCTGACGAGCTCCACACTTTCGTGCCGCTCAGATCCGATATCGAAATGGTTCGCACGTTGCCACTGGCGCTGAGCGGGTAATCACCGGCGGCGCAAATGGCGTTCAACGTCATGGTGACTGCGCCGACGCCGTCCATGGTGCCCGACGCGTTGGCGACGAAGATGCCGTTCGTCAGCGCGCCGTCGGCGGTTGCGGCGTTCCAGAACAGCGTGTCGACCGTCATGCTGAGCGACTTGCCCAGCGCGTCCCCCGCGCCGGCTCCCGTGCCGTTGATAGACAGATTGAACTGACCGCCGGTTACGTGCTTCGTGCCGGTGGCGCCGCCTGATTTGGCCGTGGCGTCGAAGTTGAAGTTGCCGCCGATTACTGTCGACGTCAGCGTCGTGATTTGAATCTGCCCGTCGTCGCCCGAATTCGGCGTCGACCATGTCGACGCCCCCTGGATGAACTGCGCCTGGCCGCCGAAGTTGGTGGGGCCGACACCAAGGTAGAACGTGTCGGCTTTGCCGATGTTGGTCAGCGTCAGGACGATTGTGCTGGCGCTCGATCCCGTTTGCGACAGCGTGATTGTGTAAGTGCCCGCCGATGGATTTGCAACGGCCGAGGCGACGCTTGCCGCGCTGGCCGTCCACGGCACGCCGTCGACCATCGCGGTACCGAAGAATGTTCCTGTTGGATTTGTCGATGTGCCGCCGCAGCCGGCGACGAGCAACATCAGTACGCAGGCGACGGCGAGCTTGGGAAGCACATCTCGAAAGTACGGCGCGGCGGGCGTCGCGTCAAGGATGAAGCCTGCGATCCGGGTATGACGCGACTATAAGAGGCTGAGTCGCTGCGACTACGCCTCGTACGCGACCTCGTACCCCGTACCTCGTACCCCGTACCACGCCTTTTGTTCATTTGATTGGCATCGCTGGCGCCGAGAACGGCTCCGTTGGCGCCACGGCGGCGTCGAGCTGCCACAGCGTGTTCGCCGAGTTGATCGCGAAGGATCGACGGCCGGTCGTGCCGAACGTCTTTGGGATCGCGCTGCCGTAGAACGACGTCTTCGTTGGATTGCCGTTGCAATCGTTCGGTCCGTTTGTGGCGCCCGCGCCCGCGGCCAGTCCGTAGGTGTAGCCCGATTTCGTCGGCGCGTCGATCGCCGTGATGTCCTTCGACAGGAACGGTTGCGTGCTGCCGGGCGGCGGCGTGCCGAGCGTTGTCAGCTTGATGGCGTACCCGCCGGCGCCGCACGAGATCGAATAGTTGACCTGTGCGGTGCGCACCGCGCCAAGCGAGCCGATGGCGGACGTCTCGTTGCCCGTGATCTTCGCGCGCAACAAGCCGGGCACCGAAAAGCCCGCGAGAATGCTGATGATCGTCACGACAATCATCAGTCTTTCCAGCACATTGGGATCCTAAGCTTAGAATTCCACGTGGACAAGTTGTCGCG
>JADMIO011456560.1_pt1 | contig 18838 bp, 11 predicted proteins | sample 8958161 | NCBI WGS metagenome assembly JADMIO01 (sample SAMN16585339, study PRJNA669376) | soil metagenome | isolation source: Crop rotation soil | place: USA: Cullars Rotation, Alabama | collected 2011 | reverse complement strand
GGCTGGTGGTGACACAGCCGATCAGCAGAAGTCCAGTTGCAATCAGGAGCATAAGGGTTGAGAAGAGACGCATGACAACCTCCAAAGATAGGATGCCCCAGTTCATCTGGATGCAAGAATCGGGCCAAGGATAGTTCTCGGTTCGATTTCAGGTCCGGATAAGGGTTTGGTGGCGGGCGGGGCCTACGGAGACGATTTTGATGGGGGCTCCGATAAGCAGTTCGAGGCGGGCGAGATAATGCTTCGCGTTAGCGGGGAGCTGGTCAAATGAGGTGATGTTGTCGAGGGGTTCGGACCAGCCGTTGAGGGTTTCGTAGACGGGTTTGGCGTGTTCGAGTTCGAGGGCATCGGGTGGGAACCAGTCTGTTCTCTCACCGCGGATCTCATAATGGGTGCAAATCTGCAGTTTGTCGAAGCCGGAGAGGACGTCGAGGAGCATGATGGAGAGCCCGGCAGCGCCTGTGATGGCGGCGGTATATCGCAGGGCGACGGAATCGATCCAGCCGCAGCGGCGCGGGCGGCCGGTGGTGGTGCCATATTCGTGGCCGCGCTCGCGGATGCGGTTGCCGGTTTCGTTATTTTGCTCGGTGGGGAAGGGGCCAGCGCCGACGCGCGTGGAATAGGCTTTGACGATGCCGAGTGTGTTTTTCACAGAGGCAGGGGGCAGGCCGGTGCCGACGGAGAGGCCGGTGCCGCAATTGGAGGAGGTGACGAACGGGTAGGTGCCGTGGTCCAAGTCGAGCAGGACGGCGTTGGCGCCCTCGAAGAGGAGGTTTTTGCCAGCGCGCCAGCCGGTGTGGAGGAGCTTGGTGGTGTCGACGATGAATGGGCGAAGCTGCTCACCGCAGGCGCGGTATTGCTCGAAAATAGGGCGCCAATCAAGTGGCTGCGGATGGGCAGCTTTGTAGAGCGAAGCAAAGATGGCGTTCTTGATTTCGACGACGCGTTCGAGTTTTGACTTGAGGCGCTGATCGTCCAGCAAATCGCAGAGGCGAATGGCGGTGGAGCGGTTGGCTTTGTCGGCGTAACAGGGGCCGATGCCGCGGCCGGTGGTGCCGATTTTGTCGCCGCCGGCGGCTTGTTCGGAAAGTTGATCCTGCAATTTGTGATAGGGGAAGACCACGTGTGCGTTGGCGCTGATGCGGAGGTTTTCATCGACCTTGACGCCCTGATTGATGAGGGTGTCGATTTCTTCAAGCAGCTTGAGCGGGTCGATGACCACACCATTGGCGATAACTGACGTGCAATCGGGCCGCAGGATGCCTGAGGGGATGAGGTGGAAGGCATATTTTTTGGTTTCGTTGCCGACTTGGATTTTGACGGAGTGGCCGGCGTTGGAGCCGCCGTTCCAACGGATGGCAAAGTCATAATGTTCGGTGAGTAAGTCAACGATTTTGCCTTTACCTTCATCGCCCCATTGCAGGCCCACGATGGATGTATTTCCGAGGGCGGAAGCCAGTTTTTTGGTTTCCGAATGAAGAATGGCATTGGAGGACATCAGCGGTTCCGAAAAAGGAGAAAACAACCGGGTGAGCGTAATCGTGGGGGGAAAACGTTGCAAGAAGAGTGCTGAAGTTCGTTGCGGGGTACCCTGACTTGGGCTAATGTCTGCTCGGCCATCGCGTGCGTATAAGGAACACTATGGCATCCAATTCCGCAACGAATACCCTTGAAATACCGGACTTGCGAAAATGCATTCGGGATGTGCCGGATTTTCCGAAGGCGGGGATTGTGTTCAAGGATATTACGCCGTTGTTGGCGAATGCTTCGGCGTTGGCGATGGCGGTGGAGGTTTTGTGCAACCCGTTTCGCGGGCGGGGCGTGACGAGCGTGGTGGGCGTCGAATCGCGCGGATTTATTTTCGGGACGGCGGTGGCGCAGTCGCTTTCGTGCGGGTTCGTGCCGGTCCGCAAGCCGGGGAAACTGCCATGGACGAAGCACTCGATGACGTATGACCTGGAATATGGGCAGGACACGCTGGAGATCCACAAGGACGGCATCAAGCGCGGGGAGAAGTGTTTGGTGGTGGATGATTTGCTGGCGACGGGCGGCACGATGAAGGCGTGCTGTGATCTGGTGGAGTTGCTGGGGGGACAGATTGTTGGGATCGCGGTGCTCATTGAGTTGTCGTTCTTGAAGGGTCGGGCGCGGTTTGACAAGTATCCGTTGCATTCGGCGATCAAGTACGACTCGTGAGTTCCCTCCTGCGTGCACGGCTGGCAGTTTTGCACGAAGACGCCAAGGCTCAAAGACGCCAAGAAGAATTTTAGTTTTTTGGGGCAAACGAATTGGGTTAGAGGATGAGCATGGCGTCTCCGTAGGAGTAGAAGCGGTAGTTTTGGGCGATGGCGGTGGTGTAGAGGTCTTTGAGCCAGGGGACGCCTTTGTCGCCCAGGAAGGCGGCGACGAGGGCCATGAGGGTGCTTCGGGGGAGGTGGAAGTTGGTGATAAGGGCGTCGGTGAGGTGGAAGGTGTGGCCGGGTGCGATTTTGAGGTCGGTGGTGGCGGAGATTTCCTGGGGTAGAGATTGCGAAAGGATTTGAGGGGCGGCGGATTCAAGGGTGCGGACGGAGGTGGTGCCGACGGCGACGATGGGCGTTTTGTTGGCGCGGGCGGCTCGAAGCAGTTCGACGGTTTGGACGGAGATGTGGTATTGCTCGATGTGCATGCGGTGTGCTTCGAGAGTATCGGTTTCTACAGGGAGAAAGGTACCGAGGCCGACATCAAGTTGAATGGGAGCGCGGCGGATGCCGGTGGATTCGAGTTGTTGGAGAAGGGCAGGGGTGAAGTGTAGCCCGGCGGTGGGTGCGGCGATGCTTCGGGCGTGGGCGGTGCGGGCGAAAACGGTTTGGTACCAGAGGAGGTCCTGGGTGGTTTGGGCGGGGTCGCCGGATTTTTTGCGTTGCTTTTCGATGTAGGGCGGGAGTGGAACCTGGCCGATGGCGTGGAGGGCGGTGGCGGCATCATCGGCGGGAGTGAGGCGGACTTCCCAGAGACCTTCGCCGAGCCGCGTTTCCAGCAGCACCTGGTAGGGGCCGGCAATGAGCGTTTCCCTCTCTCGCGCCTTGCCGCGCGTGCGAAGCATGACTTTCCAAAGGCCGCGGCCGAGTTCTTCGAGGAAGAGGCCATCGATGGCGGCGCCGGTTTTTCTTGCGAGGAGCAGTTTGGCGGGGATGACGCGGGTTTCGTTGATTACCAGGGTGGTGCCCGTTTTGAGAAATTGGCCGATTTGCGAGAACCGGCGGTGTTCTATGGTACGTGATGCGCGGTGGATGACCATCAGGCGGCTTTGATCGCGCGGTTCCGCGGGCCGCGTGGCGATGGATTCGGGAGGGAGGTGGTAGTCCAGTTCGCTCATGAGCATGAGCGCATTGGAATTAGGTTTGAGGTGAAACGCAAGAGTCAGCAGGGTCAGCAGGGACCGCGGCTTGGGCGGGTAGAGCGGGCGGGTCGAACAGGTTGGCCCGCAAAAGGACCAGCCGATCCTTGCCCCAGTGCCTAAGCGCTGCGAACGTGGGCTGCGAAACCCAGGATTCGACTGACTTGTCGAAGAGGGCAGAGCTAAGCAGGAGCGAAGCAAAGGGTGTTTGCGTGGAATGGGCCACCCACTTGAGCACCAGGCGCGACCCAAATGGAAAGCGCACCAGCCGCCCGAGCTGGCGTCCCAGCCTGCCAATGTTGTCGGGTGGCCCGGCGGTTTTACGGCGTTGGCGCCAGTTGAGAACCAGCACGATCAGGGCCACGACGGCCAGGAGCACGAGGATGCCATTGCGGAAGGTGTTGTCATTGGTCTGGCCGGTGTTGACCTTGTGCATTTCTTCGGTGAGGTCGGAAAAGGTGGGGCGGGGGGGGGGACGTCGGCGCTGCTTGCACCACCTCCCCAAGGGTCCTGAACCTGGGCCTGGGCCAGGGGCAGGTTTAACCAGAGAGAAACAAGAACATCGTACATCGTGGCTCCGACTTAGTTGCCAAAGGTGCCGCTTAAGTTTTCGAGCATCTCGGCGGCCTTGCGGCGCACGCGGAGATTGGGATCACGCCGGGCAATGATGGAGACCTGCCGAAGCGTTTCCATGAGATTAAGCTGGCCGACGACCCAGAGGGCGGACATGCGGTGCAGTGGATTGGAGTCGGTGAGCATGCGTTCGAGGCATTCACGGGCAGTGGCGAAGTTGAACTGGCCGAGGGCCTTGATGGCGTTGGCGCGTTCGCGGTTGTGGCGGGAGTTGAGCATGGCCATGACCTGCTGGGAGCGGTCGGCAATATGCAGCTCTTCCATGGATTCGACGGCGTTGGCGCGGACGCGGCCGTCGGCGTGGTGCAGGGCGGCTTCGAGAAGTTCCTTGAGTTTTGGGTCTTCGAGGCGGCCGATGAGGCGTATGGCCATGGCTGCGATGCGAGGATCGGCGTGCCCGCAGAGTTTGATGAGCTCTTTGCGGTAGGGGGTCAGGTTGGGCAGTGAAGAGATCATCTTGAGGGCCTGGGCAACATCCTGTGGCGGGCCATCAAATTTTATTTTGAGTTGATCGGCGAGGGCGGGATCGGTGGTCATGTTGCGTGCGGTGGCATGTCGCACGGCGGGGGGCATTTTCTGGTAGTCCTTCCATGCCTTTTCGAAGCCCTTCTTGGCGGGAGTGGGGGCGGCGCTTTCGGGTTCGCGCAAGCTGCGGCTAAGGGCGGAAAGGCGACGGACGGAGAGGTGCGGGCTTGTGGGGAGAATGAGGGCGGCACGCTCGCGCCAGTCGGGCCTGCGTCCGTTGAGGAGGCTGCGTGCGGCGATGCGTGCGACGCGCTCGTCAGGGTCGCGAACAAGGGCTGCGACCGGAATGGCAGCGTCGGGGAGGTTGGTTTCGGCGATGGCACGGGTGACGAAGATTTTCCAGGCGCTGCCTTCCGGGCCGGCGGGGGCTGCTTCGAGCATTTTTGTGAGCCAACTCAACCGTTCCTGTGGTTGCAGGCCGACATGTTCGATAAGGCGAAGCCAAGAACTCCAGGTAGCGGTATTCCACGGAGGCTCTTTGCGGAGTGCGGGGAAAAGCTTGAGGTGGTTGATTCCCTGAGCGGGCTCGTGAAGGAGGGGGTCGATCAGACGAAAGGATTCAGCGGCAAGGGCGCGTGCGATGGGGGCGCTTTCGACAGCGGCGAGACCGGCCATGGCGGCGGGTTTTAAGCTGGAGGCGAGGGCCAGGAGCAAGGAGGCGGCCAGGGCTGGTTCGGATGGAGCGCGTAGAATGATGTTGGCAGCGCGGGTGCGGTCATCGTAGGGGTCCTGGAAGAGCAACCAAAGTTCGGCATCCTGCTGGCGTTCATGGATCAGGGAGGCCATGAGGGCGGGCGCCTGGCGGTGCGTTTTGTAATGTCGAAGTGCCGTGGTGACGGCGAGGCCGAGCTGATGGAATTCGTGGGGATCACCAATTTTTTCCTGCTCGGTTTCGGCGTGCTTCTTATTCCAACTGCGGCGGACGACTTCCAGGAGCGAGTTGGCGGCCATGGTTCGCACTTCCGCGCGGCTGTCCATGAGGGCTTCGACGAGGAGGTGCACGAGGCTGACATCGGCACACCGCTGGACAATGTGGATGACGTTTTCCCGAGTGGGCCCCTCGGAATCCTTCATGGTGTCGGTGAGGGGCCCGAAAAGATCGCGCGGGCGGGTGAAGATCTTTTCGCGGATGGAATCATCGAGGCGGTGGTAGGTGCGGATGAGGGCGGCCCAGCCGGGGCGGCGGTTGCGTTCCATGATGACGGCGGCGAGTTCCTTTTGCTCAACGGGAACGGACTGGAGCAGGGCCACCTCGATGGCGCGCTCGACCGCGGAGTTGGGTGAGTCGATGAGCTTTTTCAAAAGGGCCGCACGGGCGGACATGGGCGCTCCGGGGAAAGGGCCGATACACGTCCTAGTTATCGGTAAGAGGAGGGGGGGGCTTTGCTGCGGCCCATAACGGGCTGGAGTGAACAACCGAGACCGACAGAACCCGATAAAACCGGGGAGGAAACGGCAGGTTCGGGGGGAGTTTCGAAAGTATCCATAATATGTAAATTGCCGGGGCGCGGGGGCTTGCCTCTTCCGGTAGTGAGGTTAACATTGAAGGAGATGGAACCTGTGCGGGGTTCTACGGATGGGTGCTGCTCACTTCAACTCCGCACGGTGCGAGGGTGCTACAACTCGAGTTCTCACATGGGTGAACAGGCATGACCCTTAGCGCCGCAACCAAACAAGACACGCTCCTGGGGCAGATGATCGTCAGCCAAGGCTTGGCCACGCGCGAGGAGGTCGAGGATTGCGTGGCCATGCAGTCGGAGCTGGCCAAGGAACAGAACCAGCGCAGTCTGGCCGACCTGCTGGTGGAAAATGGATATGTGACGCGGTCGCAGGTGGAACGAGTCCGGCCGCAGGTGGAAGAGACCGGATCGCTGCAGCAGATCCCGGGCTACCAGATATTGTCGAAACTGGGCGCGGGGGCGATGGCGGCGGTGTTCAAGGCGCGGCAGGTTTCACTGGACCGCATCGTGGCGATCAAAGTGCTGCCGAAACGAATGAGTGAGAATAAGGAATTCGTCGATCGCTTTTACAAAGAAGGCAAGGCGGCGGCGAAGCTCAACCATGCGAATATTGTTGGGGCGGTGGATGTCGGCGAAGCGAACGGGTTTCACTATTTTGTAATGGAATATGTCGAGGGGCAGACGGTTTTTGACCGGCTGGACCGTGGCGAACGGTATTCAGAAAAAGAAGCGCTGAAGCTGGTGATTCAGGTTTGCCAGGCGCTGGTACATGCCCACAAAGCAGGATTTATTCACCGCGATGTGAAGCCCAAGAACATCATGATCACCAAGGATGGGGTGGCGAAGCTGGCGGATATGGGCTTGGCGCGGGAAGCTTCGGACGTTGAAGCGGCGCAGGCGGAAGCGGGGAAGGCGTATGGCACACCGTATTACATCTCACCGGAGCAGATTCGCGGCGAGCTGGATGTGGATGTGCGGGCCGATTTGTACTCGCTGGGGGCGACGTTCTACCACATGGTGACGGGCAAGGTGCCTTTTGATGCGCCCACACCGTCGGCGGTGATGCACAAGCACCTGAAGGAAGAATTGATTCCGCCGGATCATCTGAATCCTGAGTTGTCGGCGGGTGTTGGTGAAATCATTGAAGTGGCGATGGCCAAGAAGCGGAAGAACCGCTATCAGACCGCGGAAGAGATGCTGACAGACTTGGAACGCGTGGCTGCGGGTGATCCGCCGCTGATCGCGCGGCAGCATTATGACATTTCGCAACTGGCGAACGTGGAGCAGGGGGGCGTTTCTTCCGGGTCGCAGATTCAGAAGGCAGCGGGGGGCGTGCCGGTATCCGCGCAGGAGACGATGGATGTGGATCCGCGTTCGTTGAAGGAGCGGATGCTGGATCCGATTGTGCTGTCTCTGGCGGGGGTGGTGGCGTTTTGTTTCCTGGTGATCGTAATCCTGCTGTTGACCCACCGCTGACCCCCCCCCCCCCCCCCCCCCCACTTGGGCCTACTCCTCGAGCAGAGTACAAAAATCAACCATGCGGTCGTTGGACCGCACGGTGCGACTTTACGGGGGATGGGAGAATTATTTCGTTGCGTACATGCCGACCATGCCGCTTTGAGTGACGAGGATGACATTGTCGTCTTCACTGTTGCGCAGGACGAACTGGAGGCCGGGCGATTCGATGGTGGAGAGAACCTGGCCGGTGGGGACGGAGATCTTGACGAAATTGGCCTGGTCATCGAGTGCCCAAAGGACAGATTCCGTTGCGGTGCCCAGTTGAGCGATGTGCTCGATGTTCCACTTGATGTCGCCGTTTTCACGGTCGACGCCGAAAAGGCCGCGGCCACGGCCGATGGTCAGAACGATGGGCCCGGCGGCGATGGGCGTGACATCGAGGATGCCCGCGAGGCGGGTATCCCAGAGGTAGCCGCCGTTGTCCACGTTGAAGGCATAAAGATGCTCATTCATGCAGGGCACGTAGACCGCGTGATTGTCAGCTGCGATGCCCCCAGCGACGAAACCATCGACTTTTCGGTCTTTCCAGTCCCAATCGCCATTTTTGGCGCTCATGCGCCAGAGTACACCGTTCTTGCTGGCCACGATGAGGTCGTCGCCCACCGCAACTGGGTGAGAAAGGAAGAGGTCTTCGGGGGCATTGATATTCCAGATTTTTTCATCGGGACGGTCGAGATACATGCCACGGAAGGTGGAGGCACCGCCGATGCACAGCGTGTTGCCGATGAGGAGGGGATTGGCGGATACACTCATACGCGGGTGATAGCTGGTCCAGTCGCCGGTTGCCAGGTCCATACGGAAAACTTCGCCGCGCGTGACGACCAGCGCTTCCTTGGGGGGACCTTCCAGTGGCCGGATTTCGATGGGTTTGTAAATTTCAAAGTTTTCGCGGCCGAGGCCTTTTTCCCAGACCCGCACGCCGGATTTGGCATCAAACCGCGCGATGCGTGACTCCGATGTGGCAAGGTAAACCGAGGTGCCGACGCGCCATGCTTTGGTGATACGTTCGCCGGCTTCCAGCGGCAGACCACGCTCCCACACCATTTTAAGGCCGGCAGAACGAACATCCGGCAATTTGGCTTCAGGGACAAAGGTGTTGCGCTCATTGTCACGGGTTGCGCATCCGGACATTGCCAGGATCGGCAACGCCGCCAGAGCCATCATTCGAACCGCCAGGTGACCACACATTTTTCGCATGTGCGCTCCTATAGAAAAGACCGGTCGACCACCATCGCCATCTGGCACAATCTTACTTGCAGGGAGGTGGGGGTCAACACCCCGTGAAAGTCAGGGATTATGAAGGAGATATGGACTGGGGCGCGGCTTCCGCAAGGGCAGCGCGAGATGGACCTTCCACGGTGGCCCGCCGTGCCGCCCGCAGGGCGCCGATGACCACGATTGCCGTGCACAGGTCGATCACAATGATGCAGAGGGCGGATAGCACATCCTTGATCCGGTTGGGGTTTGGACCGTAGTAGTCATTGAAGTAGCCGGACAACAGCGCGATCGAAGCGCTGCCCGTGGTAATGATCACAAAGCACATGGGCAGCAGCACCACCCAGGCGTACTTCCCTTTGCCGGAACGAGCGATGGCGACCGAAGCAATCGCCAGGGCCATGACGGCGAGCATCTGATTGGCCACGCCGAACATGGACCAGATGGCACTGAAGGCGTTGCTGTCGAGGAAATACCACCATGCGGCGGAGATTAGGGCGGTGGAAAGAACAGCGCCGGGCCACCATTCCGTTTTTCCGAGCTTGGGGTGGACCCACTTGCCCATGGTTTCCTGGAGGAGGAAGCGGCCGACGCGCGTGCCGGTATCGATGGTGGTGAGGATAAAGAGGGCTTCGAACATGATGGCGAAGTGGTACCAGTATTTGTAAAGGTCGGCGAGCCACTTTTGCCAATCGTCTTGCTTGGCCTTTGCGCCGATGACATTTTTCGCGGCGGTATCAAAGATGGAGGCCATGCCAAGCGCCAGAGTAACAGCGCCACCGGTGCGTCCCTGGAGATTTTCACCCACGTCGGGCAGTGCGGATTCGGCGTTGGACATGCGGTCTTTTTCGACGAGTTCGGAAACCTGCTGGTGAAATTTGGGTACCTGCGAGTTTTCGGTGTTGATTTTGTAGTAGTGGTCGGTCGGGAGGCTGCAGGCGGCGATGAGGGCGACAATGCCAACAAGGCCTTCCATGAGCATGGCGCCGTAGCCGATGGGGCGGGCGTCGGTCTCTTTGTCGATCATCTTGGGAGTCGTGCCCGAAGCCACCAGCGCGTGAAAGCCAGAGATCGCGCCACACATGATGGTGATGAAGACGAACGGGAATATGGACCCTGCGACGACGGGGCCGCCGCCCAGGAAGGTGGTATTGATCGGCGGCGTGTGCATGTGCGGCAAGGCCACGATGATGCCCAGGATGAGCATGAGCACGGTGCCGATTTTGAGGAAGCTGGAAAGGTAGTCGCGCGGGCACAGAAGCAACCAGACGGGCAGAATGCTGGCGACGAAGCCGTAAATGGCGATGGAATAACCAATTTCGCGATCTGTGAGGTTAAAGGACTCGCGCAGGGTGCTGAGCATGGAGTCTTCAGAGGTGACCATGCCGCCGAGGTAGACGGCGCCCAGCGTCAGCAGGCCGCCGATGATGGATGCTTCCAGGACGCGGCCCTTGCGGATGCGATAGAGATAGAAGCCGATGGCCAATGCGATGGGGATTGTCAGGGCGATGGTGAAAGTGCCCCAGGACGACCCAGCGATATCCTGGGTGGCGAGGGTGTCTTTCGGGACGACGAGTTTGGCGCCGGACATGCGGCGATCTTCGATATCCGCAGCGCGAACGGAGAGTTCCGTGTCACGCGAGAGTGTTTTGACACCCCTGGAATCAGAGACGCGAGAACCCTGCGGAACGACGACGTGATAAGCATTCTGCTGGCGGCCGACGAGGCGAATGGTGCGGCCTTCCGTGGTTTCGAACTCGGTGCCGGGTTGATAGTTGGTGCTGGCTTCGGCACCCGCGCCGGTGACGACACAGCCGATGGGGACAACCAGTTTGAGGAACGGGGCGATGTAAGGGATACCGTGGCGTTGATCTTCAGCCTGTCCGGTGTCGCGAATATCCTTGGCGGAAACGGTCAACTCAAATTCGGCGGAAGTTTGCGTTTCATTGCCGGTGGTGCCGTCGATGATTTTGGTGCCGGCGGGGATCTTGTATTTGTACTGATTTTCCACAAGGCCCGAGGACTGCATGCGATTGGATTCATCGGCGATGAACTGGGTGCCTTGTGGGAAGGTGTACGTTTTGTCGCCATCCGGGCGTGTGGCACTGATGCCGGGCATGACCACGAGCTTTGTGCCGCTGGGGCGGTCGGTGATCTCGATGTTGGTGCCGAACCCTCCGGGGGATGAGACCTGCAAGACGAATGGGGTATCGACGGTGACGACGGCGTTGCTTGGGGCGGGGTAAATGATGCGCGTGCCTTTGGGAATCCTGTAGGGGCTATCGCCGAAGCCAGCGGAAGTAATTGGAGCAGTTCCGGCAACAAATTGGGTACCGACACCGTATTTGACAGTTTCGCCGCCAAGGGCCTTGGTGACGACTTTGCCGAGGCCTGCAAGAGCGATGACCAGGACGAACAGGATGCCGATGGTGGCGGCGGTGCCGGAGACTGGCCCGATTTCCATGAAGGCCAATTGAGCAAGGGATTTGCCGTTGCGGCGTGTGGAGAGGACCAGTACGACGAAATCCTGCACCGCTCCGCCGAGGACGACGCCGATTAATATCCACAAATAGCCCGGGAGGTAACCAAATTGGGCGGCGAGGACCGGGCCAATCAGCGGACCAGCGCCGGAGATGGCGGCGAAATGGTGGCCGAAAAGGATCCACTTGTTGGTGGGGTGATAGTTCTGGCCGTCTTTGAGGGTGTGGGCGGGGGTGGTGCGGGGGGGGTCGAGGGCGAGGACTTTTGCGGCGATGAAGGCGCTGTAGTATCGATAGCCGATCATCAGCACCAACAGTGCGGTGATGATCAGGGTGGCGCCGTTGTTGAGGATATCGGACAAGAAAAGCCCCTGTGCGGTATGAATAAGAGCCCACAGCCTATCCAATTTGACTGGAAATGTCACCGGAATTTGGTGGTGCAAGTACGCCCGAGATGGTGGCCGTTATTCCGGATCGAAAGTTTTCCCATGTGAAGCGCAATGAACTGTCGCGCAGTAGCGCCATATCCATTGCTGGTATGGATTCAAACTTTGTGATGGCCGCAGTCAGCGAGTTGGCAGACTGATGATCGAAAAAGATTCCGGTGGATGTCCCGGGCTGATCTGAGACGGTCTCCAGCACACCGCCGGCGCGATAGGCAATGACAGGGGCACCGCAGGCCTGTGCTTCGACGGGAGTGAGGCCGAAGTCTTCTTCCCCGGGGAAGAGGAAAGCGCGGGAGCGGCGATAGTGGTCGCGGAGGACATCGTCGGGCTGGCGGCCCAGGAAGGTGATGTTTGTTGCAGCGCCAGCCAGGGCGCGGAGTTTTCGGTCTTCGGGGCCAGTGCCGATGATGATGAGGCGGCGAGAGGTGGTGCGGATGGCAGCGATGGCGAGGTCGATGCGTTTGTAGGGAACCAGTGCGCCGGCGCAGAGGTAAAAGTCTTCGCGCGGCTGGGTGGGCAGGGGCGTAAAGTAGTTGTGGTCGATGCCGGCGTAGACGACCAGGGCATCGCGTTGGTAGAAACGGCGGATTCGGTTGGCGACATTGATGGAGTTGCCGATGAAGAGCGAGACGTTGCGGGTGTCGCGATCGAAGCGACGCAGCCAGGGTTGGAGGAGTTTGAGGGCGAAGCGTTTGGGGGAATGCTTCGAGACGTATTGGTCTTCCATGCCCCAGATGTAGCGCATAGGCGTGTTGCAATAGCAGATGTGGGGGACGCCGGGGGGTGGGCGGATTGCTTTGGCCACGGAATGGGAGATGGAGAGGATGAGGTCGCAATCGGCATCAAGGTGCATTTTGCGGATGGCGGCGGGGAAGAGCGGGAGGAGATTGCGATAATGTTTGGCGATGCCAGGAATGTTCTGCAGGAAGCTGGTGCGGGCGACGCGGGCGTCTATTTCTGGATGCGAAGCACCCGGCACGTGGATGAGCGTGGCGATACGCGCCCGGGGGAACATGCGGACGAGTTCGAGCAGGATTTTTTCGCCGCCGCGCCAGCCTGTGAGCCAGTCGTGTACCAGCCAGACGCGCAGGTTGGAAACGTCCACGTGTTGGCCCCGCTATTTGGGTGCTTCGGGGGTCATGATGACGATGGTGGGGTTGCCGAGATATTTGTTTGCGACGCGGATGAGATCTGCCTTGGTGACAGCGCGGATTTTTTCGGCGAACCTGGCATCGTCGTCGTAGCCCAGGCCGAGGACTTCATCGAGCGCCTGGGAGGAGGTGCGGTCGGCGATGGTTTGTTTGCTGAGCATTTTGCCGGTAACGGCTTGATCTTTTGCGGCGGCGAGGAGGTTGTCGGGGATATCGCCACGTTTGGTTTTTTCGATGATGGCGGCGATGTCGGTTTGGATGGGTTCGACGTTTTTGGGTTCGCCGAGGGCGTAGATAAGGAACATGCCGTTGGCGGGGCCGGTGGCCAGGGAGGCTTGAACCGTGTAGACGAGGCCTTTGCCGCGGAGGGTTTCGTGGAGGACCGAGCCGCCCGGGGAGGAGTAGCCGCCCAAATAAGTTTGCAGCAGGATGAGGGCGTGGCGGTCGGGGCTGGTGATGGGCATGCCGGGAGGGAACCCATACATGACGGTGGCGGATTGTTTTTCGGTGTGCTTGCGGATGGTGGTGGGTGCGGCTGGCGTGCTGGCGGAGTTGAAGGCCGGGTAGCGCACGGGGATGGATTCAAACTGGGCAGCCCATTTTTCGGCGGCGGCTTCATCGATGTCGCCGGAGATGGCGATGACCATTTGTTTGGGGTTGAGAAAGTAGTTCTGATAATGGGCGCGGATGAGCTCGGGGGTGAGTTTGGCGATGACTTCTTCCTTGCCGACGGGGAGGCGTTTGTAGGGGGAGCTGGCATAGTAGGATTCACGGAGGAGCTTGTAGGCTTCATCGAACCAGTCTTCGGTGGATTGTTCGACGGCGGCGAGCAAGGGGGGACGAATCTGGTCGAGTTCTTCACGGGCGAAACGGGGATGGAGGGCCAGATCGGCGAACAGGGCAAAGGCGGGATCGGTTTTTTCTTTGAGGCATTGCATGGAGAGGGAGAAGGAGTTGTTGCCGGATTCGGAGCCGAGTGTGGTACCGGTAGCATCGAGGAATTCGGCGATTTGTTCGTGGGTGCGGGATTCGGTGCCGCGGGTGAGCAGTTCCATCATGGCGGTGCCGGTGCCGTTGGTGCTGTCGGTTTCGGCGAGGAGGCCGCCAAGTGTGTACAGGTGGACCGAAGCCAGCGGGGCTACCGGGTTTCGCGAGACCAAAACAGTTACACCGTTTTTCAGCACGGTTTTTTTGATCGCGATGGGCGCCAGAGCACGTTGATCCGCGGCAGTTGCGGCGAATGGGTCTTTGACGTTCAGGGGAAGCAGGGCGGTGGTGAGCATGCGGTCCGGGGTGAGGTATTTTTTTGCGACGTTGAGGACATCGGCGGGGGTGACGGCCTGGATGTGTTTGACGTATTGCTCGGTGAAATCGATGTTGCCGGTCGCGAGGTAATCGAGGGCGTTGCGGATGGCCTGTTGTTCGGCGGTTTGGTTGCCGTAGACGCTGTCGGCCATGGCCTGGGTTTTGGCGCGTTCGACTGCTTCGGCGGGGACGCCATTTTTGGTGATGTCGTTGAGTGCAGAGAGGAAGGCTTGTTGTGCGGGAAGGATTTTGTCGGGGCTCAAGACGGCGGTGACTTCAAGCTGGCCCTCGGCATAGCGGGGCGTGGGGTTGGCGGCACCGACGGCGACGACGAGGCCCAGTTCATCGCGCAGGCGCCGGACAAGGATGGAGGATTCGCTGCCGCCCAGGACGCTGGCGAGCACATCGGTGGCGTAGAGTTCAGGGTTGTACAACGACATGGTGGGGAATGCCCAGAGCACGCGTGCCTGGCGGACATCGGCATTGGCGACGGAGCGTCGCGGGACCATGACGTGGGGCTCAGCCGGCAGGGCGATGGCGGGCTGGGTTTTGCGCGGGACAGATTTGAGCTGTTCGGTGAGGAGTTTTTCGGCTTCATCGAGATCGATGTCGCCGGCGAGAGAGATGATCATGTTGTCAGGGACGTACATTTCCTTGAAGTAGGCCTTGCAGTCCTCGTAGGTGAGTTTCTGGAAGGCGGCTTTGTAGCCGATGACGGGGTGGCCGGCGGGGTTTTCGAGGTAGCGATTGGCCTGGGCGTGGCGGTAGAAGGTGCGTTCGGCTTCGGCTTGACCCATTTCGATTTCGCGCTGGACGACTTCAAATTCGCGGTTGAATTCGGCGCGCGTGAAATCGGAGTTGGTGGTGAAGTCGACGAGCAGATCGACGGCGGTGCGCCATTTCTGGGGTTCGGAAGTGGTGGTGATGAAGTAGCAGGTGTGGTCTTCCTGGGTGTAGGCGTTGGAGTCGTTGCCGATCTGGAGGAGCAGGAGGACGTTTTCGGCTTCTTTGCGTTTGCCGGAGGAGGCGCCGGCGACGAGATGCTCCAGGACGTGGCTGATGCCAGCGCCCATGTGCTGCTGTTCGGTGATGGAGCCTGCCTTGACGTAGACGCGGGCGGCCACGACGGGGGCGGTTTTGTTCTGCTGCAGAATGATGGTGAAGCCGTTTGTGAGTTTGAGCACGCGGCGCGTGGGATCGTTGAGCAAACGGGCGTCAACAGTTGCCGAAGCGTCTGCAGCGGTTTTGGTGAGGGTGGAGGTCTGCTGGCAACCGGAAAGCGAAGCTGCGAGCCAAGTTGCCGCGGCAAGAATCATAACGGGAAAGCGCATAGTCAAACCTCCACAAGCCAAGTGCGTGGCAGATCATAACGCAGCGCGTGCGAAAGGGTGGAGAATGCGGCGCGAGTTACTTGGGATTGGTTGCAGGTGGAGTAATCTGCAGCGAAGGCAGTGTCGGCATATTCGACAAGTTCGGAATATTTGCCGGCATGCTGCCGGGTGCCGGCGGACCGATCGGAGTAATGCCGGGGAACAGCGGCACGGGGCTGGTGAAGGGTGAAGAGCCGGTAGAGCCGCCAAGCGGCGAAAGGCTGGGAATGCCGGGCATGCCGCCGGGAATGGAGGGCAATCCAGGAATTTCGATGGGGGTGGGAGTGCCGGGGCGCACGGGCTTTGGCAGTTCAATTAATGCCAGACGAGGGACTTTTCTGCGGGCTTCGAGAGTGGAGAGGCGTTGGGTCGCGAGATCGGCAAATGGGGAGGAGGCAAAGGGGCCGTTTTTGTCGGCCATGGATTCGTAAGCTTTTTTGGCATCGTCCCAGCGGCCGGAGTCTTCACAGATGGCGGCCAGGCCCATCTGTGCTTCGCCTTTAAGGAGCAGGTCATCGCCGGCGTTTTCGGCGGCATTTTTGAAAGCGTCTTCGGCTTCGCTCAAGGCTTTTTCGCGCTTCATGCTGTTCTTATCTAGCCAGGCGGGATCGCTGGCACCGGAGATCAGGAATCCGCCGATACGCAAATAGGCTTGTGCTTTGACGACCTTGTAGTCGGGATGGTCATCAATGACCTGGCGGAGGCGTTTGATGCCATCCGCGACGACATCGGCTTTGGGATCGGTTGGAAACTGAAGTGCGGCGCGGTAGTCGGAATCGGCATCGACCTTGGCTTTGAGCTTTTTGGCCTGGTACATGCTGTAAAGCTGAAAACCCAGAAAGGCCAGAGCGAGGACGAGAAGGAGATAGGAGCCATAATTTTTGACGAAAGCCCACAGCCGGAACTGCAGCAGCGTGCCCAGATCGTTTTCTTTGAGGTCGTGGCGTTCCTCGGCTTTCATGAAGGCTCCGGTTTAAGGGGTCCGCGAGGTGCGGAATTTCGAGCAACTCAGTATACGCGATTAACTCTCTGAAAACAGCACCTTAGACGGCTGACTGGCACCAGCGGTTCCAAGCGTGGCGATAGGCGGATTCGATGCCGCGGGCGAATGAGTCGTTGTCCATGAGAGGGGAGGCTCGCATACGGTCGCGAAGCGTCGACCGCATCTTTGCGAGACTGTCGATATCTTTCGCGAGGGCGATGGAATTCTGAATGAATTGGCGGTCGGTCTTGGCGACGAGCTCAGGCAATCCCAAATTGTGGGCTTGGGACCAGGTGGCGCGGCCGAATAGGCGGTCGCCGACGATGCTGGTGACGGGAACGCCCATGAAGAAACTGTCCATGCCCGTTGTGTGGCCGTTGCAGGGGAAGGAATCGAGACCAAGGTCGATTTGATGGTAGTACTTGTAGTATGCGGCGGTGGGGGCGCGGTTGAGGAATTCGACCCGATGACCGCCGATGCCGAGGTTGCTGAGGAATGAACGGGTGCGCTCGCGGTGCCGGCCTTCTGGGGCGAGAAGAAGGAGACGTGAGTTTTCGACGGCGCGCATGATCTCGGCCCAGAGCTCGAGCGTGTTGTTGTTCACCTTGCAGAAGTTGTTGAGGTTGCCGAACGTAATGTAGCCATTCTTTTTGGCTGGGAGTTCGTTGACGGCGATTTCGATAACGGGGTGGAAGCACCAGAAGGAGTGAGGAAGGCGGTAAGCAATTTCGGAGGAGGGCTGCTGCGGGCCCTCGAGGGGCTCGAGATAGGGATCGGTGAGGCGGAAGTCGATGGCGGTCAGGCCGGTGGTGCCGGGATACCCGGCGAATGCGATCTGGACGGGCGCGGGTTTGCGGGCGTAGATCATGAGGCGGCTGCCGGCCATGTGCTGGTGGAGATCGAGAAGAATATCGACGCCATCCTGGCGGACCATGTCGGCGATCTGGGCATCGGTTTTGCCGTGGGTTTCGGTCCACTTGTCGGCGGTCTGGCGTAGGCGGAAGGTGTAGAAGTCGGCCTTGTCGACATCGGCGTAGTAGTAGAGCTCGAACTGGGATTTGTCGTGGCGGGTGAGGAGGGGAACCAGGTTGAGGCCTAAAGCATGCTGGCGGAACTCGGTGGAGATGTAGCCGATCCGAAGCTTCTTTTTGGGGTCGCGTGAATTGTTGTGGGGGCGGATTTCGCTTTGGAGCGGCTTGGCGAAAACGTCGTTGTAGCGCTCCAGCTGTTTGTAGACCATTTCCGGTGTGTACGCGGGGTGGTACTGCATGGTGTAGATCAAGTTGCTGTAGATGGAGGGGGACATGAACAGGTCGAGGGATTTTTTGTATTGCTCGATGGCATCGTCGAGGAGGCCCTGGTCTTTGTAGACGTTGCCGAGGTTGTTGTGGAGGTTGGCGGAGGTGATGTTGCGTGCGAGGACGCGGCGGTAGTGTGCTTCGGCATCGTCGAGCCGTTGTGCGTGGCGGAGGGATTCGCCGAAGTTGACCTGAACGTCGATGTTGTCGGGCATGAGGTCGGCGGCAAGCTGCGCGGGTTCGACGGCTTCGGCGTGTTTGCCCTGGGTGCGGAGGATGAGGGCGAGGAGGTTTTGGGCGTGGGCGTGCTGGGGGTTCAAGACGACGGCTTCGCGGCATTCGGCGAGGGCGGCTTCGAGCTGATGGGTGCCGTAGAGAGCGGCGGCGAGGGCGGCGTGGAAGTCAGAGGATTTGGGGCTTCGGCCGATGGCAGCGCGGAGGACCCAGATGGCTTCATCGAAACGCTGGAGGTGACAGAGGACGATGCCCAGGTTGCCCTGGGCTTGGACGTGGCCGGGGGAGAGACGGATGGCTTCCTGAAAGGCGAGGGCGGCGTCCTCGAAGCGGCCTTGGGTGCTGTAGACGACGCCCAGATGGACGAAGCCTTCGACAAAGGTGGGATGCGCGAGGATGAGCTGCTGGTAGAGGTCGATGGCTTCGGGGGAGCGGTTGAGGGTTTGGAGGGTGAGGCCCAGGGAGAGGAAGAAGGGGGGTTCGGGGCGGATGGAGATGGCCTTGCGGATCAAGGGTTCGGCGAGGTGGGCTTTCTGGGCCTGGAGGTAAAGAGCGCCCAGGAGGTGGTGGGTGTCGGCCTGGTCGGGATAGATGGCGAGGATTTGGCGGAAGATTTCCTCGGCTTCGGCGAGCTGGTTGGAAGCCTGGTGCTGGAGGGCGAGGTGGATCGCCTGCTCGATGGTCATTTCGGACATGAGGATCCCCGGAAAAGCCGGGGCTGCGCCCGGAGGGTCATGCGCTGGGCGGGAGTCGAACCCACAACCTTCGGCTTCGGAGGCCGACGCTCTATCCAATTGAGCTACCAGCGCGGGGCGAAGAGGGTTTAGTGTATGGGGTTTGGG
>JADMIO011000815.1_pt1 | contig 18840 bp, 16 predicted proteins | sample 8958161 | NCBI WGS metagenome assembly JADMIO01 (sample SAMN16585339, study PRJNA669376) | soil metagenome | isolation source: Crop rotation soil | place: USA: Cullars Rotation, Alabama | collected 2011 | reverse complement strand
CCGCGGTTCCGCGGGATAAATCCCGCGGCTTGGCCCCGAGGTTCAATGCGGCATCGGAAACTTCTCGCAAAACGCCGCGACTTCTTTGCGAATACCCGCCAGCGCCGCCGCGTCGTCCTTCGCCAGCAGCGCCCGGTCAATAAAATTCGCGACCGTCTGCATATCCGCCTCCTTCAACCCGCGCGTTGTCACCGCGGGGGTTCCCAGGCGCAGGCCGCTCGTGATTTTCGGGGGACGCGGGTCGTTGTAGATGGCGTTCTTGTTGGTGATCATCCCCGCGGCTTCGAGCGCTTTCTCGGCGTCCGATCCGGTGAACTCCGCGTTGCGCGCCCGCAGGTCGACCAGCATCAGGTGATTGTCCGTCCCGCCGGATTGCAGGCGATAGCCTTTCGATTGCAGCGCCGATGCAAGCGCTTTGGCGTTCTTCACGATCTGCTGCGCGTACGTCTTGAATTCCGGCTTGAGCGCTTCGCCGAACGCGACCGCTTTGGCGGCGATGATGTGCATGAGCGGTCCGCCCTGGCTGCCGGGGAAGACACTGCGGTTGATGGATTTCGCAAGATCGTCGTCGTTGGTCATGATCAAGCCGCCGCGCGGGCCGCGCAGGGTTTTGTGCGTTGTCGTGGTGACGATATGCGCGTGCGGAAACGGCGAGGGATGCACGCCGGTCGCGACCAGCCCCGCGATGTGCGCGATGTCGGCCATGAGATACGCCTTCACCTCGTCGGCGATCTCACGGAACTTCGCGAAGTCGATGATCCGCGGATAGGCGCTGTATCCACACAGGATCGCCTTGGGCTTTAGCTCCAGCGCCTTGGCGCGCACGGAATTGAAATCGATCGTCTCGGTCTTGGGATCCAGCTCGTAATGATCCGCCTTCCAGAAGACCGCCGACGTGTTGAGCTTCATGCCGTGCGACAGATGTCCGCCGCTGGAGAGATTGAGGGAGATAAAATTCTCCCCCGGCTTCATCATCGCCATCAGCGCCGCGAGGTTGGCGTTCGCGCCGCTGTGCGTTTGCACGTTCGCGTGCTTGCAGCCAAAGAGCTGCTTGGCGCGATCGATCGCGAGATTTTCGATCTGATCGTAATACTCGCAGCCACCGTAATACCGCGCGCCGGGATATCCCTCGGCATACTTATTCGTCAGCACCGACCCCGCCGCCTCGAGAACGGCGGTCGAAACGTGGTTTTCGCTGGCGATCAACTCCAGCGTGTCATGCTGGCGCTGCTGCTCGAGTCGGATCAGTTCTGCAATTTTCGGGTCAACCTCGTTTAAGCTCATGGAAACAATTGTAAGAGAGAATTGTCCGCAGATGAACACCACTGTACACAGATGGACAGAGCGGCGGTTTCCCCGCATTATCGGTGTTTATCTGTGTTCATCGGTGGACTTAAAAAACTCCGGGCATTTACGCTCATCGAGATTCTCGTCGTGATCGCGATCATCGCGATTCTGATCGGCATTCTTCTGCCCGTCATCGCCAAGGCGCGAAAGAGCGCGCAGCGGACGACGTGCGCGGCGCATCTTTCCGAATTCGGGAAACTTTTTCAGGTGTATTTGAACGAGTCCAAGGGCAAGCTGCCGTGGGTTCGGCCGATCCCGACGCTGCTGCTTCCGGTTGACACGTTTCCGCTGACGCAGATGCAACCACATTTCAAGATGGGCGGCGCGTGGGAGTGTCCCTCCGATCAGATGAAGGATCCTGTTGCCGGCGCCGCGGGATTCGAGCGCTACTTCGATCGCGACGGGTTGAGCTATTTTTACAATCCGCGTCTGGCGCCGTTCAACGGCTTGGCGTTTGGGTCGGCGATGAACTATTACAAAACCGTCTGGGGCATTCCGCAGGAACGTCTGCCGGTGATTTCCGATTTCGAGCCGTTTCACGGCCGGCCCAACACGCCGGGGTGCACGAATCACCTCTTCGCCGACATGCATGTCGGAGACATAGAGTGAGCCAAACGCGCGCAAAAGTTTCCGGAAAGCGAATTGGCGCGTCGATTTTCGGCGGCGTGGTGCTGTGCGCCGCGGCGGCGACAGCGTGGTACTTCTGGCGTCAGCCACTTCCCGCCCCCGACGCGCCGCCAAGCGTGCTCGCCAAGTTCGCATCGGGCAAGCAGTTCGCGGAAATGCATTACTCAGAGCAGCAGCCATACGTCGACGTGCTCGAGCACATGAACATTTTCGCGCTCAAGAAAGCCGCCGACGACGCACAGATGACGATGGACGAGCGAATCGACGCCATCCGCAACGTCATCAACAGCCGGCAGGAACGCGTGATGGCGGAGTATTATCAAATCCCCGCCGGCGCGCAGCGTGTCGCTTACATGGACAAGATCATCGACGAGATCGAGCGCAGCCCGATCCGCCCCAACGGGACGGGACCGACGATCAATAAAGTCGCCGCCGCCGAGCAGAAGCGCCACGACGACATGACCCCGCCGGGTCGGCAGATGCAGGTGATGCAGTTCTACGTGGACATGCTCGACCGCCGCGAGCAGCGCGGGCTGAAGAACGCCACTTCGTTTCCCAAGCGGTAGATTTGTTAGAATCGCGACCGCATGAGAAAGCTCGTTGCGGTTTTCATCATCGCGGTGATTGTCATTGCGCTGACGATCTTTCTGTTCACCCGGTTGAACCATCGAAGCGCGATCGCCCCGCCGCCGACGACCGCTCCGACGACACGCACCGCAGCGACGCGTTCGACCGCGCCGGCCGCTCCTGAAAATTATGTGCAGTTGATTCGCGCGAAATATCCCAAGGTCGCCGCCACGCAGCCGCTGGGGATTCCTGTCGATCTGGATGACGCGGGACATTTTGTGCTTCGCTCACCCGTGTATCTTTGTCCGCGCGGCGACCTGTGGTTGACGTACCCCGACGCCAAGCCGGTGCAGGAAGTCCTGTTTGATCCCACCAGCGAGCAGACGCACCTGGTTCGCGAGCGGGTTGCATTCGTGCATTGGTTCCTCGATCGGCGCGGGCATGTTCAGGCTCGCGTGGTCGTGAAGAGCGACAAAGGATTCGACTGGATCGACGCGGGCGCGCAGCGCGCGGTCGAGCCCAAGCGGGCCTATCGATGGGATCGCGCCCTCGCGTGGAATGACCGCGTGATCGTTCCGAGCGATCGCGGCGTCTCGATCTTTGATTTCTCGAATGCCGCGCCGCGCGAGATTTATCACGAGCTCATTGACGCCAAAACCTCGCAGAATTTTTCCGAGCCGGAGTTTCTACTCGACACCCGCGGGCTGCTCGCATGGGCGCCTTGGGTGGAGAAAAAATCCGGCAGCCGCGGCGCGGCGCGATTTCTCGATGACAAATGGACGCCGCTCGGTCCGGACCAGGGTTGGCCGGAGAAAATCATCCATCTCGTTCCCCTGCTCGATGGAAGCATCATGCAGATCGCCAGCGGCAAAGGTGAAAACGTCGAGCTGGCGTTGTCGACGCTCGAGCGCGCCAATGTCGATGAAAAGACAATGGTCGATCTGGTGACCGACCTGGCCGACAGCGATCGTGAGAAACGTGAGGCAGCGCACGCGGCGCTGACGCGCTACGGGCAAGGTGTTTGGCCGATCCTTGAAAAGCTCAAGGATCAACAGCCGCTCGAAGCGCAGATTCGCATCGGACAACTGCTCGCGGAGAAGACGCAGCCGACGCTCGGCGGAATGAAGCTCGTCGATCCGAAACTGCGGCGCGTCGCGCGGCTGCACGATGGCGGAGTCATTTTCTTCGCCGGCTCCGGCGTCTCGATGACCGACGAGCAGGAACACGAGAAGATCATCACGCCCGCATGGATCAGCGTTCGACCCGGACGCGCGATCGAGTTGCTCGACGACGATCTCGTGCGCGACGCCGACCCGGACAAACAACACTTCGCGGCATTCGGCGATGAATGGATCGTCAGCGACACAACACGTGGTCCACGGCGGCTGCTGGGGAATCATGTTGACGCATTGCTTCGACCCGACGAGGTCGCGTTCGATCAGCTGATCGGCATCGACGCTCGCGGGCGCTGGTTGTTTCGCAAATCCTCCGGCGGCGACGAGACCATGATCGTGGATCCGACGCTTCCCGATCCGACGCCGCGCTTGCCGGTATACGAGCGATTCGTTTTCAACGGCCAGGTCGGGTGGGACGAAAATGATTGGCCGGTCATCAAGCGAGGCAGCGCGTGGCGGCTGGGCGCGGATCGATGGCATCTGCTCGACGAGAAGAAGAGCAAGATGATCACCAAGATGCCGCAGCGCGCGAAGCCAGCCGCGCCGCTTGCGGCGTCGCGAACCTCATCAGCCACGACGTCGGCAACAACGACCGCCACAACTTCTCCGACAACTCAACCGCTCGGCGAGCCGCTGCTCGTCGACAAGGACGGCAATCGCTATTTCGACGGACTGGAGACCCTTCGCGTCATCGATCGCGCGGGAAAAGAAATCGAATGGAACCTCCCCGCCAGCGCGACAGGCTCGATGGACTCGCCGGTTCTCATTCGCACCAGCGATGGCTTGCTCTTTCTCTTCAACGAACCCGGTCGCGTGCTGCGTATCAAGCGCACGCCGGACACGGCGGAGCCGTTTGAGGTGGAAGCGTCGTTCACGAAGCGCATCCCCAATCAGGATCATCCCACGCGCATCTGGCTCGACCCCGCGGGACGAATTGTCATGGCCGTCGAAAATGAATTGGCGATCATGTTCCCCGCGGGACGAATCCCGCGCGAGATCTCAGAGCTGATGCTGCAGCGTGATTAAAAATCTGGCGTTAAGTCAGCACAAAAAATAACCCCGTAGGCGTGGGTGAGACCTACGGGGTAAGGAGGGAAGAAAACTAAGTATAACCGCGATACAACTCAAGTGTTAGTACGTTGATTGTTCCCTCAAGGTTTATCTAAATTATCACTCCAATTTACGCTTTTGCAAGCACCGCTTTAACCCTTGCTTTGATTTCAGACCATTCGGCGTCCGGAGTTTTGTTGACCGTCACAAAGTCCCCCAGGAGCAGCAGGCTGCTTACGCCGGGGATTTTAAAGAGCTTTTCAGCCAAAGAATGCCCCTTGGCGGAATCAGCATTGAAGAAGCTCATCGGCTGCTCGACTACCGGGCGGTCAAGGATGAACTTCGATGCGTTGGGGTTCGGCGTCGGCTGGATCTCCATGACCGTAAAACCCATGAGTCCAGGCCCTCGAAAACCTCGATTTCTAAGTATATCAGCCGCCTAAGGCATTTCCATATGACGCGGTTTACGCGTCAGGTTGGCGACGGGCGGCGAAAAGCCTGTCGCGGACGGCGAGAGGTATAATCCGCCGGCTTGTCGCTGCTGATGTTTTCCCATGCTGCTTCCGTCCGCCGCTCGCGCCGCTACTCGGCGCGGGTCGCACTGCTTTACATCCTGGCGATCCTGCGCGAGTTTCGCGCGACGATCATTACGCTGATCTCGGTCGTCGCATTCGGCACGATTTTGTATGTGATCACGCCGCACGAAGCGCTCGGAGGAAAACATCCGTCGCTATGGACATCGATGTACGCATCCTGGATGGCGCTGCTCGCCCAACCGGCGTTCAACCCGCCTGAAACGTGGTACCTCACCGGCATCTGCGGCTTCTATCCGCTCATCGGCGTGATCCTCATCGGCGAAGGCGTCGTGCGCCTCGCGATGCTCATGCTTTCGCGGCGGCGCCGAGAAAGGGAATGGATGAAAGTGATTGCATCAACCTATCGCGACCATGTTGTGCTGTGCGGCGTCGGTCGACTGGGCATTCGCGTGCTCGAGCAGCTCGTCGCCGCAGGCGTGCCGGTTGTCGCGCTCGAGCGGCAGCGCGAGGGTCGATACCTCGCGCGCGCCAAGGAGCTCGACGTCCCCCTGATGATTCGCGACATGAAGGAAGATCAGGCCCTGATCGACGCCGGCGTGCCGCACGCGCGCACCATCATCATCGCGACCAATGACTCGATGGCGAATCTTGAGGTCGCGATTGACGCCAAGCAGATGAACCCAAAAATCCGTGTGGTCATGCGCATGTTCGACGGCCAGATCGCCAGCAAGATCGCCAGCGCGGTTCACATTGACGTCGCGTTCTCATCATCCAACCTCGCCGCCCCGATCGTCGCCGCCATGGCGCTGCAGAAGAGCGGCAAAGGCGCGAAGGTTTTGTCATCGATGCTGATCGGCGGCGTGCCGTACGTCGTGGTGGAGCTTCTGGTCGACGCCGAAAGCCCGTTGCACGGCCAGGCGATTTCAACGCTGGAAAACACCCACAAAATCCGCGTGTTGGCACATGGCCGAGACCCCCACACCCTCCGCACCGCGCCTGCGCCACACACGACGCTTGCCCATGGCGACACGATCGTCTGCCACACGCCCTGCTCCAACATGGCATTCTGGACACAATCCTGCGAGCGGGAACGAGAGGAAGCGCTGGAGGCGTCGAACACGTAGGTACGAAGCGTAGACGTAGGTACGACGTGTAAAGAGACCGCGAAGGCGCCAATGCGCGAAAAAAGCCGCGAAGAAATCAGACGGCATTTCAAAGACCAGGTCCTCCAAGACAATGCTTACAAGTGTAAGGATTGTCTTTTTAGTCCGAGCGAATTCGCGAATGCTCGAAGAAGCTGCTGAGAAATAGCAAAAAAAAACTCCAGATCCTCCAAGACAATGCTTACAAGTGTAAGCATTTGTCTTCTAGTCCGACCTTTTATTTGTCTTGATCGATGAAGATGAAGGTAGGGTGCGTTTTGTTTCGCGGTGCTTCGCGCATTCGCGCCTTCGCGGTCTCTTCACTTGCTGGCGGGCTGCGTTGTCGCGAACGTTTGTGACCACAACCGATCGATCTCGCGATGCAGTTGCACGTCGGCTTCGCCGGTGATGCTGTCGTTGTGGCCGGCTCGGGGCATGTGAATGATCGTCTTCGGTCCCGCGTACGCGTTGACGACGATGTCGTGATAGTACGGCGGGACGGTCTCGTCACGATCCGCCAACATGAACACCGCCGGCGCGTGGACGTGAGGCGCTGTGTCGGGCGCGTTCAATTCGCGCGGCACGTGAAGCGCGAAAGGCCCGGCGAGCAGCCAAAGATTCCACCAGCCCTGTCGTTGCAAGATAAGGCGTCGCAGTGGCGGAGGATTCTGGAGAATGAGCCCGGCGACGCGGCGTTCGGACGCGACGTAGAGCGCGACGGATGTGCCGAGGCTATTGGCTTCGAGGAAGATCGGCCGCTCGCCCGCGAGATGGCGCAGCTCGTCATACGTCGCCAGGGCTGCGCGCGGGATTGACGACAATTTCGCCGCGCCCGCGCTGCCGCCGTAGCCGGGATAATTCATGACCCAGGCATCGACCGGATGCGCCTTCCACCGATTGGCGACGTATTGGGCGATCTCTTCAGCGCGGGTCGCGTTGCCGCAGAACTCCAGGACAAACGCTTGCGGGTGATCATCGACAACCGCGGGGGATCGCGCCGTCCAGATCTCGATGGCTGGACCTGCGGTGGTAATGACGTGTCGTGTTGCATGGCCTGGGTCGTGCGGACTTCTCGAAGCCCACAGCAACACTCGATCGGCGCACCCGCCGAAGATAAGCAATCCGTAGATCGCGAACAGACCCAGAAGGACCTGACGGCGGCGCAAACGACGACGAGGCATGAGCGGCGAATATATCGCCGCGTCACGCGAGAGCTAGTATGCGATAACTTTGGGGGATCGTCGCTACCGGGGTTGACCAAATCAATTGTTCGGTTTATGTTAGGAATCGGGAAACTTGTTCCTGCACCGCGGACGACGCAATCGCCGCGGCGTGGCTCTTTGACAATTTGCGAAAAACAGCCCGAAATCAAGCGATTTCTCTTCGCGTGAAGTGTTTTCATGCGGAGTGCTCCGTCCGAAAATGCATACACAGATGCAAAGCAAAGCCAAGTGAATTTGGGTAATCTGGCGTCCATTCATCCCCTGCCATGACCTCAAATCGATGGTTTTCTGGTCACCCGGCGAGAGTTTTGAGGCACAAATTGCGCGTTATTTCTGAGCAAATTGTGAACTCAACGCGTCAACTTGTGAAGCTCGCACGAGCAGTTGAAGTGGCAGAAGATTTTTTTCGCCGCTAGACATTTGCGCCCATGCGCGATCTCGCCCGCTTTTTCCGGGGAATTCCGTGCGGGGTGCATCTCGCAGCCCGATAAGAACGGATTTTTTTGGCGTTTGCGGGTTGATCCATAGCCCGAATTTCACTATTGGGTCCGCACGACGTCGCAGGACAGAAGCGAATTGAGCTCGCTTCAACACGACCTGTGTGACGCCGAGAACGTGGACTTGCGGCAAGGATCGAGATGGCACGAGGTGCGTGGACACGCAGATACCGCCGACGCAGTTCGGCGGATGCGCGTTCGCAGCCTTGCGTGCAGATCGAACCGCTCGAAGACCGCAGGCTGCTCGCTTCGATCACCTACGTCTGGGGCGCGTTAGTTCTCACCGGCGATCAGACGCATTCCAATTCGCTTGCAGTGGTGAAGACCAGCGACACCAAGGCGACCGCGTACGCCCCTGGCATCGAACGGGAAATCTCGCTCTCGAATCTTTCGTACATCAAGCTCGTCGGCGGGCCCAAGCCGGACAAACTTTTCATCGATCCGGCTCTCAAGGTGGAATCCTATCTCTGGGCTGGCTCGGGAAAAGATCGTGTCTCCGGCGGCGGCGCGAACGACACCGTCAAAGCCGGCGGCGGGAATGACATCGTCTACACCTACAGCGGCGCTGATCACGCGTATGGCGACAGCGGGAACGATTACATCAATACCGGCACCGGCAAAGACAGCGCCAACGGCGGATCGGGCACCAACACGATCACCAATGCCGAGAGCGTCGTTAAAGGCTCGAAGCCGGCGACACCTCCGCCCGCAAACCCTCCCCCACCGCCACCTGCTTCAAGCGGCGGCATCAAACCATCGACCGGCGGCGCGGGCGCGCCCAAGGCGGTCATCAAAGCAGTCAACGCGACGCTCGCAGCCGGGCAATCGTTTCATGCCGATGCCACATCGTCATCGCTCAATGCCGGCACGCCGCTCACGTCGCGATATCAGTGGGACTTCGGCGATGCGGGATCGAAGTACAACTTCCTCGAAGGCTTCAATGCCGCTCACGTTTACGAAAAACCCGGCAAGTACACGGTGAAGCTGACGGTGACCAACTCCGTGTGGAAGTCCAGCACCACCAGCGTCACTGTGAACGTGACCGCGGCGAATCGCGGGCAGGTTTTCGTCAGCAGCGCCGGCAGTGATTCCAACCCCGGCACTTCCGACAAGCCGATCAGGAGCTGGAGCAAAGCCAGTTCCATGATCGGCGACAACACCGAAATCTTCTTCCGTCGCGGCGACACGTTCAGCGCGACGACTGGCATGCAGATCTATCGCAAGAACGTCGTGCTCGGCAGCTACGGCTCGGGAAATCTTCCGGTGATTCGCTGGGAAGGCAAGCTCGAGTTCACGTCGATGGTGTGGATCGGCCAGATCAGCCGCGACATCAAGGTGTCGAACCTGACGTTCGATTCAAAGTACGGCGGGACCGGTTCGGATGGTATGCCGCAGGCGGTGTCGGGATGCGCCACCGGCATCACCGTGCAGGGCTGCACGTTCCTGAACGTCGGCTACGCGATCAACGCGCAGTCGATGCCCAATGGTTTGATCGCGCTCGACAATTCCGTGCCACTGAAGAACGGCCTGCGAAGTTATTTCTGCTGGGCTGCGGGAAAGAACATCACGCTGCTCGGAAACTATGTCGCCAACAGCGCTCGCGAGCATGACATCCGCATCGCCGGCGCGGACAACGTGCTGGTCGCGTTCAACAATCTGTCGAACCCCAAGAGCCAATACTCCGGCGACAACGTCACCAAAGGCACGATCACGATTCACAAGGGTCATTACGCGTACGTCGCGAACAACAAACTCTCCGGCGGAAAGCTCACGGTCGGCCCGCTTGGCGAAGGCGATGGGCTTTCGCACAAAGGCGATCGATTTGATTACGCGGTTTTCGAGAACAACGTCGTCAACTCGCCGACGATCATCGAGCATGGCGCACAGCATGTGATGATGCGCAACAATGTCTTCAAATCCGAGAATTACGCGGCCATCGAGATCGAGCCGTACAACGCGCAGTTCGGTCGCGGCGTCGTCGACGTGAAGATCGTCAACAACACCGGCGTGACGACGAGCGACGACGGCGAGTTCCTGAAAGTCGACGGCGACGTGAAGGGAATCGATCTGGTGAACAACCTTTACCTCGCGCCGAATTTAAAATTCGGGTTGAACGGCTCGATGGGCGTCTTTGTTCAGGACGACAACCTGAGCAGCTTCAACACCATCAGCAACAACGTCTGGCCGAGCGCGTCCAACGGCGATTCATATGCCCAGGGCGGCGTGAATTATGTTTACTCGTACTGGTCCAACCAGAACGGCTGGAAGACGCCGGGAGAGTGGGACGCGTACGGGCAGGTGGGATCGGACTTTTACGAGAATCCGGGTTTCAGCAACGTCTATAAACCGTCCGCATCGAGCAGGGCCGCGAGCGCGGGGACGTTTTATGGCGGCGTGTTCACGGACATGACCGGCGCGTGGCGTCCCGCATCCGGGTGGGCCGCGGGTGCGATGGAAGCTTAGTTTGAGTCATATACTTTGACGTTCCCCGCCCGCGGTGGTCGATAACTGCCGCGGGCGTTCGTTTTTTCGCCCCTGCGGAGATTGTCTGCCATGAGCGTCTCGAAAGTCTCGATCGTCATCCCGGTGTACAACGAAGAAGCGACGATCCAGCAGTTGATCGGCCTCGTCGTCGCCGCTGCGCTGCCCGACGCAATGCAGCGCGAGATCATTTGCGTTAACGACTGCTCCAAAGACGGCACGGGAAAAAAACTCGACGAGCTGACAGCCCTCTTCCCCGGCGTAGACATCAAAGTTTTTCACAAGCCGGTGAACGAAGGCAAAGGCGCCGCATTGCGCGACGGCTTCAAGCATGCGAGCGGCGACGTTGTGCTCGTTCAGGATGCGGACCTCGAATACGACCCGCAGGACTACATGAAGCTGATCATGCCGATCTTTCTCGACAAAGCCGACGTCGTTTACGGCAGCCGGTTCATCGGCGAGCCGCATCGCGTGCTGTATTTCTATCACACGCTCGGCAACAAGTTTCTCACCCACTTCAGCAACATGTTCACGAACCTGAACCTGACCGACATGGAAGTTTGTTACAAAGTTTTTCGCAAATCGGTGCTGGATCGGATTCAGATCAAGTGCAACCGTTTCGGCTTTGAGCCGGAGATCACGCAGAAGATCGCGAAGATGCGCCCGAGACTTCGGATCTATGAAGTGGGCGTCGCGTATTACGGGAGAAGTTATGAGGAGGGCAAGAAAATCACGTGGAAGGATGGGATCAAGGCGATCCTAACGATCATTCGGTTCAGGTTCTCCGATTGATCAGTAGCATGGGCGTCCCGCCCATGTCTTCACACGAACATGGGCGAGACGCCCATGCTACGAATGACTCGATTCGCGCACATCTGGATCCCGCTCCTTGTCATTCTGGTTCTCGCCGCGCCGAGCGTGCCGTTCATGCTGCCCGCGTGCGAGGACTATCTCGACGAGATCTACCAGCCCCTGCAGACGCTGAAATTCTTCAAGACCAAAGGACAAGCGTTTCACAAGTACGCGCCGCTTCCGAATTTTGTGCTGGCGCCCGGTTATGGCGTGTCGCTTGGTTACTGGCGCATGACCGGATCATTCGCCAAGCCTTCGGAGAATTTTCCGTATGGTTTTAAGCGGCCGTTCGAGCAGATGGGGTTTCTGATCTTCCAGGGACGCGTGATTTTCCTTGCACTGTCGCTCACGTGCTTCGCATATCTCGCGCACACCCTGCGGCTGGTGACGGAAAACCGGCTGGTGATCCTGTTCGCGTTTCTCCTGTGCATCGCGACGAACTACGCTCTCGTCTATGCCCTGCCGAATCCGAAACCCGATGCTCCGATGCTCGCGTTCAGCGCCGCGGCGATCGCGGTGTATGTCCGCATCCTCTATTTGGGACTGACGACCCGGCGCGGAGTAATGCTCTCGCTGTTCGCGGTGTGCGCCGTCAGCAGCAAGGAACTCGCGGGGCCAATGTTCGTGCTGCCATACCTCGGGCTCGCGTGGATCGCGTGGAAGCAGCGTGATGCGATCAAACCGTTTTGCATCTCGGTTGCCACCGGCGTGGTTGCTTACGCACTTCTCAACATCGTCTACGCGCCCTCGACGTGGTTGAAGCGGATGAAATTCTGGATCGGCGGCGCGGGCATCGACCCGGGCGTCTGGGGCGGCGGCGGGTTGAAGCACCGGATCGTCGGAGGCCTCGCGTGCATGCTCGACAACCTCGGGCCCGCCGGAGCAATCGTCGCGGTCATCGCGCTGACTTGCGTGCTCGCCTTTCGTCCGCGGCGATGGGTCATGCTTATCTTGCCGCTGGTCAGCGTTTTGATTCTGGGTGTTGGACGAATTCAATACCCCGCCGATCGATTTTTCACGATCGTTTCCGTTGCGATGGTTCCGGTCGTGGCCATGGGTCTTGCGCGAATTGCTAAACCGCAAGCGGCAATCGGCGCGTTGACGCTTGCGACATGCGTGAACCTTTGGTTTGCGACATTCACCTGGAATTACCTGCACAGCACATTTGAATACGTCGCAGAGCGACATGCACTTGGGCACGCCGGGCACTCGGACACGCTCTACCTTCTTTCGACGCACGACCGAAACGAAAACTCCTCGCGATTTGATTATCTCGGTTATCACACCGATGCGCGATCGATCCAGAAGATGGCCTCGTCCGGCGCGAATCTGCCCGACTGGATTTACGCCACCGAGGGCGAGCTGCAGTTCATGGAAGACGCACGCAAACTTCCGGCGCGCGCGAAGATGATGAAGGAGGAATCGAACTTCAATGTGAACGAATGGCGTGGTGTCGAAGCGCTCGGTTATCGCCTGGATGCGACACTGATTCCGCAGACGCCGCGCTGGTTCGTCTTCAACTGGATGCCCGCGATTCGTGAGTGGCAACCGCGGCGTGCCGTGTTTGTCTATCGCAGAAAATGACCGTGGAATCGCGGAGGAAACCAAACGCGAATCGCTCAACTCCTGATCACTTCTCGATTTAGAAATTCCATCGTGTTTGACTGATTTTTGTTGCGATGGCGAATCGCAAACATTAGTATTTCTCTGTTTTAGCTCGAGGGCACTTCACGAGCTGACGGGCATCACTTCATTCGGTTGGAGGTCAGGATGAGAATCTCTCCACTCATTCGCATCGCTTGCGTGGTCGTGGCATTGGCGTTCGCCGGGCAGACGTTCGCGCAGGTGTTCTCAACGTCGAACGCGTTTCCCGATCCGTTCGGAATTTACAAGAGCGTCGGGACGGTGTTTTACCCCATCCCGCCCGGCGGCCTTGTGACGCTTGAGGGACTCACGCTGAGCTCACCGGCAGGTTCGATCGCCCCGCCACTTTCTCCTGCGAGCGCGACATGGGGACCCGCGGCGATCACTGCCGACACCGCAATGAGTTTCTTTGGCGGACCCACGCTCTTAAGCAGCAACGTCGACGTCGCCTCTGCGAGCATCACGGGGCTCGCTGACGATCCGCCGTTTCATTTTTACGCAACCGAAATGCTTAGCTTGAATCTAACCGGCCTGCCCTTCGGCGCGCAGATCCGCGAAAGCCCGACGCTGGCTTCTACTGGCAATCACAGCATAACCGATGTTCCCGGTGGTTACGTCATCGACAGCTTCTTCGATGTCTTCACGGAGCTAAGCCTCGATGGCGGTGCGACATGGTTTCCCTCGACGGGCCCGATGCACATCGAGAATCCAGAGCCGACCGCGCTGGGACTGCTGGCAGTTGCCGTGCCGTTTATCTGTCGCCGCTCGCGTCGCAGGGCATAAAAACTACTTCGCCCACTTCGCGACTTCGACGGTGACGGTCTCGTCCTTCTCGGCCTTGTGCTTGCGGTTGTCGATTTCGTCGCCGCTGGCTTTCTTTTCGACTGTTTCCCAGCTGCCTTTGGTGACTTTGTATTCCAGATCGGTTCCCTTGGGCACTTCGATGGTCGCGATGTATTGACCGTCGTCGCCCTTCTTGAGTTCCAGCCCATCCGCCTTCCATTCCGAGCCGCCGAACGCCACGTTGTTGCCGGCGAGATAGAGTTTCGCGTCGGCTGGGGTTCCCTCTGGCGCTTTGACCTTGAATTCAAGCTTGACCTTCTCTTCGGCGCGCGCGATCGCCGCGAATGCAAATACTCCGACAAGCAGGGCCGCCATGATTTGATGTTGTTTTCTCATTGCGGCGAGATTACTGCCGCTGCGCAGCACGGTCAAAGTGAATTTGCTACAACATCCGCAAATGCCCGGAGTTTCCCGCTTAATTCTGGTCGCCTCCAGGGAATTCCCCCGCTTTAGCGAAGGCGACATCATCGAGTTGTCGGACGGCCGGCTTCTACTCGCGATCGCGCGCAAGGTCGGCAACAGCGACATGGCGCAGGGCACGCTGATCGGAATGTTCTCCCGCGATCGCGGGCTGACGTGGGATGAAACACCGCACGTCATCAAGAGCACCTGGGGCGATATCACCGATGTGATGAGCGTCAGTTTCACGCGTAGTCCGCGCGGCATTCACATGTTTTTCCTCGGCCGCGGGCCGGACAAAAAGCGCGACACGCGCATCTACCAGATGCTTTCCACCGACGAAGGCAAAACCTGGGGCGAGCCGCGGAAGATCAGCGATCAGGGGTATCACATCGTCAACAACGCGCGGGTCGTCCGCACAAAGACGGGACGTCTCATCGTTCCCGCGGCACACGTAGGCGGCGACATCGATCGCGACTACAACAACCAGCACATCTTCTGTCTCTATTCCGATGACGATGGCGTTTCATGGAAGCAGAGCAACACGCTTGCCTTGGATAATCAGCCGCTGATGGAACCCGGCGTTGCCCAGTGCGCGGATGGATCGCTCTACATGACGATCCGCACGAAAATGCTCAAAACGTACGAGGCGCGCTCGCACGACGACGGCGCGACGTGGGTTGAGCTCCGCGAGAGTCCGCTACCCGCGCCCGCGGCGCCGGCGACGGTGGTGCGCGCGCCCGAGTCGGATGAGCTGTGGATGCTGTGGTGCAACAACGCAAAAGGCGACTGGAAAGGCCGCTCGCCGCAGGTCTTCGCGGCATCGCGTGATCATGGAAAGACTTGGAGCGAGCCACGCGTTTTCGAAGATGATCCAAAGGGATCGTTCGGCTACATCAGCTTCGACGTGATCGACGAGAGCGTCCTGCTGACCTACTACGACTGGCGCGACCGCGGGCAGAAAGGTTTTCAGGAGACGAGCCTGCGCGAACGAATCATCCCGCTGGCGTGGTTCCGCGGCGAAGCTGTTCCGCCGGTGTTCGAGAAAGTTTCAGTCGCGCCTTCGACCGCCCCAGCGAGTCAACCCTCGCCTGCGATCATCCAAAACGATAAGGGGACATCGATTCGCTTCACCGCGACGCGCGACGCCGTCCTTCGCGCCGAAAGCAGCGACGGCGAAAAATTCGCGAACGAGCATCGCGTGATAGAATCGCGCGGCGTTGACGAAGAATTCACCGGCATCACCGTATTTCGCCATCGCCGCTTCTACCTCGCCCTGTTCCACGTCCGGCGCCCCGCCAGCGGCGCGATTCAACCCGAATGGGCCTGGAGCCACGACGGCGAAAGCTGGACTCAAACGAGAATCGCCGCGATCGCTCTCGGCAACGAAGGCGCCTTCGATAGCCGCGAAGTCTCCCCGCGTGAGCTGATCCTTGGCGATGAGGTGGTTTGCAGTTACCTGGCGGGTAACAAGACCGCCCGCGCCGCGCTTCCGCTCGCACCTCTGGACAAATGGCTCGATGCTCTGCCACAACCGTAATTGTGATCACGTGCCGGTTGCGCTCCCCGTGATGCATCTGACATAGCTCTGAAAATCTTCCGAAGAAGCTTGTCTCCGCGCGTATCGACGATAGGATTTCGCCTCCTTAATCGGGGCCGCGGACGATTCGGCGTTCGCTTTTCAACTTTTTATGTCGTCGAGGAAGAACGATGAACCGTAGCTGGCTTTGCGTTGTGATCGCGGCAGCGCTGTGTACCGAATTCACGCAGGCCAACGCCGCGCTCAAAATCAATTTCCTCATCGAGCATGTGGACATTCCGAATTCATCTTCTCCCACAATCTGGCGGACCTATCCGCTTCTCAACGAATTCCGCGACCATACCTTGCGCTCCACACATGGCTATTCCGGCGCCAATGGCAGCCCGGCCGCAACGACATATCTTCAACATGCCTACAGCTCTTTTCAGGCTCTTATGGATGAAATGACCTCTCCGTGGTCGCTGAGCGTCAAGGGTGCTTCGCAAACCGAATTTTCTACGTTCACACTTTCCCCCGACTTCTCATCGCTTTCTTCGGCAAGCTTCGCGAGCAGTTACCCCACGTATCCTTCGGTGAATCAGGTTGTGCACGAAAGCCAGCCGGTTTTTGCATGGGTCGCGCCGACCGCGCCCGTGAACAAGATCGAAGCCGAGATCGACATGAATCAACCGCCTTACAGCATCTCCTACTCACCGCAATCGATGAATCCGTCGACGAGAGCCTGGCAAACCTCCAACTCCCTGACAAATGCGAGCTACACTTTTTATCTATGGCTCTTTCAGAACGGCGGTTCGATTTCCATGACATCCGTGCAAACGAGCGGGCCCGATCTGGGTCTGGTCACCGCGAGCTACAGTTATCGATTTCAGGGCTTGACGCCTTTCACTGTCGCATTGCCTGAACCGACCGCGGGCTTGGGATGCTTGGGCATGGCATTGATCGCGATCCGACGGCGGGCGCGTGCGTAATCTTTCCGCGAAAACAACTCAATCCGTCTTCTGGGTGATCAACGTCCCAAACCGCTTGTGAATCGCCAACGCTGGATCGAGCGGGACGTCCACCGTTTTCACATCCTTCGGAATGCTCACCGTCGGCGTTGGGCGAATCTTTCGGTTCCCGAATTCCGGCAGCCATTCTCGCTGCGCTTCCAGCATCTCGCTGGCCATGTCGCGGATTTCTTTCAATGTGCAGACTGCGCCAGTGAGCGGATCAAGAGCTAATGCGTGAACGATATGCTCAGGATCGCCCGTGAGCGCCGCGTCAGCGATCAATTGCTGAACGTTGACGTTGGTCATGCACGCGGCGGCGCACTGCGGGGGGAGCTTGCCGACGCGCGTGGGTCGCAGGCCGGTGTCGTCCGCGAAGGTGGGGACTTCGACGCACGAATCCTTCGGCAGATTGTCGATATACCCGTCGTTGTAGACATTTCCCATGAGCCGGAACGGTTTTCCCGTCGTGATCGCTTCCATAATCCACGAGCAATACTCGACGCTGCGATGCTCGATCGCGGTCGATTCAAATTGCAGCGGATCGACCTTGGCGTACTTCTCCGCCATCGTCTTGCCCCACTTGTAATACGCGCCGCTCTCGCCGCCGAACGCGGGTTCGTCACAGTACAGGTCCATCGCCTTCTTGTTCTTGCGGAACCACGCGACGTATTCGCTGAGATGCCCCGTCGACTCGGTCATGAAATATCCAAAGTGTCTGAACACCTCGCCGCGGACTTTTTCATTCTTGTAGTACTCCGCCTTCTCGAATTTCTCGCGCAGTTCGGGATAAAGGTCGCGGCCTTTATGTTCGAGTCGCAGAAACCAATCCATGTGATTGATCCCGCCGCAGGTGTAGGTGATCTCGCTCTTGTCCGCGATGCCGCAATACCCCGCGATCAGGTCAAGCGTCGTCTGCACGCCATGACACAAGCCGACAAACGGTACCTTCGACGTGCGTCCCAGCGCCAGACAATTCGCCGCCATCGGATTGGCATACTGCAACATTACCGCTTGCGGTTTAGCGACTTCCTCCATATCGCGCGCGATCTCCACGAGCACGGGGATATGTCTCAACCCGCGAAAGATTCCGCCCGGCCCGAGCGTATCGCCGATGCACTGATCGACGCCGTACTTCAACGGCACCTGATAATCGACGCCATAAGCATCAAACCCGCCGACCTGAATCATCACGACGACGAAGTCCGCGTTGGCGATCGCTTCGCGCCGATTGGTCGTCGCCCACACTTTCGCGGGGAGTTTGTTGTCCTTGATCATTCGCCCGATGAAAGATTCCATCCGCCGCAGCTTCGTTTCCGTCGGCGACATCAGCGCAAACTCGCTGTCCTGCAGCGACGGCGTGGCGAGGATGTCGTTGATGAGCGTCTTGCAAAAGACGACGCTCCCGGCACCGATCATGGCGATCTTTTTTGGCATGATGAAACTCCTGAAAATTGGGTCGGCATTATATCAAATCTAACCACGAAGCCACGAAGATCACGAAGAGCAGTTGAAGTCCAAAAACCGCTTCGTGCTCTTCGTGGCTTCGTGGTTCAATCTCCGTACAATGCGGGGAAATGTCCGACTTCCGTCCCAACCGCCAGCCGCTGGTTTCTCCCGGAGAAATCGAGCATCACTTCAAGGACATGACCGCGACCATCTCCGCGGACGTGCCGCTGGCTAAGGCACAGGAACAGCTCGGCGAGAAGGGACACTGGCTGCCCATCGATGGCGATCCGTCGCTGACGGTCGGCCGACTTGTGGAGATGAATTCGACCGGCCCGCTGCGCCTGGGATACGGCGCGTGGCGCGATCTGCTGCTGGGCGCGCAGTTCGCGAATGGTCGCGGTGAGCTGATCACCGCCGGCGGACGCGTCATGAAGAACGTCGCGGGGTACGATCTGACGAAATTCATGGTCGGGCAAGGCGGC
>JADMIO010549090.1_pt1 | contig 18843 bp, 19 predicted proteins | sample 8958161 | NCBI WGS metagenome assembly JADMIO01 (sample SAMN16585339, study PRJNA669376) | soil metagenome | isolation source: Crop rotation soil | place: USA: Cullars Rotation, Alabama | collected 2011 | reverse complement strand
GGCGCTCGGCCAGCCGCGCGCCCATCCGCTCGGCCCCCGCCATGCCGTAGGGGTTCCGGTCGCCGCAGCGGCCCCGGAAGATCGTCAGCGCGGCGGGCAAGGACGGCACCGCTGGGTCCCGCGTCAGGGCCGCGGCAGGCGAAGCGCCCGGGGCGAGATGCCGACCGTGCGGAGGAAGGCCCGGCGCATGGCGTCGGCCCCGCCGAAGCCGCAGGCGCGGGCGATCTGCTCGAGGCTGCGCGAGGTGGTCTGCAACTGCCGCCGCGCGGCCTCGATGCGCGCGGCCAGGACGTACTTGGCGGGCTGCTGGCCAGCGGCGCCCGCGAAGCGGCGCTCCAGGGTGCGAACCGTCATTCCGGCCTGCTCAGCCAGGACGTCGGTCGTCAGCCGCCGGTGCAGGTTGCCGGCGATCCACACCAGCAGCTCCTGGACGGCGTGCATTTCCGAAGCCTGGGCGGCGAGCGGCGCGCTGATCTGGCCCTGGCCGGCCGGCCGGCGCAGGAAGAGCACGAACTCGCGCGCGATCTCGGCCGCGAGCGCGGCGCCGAGGTCAGCCTCGACCCAGGCCAGGGCCAGGTCGATCCCGGCCGAGACCCCGGCGGAGGTGAAGATGTTGCCATCCTGCACCCAGATCGGATCGGCCTCGGTGCGCACCTTGGGATGGCGCCGCGCCAGCTCCGCGCCGAACCGCCAGTGGGCCGTGGCGCGCCGGCCGTCGAGCAGGCCGGCTTCCGCCAGCAGGAAGGCTCCGACGCAGACCGCCCCCAAGCGCCGCACGCGCGGCGCGGCGGCGCGCAGCCAGGCCGACAGCTGCGGATCGCGCCGCGACCGGCTGGCCAGGCCGCAGGCCACCAGCACCGAGTCGAAGTCGGGCTCGATGTCCGCCAGCCGGGCCTGCGCCACGAAGGAGAGCAGCCCGCCCTCACCGGCCACCGTCAGGTCGTCATCGGCCGTGGCGACGATCACGCTGTAGACCGGCCGGGCCGCCAGCCGGTTGGCGGCGCTGAACACCTGGATCGGGCCTACGAGGTCGAGCTCGTCCACCGGCGGCGCCACGACGATCGCGATGCGCCGTGCGTGGCGCGAAAGCGCGCGTCGATGACCGGCCACCGGGGTCATCCAGAAGCAGTACGCAGGCGGGGCGCCCGGGGCAATCCGGCATCGGGACAGTGGCGGGAATTGTCGGAACTTCGTCGCAACCGGCCCGGCGACGCCGGGGCATGTTGTCGCCATGACAAAGCTTGGCGATGAGGGCGCGGTCGGCGCGCGCGTGGTGCTGGTGACGGGGGCGGGACGCGGCATCGGACGCGGTATTGCGCTCGCGCTGGGGGCGCAGGGCGCGCGCGTGGGCGTGCTGGCGCGCACGCCGGCGCACGTGGAAGAGGTCACGCGGACCATCGTCAAGGCTGGGGGCTACGCCAGCGGCGTCGTCGCCGACGTGACGGATGTGGACGCCGTGGCCCGGGCGGTGGCGACCGTCGAGGCGGAGTTCGGGCCCGTCGACGGCCTGGTCAACAACGCCGGCGTCGTGGGCCCCATCGCGCCGTTCTGGGAGACCCCGATCGCCGCCTGGCGGGAGACGATCGACATCGACCTGGCCGGCCCGGCGATCTGCGCGCGGGCGGTGCTGCCGGGCATGGTGGCGCGCCGCCGCGGGCGCATCGTCAACGTGGTCACCGGCATGATCCCGACGCCGCACTATTCCGCCTACGGCGTGGCCAAGGCGGGGCTGGCGCGGTTTTCCGAGTCGCTGGCGATGGAATTGCGCCCGCACGGCGTGGCGGTGTTCGCCATGGGCCCCGGCACGGTGCGGACCGACATGTCGATGCACTCGCTGAACTCGCCCGAAGGGAAGCGCTGGATCCCCAGTTTCGCGACCATCTTCGAGGGCGGCTTCGACCTGCCGATGGAGCGGCCCGTGACGCTGGCGCTGGACCTGCTGTCGGGCCGTCACGACCGGCTGGCGGGGATGGTCGTGGCGCCGCAGGACGACCTGGCGATGATCACCGAACGGCTGGCCGAGGCCGACGACGCCGACTTCTACCGTCTGCGCCTGCGCGGCTTCCCGAACCCGGAGGCCGATCGCATGGCGGCCCTGCGCAAGGCGGCGATGCGCGCGATGGCGCAGAACGGCGACTGATTCGTTTCGTCGAGCAGATTGCCCCAGGCCGAGGCCTCCGCCGGCAGCTGCGTGACCGACGTGGCCCAAGCGACCCAGAAGAATCACAACGCGCGGCCCCTGCGGCGGGCTCCCGACATTAGGATTTGAGCAAGACCAAAAGTCTTTACATCACGGACTTCTGATCCTATGTGGCCCTTTCCGGCGGACCCGATGTCCTAAAAAGCGCTGCTAACGCCGGTCTGGGTTCAACAATCCGTTGGGGGTTGCGTGAGGTGCACACACACCATACGCCCCTGGACCTGGTCCGCGAGCGGTCCCCGGAGCGTCCTGTCGCCCTTGCGCGACCGGGCGTGGTGGCCGTAGCGGCGCGCTGGTTCCAGGATAGCTTTCAAGGCGACGTCTTCTACGCTGTCAAAGCGAACCCGTCCGCTTGGGTGATTGACACCCTGGCGGCGAACGGGGTCGCTTCGTTCGACGTGGCCTCGATTCCCGAGATCGAGCTGGTCGCCGCCCGCGCCCCTGGCGCGCGCATGGCGTTCATGCACCCGGTGAAGAGCCGGGCCGCGATCGCCGCCGCCTACCACGACTTCGGCGTGCGGACCTTCGCGCTCGACACCCATGAGGAGCTGGCCAAGATCCTCGAGGCCACCGGCGGCGCCGATGACCTGACGCTGGTCGTGCGCCTGGCGGTCTCGGCGGATGGCGCGGCGTACTCGCTCTCCGGCAAGTTCGGCGTGGAAGCCCACGAAGCGCCGTCGCTGCTGCTGGCGGCGCGGCGCGCGACGCAGGACCGCCTCGGCGTCTCGTTCCATGTCGGCAGCCAGTGCATGCGCCCCACCGCCTTCCAGGCGGCGATGGCCCAGGCCAGCCGCGCCATCGTGCGCGCCGGGGTGATGGTCGACGTCGTCGACGTGGGCGGCGGATTCCCCAGCATCTATCCCGGCATGATCCCGCCGGACATGGCCGACTACGTGGACTCCATCCACCGCGGCTTCGCCGAGATGATGGTGCACGAGGACACCGAGCTCTGGTGCGAACCCGGCCGCGCGCTCGTCGCCGAAGGCCAGTCGATCCTGGTGAAGGTGGAGCTGAAGAAGGGCGACGCGCTCTATCTGAACGACGGCAGCTACGGCAGCCTGTTCGACGCCGCCCACGCCCGCTGGCCATTCCCGGTCAAGCTGTTCCGCAACGACGAGGACGGCGCGCGGCAGGTGGACGGCAATCTGAAGCCGTTCCGCTTCTACGGCCCCACCTGCGACAGCCTCGACCACATGCCGGGCCCGTTCTGGCTGCCCGAAGACGTGCGCGAAGGCGACTACGTCGAGATCGGCATGCTGGGGGCCTATGGCGTCGCCATGAACACCCGCTTCAACGGCTTCGGCGACGCCGAGACCGTGGTCGTGGACGACGCGCCGATGGCCTCGATGTTCGGCCTCGCCGGCCGCTCGATCCGCCTGCCCCGCGAGGAGCAGGCCGAGGAGCGCAAGGTGGTGCGCCTCAGCCGTCCCAAGGGCGCCGCGGGCAAGAAGCGCCGGCGGCGGTAACATCCGCCACATCTGACGTGTTAAAGCCGCGACCGGTCGTCCGTCCCGGTCGCGCTTCTATCTTGGACGGGCGCTCAAACTTCGAAGGGGACTTCGGGAATGAACGCTGACGTTCAGAACACGAACCGCAAGGCCGAGCTGCTCTCGTCCACCGTCGAGCACGTGGCCATCGACCAGTACGACGCGCGGCCGGTCATCGACGCGATGCGAGCGATGAGCTTCACCAGCCGCGACACGGCGCGGGCCGCCGACATCTGGTCGATGAGCCTCGAGGACCCGGAGTGCTCGACCTGGCTCACGCTGGCGGGCTCCACCTCGGCCGGCGGCTGCATGCACATCTACCGCGACATGGTGAGGTACGGGATGATCGACGCGGTCGTGGCGACCGGCGCGTCCATCGTCGACATGGACTTCTTCGAAGCGCTGGGCTTCCGCCACTATCAGGCGCAGGCCAATGTCGACGATCGCGACCTGCGCGCGCTCTACATCGACCGCATCTACGACACCTTCATCGACGAGGAAGAGCTGCAGTCGTGCGACGGCGTGATCTTCGAGCTCTGCGAGGCGCTTGAGCCGCGTCCCTACTCGTCGCGCGAGTTCACCTGGGAGATGGGCAAGTGGCTGGCGGCGGGCAACGCCAAGAAGCCGGGCTCGTTGATCCAGACCGCCTATGACGAAGGCGTGCCGATCTTCTGCCCGGCCTTCTCCGACAGCTCCGCCGGCTTCGGCCTGGTGAAGCACCAGGTGGAGCGGATGAAGGCCGGCAAGCCCTACATGTCGATCGACTCGGGCGCCGACTTCCGCGAGCTGACCGAGATCAAGATCGCGGCCGGCGCGACGGGCCTGTTCATGGTGGGCGGCGGCGTGCCGAAGAACTTCGCCCAGGACACCGTCGTCTGCGCCGAGATCCTCGGCCACGAGGTCGAGATGCACAAATACGCCGTGCAGATCACCGTGGCCGACGTGCGCGACGGCGCCTGCTCGTCCTCGACGCTGAAGGAGGCCTGCTCCTGGGGCAAGGTCGACGTCACCTGGGAGCAGATGGTGTTCGCCGAGGCCACGACGGTCGTGCCGCTGATCGCGTCGGACGCCTGGCACCGCGGCTCCTGGAAGACCCGCAAGCGCCGCCGCTGGGCGAGCCTGTTCGGGAAGTAGCCGCCACGCGGCGCATTGCCGCAGAAGATCGCCAGTCGATGCCCGATTAACAGTCGTCGGCGATTGCTGTTCTCGTGCGCAGGTGCGTGCGTGGGGCGGGGGCCACATGGAGGCGCAATCCGGGGCAGCGACATCCGGCCAGGAGGCCGGCGAGCGCGTAGGGACATCCTACGAGCTGACGCTGGCCGCCTTCATCGTCCCCTGGCGCCGCCAGGCGATGCTCGGCGCCGGCGTCGGCCTCGCGTTCGCGCCACTGGCCGGGCCCTGGCTCGCGATAGCCTGGACGCTTGGCCTCTGGGCCACCGACGGGGCGCTGCAGACGATCTTCCGCCGACTCGGCCGCAGCGCCGCCGAGGCCGACTCCGATCGGGCGCTGACGCGGCTGAGCTGGCTGGTGGCGGCCAAGGCGCTGGTCTGGTTCGGGCCGCCCGCCACCTTCACGGTGCTTACGCACAGCCTGGGGGGGCTGGCCTTCGTGGGCGTTCAGGCGGTGGGCCTGACAGCGCTCTCGGTTTCGACCGCACGGCACTCCCAGCGCGTGTTCCTGCCGATGGCGGCCGCGCCGGTCGTGGCGCTGGTCGTGTGCATCCTGGCCACGCTGGGCCCGGCCCAGGGCGCGGGCGCGCTCGGCGAGACGGCCTTGGTCGCGTTTCTGCTCTGGGTGATCGCTACGGGCACCAGCCAGGTCGTCGCCGACTGGAACCGCATCAATGCGCGACGCCTCAAGGCGCTGGACGAGATGCGCCAGGCGCTCACCCGCTCCGAAATCGCCGAGGCGCGCCTCTCCGAAGCCCTGCTCCACGCCGAGGCCGGCAGCCGGGCGAAGAGCGAATTCCTGGCGACGATGAGTCACGAGATTCGCACGCCGCTGAACGGCGTCCTGGGCATGGCCCAGGCGATGAAACGCGACGACTTGAGCGACGTGCAGCGCGAGCGTCTGGGCATGATCGCCAGCAGCGGCGAGGCCTTGCTGGGCCTGCTCAACGACCTGCTGGACGTTTCCAAGATCGACGCCGGCAAGATCGAGCTCGAGGCCGGCCTTGTCGATGCCGAGGGCCTGGCGGCCGGCGTCGAGGCGTTCCACGCGCTGCTGGCGGACAAGGATGTCCGTCTGTCAGTCAGCGTCGAGCCGCAGGCGTCGGGGGTCTGGATCGGCGATCCCGGGCGCGTGCGCCAGGTGCTGCACCACCTGATCACCAACGCGGTGAAGTTCACCGAGCGCGGCGAGATCGCGGTGACGATCGGCCACGACGGCGCCGCCCTGGTGCTGAGCGTGGCGGACAGCGGCGTCGGCATCGCGCCGGCGCGCCAGGCGCAGGTCTTCGAGCCGTTCGTGCAGGAGGACGCCTCCACCACCCGACGCTTCGGCGGCACGGGCCTGGGCCTTTCGATCTGCCGCGATCTGGTGACGCTGATGGGCGGCGGGATCGAACTCTCCAGCGCCGAGGGCGTCGGCAGCACCTTTGTGGTCCGCCTGCCGCTTCGCCGCGCCGAGACGCAGGCGGCGTCGGCCGCCGCCGAGGCGCCGGAGGCCGACCTGCCGGACGGTGGCGTGCGCATCCTGGCGGCGGAGGACAACCTCGTGAACCAGGCGGTGCTGCGCACCTTGCTCGAGGCGACGGGCGTGGAGCTCTCGATGGTGTCCAACGGCCGCGAGGCGGTCGAGGCGTGGGCGTCCGGACCCTGGGACGTGGTGCTGATGGACATCCAGATGCCGGACATGGACGGCGTGGCCGCGACGCGGGCCATCCGCCTGGCGGAAGCGCAGCGGGGCCTGCGGCGCACGCCCATCGTGGCGCTCACCGCCAACGCCATGAACCATCACCGCCAGGAGTACGTGGCCGCCGGTATGGACGGGCTGGTGCCCAAGCCGATCGACCTGACGCTGCTGCTGCAGACCCTGCAGGCGGTGCTCGGCGACGAGGACGCCGCACAGGACTCCGCCGCAGCGGTGTGATCGAAGAAGGCCGCCGCCCGATCCCGCGGCGGCGGCCCAGTTCGGCGTCGGGGAGGATTTCGACGCGCTATTCGCAGTAGACGCGGACCTTGGCCTCGGCGGAGTCCACGTCGACGGTCAGGTCGTTCAGGTGGCTCACCAGCTCGTCCAGGTTCTCAGGCTTCAACTGGCCGATGTCGAAGGGCACGCCGTTCTTGGCGAGCTCGCGGTTGACCTCGTCGCGAGCCGCCGGCGGGATCAGGCTGGTCAGCCGCACGCCGGCCCGCAGCAGCGCCATCGGGACGCGGATGTTCACCTTGACGGGCTTGGTGTCCTCCAGGGCGTCGACGGTCACCCGCAGGTACTTGGGCACGCCGTTGTGGCCCACTGCCGGCGAAGCGGAGGCCGGCGCGGGCGCGCCGTTGCGGTCGAGGGCCGACATCAGGCGCTCGGCCTCGTCGGCGCTGATCTTGCCTTCGGCCAGCATCTGCAGGACGGCGCGGCGGTCGTTGGTCATGGGGAGGTCTCCTAGAACAGGCGGATGCGCACGAGCGCATCGGGGGTGTCGACGTCGACCTCCGTGCCGCTGAGGCTCAGCAGCACGTGGCCGAGGCCGAAGACGGTGGCGAAGGGGCGGACGTTGTATGGGCGCGGGGCGAAGTAGAAGAGCGGCGCCAGCAACAGCGCGAACGGCGCCAGCAGCAGGAAGAGCAGGGTCGCCGGCAGCCACAGGCGCACGACGGTGCGGGGCTGTGGTTGCGGCGGCAGGACACGCAGCTGCGCGGGCGCCGCGGCGCGTCCGGTAGGCGGCGGCGCGTCCTGGCGGGCGGCGGCGCGCGCCTCCATGACGGCGGCGCCCATGCGTCCGATCGCACGGGGCGCCACGAGGCCAGAACCGCGTGCGGCCGGCGGATAGGTGACCATGATCATCTTCAGCGTCCTTCCAGCTCGGCGATGGCGGCCTCGGCGTCGATCTCGCCGCGGGCCAGCCGCTCCAGCACCTCGGCGCGCGGGGGCGCCGGGTCGACTTCCACGAATTCGAGTTGGGCGGCGATGCGGTTCAGGCGGGCCTTCACCGTCGGGTACGAGACCCCGAACACCTGCTCCATCTCCTTGATCGAGCCGTGGCTGCGCACGAAGGCGGCCACGAACACCTGATCCTCGGCGGCGAGCTGGCCCAGCTTGGGCAGCTCGAAGGCGCCCTCGACGGCGATCCCGCTCTCGGCCAGCCGCACCCGCTCGACGACGATCGGCCGCCCGCGGGTCAGCTCGCTCAGCGCCTGCCAGTCTTGGGTTTTTGCGTTGTCCATGGCTTGAAACTTAATTTCTTTAATTCGCGAGTCAATATTTTTAATTTCACGCGGCGGCAGTCGAGACCTGTCGCGCCGCAAGCCATTGAAGTTGCTCGCATCCTCTGCGAGACCGGGCGGCAACGAGTCCGGGAGGCGTTCGATGGATTGGAAGCTGGCCGCGGCGGCGGCCGCCGCTTTGGGACTGATGAGCTTCGCGCCGGAGCCGCCCTCGACGCCGACAGGCCACGCGGTGGCGCCTGCCGCGCCCGCGCCGACCGCGCAGCCGGGGATGACGCCGCCGCCTCAGCCGCCGCAGTTCTACCTCTCCGGAGACAGCGTGCCGGACACCATGAGGATCCTGCCGCCGGCCCCGCAGAAGGGCGACGTCCGCTACAAGGCCGACCGGCAGATGTTCAAGACGACGCGGAGGCTGGAGGGCGGCCCGCGTTGGGCGCTGGCGACCAACGACGACAACGGCGGCCTTTATCTGAAGGATCTCAGCTGCGCGCTGGGCGTCGAGCTGACGCGGCAGAACGCGCCGAAGTTCATGAGCCTCTATTCCCGCGTCGCCCGCGAATCCACGCGTGCGACCAACGTGCCGAAGGATGCGCTCAAGCGCCTTCGCCCGTTCCTGATCGACAGGGGCCCCACCTGCATCGACCAGAAGGGCCCGGTGAAGGACAGCTACGACTACCCGTCCGGCCACGTGACCTTCAGCTGGTCCGAGGCGCTGATCCTGGCCGAGCTCGCGCCCGACCGGGCGACCGATATCCTGGTCCGGGCGCGGGCCTTCGGCGAAAGCCGGCTGGTCTGCGGCGTGCACAACATGAGTGCGGTGGAGTCCGGGCGCACGAACGCCTCGGCGTTGGTCGCCGCCCTGCACGGCTCAGGGGAATTCCGCGCCGATCTCGACGCGGCCCGGAGAGAGGTGGACGCCGCCCGCAGGGCCGGCCCCGCGCCCGACCCGGCGCAGTGCGCGAAGGACGCCGAGCTGCTGAAATCGCCGTACTGAGCGGACCTAAATCCCCGCGTACCACTCGTAGCCGCGGTCTTCCCAGAAGCCGCCGCCGCCGCGGGAAATGTGGGCGAAGTCGGCCACCGCTTCGAGCCGCGCGATGTATTTCGCCTGCTTGTAGCCGAGCTGGCGTTCGACCCGCAGGCGCAGGGGCGCGCCGTTGGAGACCGGCAGCGGCTTGTCGTTCAGGTCGTAGGCCAGGATTGTCTGCGGGTGGTGCGCGTCGATCAGGTCGATGCTCTCGTAGTACTGGCCCGAGCCGTCCAGCGTCTGCTCCAGCGTGTCCATGCAGTGGAAGACGATGTAGCGGGCGTCCTTCTTCAGGCCGGCCTTGTCGAGCAGCGGCCCAAGGCGCGCGCCGGTCCACTTGCCGATCGCCGACCAGCCCTCGACGCAGTCGTGGCGCGTGATCTGGATGCGCGACGGCTGGGCGCGCAGGTCGGCAAGGCTGAGGGACAGCGGGCGCTCGACCAGCCCGTCGATCACGAGGCGATAGTCGGCGAAGCCGGTGGCCTTGTGCGCCAGGTAGTCGGCGTCCTGCGGGTCGATCGAGCCGTTCGGCTTGAACACGGGCGAGACGTCCGCCGGCGTGAACTCCCGGGCCAGCGCCTTGCGGTCGACGACCAGCCGCTGGACGCGCCGCGTCAGCCCCTCCGCGCCGGAGACCACCGACAGCACCTTCGGGTCCTGGCCGATCTTGTCGCAGGCCGCGAGCCACAGGCCGGTCAGGGACGCGCCGGCCCCCTTCAGCCAGCCACGACGGTTCGGGGACGCGGTCATTCGGCGGCTCCCTGCAGGGCCGGCTCGGCATCCGGCTTCGGCTCCGCCTCGATGGCGTAGCGGCCGGTGATCATCGAGCGGATGTTGTTCCAGGTCCCCGAGGCCACGACCATGGCCAGGTGCACCATGATGAAGGTCACGATCAGCGTGGCCGAGATGAAGTGGATCGTGCGCGCCGACTGGCGGCCGCCGAAGAGGTCGAGCAGCCAGCGGAAGCCCGCGTCGATGCCCGGCGACATGGTCAGCCCCGTCAGCACCATCAGCGGCAGCAGGATCAGCACCACGCCGAGATAGGCGCCCTTCTGCAGGACGTTGTAGTGGCGCGCCTCCTCGCCCTTGGGGAACTTCAACTGCGCGTGGGTGACGATCTCATGCCAGAGGTTCTTAGGCGCCAGATCCTTGCCCGTCGGGACAAGGTCGCGGCGGATGTGGCCGTTGATCAGGTTCACACCCCAGTAGACGAGGCCGTTGATCACGAAGAGCCAGGCGAAGAAGAAGTGCCAGCGCCGGCCGTCGGCCAGGTCCTGCGACGCCGGCAGCGTGACCCAGCGCGGGAAGCCGCGGTAGGCCAGCATCTCGCCCTTGCCGGACACCCCGAAGAGGCCGGTGGTGTCCCACTTGAACGGCCCCAGCTGGGTGACGCCGATGGCCTTGTCGCCCTGCAGCTGGCCGGTCATCGACAGCCACGGATGACCGAAATAGGAGCGCGCGCCCCAGTAGAGCGCCGGATGGGCGTTGAAGATCTGCAGGCCGCTCATCAAGAGCAGCGTCAGCGCCACGACGTTGATCCAGTGGGTGACGCGGGTGACGCCGGCGTGCCGGTAGACGAGCACCTTCTCAGGTCTGGCCATGTTTGTTCTCGGTCTCCCGACGCCCGTCCGTCCGGCTTGCGAACATTTCGGACGTCTCGGCGCCAACGTTACAGCCGTCCGCCGGGAAACTACGATGCAATTTGGGCATCCAGATGCGCATGGACGGCTTGCGCGACGGAACGGCCGCTCCGGTCCGGCGCTTCCTTGCGAGGCGACAAGGAGCCCGCGATGCCCGACCCCAACCGTGACAAGGACGCCCAGGCCGCCGAAAAGCGCGGCCAGGACAAGGGCCGCGAGGACAACGCCGCCCAGCCACCCCGCACCATGGACCAGGATGTCGACCCCGGCAGCTACCCCGCCGCGCGGCGGGACGAGTCCGTCGAACTGGAGGACGAAGGCCGCAGCTTCGATCCGCGCGTGACGGCGCCGACGCCTCGGCAGGGCGCGGGCGATGGCTCCCCGACCGCGGTCAACGAAGGCCGTGCCGGTCCGCAGGCCGATCCTGTCGAGGGTAAGCGCAACTAGGCCGCCTACGCTTGACCGCGCCGGCCGAACCGGGCGACGCCGGCGGCGTGCCACGAACCGCCCCCTGCCTTGCGTGGATCGCCTTGGCCGCCTTGGCCACGATGGCCGGCTGCAGCCGCCGCCTGCCGGACACGCCGCTGTTCCGCGACGTTGACGCCATGGACCTGAAGGCCGGGGCGCAGGCGGTGCGGACGCGCCTGGAGCATCGCTACGCCGTGGGACGGCCGGAGGCGGGCCTGGCGGCCTATCTGCGCGGTCAGGGCATGCACGTCGCCCGCACGGCCAAGGCCGGCCCGACGGGCGTCCTGCAGGTCCGCGGCGAGGCCAGCGCCCGCGGTGTGGGCAAGCCGTGCCCGAAAGTCGCCATGGTGATCTGGCGCGCCGACGCCGCCGGCGTCATCCGCGAGCTCTCGGTGCTGTACGAGCAGGCCGCCTGCGTCTGACCGCTCAGCGCGCGGCGAGCACCTCTCGCAGCGTTTCGCGCACCAGCTCCGGCCGCTCCATCGGCAGGAAGTGCGTCGTGCCGGGCACGACCTCGACGCGGATCCTGCCGGTGGCGGCCAATTCGTCCTCGTAGCCCTCGATCCGGCAGGTCGAGCCCTCGGCGGCGCGCAGGATGCGGATCGGGCAGCGGCTGGCCCGGAAGGCGCCGATGGCGTCGTAGTTGTGGGTGGCGAAATTCGACGCCTCCCATTCCGGCCGGCACGTCAAGGTCACCTCGCCTTCCGGCGTATCGCGGAAGCCGCCCTCGACGTAGTCGGCGAGCTGCTCGTCGCTCCAGGTCCGAAAGCCGCCGCGGCCGCGGTACGCGTCGACAACGGCCCGGCGGCTGGGGAAGGTCGCCCGCCGGCGCAACGCGCCGGTCGCCAGCGGCGAGGCGCGCATGGCGTCCTCGTCGGCCTGCGCCGCCGCGGGCACGACGACCGGGTCGAACAGCGCCAGCGCCGTCACCCGATCGGGCGCGGCCGCGGCGGCCAGCAGGCTGGCGGTGCCCCCCATCGAATGGCCAGCCAGCACCACCGGCGCCTCGCAGGCCGCCGCGATCAGCGCCAGCAGGTCGTCACGGAAGGTCGGCCAGCCCTCGCGGCCCTCGATCACCGTCGGCAGCGTACTGGCGCCATGGCCGCGCATGTCCAGCGCCAGGATGCGGAACTGCTCGGCCAGCGGCCGCAGGATCGAGCGGTAGGTCGCGGCGTTGTAGCCGTTGGCATGGGAGAACACGACGTCCACCGGCCGGTCGGCGGGCCCAAGCTCCAGCGCGGACATCTCCCCGCCGCGGCTGGAAAGCGGAATCATCCGACCCCGCGGGGCCGTGCGCGTGACTGAGTTCATGGCGCCCCCATATAGCGGTGACGCAGCGGCGGAGAAGACATGAAGCTTGCGACCATCGGCTACGAGCGCGCGACGCTGCCCGAGGTGATCGACCGGCTGAAGCGCGCCGGCGTCGAGGTGCTGATCGACGTGCGCGCGGTGGCCTCGTCCCGCCGCGCCGGCTTTTCCAAGACCCTGCTCTCGGCCAGCCTGAACGCCGAGGGCATCGGCTACGTGCACCTGCGCGAGCTGGGCACGCCCAAACCCGGCCGCCTCGCCGCCCGGGCGGGCCGCACCGCCGAGATGCAGGCGATCTTCCGCGACCACATGCAGGAGCCGGGCGCCCAGCTGGAGCTGGCCAAGGCCAAGGAGATTGCTGCGGGCAAGACGGCCGCCCTGCTCTGCTACGAGGCCGACCACGCGGTCTGCCACCGCGCCATCCTGGCCGATCAGATCTGCGAAGCCCTCGGCTGCGATATCGAGCCTCTCTGAGACGCCGCAGGCGTCGTCAGATTTGACCGCGAACCCACGCGAAACCACGCGAAAGGAGTCATCGGGCCGGCCGCGGCGGCTCTGCGGGCAAGGCGCGTTCGCGTGCTTTCGCGTGGGTTCGCGGTCTTAGAAGACGGCGGCGGTGACGAGCCGCGAGTGGCCGACCTAGACCTCGAGTTCGGCGTCGGTCAGGTCGCAGCCGTTGAGGTTGGCGCCGGTCATGTCGGCTTCGAGGAACCGCGCGCGCTGGGCGTGGGCCCCGGCCAGGTTGGCGTTGCGCAGGAGCGCGCGCGTGAAGTCGGTGCGCACGAAGCGGCCTTCGGCGATCATCAGCGGGCCCAGCTTGGCGCCGCGCAGATCGGCGCGGGTGAAGCTGGCGCCCACCAGCTTGGCGCCGCGCAGGTCGGCGTCGCGCAGGTCGGCGCCGCGGAAGTCGCAGGCGGAAAGGTCGGCCCCCTGCAGCTGCGCGCCCATCAGGTTCATGCCGAAGAACACCCCGGCTCGGGCGACCAGCGCCGTCAGCCGCCGGCCTTCCAGCGTTCTCACCGGCCGGAAATCCAGCCCGATCAGCGGGACCACCGAACCCTTGGCGCCGGCGCTGTCGCAATAGGCCTCGTGCTCGTCCAGCACCTCGGCCAGCGGCCGGTCCTCGACCATCACGTTGACCGGCGGTTCGCCCAGCACGTCGGAGAGGTCGACGTCCTCGAGGGTGGCGTGGGCCAGGTTGGCGCCGGAGAGCACCGTGCGCTTCATCGAAGCGCCGGAGAGGTCCGCGCCCGCAAGATCCGCACCGGAAAGGTCGGCGCCGTCCAGCACCGCGCGCGTCAGCTTCGCGCCGGCCAGCATGGCGCCGGAGAGGTTGGCGTCGGTGAAGTCGCTCGACATGGCCACCGCGCCCGTCATCTGGGCGCCGGCCAGGTTCGCGCCGGAGAGGATGGCGTAGTTCAGCTCGCCCGGGCGATGCTCGTGGCGAAGGATGCGGAAGCCGTCCAGCTTGTCCTGCAGGGCGATGCGGCCCTCTCGCAGATCGCAGCCGGGCAGCTCTGCGCCCGCCAGGTTGGCGCCGCGCAGGCAGGCGCCGCGCAGGTCGGCCTTGGTGAGGTTGGCTCGGCGGATGTCGGCCTCGCGCAGGTCCGAGCCGAACAGGATGCCGCGGGTCAGGTTGGCGCGCGCCAGCGTGGCGCCATGGAAATTCGCGCCGGCGAAGTCCGCCTCGCGCAGGTCCAGGCCTTCCAGTGTGGTGTTGGAGAGGTCGGCGTAGGTCAGGCTGAGGCGCCGGCCGCCCGAGCGGCCCGCGAGATAGCGCTGGTGGGCCTCCACCGCCTCGCGCAGCGCCTGCGCGTCCAAAGCCAAGTGGTGCGGTTGAGCTTGCGACATCGGACGTTGGGCCTCTCCCGCGCGGAACATGCCAGGAGGCGGCTTAAGGAACGGTTGCTCAACCGCCGGTCGCAGGTGCGCCTAGAACCACCCGCGGCGCTTGAACCAGAGGAACGGCAGGGCGGCGGAGAGGAACATCAGGGAGAGCGCCATCGGGTAGCCGTAGGGCAGCTCCAACTCGGGCATGTGGTGGAAGTTCATGCCGTAGACCGAGGCCACCAGGGTCGGCGGCATCAGGATCACCGCCGCCACCGAGAAGAACTTGATGATGCCGTTCTGCTCGATGTTGATCAGCCCCAGGGCTGCGTCGAGCAGGAACTGGATGTGCCCAGACTGGGCGCCCGCGTGCTCGGTCAGGGACTGGCCGTCGCGCTGCAGGGTGCGCAGGTGGGCGGCGCATTCGCGGTCGTCGATCACCTCCTGAGCCAGGGCGGCGAAGCTGAAGACGCGGGCCAGGCTGACCAGGCTGGTGCGCGCCTTCGACGTCAGCGACTGGGCGCGGGCGAGATCGGTCAGCAGCGCCTCGAACTCCGCGCCCTTGGGCCGGCGGAAGATGGCCTCGGACACGGCCTCCACCTCGGCGGCGGAGTGCTCCAGAAGGTCGGCCAGGCGCTCGATCACCGCGTCCAGCAGGCCGAACAGCACGGTCACCCCGCTCTGCGGCCTCAACGCCGGCGCCCGCTCGGCATAGAGCTGGAAGGCGCGCAGTTCGTCGTAGCGCAGGGTGATCAGCCGGCCGTGGGCGAGCACGAAGGTCACCGGCGAGTCCGCCCGGCGGTCCTCGCGCCGCGCCAGCAGGCTCGCGGTCATGAAGGTCGCGCCCTCGCGCTGGTAGAGGCGGCTGGAGGGCTCGATCTCGGCCATCTCCTCCCGCGTCGGCAGGTCGAAGCCGATCGCCGTCTCCAGCGCCAACTCCTCGTCGCGCGTGGGCGAGACCAGGTCCAACCAGACCGCGTCGTCCGGCGGCGTCCAGCCCACGGTCGGCGAGACCGTCTCGAACGCCTGAGCGCCGCGTCGAAGCAGGTTGAGCATGGGCGAACGTCCGCGTTCGTGCGCGCCTCTAGTGGGCTGCGCCGACGCCGTTCGTCAATTCGCAGAAGCGGTTAGGGTCGCCTACTTGCTGTCGTCGCCGCGCATCGCCTTGGCGATCAACGCGCCGATGCGGTCGGTGGAGTCGGCCGCCTGGCTCAGCATCTGCAGCGGGCCGGCGCCGGGCCGCACGGCCGAGGCCATCTGGCTGGCCGCCTGCTGGGCCATGGCGATGGCGGTGTTCTCGGCGCCCGAGAGGCCCGTGGCCGCCAGGATCTTCGCCTTGGCGTCCTGGTAGATGAAGCCGTACGTCTGATAAGTCGACCCGCCCAGGTCGCGGTTGGGGTCGTACCAGACCTTCACCTCGCTCCAGTCGCCCTGCGGCGAGACGTCGACCAGGGTCACGTCCTTCTCGATCTTGCCGCGCGAGCCTTCGATCGGCGACCAGTTCGCGTGCGTGATCTGGATGATGCGGTCGGTAAGCACCTCGCTGACCACGGCCACGTGGCCAAGGCGCATGCGCTCGGTCGGCTTGAAGCAGAGCACGGCGCCCGACTTCGGCGTGAAGCCGGTGTCGTACTTGCCGATGGCCTGCTGCCACCAGGTGTAGGCGTCGCCGAAGATCTGGATGCCGGACACCAGGCGCGCGAACGGCACGCACTGCCAATAGGCTTCGGCCGTGGCCCCCGAGAGGGGCGCAAGGCACATAACGGCCGCGACGGCCAGGGAACCCCAAAGGGTTCTCGTCCGCATCAGCATTGTTAAGGCGACTCCCCGGTCTTCGGGCTAAGCAATAGCCCTATCGCGCATTGAGTGAAAAGAGGGTTTAGAAATCGGCGACGGAAGGCCGCAGCCCGTCTATCGCCGTTAGGTCCGCAGCGTTGGTATGAATAGTTGAGGAAATTGCGAGTTGACAAGAACTACGTCGCCACGAATTGCCCGAAGCAAAGAAACCAATCCCATCCGGCGCCCGCTGTGTCTTGGAAATTTGCTGTCTAGAAACTCAAATTAACCTCTTCTATACTTGTTGTCCCAAAGCGGGAATTTGCGATCACGGCGTTGCAACGCTCTGAAACAAGAGTCCGCGGCGACGGCCCAGGTTTTCGCACCGGAGGCGAATCCCTATGTGGGCCGGTTCACAAAATTGCGAGACGACTGGCCGCGACGGAACCTGCGCGGATTTCAGGCGCCGCCTGCGCGAACGGACGCCGAACATCGGGAACCCGGCCTGCCGGGGCGGGCGTTGAACCGGCCGCATCTGCAGGAGCACACCATGAGATTCCCCCTGATCGGCCTTGCGCTGGCGGTCGCCACCGCCGCCGCGCCGGCGCTGGCCGAGGACAACGAGGCCGGCGTGCCGCTCACCCCGGCCGAAGCCGCCGGCGCCTGGACCGTCAGCACCGGCGGCCATGACGTCTGCACGATCACCCTCACCGCCGCCCACGGCGTGAAGGCGCCCGCCTGTCAGGGCCTGCTGCCCAGCCCGACCGCTTGGCAGGCAACCTCGGACGGCGTCGCGCTCTCGGGCGGCTCGGGCTCGATGGCGTTCCACCGCTGGAGCAACAGCCTGTTCGTCTCCAAGCGGTCCACGGGCCTGGACGTCCAGCTGCGCCGCGGCGGGCCGGTGCCCGCGGGGACCTAGAGGAAGCTGTAGGGGTCGATGTCGATCGCCACGCGGACCGAGGCGGGCGGCTTCACCCGCGCGCGCCAGGTGGCCATGTAGGCCGACAGGTCCACCGTGCGGTCCGACCGCACCAGGAAGCGCTTGCGCCGGCGGCCCCGCACCAGGCCGAGCGGGGCATCGGCCGGGCCATAGACCTCGACCCCCGGCGAATTGGGCGCGGCCTGGGCCATGGCGCGCACGAAGTCCTCCAGCTGCACCGGGTCGGTCCCTGAGGCCACCACCGCGGCCAGCCGGCCGAACGGCGGCAGGCCGGCGGCCTCGCGCTCGGCCATCTCGGCGGCCACGAAGGCGTCGCGGTCCTGGGCCTTCAGCGCCGCCATCACCGCGTGCTCCGGCGCCCAGGTCTGCAGCAGCGCCCGGCCCGGCTTCTCGCGGCGGCCGGCCCGGCCCGTCGCCTGAGCCAGCAACTGATAGGTGCGCTCGGCCGCGCGCAGGTCGCCGCCGCGCAGACCGAGGTCGGCGTCCACCACGCCCACGAGGGTCAGGTTCGGGAAGTTGTGCCCCTTGGCCGCCGCCTGCGTGGCCACCAGGATGTCGAACTCGCCCGCCGCCATGGCCTCGATCAGCCGCTTGCCCTCGCGCGCGTCGAACACCGTGTCCGACGAGAAGACCGCGATCCGCGCGTCCGGAAACCGCTCGCGCGCCTCCTCCTCCACCCGCTCCACGCCCGGGCCGATGGAGACCAGGCTGTCCTTGGACCCACAGTGCGGGCAGGCCGCCGGCTTGGGCATGGAGAAGCCGGTCAGGTGGCAGACCAGGCGGCCGGTGTAGCGGTGCTCCACCAGCCAGCTGTCGGTGTCCGGCGCCGTCAGCCGCTCGCCGCACGCCTTGCACAGCACCAGCGGCGCATAGCCCCGGCGGTTCAGGAACAGCAGCGTCTGCTCGCCGCGGCCGTAGGTCTCCGCCATTGCCGCCACCAGCGGCGGCGACAGCCAGCGGCCGGGCTCGGGCGGGGTCTCGCGCAGGTCGACGACGTCGATGTCCGGCAGACGCGCCTCGCCGTGGCGGCCTTCCAGCCGCAGCCACCGATAGCGGCCCTGCTCGGCGTTGCGCAGGGTCTCCAGCGACGGGGTCGCCGAAGCCAGGACGACCGCGGCGTCCTCGATCTTGGCGCGGGCCACGGCCAGGTCGCGGGCGTGGTAGATGAAGCCCTCCTCCTGCTTGAAAGAGGCGTCGTGCTCCTCGTCGACGACGACGAGGCTGAGCTTGCGGAACGGCAGGAAGAGCGCCGAGCGCGCGCCGACGACGATGCGGCAGCGGCCGGCGGCGACGGCCTCCCAGACGCGCCGCCGCGCCGGCGGGGCGACGTCGGAGTGCCACTCGCCGGGCTCGGCGCCGAAGCGGTCGGCGACGCGGCTGATCACCGCCTGGGTCAGCGCGATCTCCGGTAGCAGGACCAGCACCTGGGCGTCCGGGTCGGCGCCCAGCGCCGCGGCCGCGGCCTCCAGATAGACCTCGGTCTTGCCGGATCCGGTGACGCCGTCCAGCAGCGCGACCCCGAAGCGGCGCTCGCCCACCATGTCGCGCAGCGCCTGCGCCGCGGCCGCCTGGCTGGCGCTGAGCGCCGGGCCGGGCCGCGACGGATCTGGCGTTGGGAAGCTCTCCTCCGGCTCCAGGTAGCGCACCGCCAGCACGCCCTCGTCGGCCAGCGCCTTGACCACCCCGGCCGAAACGCCGGCGGCCCGCGCGAGCTCGGCGGCGGAATGGGCGTGGCTGGCCGCCGCGACCAGCACCTTCTCCCGCGCCGGCGTCATCCGCGCCGGCGCCGC
>JADMIO011814824.1_pt1 | contig 18848 bp, 27 predicted proteins | sample 8958161 | NCBI WGS metagenome assembly JADMIO01 (sample SAMN16585339, study PRJNA669376) | soil metagenome | isolation source: Crop rotation soil | place: USA: Cullars Rotation, Alabama | collected 2011 | reverse complement strand
CTGGGAGAACAGTAAACTGATCGCCACCTTCTGTCGGTGTGTGATGCGGTTTAACCAGACAATCGAATATTGACCGAAAGAATTTGTACAAGACGCAATACGCGCAGCAGGATAACAAGATTAGTGTTATGATGACACTGAAATTAATGGTCTACTTTTGTGACAAACACTTCTGACTCACATTATGATAATACCAAATACAGATGCGCCGCTATTTGCGTATGGGCAACATTCAAGACCACAACAATATTCGGTGACAGAACGACACGAATAATATAATTCGTCTAGTGGTTGTGAACTGTTTAAGTAATATTTCCCTAATTCATTATCATCATCATCGATTTCGTACACACAACGCTCATAGCCGGATTGCTGTTTGTTTATATTTTACTGTTTGTATTCACTCACATATGGATAGTATCCACCATAATAGTAATTTCGTCCACCATATGCAAGATATCCCAAACCGCCGAGAATAGCGCGACCTGCTGTATATGTGACAACACCAGCAGCTGCACCGGCCAATGCTGCACGTACGGTACTGCTTCGAGTTAATGATCCGATGCCGGAACCAGTGCTGTACGAGTTTCTGGAATAAGTTAAATTCAATGTTTGTATGTGTGTGAATATTTCTAACCTTCCATACGAAGTCATTCCACTGCGTTGTTGTCCTCCACCAAAAATCGATCCTCCACGAGACCCGGAGAGGCCACTTGATGACGATGAACCTGAATTTATTTAATATATTTTAATGAAGTTGTTACCCCTAGAACTCCCCCCTCGTCCGCCACCGCCTCTGCCTCCTTTGGCAACAACAGTTGTGCATTGATATAATATCAGACAGAGAAATAATGGTATAATTGTTTTTATTCCAAGCATTTTGATTATTTATTTAGAAATTTATATTTCCTTGCTGGCATAAATATGCAGCTTGGGCGTCATTATTACGCCATTGACGTAAGCACTTCACATAATAGTAGGAGGGTCTTTACCGTTTCATACAGCATGTCTATATATTGCGTTGCTATGCAGTGAATCAACTTATGTTATTGCGAAATGTGTGAGGCTTATAATGGCTTTAAATTTACATTTACTTTTCAATTTGTCAGCAACCGTTGACAAATCTTTTTCACGTAATATTGAAAGCTGGAACTGATGTTAGATAACCAGACAAAATATACAATAAAATAGATAAGTGTAAAAAATTATCATGTTGGATTTGTGACACCAAGTTAGACGCAAAACGAGGCAATGAAATATTTGTATTTAAAATTCATAAATCCATTTTTAAAGGTTGCAAACAAATTTACGGTTGTACTAATATGGAATTTGCATGAATTATCGTCCCTCTAATTTACATACTAAGTTACGGAACCAAGCTTTTGTCTTCAGTCCAGAAGTTGGTGCAATTTGCAAGATACAAAATTGAAAGAAAATAATGGATGATTCTCAGAACGACAGGAAAGCAGAATGCGCGGTGTGTATGGAATCGTGTTTATATCCAATCGAATTGCCTTGCAAACATGTCTTCTGCTTCTTATGTGTTAAAGGTTCGTGTTTCTGCATATTTCGTATAATTCATTTTATATTTTGTATAATTAGGACTCATCGAACGTCACGCTGACGACTCAACATGTCCAGTGTGTCGACACACTGTACCGTATGATATTTTGGATAGGCCGCGCTTGTTTCTACAGGGTGAAGCAGGTCATTTTTATTTTATTTTCTATCCAAGAAGTGAGGGACTACAGTTGGAATTTCTTGAAACGTTTAAACAAAAAAATTGTCACGTTTTTTAGTTGTCAAATCAGAAGAGGAAAATCAAGCATGCTCATCAAGCAGTAATTCTCCGTCGACCGACAAACCAGAAACATTAATTCGTTGGTATTACAGGGCGCGAAATGTTGACACATGGTGGCAATATGATGAACGAACGGCGCAACAAATTGAAAGTATGTCCCGTTGAACCGTTGTGTCGCTTTGTTCTACGCACAATTTACGATTTTAATTTCATTGTAATAGAATATATTTCATTTTCTACATTTGTAGCTGCATACAAAACTGGTGGACATGATGTTGATGTACAAATTGCCGGATACGTGTATACAATTGATTTCTCAGATATGACACAATATCGTGTCGATGAACCAATGAGAACACGAAAAATTTTACGTAGTAATAATGTGAGTGATCGAGTTACTGGACGACGACTACGTGGTGTTGCTGGTCTGCCATTAGATGTTATTGGGAAACGGGATTACTGAAAGTGAATATTAATCATTGTTTTTGTATTGATTGTTATTGTGTGAACATTCAAGATTTGTACTGCTACGTTTTTTGTTTCAAGCGAAATAAATTTCTGTTAATTCGTTCATGTATTTGTTTTGGGAGGCCGTATATGCTCACTATTATGCGCGAAATATTTTATTTATCGGTTTTAGTCCTACTCTTTTATTTATTTGTGTGAAAATCCTAAAAAATTGAGGGGTTTAACTTTGATGGTCTAAGGACTTGAGGAGAGATGGTCAAAATTCGAAACGAAAATTGAGACGAATAAATATTTTTAAATTTAATCCATCCGAAAAGTGTTCATTGTACTGCGTTGTTGTTAAAAATTGTGAAACCTATAATTCGTTAAAATTCAAGTTGGAAAGTTGTTCAAGCAAAGTAGTATTATAGCGGTCGGTTTCAAACATTTCATTTCAACAATGGCATCGCTGCGTTGTAAACTCATTGCGCTGCGCTTTCCCAATGTCGACGGGTTTGATTCAAAAGGTTAGCCTCATTATTTATTGTTCGAAATATATTTTACCTTTTCATATTTTTTGGAGATGAACAACACTATCGCAGCATCGTCATGTGGCTGGAGGATCAAATTATACGTTTGTATTCTATTGACGATCGTAAGGGTCTTCGACAGGTCAATAATAATGATGTATGGAACAAGGCGTTTGACAAGGTACATTGAGTGCCATTTCTGAGCTTAATTTTTAGTATTTAATTGAACTTCAATGTCCGTACACGCGTGCGAAAACGTCGACGAAGAAAATATTGGATTGGCTATTGTCAACAGCATTGTCACTTGAATACACCGATAAGTGTGAGTTTCTTTTTTTATTTAAACGGGAGTTGAATGTTTGTTTTCAGCTGATGCACTGATGACGTATAGTGCAACAACAAAGAATGCAAAACGTGACGACAAGGCGTTGGAGACATTGTGCAAACTACTCGAACGTTTGTTTTGTTTCGTTAATTATTGATGTTTATGTTTTTAGCGTCAGATGCCAATTTCGCGTCAAATGTAAACGATATAGCAAAAGCATTGTTGGTGTCACCGCACGCAGATCATATCAAAACACTGCAGGTGAGTGCTTATGCTTATATGCATTTGATAGAGCTTTGTGTTAATAGGCATGCGCAAAACTAATATCACAACGTTTGTCAGAAAATGTCATCGCTGAAACGAAGAAGCAGCCACCGGTTTTGAAGGTTTGTCAAACTTTGTGTTTTTTACTATTTGTTCAGGGTTCACCAATGCAAATCGAGTCACTACCGTTGGGTTTTAGTAGCACCGATTCGGCTGTCAACAATGCCGCAGTTCGTTTACGTTTATTGCATGTCGATGAGCTGCGCAGATTGCAGGTTTGAGAATATTTCCAACTAGAAATGTTATTTTAGACGAAAATCAACGAAACAATTGTTGCCGTTCAAAATTTAACAGCCGATCCGCAGACCGACGAACGTTTGGGTGGAAGTATGCGAAGCTGAAAGTTGAAACAAATTTGTTTGATGTTTTGTTAATTATTTTAGATTTTTAATATTTAGCCTATTTGTTAATTACTTTTCATCGGTATTAGGAAGCGGGTATTCATTGAATAAAGTGAATCTTATGACATTTGAATGTTTCATTAGTTTAGTCGTTTCACGTTATAATTTTTATTAATTTGAAATATCGAACATTTGTGAAAAACGTTTGCTCAAAATTTTAGCTCAAGCATTTCATTAAAGCTAGATGGCCACTGCGGCAGATCGACGACGACCCAATGTATTAATTACTGGAACACCCGGCACGTTTTGATTTTATTCTTTATTATTCTTTTAATTACCAAACATAGGTACCGGCAAATCTACTCTTGCTGGGCAGTTATGTGACGAATGTGAAATGCGGCACGTGAATATTGGGGAAATTGTGAAAGAGCACAAGTTTTATGAAGAATACGATGAGAAGTATGAATGTCATGTTTTAGACGAAGATAAATTGTTGGATTTTATCGAGGTGAGTAGAATGGGGATTCTATGAATGAGAAACGGTTAGACTGTTTCATTAAACTAATCTTAAAGCGTAAAAGTATTGAAATCATTTACTTAGGAATTCATGGACAAACCAGCCGGTGGATGTGTTGTCGACTATCATGGGAGTGATTTCTTTCCGGAACGTTGGTTTGATTTGATTGTGGTGCTTCGTACAGATAATACGGTGCTATACGACCGATTGCTGCAGAGGGGGTGAGTGGTTGTTCAACTGTTGTTTTACAATTGAAATGCTTTAGTTATTCAATAACAAAAGTGCAAGAGAACGTACAATGTGAAATCTTTGGAACTGTTTGCGATGAAGCACGCGCTGCATATAAGCAAGATTTGATAAAGGAATTCGCCTGCAATTCGGTAATTATATTTCTTGCACTCGATATTGTTTGTGTGTTGCAGATTGACGAAATGCAATCCGCGTTGGACTTTTGTACATCTTTTGTTCGTGATTGGCATGCAGGTTATACTGTGAATGAACATTGCGACAAGCTAGGTTTATCGGCAGACTCCAATGGACAAGAGATGGAAACGTAGCTTTTATTTTCATGTTTTCTTGTTATTTTCTTGTTTTCATGGTTTCTGGTATCATAATACCTTATATTATACAAGTTACATATGCCGTTCTGTTTCTCATTTGTTGTTATTTCTGTTTGTAAGAATAAAATGTTACAGATTATAGCCTCTGTATAGTTGATTGATGAATAACTGTATCCGGTGGACAACATCCAAAACTTTATTCACAATCTCACCATTACACCAATTTGACTTGATTGCCATATTTGTTCCTTCAGCTAAAATGTGCCGTATGTGGCAGGCGATCCGCTCTGGTGTGAAATGGAACAAGAATATGCAATTGAAACAAGCGATGAATTCTGTCAATTTGGAGAAAGTGAACAGTGTGCAAATACAGTTGGACCCGTTTCATCATGATGTTAAATCGTGTCGGTGAGTAAACAAGTTGTTTTTTTTATGATTCTTTTTATGTTTTTAGACTTGTCTGGTCGGCGTTATTTCAACCGCATGTTCGACAAACAAATACAAAGTGTCGACTAAATGTTCAACTTGTTAATGATCGATCAGCGCCACAGATTACGGCAAATACTGGTTTGTTTGTTTATTTTATTTTATTTTATAAATTCATTTATAGCCGATGGCAAAACGCTGGTATTCAAACCCGAGGGCATGAGTTGTGAACAGATATTGAAGCATTTGGAATATTACGCACCGCCTAGTCCACCACCCGCGACGCCTGTTGTGTCTGCGACCCCATCTGCTAAGAAAGTTGAAAAGAAGAGTGACACGACTAAGAAAAAGAAGTGATTATTTGTTTGATTTTATTTGTACATTTTTATATAAATATGTTTTCTATGCAAATGAATTTCCAGAATGAAATTTTGTGTATATTACTTTAATTTAGAGATTTGTAACATTTGCATGGCAAAATATTTTCGAATGGGGTTGTTTCATAAACTTGTTTGGCGGGAGTTGAAATTTAAGTTATCAACAGGTTTACAATTATTTACAATTAAATTTTCTCTAAATCAGCAGCAAGAAATAAAGAATGCCACTACCAGTTCGCATTGGTCCTTCAATATTGAATTCACGTTTGGCTCATTTGGCTGATGAATGTAAAAAATTGCTGGATAATGGCGCTGATTATCTGCATTTGGGTGTGTTGTCCAGTTCCCAAATTTTAATTCGTGTACAGACGTTATGGACGGTCATTTCGTGCCAAATCTAACATTTGGCCATCCACTAGTGGCTTCATTGAGGGAATCACTTGGACCTCAACCATTCTTCGATGTTCACATGATGGTCTCAAAACCGGAGATGTGGGTTGAGGATATGGCAAAGGTTACTTATAAATTCATTTCAACTACTCTTCATCATCGCAGGCCGGCGCCACACAATATACATTTCATCTCGAGGCAGTTGATGAAACGGACAAATGCATTCAATTAATAGAAGTTCGTGAACACAATTTATTCCTTTATTCTTGTTTCAGACAATCAAATTACACAAAATGCTCGTCGGTGTGAGTATCAAACCGAATACGCCAGTTGAGAATATTCTTCCGATTTGTAGCACCATCGATAATGTGCTCATAATGACCGTGGAACCCGGGTTTGGTGGTTTGTTCATATGCACATATCTATTTACAATTATCCATTTAGGACAATCGTTCATGGCTGAGCAAATGTCGAAAGTTGCCGCAATTCGAGCGCAATATCCAAAATTGGAAATACAAGTTGACGGTGGGGTGAGCGTGAAAAACATAGAACAATGCGCTGCAGCTGGTGCGAATTCGTTTGTTTCGGGTATTTTCCCATTTATAATTCGCTGATTATTTAACTTGTCAGGGACGGCAATCATCAAAAGCGACGATCAACGTGCAACAATTACTCAAATGCGTGAAATTGCTTCGAAATACATGAAATGCGTGAACTTGTGATGATTATTCATTCGCATATATTCACTTAATATTTAATGAATTAATAAATGTTATTATGAAGGAATGTTGTTTTATTGACTAAAGTAACAAATGCATCAAATATAATCGTGCTAGCCCTGCGCCCTTTCCATTAACAGCGGACTAGGCCTTGAACAACATCTGACCAACAGTAAAATAGCCGCAAGCCAAATAGGTACAAAAACAACACCAAAATCTGGTGTTGCTCTTCTAGATGCCAACGAAACATAGAACGCCGTTGTTAGAACAACCAATGCAGCTGGAACAGATACATCAATCAATGATGGTCTTATGGCTCCTGATAATACACATTACACATGAGTCTTTGTCTGTATTTGACTAACCTCTTCTCACGACAACAATAAGAAGAAAGAATGTGTGCAATGCACAAGCCAGTAAACAAGGTGAGACGATGACCCATACAGTTATTGCATTGTACAGTTGTAGATCCGTTCTCAATGCCACCAGAATAGTGGTGAATAGTATTCCTGCCAAATGAAGACTTAGTTCAAATGCTGATATTGACAGCCATCGACACGTGACACCAAGAGACAGCATGGCTATCTGCTATTGCTGCAACGGTGTAGTTATATTGAACATTGCAACATTAATTGTAATCACTGAGTGAGATAGTGTGAGAATGGGTTTACTTTGGCTCCATTCAGCATATTCAAACAATTTGACTATACTCTTCATTTGTCATGACTATAATTCACAAGTGAATACACAAGATCTACCTTAAACAACAAAATATGACTAAATTTGCATAATTCCGAGAATAAAACTGAGTCAATAGTATTTAGTAATTTAAATCTAGTCGAGGGTAATACAACAAGCCATCTGGAATATTGAAAATAAAACTCTACACATATTTGAAATTATACAAGCAATTATTTTCTATTACGCAATAAATAGGAAAGCCAGATAATGTGAAAAATTGTGATAAACAAATAGCGTAGTTTGAATGAAAACTTATAATAATGGCGATCATCATAAAAATCTAATGCAAGTGTTTCACATAATAAATATAAACTTTAAAAATACAAGCCTAAGCCTAAGACTAGCATCGTGCACGTACAATAGTCACAAATTCGGGTTTCAACGATGCACCGCCAACTAGGAATCCATCAACGTCTGCCTGTCCGCCCAACTCTTTGCAATTGTCCGCTGTTACTGATCCTTAAATAATGGATAGTTAAAATGTATGGATTCAAATGATTACAAACCTCCGTAAATAATTCGTGTTGCGGCACCAACCTGTGCGCCTGCCTTTTCTGATAACCAGGCTCGACACCACGCGTGTGTTTCTTGTGCCTGGATTTATTTTGTTATAAAATTGGCTATTTAAAGTAAATGGGAAACCTGTGCAGGTGTTGCAGTTTTGCCAGTTCCAATTGCCCAAACGGGTTCATATGCGATAACAATGCGTGACCAGTCGACGACACCGGCATAATCTAAACAAAAAAAACTTATAAATCACCAATTTTACATTCGCTCACCAAGAATTGCTTGTAGTTGACGTGCACATACTTCTGTTGTCTTATGCGCTTCGCGTTCTTCAAGTAATTCACCAATGCAAAACACTACATGTAGACCTTCCTGCAACAAACACTTTAAATAGCGAAAATCGAAACGAACGCTCAACGCATGTTGTGTTTTCTCAGCAATCAATTTATCATTTTCACCAAATACGTGGCGACGTTCGGAATGTCCCAATATCACCCATTCGATACCTATGTCACGTAGCATTGTTGCACTGCATTATCAACAAATTGTGATGCAGAAAGTAAAACAACGCACCTTATTTCGCCCGTAAATGCTCCCTTAGCAGTTTTGTAACAGTTTTGTGCCGCAATTTTCACCTTCGGCGGCGCCTTTGATAGTGCTTCAGTGAGGTAGATGAATGGAGCACCGCACACGATGTCTAAATATGGTACAACAATGAAATAAACTTCGACCATACCAACATTATCGGGTAATTGTGCCGAACCAAGTGTGTGCAACAAATTTTCCACCATCACCTTGTCGCCATTCATCTTCCAATTGCCACCAACAAAGAATTTGCGCGACATTTCGTGTATAAATATGAATGATGAAGATCACAAGCTGAAATTGAATTGTTTAGTCAAATTACGCAACAATGAAACTTTCATCAGAAATAAAAAGGCTCGAAATAAATCAAACTCGCCAATAAAATTATATTCTGCGTTAATGGTGCGCGCAGTTACTGGCAAATGTTCCATTTTGAATACATACGCAGAATGTGAAACAGAACCGCATGTTTTGTGTAGTTTGTGGTTTAGCAGATTTTCTACAAAAGCAATTAATTTATGCGTTATTCTTTTAACGTGATCTCTTCATTTTATGTTTATCAACACTATTGGCGCTGGCGTTATGCAATTCACTAAGGCGCGTAAAGGTACGTCACGTTTCTTTGTTTTCATTTTGCTATATAAATTTTATAATAGAATTCTTACGTCTGGACGAATCTGTTGTTTTTTGTTGCTTAGGCATCTTTATAAAACTTATAAATCATTTTAATCCAATGAATCCAAATATTGTTGTCCAATAATTCCTCACTAATTTCCCGTTTCCTACAATATCATTTGTCCACCATTCAGGCGCCAACCTCTGGACGATGATATGTGTTGCATTCACGGGTGTGTACATGTGGCTATCAAAGGTGTGTCAATGCATCTGCTTCGTGTTGCGCAAACAGGTTCGACGACAACTGTCTCATCAAACGGTGCGATACGATATTGCTACATTGAGTCCGCTCACGCGACAACGATTAAGTCAGTTTATGGGACACTTTTCATCGTGTTTTGTTGATTTGTTTTCCTGTTTATTTCCTTCGCATCAATTTATCACGTTCCATCTACAGGTATGGTTCGTCGCAAGGTGCTGGTGCTGGACTTGGACGAAACGTTGATTCACTCACATCACGATGGCATTGTACGACCCATGGTGAAACCCGGCACACCACCCGACTTTGTATTGAGGGTGGGTAGTGTTTGAATTCTTTTAATTAATTATGGGAATTATAGGTTGTCATTGACAAACATCCGGTTAGATTCTTTGTTCACAAACGACCACATGTTGATTATTTTCTGTCTGTTGTAAGTTGACAATTTCATTTTGAATACCTTCTGTGGCAGGTGTCACAATGGTACGATTTGGTTGTATTCACCGCCAGTATGGAGATATATGGAACAGCAGTTGCAGATAAGTTAGATCGCGGACAGGGCATGCTGACAAGACGATATTTTAGACAGGTTTGGAATATGTTTCTATTTTTGATTTGTAATTTATTGTTTCAGCATTGTACTATGGATTATGGTGGCTACACGAAAGATCTCAAGGCCATACATCCCGATTTAAGTTCCATTCTTATTTTGGACAATTCACCGGGCGCCTATCGTCGTTTTCCTGGTATTTATTGTTTCAAATTTCAAAATAGATTTTATTTTTTAGACAATGCAATTCCGATAAAATCATGGTTTAGCGACGCGCGTGATACGTGTTTGTTGAATTTATTACCATTTCTTGATTGTTTGCGTTTTACGAATGATGTTCGGTCGGTGTTGGATCGTAATTTGCAACTACATAATGCGTTTTAGTGATTTTGAATCACTCTTGTTTTGTTTATTCGGACAATTTTATTGTTTCTCTGCTCTTTCTTTGCCGTCGTCATGTGTGATCCGTGTGTTTTCTTACAATTTTGTAAGAATCTTCTTTCCGTGTGCATATCGTTATTTGTTTTTTCTAGAATAAATATTTTGAGAGTTAAAAAACCACAGATTCTAAAAAATTTAATTACCAGGAAGCAACTGCTGAGTAATAAAGTGCAACACATTTAGACACTAGTCAAAATTGAAATCATTAAATGTAAGCTAGATGGATTTCTCAGCCATGAATTTTTACTGATGTACGAAGGTGTGTGTGAGTTATACAAAGTAGGTAGCCATTGCCAGAGAATTATTGGTTCTCCTTCTCTTGTGTTAGTTTTGATGCGCTATGTCGCTCATGTTGCTAGGCGTTGGCAGCGCATGTGGGGGTACAACAAGTGGTGTATCAGTAAAACAATATTGAGTATATGGAGTAAATTGAGTAACAGGCCTGCCCACAGACATGAAAATGCACAACTTGGCATGTTTTCTTGTTACAATTAAGGTTTCTATTTCCAGTTATAGTCAAACTGATTTTTCTTCTATTCTAGTCTTTATTCGTGTTCAATTTGTCACTCGTTAATTGATTGGAATTTTTTAATATCGTCGTGTTTTCTTCTATGGTATGTTGATACGCACCGTATTTATTATGTTATGTTCGAATTCAAAAAACAGGCAACAAAATCATATTATTTAGGCATCACGCTGAAAGGTGTCGGCTAACAGAGGATCATTAAACAGCTATGACTCGCACTATAATTCTACCTGTATGCCTGTTTCTCATTTTTGGCCTTGCAATCCACACAATTACACTGCACGCATTGCGTTACAACGTTATAACGCACTATTGGAATAACACAAATGTTTGTTGATAGCAATCAAATATTTAGGTTGCCATTGCAGCCAAGTTTAACAATTAATCTACCATCTGAGCACAATTCAGTGCAATGGGTTTTGGAAAACATAAAGAAACCATCAATTCTCCCATACAATCTCACACATCCAAACCAAGCGGATTACTCTCAAAATGGGCAAGTGCCGCATATGCTGAGTAAATATTTGAAAGGCAGGAAAAATGGCAAATTTCTCGAGGTTTCAATTGAGAAACGTTTGTGTAAATCTCGTTTCAGGTTGGTGGTGGCGATGGCGAAACGTTCTCGACCACATTAACGTTAGAGAAGGATTATAATTGGGCTGGCGTGCTGGTGGAACCAGAGCGTGTGAACTGGGCAAAACTGATATCGAAAAATCGCAAAGCATATGCGTTGAATGTAATTTTTATATACCTACCATACAAACAAATTCTCACACGTAGGCATGTCTGTGGAACGTGAATAAGCCAACAAAGATAGCGTTGACAGCGAGTGGTGAACCTACATTTGTGACAAAGGAGAATGAGCAAGCCATCGCTAACAATAAGGATATCGTACTAGCAGCAACTTGTGTTACAATCGCTGACGTCTTTCAAGCATTGGGTGTGTGTGTGTTTGTTTGTTAATGTAAAACATATTGTGATTGCAGGATGGACGCACATTGATTTCATTTCACTTGACACAGAGCTGACTGAACCGCACATTTTAATCGCATTTCCATGGAATACTGTCAAAGTTGACTATTTCTTAATTGAAAGAAATACATGTTGTAATAATGACGCCTTGAATGCAAAGAGATTGGCATTTCTGCAAATATTTATGCCTCTTGTTGGATACAAGCACATGGAATATATTTTTGGAATCGACGATATTTATATGAGAGCTGACTTGAAAGAATAACTCTTGTATTACGAATTCGTGTTAATTTTTGCCAATTACTACGTCATTATTATTGTCATTTTCCTGGTATTTATTGTTTGAAATTGCAAAATACATTTGATTTTTTAGACAATGCAATACCGATAAAATCATGGTTTAGCGACGCGCGTGATACGTGTTTGCTGAATTTATTACCATTTCTTGATTGTTTGCGTTTTACGAATGATGTTCGGTCGGTGTTGGATCGTAATTTGCAACTACATAATGCGTTTTAGTGATTTTGAATCACTCTTGTTTTGTTTATTCGGACAATTTTATTGTTTCTCTGCTCTTTCTTTGCCGTCATCCTGTGTGATTTGATCCGTGTGTTTTCGCATAATTTTTTTAAGAATTTCCTTTCCGTATGCATATCATTATTTGTTTTTGAATAGAATAAATATTTTGAGTGTTAATGAAAAAACCACAGATTCTAAAAAATTAATTACCAGCAACTTATGAGTAATAAAGTGCAACACATTTAGACACTAGTCCAAAATTGAAATCATTAAATGCAAGCAAGATGGATTTTTCAGCTATGGATTTTTACGGATGTACGTAGGCGTGTGTATGAGTTTTACAAAATAGGTAATCATAACCAGAAGCTAAACAACACAAACTATTGGTCCTATTGTTCTAGTGTTAGTTTTGGTATAGTCATGTTGCTAGGCGTTACGTAGCGCATGTGCGGCTGCAGCAAGTGGGTATATCCGTAAAACAATATTGTGTCAATTAGTGACTGACCTGTCAACATTTACATTATAATGCACAGCTTGGCATCTGATTTCTTGTTACTATTAAGGTTTATCTTTCTATTTATTGTGTATATATTTATTTTGTGTATATTTAGTGTGTTTATTCGTGTTCAATTTGTCAACTGTTAATTAAATTGAATTCTTTTTTTAATATCGTCGTGTCTACTTCATATTCTTAAAGAACAGTTTCCATTAGCCATTTATTTGCGACTGCTTTTATAATAAATATATTCTATTTGATGATCATTACTCTTGTGTATATATGTTCATGTTTCTTGTTTCCATGGTAGAACGCCTCCATGCTACAGCTCAACTGTTCGTCAGTAATAATAATAATAACTTGCAGTTTTCATAAGTTATTTATACCCCACTAAAATGGGCGCCACAGCATCGGTCGATGCAACGAATGTGACACAAGGCTTTCGAAATGGTCAAATTCCGAGAGGTGGGATTGTACTTGCAAACCACTACAATCTCTTACAGCTCCAATCAGTGGCCGTCTTCTGTCACGTCGTACACCAGCATCAACTACATTACGAGCTGCATCTGCTGCTGAATCTGCTGCTGATATGTCTGTGTTCAAGGTGAGTACATAAATATTATTTATGAATAAACATGCAGGAACTCGTGGACACACGGTTCTCATTTGAAACGGCGTATGGGAGAGTGGAGCGTGTGTTGGCTGAATTGGCTAAAGTCACATCTGCAAGAACAGAGGCCATAACACCAGCATTGGATTTCCTGTTCTCCTACACAGCAGCAAAGTATGGACCAGAGATATGTGGAATGTGGGTGGAGAAGCTACAGAAACACGGCATTGTCGATATCATTATGAAATTATGGCCAACATTCTGGCAACCCGATTTGTTGCAAGTAACATCTATTCAACGATATACCTCCCCCTCTCACTAACTCAGTGTGCATCAAAAGAGAGCGGTAACGGTGTGCAGAAGGACAACATAACATTAGAGAACTTCTGGTTTGTGTGTCGGATCATATGGAACAGCAGTGATTGTTCCACATCGTTGTGTAGTTCTTTGATTCGGGCTAATGCTGTCGAAGAAATGTTGAATATACTGTCTAGAAAGGACTTCAATCCGATGGTTAGTGATGGAAATAATTGAATGCAATATAGAATGTTGTTGTAGGAGATGCAAAAGGACGAAGTGAGATCGTATATCGCCAAAGCATCAATGGGTGTGTTGTACAATCTGTTAAGACATTGCAAGCAAGAAGCGAGGGATAGGTAGATTGTAGATGAATATAAATTAATTCAAATACAATTGCAGAGTATCAAAAACAACTGGTTTCACAGTGATGTTCACATATTTGAAATCGGATGTTCGTCTGTTGGTTGCCAAAGCAGCCGTGATTCTATCATATGCAACAACTGAAAATGATATTAAGATGCATCTCAATGATTCTGACTTGATTTCACCGAATTTGGTGAAGGAATTACTAGAACCAGCATTGGGCAAACCAAATAAAAAGTAAAACGTTCACATTTACAAATCATGTTATATTTCTAGAGTGCACAACTTTCCTTTATCTGACATTCTACTCTGTATTGAATCGTGGGCGAGTTTGGGAGAAAGTTGTATCGGTAATATGGTGACAGAAGGATTGATACCATTATTATCGAAATGCATTCAACCAACTGAAGAGAAGGCCGTTCAATTGACGGCATTGAACGTATTGTGGACATTGACATTCGTTGACAAATGTGTCGTCATTGCTAAGAGTTTGCCGGAGTTGATTAAATGTGGGACAGTGTATTCATATACAATTACCAATTGCAGCACTGGATACCCTTCGCACTAGTTCTGATGTAGAAATTGCAAATGCTGCTAATGGTGTATGGTCAAATATGAATATTGGTGATAGTCAGCAAGCAGCGAAAGGACGAACAGGTCTACCAACGGCCACTAATAGTGCAGCAAGACGTGGACGTGGGGCACCGGTCAATCTTGGCAATAGAAAGAATCTAGTATCATAAACACGGTTATTTTACATTTAATGTTGTCATAATTTATAGCAAACACAACGAACAATAACTAGTGGCACATCAACAATCGACAAGAAAACTAAGAAAGCACAAGAACAGATTGTTATTAGTCATGCTGGCGAACATGAACTTGTACGTTATGTTGTTCCATAATAATTCAATTTGACAGATACTACGCACGTTGCACACGTCACTGAAAGATGCTGGTGTGAATGTGTGGCCGACGAATATTGACGGTAAAGGGAAGATATGTTGATGAAATAATAGTTTGCAGCTGCTATGGACCTACGCGCAAGAATGGATGCAATTGACAATGCGAGTGCTGTGCTTATTTGTCACGCACAAATGTACAATTCCAATTTGTCATGTCGTACAGGTAATCAATACCTTTTTTATTTATTTCATCTGATGCATCTTTGTCTTTCATAGAAGCGGAACAGGCGCGACGACAGAAGAAACGTATAGTTGGTGTTCGCGTCGGTCCAACATATACACCGAGTGATTGGCTCAAACAATTGTTGGATGATAAGTTGGTTGTGACACAAGTTAACCTGCCGAATGCAAATAAGGTTTGTTATAGTTCTGTGTGAATTACTTTCATGAATCTTTTACGTAGGTATCGGAGATTGTCGTTCAAATCATGTCGTCCCTTGGTTTAACACCAAAAGAAGGCAAACAGAAACGTTCCCAATCTGCAAACGATATCTCAAAAGCACCCGAACCACCGACACCAACGATTGAAAAGGCGCCTACCGAAATTGTGGAACGACCAGGTAAACAATTCCAAAATATTTGTCCAATAGTCGTGTCGTAGAAAAGTCGGCATCACCACCCCGTAAACCAACAGTTCCAATCCACCAACATCCCCGTCGTGGAAGCAGTAACACATTACCAAATGGCATAGCATCACCACCAATCTCTGCCCCAACATCAGCAATGATGAGTAGCACACGCAGTTCACTGCCCCCATACACTGGTGGATCACGGGCTGGGGTACCGAATTGGACACGACATGATGTGCAAATGTGGCTGAGGAGTATATCACTTGGACATGTTGCACCTAGGTAAGGTGTGTGTGTGTGATATAGAAAGTTGTTGAACAGATTTGATACAATGGATGGGCCACTACTGATGCAACTGAAACATATGTACGACACAGCACCGAATGTATTCTATGCAAATGCGAGGGAACATCTCGGGTTGACACACTTGAGTGATTTATTAAGGTATTTATTGTTCTACATTTGGATAAAGTTCATTCAGGTTCACGCAAAAGTTGGAGTCGTTGAAGTACACACCAGAGCTGGAGAGGGAATTCAGTCTCTTGTCCACGAATGAATAATCGATGATTAATAATGAATCTATTTCTATTTTACGAAACTTCGTGTGTGATAACCGGTTGAGCGAATATTATTTCATCGCAGCAATTGCATGAAATGTATTTATATTTATTTCTGAGAACACATTTTGGATTAAAGCATTTGGTAAACACTGAATGAATAAACAATTCAAAAAACATGTAAATATGATCACAGCCAGTATTGCTTTGTTTGTTTGTGTGTGTGTGTGCGCGTGTCACAACATCTTCGGTCCTTGCATGCCGCCCCGTCTAACAGTTAATCCAATATTATCTGCACCATCAGTATGATTTGTAGCATTGATTGCACCATAACCACCGCGACGATTCTCAACGACCGATGTTTTCGGTATGTTCACCATTGGTTTGATTTCGTGCATCTGGACATTTGGTGTTTATTGTTTTATTTTTGATTACCTGCAGCACACGTCTCCTTCTTTTCGGTAATTTCGCCCTTGCTTGTGTATGCGAATAAAACATTGTGAAATTGCTAACAATAACCGGAACGGGAAGTGCAATGGTGAGGACACCAGTAAGCGCACACATACTGCCTGTTAATTAATAAATTACACATAATCATTCATCGTTCCTACCAACAATCATGCCGAGATACGTCTTCGGCACCATGTCACCAAATCCAATCGTACACATTGTAATAATAGCCCACCAGAGTCCAACAGGGATTGAAATGAAATCATTCTTGGGATTATCAGTTACTCGTTCGGCATAATACACTAAGGCAGCGAAGATCACAATACCTAACATCACGAAGAAGACGAGAAGTAGGAGTTCTTGGGCAGAGGCGCGGAATGTCTGCATTTTGATATTTATGTTGAAGCACAAACACAAACCTGAATAAGTATCTTCAATCCACTAGAGTGCTTTGTCAGTTTCAACAGTCGCATAATTCGGATAATAGAAATAAATTCAATAGTATCTCGCGGCGTGTTTTGTATTTCCGCATCCGACAACACCAATGCTTCCAATGCCCAATCAACATAGAAACTGAACGTGGCCACAAAGTCGATAATATTAATCGCGCCTTTAACAAAGCGCACACGATTAGGACACAATAGAAATCGAATAGTCAATTCGAATGTGAACCATATATTACACACAAGTTCCGTATAAAAGAATGCAGGATGTGGGATAGTAGATTGTTTGTATATTGGCAGGGCATATGATATATTGTTGTGCATCATTGTTGCTATGTGTAGTATGGGTATTCGAAATGGTGGATGGGTCTTGAAACAGAACGACACCACGGAGACAACAACAAAGAATACACTTATTGCCGCCACTCCCTGCAATAAGTGGGTGTGGGTATGTGTGTGGGCGTGTGTGTGTGTGGGCGTGTGTGTATGTCGTACCCTGGCCGCACTACTACTGAATGGTTCATCAAACAGTGCCCATAAACGTGGTTTTGTATTTTGCCACCACGTTAATCGATCAGAATAATAATCATCTTCCCAACCAAACCGTTGTGCCGTTTCTTCAGCTGTTGGTGCTTCAGTGTCAATGTCCAGTGATTCAATCACAGCAAGAGTATCTTGGGTGTCACTGAAAACATTATGTAGTGGTTAGTGGTTGACGGGAATGTTACCGATGTTGGGTATATGTCATCCAACAACATGGCTCTACTTGATTTGCATCCAAGCCCCAAAATTCTAATTCCTCTTCGAATAATGGACCACAAACGTTCGTTGGATAGTGCAATTTGCCTAAATATTTGTATTTTCTATTTTGATCATTCTAACCTGTTCTATAATAATTCAAAATCTGTCCAAATACGCCAGGATGCCGATCAAAGAAATATTCATTCAATATAGGATCAAAGTTAGCTGCATTTGGTGTTAAACGTGATAATCTTGTTGCCGGGATTTTCTTTAACACATGCTGGTACCTTAAGGGTGTGTGAATGAGTGGGTGTGTTTGCACTTACGTTTCGTGTCTAACACCGCCAACGTTTAACACAACACGTCCACAATCAATGTCCATATTTTAATAGATATCATTACTTTTTGTATTGTTGTCAACTGGAATATATGTAAGGATAAAACAGCGGAAGTTGCATTGATTGCAACACACACACACACCGTATTATAACGCGTTGTTGTATGTTGGAAGGAAACATTATTGTTAAAACGGTTTGCCCACGTTAGCATACTTTATTTGGAAATATTCTGTAAAACCGTTTTTGTAAATAAAACATAATAACATAGTGACACAGAAAACATTTGCACAAATGCAAACCAATGAACTTGATTGCCACAATGCAGGCAAAGTAAACACAAGATTGGATACATATGAACTAAAATGCTGTATGTGTGCGATACAATAAAGTGGGATGTGCAAACCAAACATAAATGTAACATTATACGGTGGCATGAGAAATGTTCCCGAGCTACAAAATATTTTTAGCTACGACCAAATAAAACAAAATAACTTTTATATCCAACAAAATTGGAAACTGGCGGCTCCCGCTTATATTGCAACAA
>JADMIO011435041.1_pt1 | contig 18848 bp, 17 predicted proteins | sample 8958161 | NCBI WGS metagenome assembly JADMIO01 (sample SAMN16585339, study PRJNA669376) | soil metagenome | isolation source: Crop rotation soil | place: USA: Cullars Rotation, Alabama | collected 2011 | reverse complement strand
CACCTTGACCGGCCGGCTCCACGACTTCCCGCCGTTGCGCGACACGGACAGCATCGTCCACGTCGCGTGCTGCTCGGGGTGACGCTCGCTCCACACCACGTAGACGTTGCCGGCCTTGTCGACGGTGTCGGCCACGAACGAGTCGTAGGTGTCGAACCGGCGGCTGGCGACCGTCACCGGAGCCGGCGGCGTCGTCGACGAACGAGGTACGACGGACACCAGCACCTTGTCGGCCTGCTTGCTGCTCGCCTGGGCCGGCTTGCACGACTCCGCACCCGGAGCGCCGTCGCAGTTGTTGGGCGCGCCGTTGGTGTTCCAGACCGTGTAGACGTTGCCGTTGCGCTGGTCGACGGCGACCGTACCGGGCCACTGGTAGTCCGTCGTCGTCGACAGCGTCATCGTCGTCGTGGGAACGACCGCCGGGTTGTCGACGGCGCTGCGGACGAGGTCGATCTCGGTGTCGACAGTGTCGCCGATCGCGGTGTAGACGGTGTCGTTGCCGTCGACCGCGTTCCACTGTCGGTCGTTGGACACCGGCGTCCGGCCGCAGCCGGCGACAGGCACCGGCACCCACGTGTCGCCCTTGTCGCTGCTGCGCGACACGGTGGAGCAGGCGAGATAGCTCAGACCGGATGCGAAGAGCGTGCCGTCCGGCGCGATCGCGATGTCACTGTCACCGCCGCCAGTCGGGATGTCGTAGCTGCCCAGGCGGGTCCAGGTGCGGCCGTGGTCGGTCGACCGCCAGATGAGGCTGCCGCCCACCCCCGCGCCGCCGAGCGCCGCGGGCGCGCGCACTCCCGCGCCGTCCGGCGCGACGATGTACTCCGTGCCGTCGCGCGCGACCGCGATCGACGGCTCGCCTGTCATGTCGGAGGCGTCCGGGCCGACGTGGACGGGGTGGCCGAACTGCCGGCCGGAGGCGGCCTGCGCAGGGACGAGCAGCGCGGCGACGCAACCCGGGACGGCGAGCAGCGGCAGCAGGCGTGACGTCTTCATCAACCCTCCAACGAGAGACCTCGAGCGAGGTCACGCCCGTTTCGGGGCTTTTTCGCCGTTCTAGGGGCGCGTCCTGCCGGCGCGCCGCATCTCCATGTGCACCAGCTTCCAGGCCCGGCGCTGCTCGGACCGCCACCGTGCGTCGGCCCGTCCTGCCATCCACCTGGCCTCGCGCTGCAGCTTCTGCCACGAGGCGAGCCGACGCTCCGGCACGCGGCCGTCAGCGACCGCGGCGAGCACGGCACAGCCCGGCTCGGTCTGGTGGGCGCAGTCGCTGAACCGGCACTGCGACACCAGCTCTTCGATGTCGCCGAACGTCCGGTCGAGTCCCTCCTCCCCCACCCACAGGCCGGCTCCGCGGATGCCGGGCGTGTCGAGCAGCACACCGCCGCCGGGCAGCGGCACGAGCTCGCGCGACGTCGTCGTGTGCCGACCCTTGCCGTCGCGTCGGATCTCGGCGGTGGCAGCGACCTGCGCACCCGCCAGTGCGTTGACGAGGGTCGACTTGCCCGCGCCAGAGCGGCCGAGCAAGCACGCGGTGCGGCCGTCTGCGACGACCGCGCGGACCTCCTCGACACCTTCACCGGTCTCCGCCGACACGGTCAGCACCTCGACGCCCGGGACCGAGTCGGCGAGGTCGGCGCTGACAGCCGCGGCCTCCGTCGAGAGATCGCACTTCGTCACGACCACGACGGGGATTGCGCCGCTTTCCCAGGCGAGGGCGAGAAGCCGTTCGACCATCGCGACCTTCGGCTCCGGAAAGACAGGGACGGTGACGAGTACGACGTCGACGTTCGCCGCGAGCACCTGAGCCTGCGACCGTCCGGACGCGACGGCGCGCTCGATCGCCGTGCGACGGGGAAGGACGGCATCGACCCACCAGCCGGCGTCGTCGTCGAGAAGGGCGACCCAGTCGCCCGCGACCGCGGGCTCGCCGCCGGAGCGCTGCCGGGCGCGGACCGGCCCGGACTCGGTGTGACAGTCGGCCAGTCCCCGTTCGGCACGGGTGACACGACCGACGAGATGGGTGTGGCTGTACGGCTCAGCGGCCGCGGCGAAGTGCGCGTCCCATCCGAGGGACGTCAGTGCTGTGGTCAACGGAGGACCTTCCGGACGAGGTGGGGAGGACGTGGCTGGGCGTGATCGACCGCGACATGGCCACACCACCTCCTTCGCTCTCGTGGGCGCACCGGCGCCGGTCCGTTGCGAGCACCGTAGGTGCCGCCGGGAGTCCCGTCATCTGGTTTTCGGTCGCGTCAGCGTTGACCCGCCTGAATCGCGTGCGCGACCGACGCCGCGGTCCAGCGCGTCCCCCGCGCCGACGTGACGGCGTCGCGGTTGAGCGCGGCCGCGATCGTGTGCAGGGACGCGCCTGCGGCGAGCAGCGCAGCGATGCGGGTCATCGCGTCGTCGGACTCGACGACGACGTCACGGCGACGGCGACGACGGCTCGCCGAGGCGGGCGGGTCCGGCAGCGGGACGCTCTGACGGGCCAGGTCGGGCTCGGGCTCGGGACGTCCCCAGAGATAGCCCTGCGCCGCGGGGCAGCCCAGCGCCATCAGATGGCTCGCCTGCGCCGCCCGCTCGACGCCTTCCGCCACCACGTCGACGTCGACGGTGTGGGCGAGCCGGATGACGCTGTCGACGATCGCTGCGTCCTCCTCGTCTGTGTCGAGGCGGTCGATGAACACGCGGTCGATCTTCACCTCGGTGATGGGCAGCTCCCGCAGGTAGAGCAGCGACGAGTAGCCGGTGCCGAAGTCGTCGAGCGAGACCTTCACTCCCATGTCGCGCAACGCACTGAGTGCGCGGACGGCGGCTTCGAGGTCCTGCACGACGGCGTGCTCGGTGAGCTCGATGCTGAGCCGGCTCGGGTCGAGACCGCTCACGTCGAGTGCGCGGGTCACGTCGGCGACGAAGTCGGCACGAACGACATCCGAAGCCGACACGTTGACGGCGACGCGACGCTGCGCCCACGTGGCCGCTCGGCGCGTCGCCTCGGTCAGCACCCACTGCGTCGCCAGCCGCATCACCGGCGTGTGCGCGATCGCAGGCAGGAAGTCATCGGGCATCAGCAGGCTGCCGGCCGGATGGCGCCACCGCAGCAGCGCCTCCGCGCCGCGGACGCGGCCACTGTCGAGCTCGACGATGGGCTGGTAGTGCAGCACCAGCTGGTCGCCGGTCAGCGCGCGACGGAACTCGTCCTGCGGCACCACTGCTCGAAGTTCCGCAGCCCGACGAACTGACTCTGCCATCACGCACCCCTAGGGGAGGGATACGGCGTTTATACCCCTAAACCCTGATATGCGACAGCGAGGTAGCGCTGCTGTGTCAGCAGCTGAGTCAGCACTGCCGGGCGCGACGCAGGATCTGTGCGACGCGGCCGCGGGTCAGGCCGGCGACGTCGGCGATGCGTTGGTGGGTCTCGCCACGCTCGTGCAGCTCCACGACGGCGTCGTCACGGAGGCGGCTGACCTCGCGCTGGTCCATACGCAGCCGTTCGAGCTCACGTGTCGCCGCACCCACCCGCTTGCGCGGGTCAGCGATTCTCGCGATGGCCGAGCGATTCATGAGTGCCCTTGAAAGCGTCTGGGTGGCGCACGAAGGACATGCCGGTCACGAACAGGATGAGTCGCACTGCGACATCACGCAAGGGACGTCCGGGGAGCAACGTCGCGTCAGTCGAGGCCGAGGGCGTCCTCGATGCCGACGGTCAGGCCCGGGTGCTCGACGACCCACCGCACGCCGACGAGCACCCCTGGCATGAACGACTCGCGCGACAGCGAGTCGTGCCGGATGGTCAGCGTCTCGCCGTGGCCGCCGAGCAGCACCTCCTGGTGGGCGACGAGACCGGCAAGGCGCACGGCGTGCACGCGTACTCCGGACACGTCCGCCCCTCGGGCGCCGTCGAGCTCGTCGGTCGTGGCGTCCGGTGAGCTGCGCTCGCTTCGCGCCGCGGCGACGAGCTCTGCGGTGCGACGGGCCGTGCCGCTCGGCGCGTCGACCTTGTTGGGATGGTGGAGCTCGACGATCTCGACCGAATCGAAGTGCGGCGCCGCAACCGCGGCGAAGCGCATCATGAGCACCGCGGCGATGCCGAAGTTAGGGGCGACGAGGACGCCACGGTCGGCCTTGCCCTCGAGCCACCCTCGCACCGTGCCGAGCCGGTCGTCGTCGAAACCCGTGGTGCCGACCACGACGTGCAGGTCGTTGTCGAGGCACCACCGGATGTTGTCCATCACTGCTGACGGCGTGGTGAAGTCGACGACGACGTCAGCCTCCGTCAACGGGCTCCGGTCGTCATCGGCGTCGACGCCTGCGACCAGGCGCATGTCGTCGGCCGCCTCGACAGCGCGGCACACCTCCGCGCCCATCCGACCGCGCGCACCGAGCACGCCCACCTGGATCGTCACGCGCCGAGCCTATGTGTCGGCTCTCAGCAGGTGAACGTCTTGACCCTCGTGCTCGCCAGATGTGTCGCGTCGCCCGGGTAGCGCGCCGTCATCCGGCAGCTCCCCGGCGCGGGGCGGGCGAACGTCGTCGCGTAGGTGCTGCTGGACGTGAGCACCGGCCGGTGGGTCGCGATCGTGCGGAAGGCGCCGTTGCGCTTGCGGGCGAGGGTCACGACCACGCGATGCCCTCCACGTCTCGGTGTCACCTTGCCGGCCGCCTTCGCGGTGCCCGCGGTCTTCGTCACCGTCAGTCCGGTCACCGTGCCCAGCAGCTTGTGCGTCACCGGCGCACTGACCGCCTTGCCGCTGTCGACGACCTGCAGCTTGACGTCGTACGTCGGCGCGACACGAGGCGACGCGGGATAGGTGTGCGTGACCGTGTTCGTTGTTGTGGTCGCGGTGTGGCCGTCACCGAACGTCCACTTGTACTTCGTGAGCGGCCGGCCGGCCGCGCCCGCGGACGAACCCACGGCGTTGAACGTGGCCCGAGACCCGTTCACGGTCGTGCGGAACGCGGCCTTGGGCGGCATGAAGGCGAGATCGAAGGTGAGCTTCGACGAGGCGGACATGGAGGCGACCTCGTCGGTGGTGTCGTCGACCTCGCTGTAGTAGTCAGCGGTCAGCTCGTAGCTGCCCGCGGGCAGGGTGACTAGCTCGTCCCAGCCCTTCTGGCGCACCGCCCCGGCCTCGTGGCAGCCGGCCGGACTCGACGCCACGAAGTGCCGGGCGAAGCTCGCGCCGATTAAGTCGACGACCGCGTAGGAGCACTCGTCGGTGTCGGTCTCGGAGGTCTGCATGAAGCCACCGAAGAAGACCGGCACGGGCTGGTCCGCCGTGAAGTCGACGGAGAGCTGACCCTCGGAGTCGGACACCGGGACGCCGAGGGTGTCGTTGGCCGTCCGCGTCGCGCCGGACGTCGCCGTGCCGGACAGAGCGATGTCGTTGAGCGGCGCGGCGGGCAGCGGCGGCTGCGCTGGTGTCTCCATCGTGGTGGCCATCTGCACGAAGGTCGAGGCGGTTCCGGACTGCCCGGACTGCTTCGGCGGGTTGACGGTGTCGCCGAACGCGAAGAAGGCGTCGCCGCCCGAGCCGGTGTCGGCCTGGTGGTCGTCGTCGACGTACTGGAACGTGCTCAGCTCCACCTGGTCCGAATCGAGCGTCACGACCGGCGTGGCGGCGGACGCCGCCGGCGCGGTCACCGTGGCGAGCAGGCCCGCGCCCAGCGCCAGGGCCGCGACGAGAGCATGCGAGCGTCGCGACATGACCACTCCCCGGCGTCGACTGAGGGCACCGTAGGCCGCGGTCGGCGGCCATCGCCCGAGAAACCCGCAAATAGCCCGATCAGGCTACGAACGAGGCCGGCACCTGGTCGTCGTCGTACGGGCCGATGACGGCGAGGGCCGTCGGCCCGCGCAGCAGCTCGAAGGCCAGCGCCTGCACGTCGTCGAGCGAGACGGCGTCGATGTGGCCGAGGATCTCGTCGACGGTCATCAGCTCGCCGTAGACCAGCTCGGACTTGCCGAGCCGGCTCATCCGCGAGCCGGTGTCCTCGAGCCCCAGCACCAGCCCGCCCCGCATCTGGCCCTTGCCGCGGTCGAGCTCGTCGGCAGTGAGGCCACCCGCAGCGGCCGCGGCGAGCTGCTCGCGGCAGAGCTCGAGCACCTCGGCCGCGCGCTTGGGATGGCAGCCGGCGTAGACGCCGAACAGGCCGGTGTCGGCGTAGTGCGACGTGAACGAGTAGACGGAGTAGGCGAGGCCGCGCTTCTCCCGAACCTCCTGGAACAACCGCGACGACATGCCGCCCCCGAGAGCGGCATTGAGCACGCCGAGCGCGAACCGCCGGTCGTCGAGACGGTGCATGCCGGGCATGCCGAGCACGAGGTTGGCCTGCTCGGTCGGACGGCGTACGACGACATTGCCAGGGGTGAAGCCGGGGGCACGCCCGCCGATGCGGGGTGCGGACGGCACGCGGTCTGTGTCGACGGCGACATCGGCGAAGGCACGCTTGACGAGTCGCACGAGCGCCGTGTGGTCGACGTTGCCCGCGGCCGTGATGACGAGCGAGTCGGCGCGGTAGCGGCGCCGGTAGTAGCCGGCGATGGCGGTCCGGCTCATCGCCTCGATCGACTCGACGCTGCCGAGCACCGGCCGGCCCAGCGGCGTGCCCGGCCAGACGGCGCCGGCGAACGCGTCGTGCACCGCGTCACCCGGGTCGTCGTCGTGCATCGCGATCTCTTCGAGGATGACGCCACGCTCGCTGTCGACGTCGTGGCTCGACAGCACCGACGACGTGACCATGTCGCAGATGACGTCGACGGCCAGCGGCAGGTCGGTGTCGAGGACCCGCGCGTAGTAGCAGGTGTACTCCTTGGCGGTGAACGCGTTGAGCTCGCCGCCGACCGCATCGAGCTCGGCGGCGATGGTCAACGCGTCACGACGACGGGTGCCTTTGAACAGCAGGTGCTCGAGGTAGTGCGAGGCACCGGACAGCGACGGTGTCTCGTCGCGGGAACCGACCCCGATCCAGATGCCGAACGCGACCGAGCGGACGCCTGGCACGGTCTCGGACAGCACGCGCAACCCTCCCGGCAGGACCGTCCGGCGGAGAACTCCGCCGTCCGGTCCGGTCGTGAGAGTGCGCGTGCTGCCCGGGCGCTGCTGGCGACCCGCGAGGTCGATGGGCACGTGAGGCGCCCTATGCGTCGGCGGGCTGGTCGCCGTCCGCCTTCGCCTCGCCGGAGTCCTCGATGACAGGCACGAGGCTGAGCTTGCCGCGCGGGTCGATCTCGGCGATCTCGACCTGCACCTTCTCGCCGATCTTGAGCACGTCCTCGACGTTCTCGACCCGCTTGCCGCCGGCGAGCTTGCGGATCTGCGAGATGTGCAGCAGCCCGTCCTTGCCGGGGGTCAGCGAGATGAACGCGCCGAACGTCGTGGTCTTGACGACGGTGCCGAGGTAGCGCTCGCCGACCTCGGGCAGCTGCGGGGAGACGATCGAGCGCACTGCGCGCAACGCGGCCTCGGCCTTCTCGCCGTCGACGGCGGCGATGTAGATCGTGCCGTCGTCCTCGACGGTGAGATCGGCGCCGGTGTCGTCCTGGATCTGGTTGATGATCTTGCCCTTGGGGCCGATGATCTCGCCGATCTTGTCGACCGGGATCTTCTCGGTGATGATCCGCGGCGCGAACGGCGACATGTCGCCGGGCTCGGAGATCGCACCGGCCATGACGTCGAGGATCGTCTGCCGCGCCTCGTGCGCCTGCTGCAACGCCGACGCGAGCACCGACGCGGGAATGCCGTCGAGCTTGGTGTCGAGCTGCAACGCGGTGACGAAGTCACGCGTGCCGGCGACCTTGAAGTCCATGTCGCCGAACGCGTCCTCGGCACCGAGGATGTCGGTCAGGGTGACGTAGTCACTGCCCTCGTTGATGAGGCCCATCGCGATGCCCGCGACGGGAGCGCGCAATGGCACACCCGCAGCCATGAGCGACAGCGACGACGCACAGACCGAGCCCATCGACGTCGAGCCGTTGGAGCTCAACGCCTCGGACACCACGCGGATGGCGTAGGGGAACTCCTCCTTGCTCGGCACCACCGGGATGAGCGCGCGCTCGGCGAGAGCGCCGTGCCCGATCTCACGCCGCTTCGGCGAACCCACTCGGCCGGTCTCACCGGTGGAGTAGGGCGGGAAGTTGTAGTGGTGCATGTAGCGCTTGCGGGTGTCCGGAGACAGCGTGTCGATCATCTGCTCCATGCGCGTCATGTTGAGCGTGGCGACGTTGAGGATCTGCGTCTCGCCGCGCTCGAAGAGGCTGGAGCCGTGCACGCGCGGGACGACGTTGATCTGCGCGGACAGCGGACGGATGTCCTTCAGCCCGCGGCCGTCGATGCGCACACCCTCACTGATGATGCGCTGGCGCACGAGCTTCTTCGTGAGCGAACGGTAGGCGGCGGAGATCTCCTTCTCGCGACCCTCGAAGTCGGGCCCGACCTTCTCCTTCGCGAGCTCCTTGACCCGGTCGAGCTCGGTCTCGCGCTGCTGCTTGTCGGCGATCGTCAGCGCGGAGGACAGCTCGCCGGACACCGCGGCGGTGACGGCCTCGAGGACGTCGTCGCCGTAGTCGAGGTAGACCGGGAACTCACGGGTGGCCTTGGCCGACTTGCTCGCGAGCTCCTGCTGGGCCTCGGCGATCTGCTTGAGGAACGGCTTGGCCGCCTCGAGCCCACCGGCCACGACCTCCTCGGTCGGCGCCTGCGCACCGCCGCGGACGAGCTCGACGGTCTTCTCGGTGGCCTCGGCCTCGACCATCATGATCGCGACGTCGCCGCCGTCGATCACCCGACCGGCCACGACCATGTCGAACACGGCGTTCTCGAGCTCGGAGTGGGTCGGGAACGGGATCCACTCGCCGTCGATGAGCGCGACGCGGACGCCTGCGACGGGACCGCTGAACGGCAGACCCGCGAGCAGAACGCTGCACGCGGCGCTGTTGATCGCGACGACGTCGTACAGGTGGTCGGGGTTGAGCGCCATGATCGTCGAGACGATCTGGATCTCGTTGCGCAGGCCCTTCGCGAACGACGGGCGCAGCGGACGGTCGGTGAGCCGGCAGGTGAGGATCGCGTCCTCGCTGGGCCGGCCTTCACGTCGGAAGAACGAGCCGGGGATCTTGCCGGCGGCGTACTGCCGCTCCTCGACGTCGACCGTCAGGGGGAAGAAGTCGAGCTGGTCCTTCGGGTTCTTCGATGCCGTCGTCGCGGACAGCACCATGGTGTCGTCGTTGAGGTAGGTGACGACGGATCCGGCGGCCTGCTGGGCGAGTCGCCCGGCCTCGAACCGAAGGGTGCGCTCACCGAGCGCGGACTTGAGAGTGGTCTCGGCGGACTGAACGGTGTCGCCGAAGGTGTTGGAGCCCGACACGGGCGCCTCCTGTCATCAGGGGCACCGACTCGCCGGAGAGGGCTCCGGTCTTCGATCGAAGCGCTCGGGCGTTTCTGCCGCGGGCGCCACTACCGAGGACCGGCGCTCACCTTCGGCGCGAGACGGCGCCGCGGGTGGTGAAGCTAGCGGCGGAGACCGAGTCGCTCGATCAGCGCGCGGTAGCGCTGCACGTCCTTCTGCTCCAGGTAGCGCAGCAGCCGACGGCGACGGCCGACGAGCTGCAGGAGGCCACGCTGGGTGTGGAAGTCGTGCTTGTGGGCCTTCATGTGCTCGGTCAGGTCACTGATGCGCCGCGTGAGCAGCGCGACCTGGACCTCGGGAGAGCCAGTGTCCCCGTCGCCGGTGGCGTAGTCGTTGATGATCTGTTGCTTGACGGCGTTGTCGAGGGCCACGCGGGAGTCTCCTGATGTCATCCGGCCCCAGGGCTGTACCGGCCCCCTGAACTGCACGAGAGCGCGGCCTGGCCACGAGGGCAGACGTATGTGTCCGGCCAAGACTACAGGACCGCGAGCAGCTCCCGCGTCTGGCGCACGTCCTCGCCCATCTGCTCGACGAGCGGCTCGACGCCGTCGAAGCGCACCATGCCGCGCAGCCGGTGCACGAACTCGACCGCCACGTGCTCGCCGTAGAGGTCAAGGTCGGCGTCGAGCACGTACGCCTCCACCCGACGCTCGGTCCCGTCGAAGGTCGGGTTGGTGCCGACCGAGATCGCTGCGGGCATCCGCTGACCGCTCTGCCTCACCAGGTATCCGGCGTAGACCCCGTCTCCGGGCACCGCGACGCCGTCGACGACCTCGAGGTTGGCCGTCGGGTAGCCGAGCTCCTTGCCGCGGGCGTCGCCCCGGACCACAGGTCCCTCCACCCGGTGCGGGCGTCCGAGCGCCTCAGCCGCCGCTTCGACGTCACCCTCGGCGAGCCGCCCGCGGATGAACGTCGAGCTGAACGGCTCGGCCTGCCCCCGCACGAGCGGTACGGCGTCGACCGTGAAGCCTGCCTTCAGACCGAGCTCGGCGAGCAGCGTGACGTCACCGGCCTGCTTGTGCCCGAACCGGAAGTTCTCGCCGACGACGACGTGCACCGCATGCAGGCCGTCGGCCAGCACGAGGCGGACGAAGTCCTCGGGTGACCGCTCCGACAGCTCGCGGGTGAACGGCAGGATCAGCAGGGCGTCGAGCCCGACCTCGGCGAGCCATCGCGCGCGGTTGTGAAGCGTGCCGAGCATCAGCGGCACCGGCCGCCCGACGACTGCCGCGGGGTGCGGGTCGAAGGTCACGACGACGCTGGCGACTCCCCGGCTGCGGGCCTCGTCGACGGCCCGGTCGAGGATCGTGCGGTGGCCGCGATGGACGCCGTCGTAGACGCCGATCGACACGACGGAGCCGGGCCAGTCGCCCGGCACCGCGTCGAGACCTCGCCACACCTGCACGGCGACAACCCTATTGATGGTCAGCGGCGGCCGACCACGCACGCTAGAAGGTGCTCAGTCGGCCGCCGCTGAGCCGGCGCGCAGCGCGCGCTGCACCTCCTCGCGACAACGCCGGACGCTGTCGGTCAGCGTCGCGACGATCTCCGCCGACGCCCGCGCACCCTCGCGGCGGACGACGCGGCGCAGCTCCTCCACCTCGGTGACCAGCGAGCCGAGCTCGGCATGACCGCCGGTGGACGTCGTACGAGCCTGGGCGCGCGCCTCGCGGCGCACCTCGCGGGCGGCCTGCTTGAGCTCCGCGCGCAGGTCGCGCACCGACTCGCGCACCTGCGAGCGCACGTCTCTGGCCAGCTCGCTCACCGACTGGGTCAGGTCCTGTTCGAGCGAGTGCAACGCCTCCTGGCTGCGCGCGAGCTCGTCACGACCGGCGTCGGTCAGCGAGTAGACCTTGCGGCCGTCGATCTCCTCGTGCTCGACGAGGCCTTCGGCCTCGAGCTTGGCCAGCCGCGGGTAGACCGTGCCGGCCGACGGCGCGTACATGCCGAGGAACCGGTCCTCCAGCAGGCTGATGACCTCGTAACCGTGCCGCGGCTGGTCGCCGAGCAGCTTGAGGAGATAGAGCCGTAGCGCACCGTGCTTGAAGACCGCGGTCATGCCGACCCGCGGGCGAGCAGGGCGAGCGACCCGGAGACCGTGCGGCCGCGCAACCGGCCGCTCGCATCACCCAGGGTGCCGCGCAGCCGGCGCGCACCCGGGCGGTTCTCGCTGTCGAGACCGTCGAACGCGGTGTCGAGGTGTCCGGACGTGCTGAGCAGGTCGACCGACATCCCCGCCTCGTCCGGCAGCCGCACGGTGACGTCGCCCGACACGGTGTTGACGGTGATGTCGACGGCGCCGGACGGAGAGAGATCGAGTGCGACGTCGCCGGAGACGCTGTCGACACGCACCCGCTCGGCCGTCCCGTCGGCAACAGTGAGACCGCCGGACACGCTCTTCAGCGAGATGCTCCCGGCGAGCGCGCGCGCCTCCACGTCACCGGACACCGACTCGGCCGAGACCTCGCCGGTGACCTCGTCGAGCACGATGTCGCCGGACACGCACCGCACGTCGATCGCCCCGTGCACCCCGGCGACGACCGCGTCGGCGGCGACGACGCCGATGCTGGTGTCACACTGCTGCGGGACGGCGACCGAGACGACCGCACGGCGGCGGTCGGTGCGCAGCCAGCCGAGCAGACCGCCCCACGTGAGCCGTGCGTGCCGGATCACCAGCCGGCCCCTGTCGTCGATGCTCACCGTCAGCGGCTCGTCGGTGACCTCGGTGACCTCGACCCGGGCGCCCGGCCCGTCGGTCGTCACGACGTCGACATGACCCGCGACGAGCCGTACGGCGAGCGATCGCACCTCGTCCGGTACGTCGATCGTCTGCGGCGAATCGACCGTCCACTCCTGCATGCCCGCCTCCTCGGCACTCGCGATATATCGCGTTCTGCCGAGGACGCTACTGCGGCCGACTGGACGCAGTCAAGATATATCGCGAGTCGGTTTCCGTCGACGCCTCTGGGTCGTGCCGGCGGGTCTGGCGGGGGCGGGTCAGGCGGGGGCGGGCTGGCGGACGCGGTCGAGGGTCGGGCCGAGCAGGTCGGCGAAGTTGCCGGCGTAGAAGGCGGACCTCGTCTCCTCGTCGCAATGCGCGAGGCTGCCGTCGAACCGCTTCACCGGGTTGCGACCGCCTTCGACGTGCGGGTAGTCGGACGAGAACATCGGGATCTCGACGCCGCTGTTCTCGACGACCCAGCCGGCGGGCTCGTGCGGGTAGGGCGTCACCCGCACCTGGCGCCGTACGAACTCGCTCGGCAGCAACGACAGCTTCTGCAACCGCTCCTCGTTGCGACGGAACGCCTCGGCCGCGGAGTCCATCGACCGCATGAGGCCGGGAAGCCACGCAGCGCCCAGCTCGATGACGCCGATGCGCAGCTGCGGGAACCGGTCGAGGACTCCGTCGATGATGAGCGTCGACAACGTCTGCATCGGCGCGTAGGGAATCGCCATGTAGGACACCGACGTGAAGTTGGTGTCGCCGCCGTGGAAGTCCGGCACCGGTGGCAGGCCGTTGTCCTTGTAGACAGGGTTCATCGGTTGCTCGCCACCGACGTGGAAGACGATCGGGATGCCCGCCTCCTGCGCCTGCGCCCACACGCCGTCGAGACCGACGTGGCTCGGCGAGTGGTGACGAGGCGGATGCGACGCGATCTTGATGGCAGCAGCACCGAGGTCGATGGCCTCGCGGGTCATCTGCACGGCGCGGTCGACGTCGGCGAACGGCACGTAGCAGACCGGCAGCAGTCGGGCGTCGACGCTGCAGAAGTCGACGATGCCGCGGTTGTGCGCACGGGCCATCGCATACGCCAGGTCGACCTCGGCGTTGACGTCGAACTCCCGCAGCGGGTCGAGATAGGTCGTCGTGAACACCAGCTGGGCGGCGAAGCCGAGCAGGTCGAGCGCCTGCGACCGGTCCGTGGGAATGACCGCGCCGATCGCCAGCGAGTTCTTGCGCAGCAGGATCTCCTCGGCGTCCTTCGCGCGGAACTCCGGGTCCTGTTGCCGGGCGATCGCCTCCTCGACACCCGGCGGCTTGCGGAACGTCGCCAGTCTCTCGGCGAGCTGGTCACGGTCCGACGGGTCGGCATAGCGCTCGGCGTAGCCCGGCGGTTCGTGGATGTGCGAGTCGGCGTCGTAGACCAGGCGCCCTTCGACATAGGCCATGGCGCGACCTTACGACCGAACGCGGCGGCCGCGCGCGCCATGGGTGAACGACGCCTGTCAGAGCAGTCAGTCGTCGCGAACTTTGAAGTGGGACTTGGACAGTCCGCGCTCACGATGTCTGACTTGCGCTTCAAAGTTCGACGCCAGGTCGCGAGAAGACAACGGTCGGGCGTACGGCGCCGTCGCGCTGCTCGACCAGCGCGATGACGGAGCCGTCCGGCCCGAACGCACCCACCGTCCCGGCGGGCAGGTCGGCGGGTGCGAGCCGCTGCCCGAGAGCGAGCCGCCGGGCGGTGTCGGCGTCGACGTCCCAGCGTGGGAAGGCGGCAGCCACGGCCTCGGCGAGCGGAACCACGGCGGTCGCGAAGCTGCCGTCGGAGGACGCGGCCTCGAGCTCGTCGAGCGTTCGCGCTCGGTCGAGCCCGACACCGCCGACACGCGTCCGGCGCAACGCAGTGAGGTGCGCACCCACACCGAGGGCGCGACCGAGGTCTCGCGCGAGGGCGCGCACGTAGGTGCCGGTCGAGCAGGTCACGCCGACGTCGAGCTCGATGCCGCGGCGTTCGCGCAGCTCGAACCTCGCGACGTGCACCGGCCGGGCATCGAGCTCGACGGACTCCCCCGACCGCACCTTCGCGTACGCGCGTACGCCGTCGACCTTGATCGCGGACACCGACGACGGCACCTGGTCGATGTCGCCGGTCAGCGTCGCCATGGCGACGCGGATCGCCCCGTCGCCGACCGCACTCGCGTCGGCGGTCGACACGACCTCACCCTCCGCGTCGTCGGTCGTGGTCTCCTCGCCCAGCCGGATCGTCGCGTCGTAGTCCTTGTCGTGCGCGGCGATGTGCCCGAGCAGACGGGTGGCGCGGCCGATGCCGACGACGAGCACGCCGGTGGCCATCGGGTCGAGGGTGCCGGCATGACCGACGCGCCGGGTGCCCGCCAGTCGCCGCATCCGCGCCACGACGTCGTGCGACGTCCAGCCCGCGGGCTTGTCGACGACGACAAGCCCGTCGACAGCGGGTCGGGTCACGACGGAGCAGGGGCGGCGTCGAGCGCTGCACGCAGCTTCGTGATCGTCGTCTCGACGTCGTCACGCGACGTGAAGCCCGCGGCCAGCCGATGACCGCCACCCCCGAGGGCGGCACAGGCCGACCCGACGTCGGTCGCTCCGCGCGAGCGGGTCGAGACCCGGAACGTCCCGTCGACGTCGCCCTTGAAGACCGCGGCGACGTCGGCCTCCTCGGACTGCCGCACGACCTCGATGACGGCCTCGATCTCGTCGAGTCCGATCCCGGCAGCGGTCAGGTCGTCGGTGGTCGTGAAGGTCCAGACGAGGCCGCGCCCGGCAGCGGCGTCGGGCTCGAGCGACGCCCGGCCGAGCGCGGCGCCGAGCACCTGCACGAACCCGAACGGGCGGGTGCCCCACAGCCTGCGCCCGACCTCGTCCGGCCGGGCGCCGGCCGCGAGCAGACGGCCCGCGACCGCGTGGACGGCCGGCGTCGTCACCGCGTGCTGGAACGACCCCGTGTCGGTGACCAGCCCGGTGTAGAGACAGGTGGCCGTCTCGACGTCGAGGTCCTCGCCCATCCGCCGCAACAGCTCCTCGACGACGACAGCCGTGGCAGCCGCGCGAGAGTCGACGAGATGCAGCCCGTCGAGACCCGCGTTGTGCGCGTGGTGGTCGACGACGACGAGATGGCCGGCGCGGTCGGCCAGCTCCCCCAGCACGCCGAGCCGGTCACGACTGCCGGTGTCGAGCACGACGAGCAGCGACGGCGATGACTTTGCCACGTCGACGGGCCGCGCGACGGCATCGATGCCGGGCAGCCAGGTGTACGACGCCGGCACCGACCAGTGCTCGTCGCCCCACGTGCACGTGACGTCGACACCCCGGCGCCGCAGCACGCGGGCGAGCGCCAGCATCGACCCGAGCGCGTCGCCGTCGGGGGCTACGTGGCAGACGAGGGTCACGTCGGGCGTCGTACGGAGCAGCTCGACCGCCGCCGCCCAGAGCTCATCGGGCAGCGAGACGGCCGCGTCGCTCACTCGTCGTCCTGCTCGGGGTGGCGGTAGGGGTCGGCGTCGCCGGCGGGTACGGCGCCTTCCGCCAGGTGGTGCACCTGCTCGTCGGCCGCACGTGCCTGGGCGAGAAGGTCCTCGATGTGCCGGGCGTTCTCGGGCACGCCGTCCGGGATGAACGCGATCGAGGGCGTGTGCTTCAGGCCGGTGCCGCGGCCGACAGCCGTGCGGATCACGCCCTTCGCACTCTCGAGCGCGACCGCCGTGTCGGCCCGGACGTTGTCGTCACCCCAGACCGTGTAGAACACCGTGGCCTCGCGCAGGTCGGGAGTGAGGCGCGCATCGGTGACGGTGACCATGCCCAGCCGCGGGTCCTTGACCTGCCGCTCGATCACGTCGGCGACGATCTCGCGGACGCGCACGCTCATCCGTCGCGCCCGTGCCTGGTCAGCCACCGGTCCTCCTCAGTCCTCGTCGTTGGGCCCGAACAGCCGCCGCCGTGCCGACAACAGCTCCGCCTCCGGCCGCCCGGCGACGAAGCGCTCGCACTCGTCGAGCACATCACGACAGTGCGCTGCGTCCGCGGAGACGACGGCGACACCGAGCGACGCGCGGCGGTGGAGGTCGAGACTTCCGACCTCCGCTGCGGCGACGTCGAACCGTCGCCGCAGCTCCGCCACGACCGGCCGCACGATGGACCTCTTCTCCTTCAGCGAGTGAACGTCACCCAGCAGCAGGTCGAACTCCACCGTCCCCACGAACATCAGGTGCGGGGCTTCTCCTTCATCTCGAACGTCTCGATGACGTCGTCGACGTTGATGTCGTTGTAGGACCCGAGCGAGACACCGCACTCGAAGCCTTCGCGCACCTCGGTGACGTCGTCCTTGAACCGCCGCAAGCCGCTGATGGTGAGGTTGTCCGCGACGACGGTGCCGTCGCGCACGAGCCGCGCCTTCGAGTTGCGGACGAGCGTGCCGGTGCGCACGATGCAGCCCGCGATGTTGCCGAACTTGCTCGAGCGGAACACCTCGCGGATCTCGGCCGTGCCGAGCTGCACCTCTTCGTACTCAGGCTTGAGCATGCCCTTCAGTGCGCTCTCGACGTCCTCGATCGCCTGGTAGATGACCGAGTAGTAGCGGACGTCGACCTTCTCGCGGTCGGCCAGCTCGCGCGCCTTGCCCTCGGGCCGGACGTTGAAGCCGATGATGACCGCGTCGGACGCCTTGGCGAGGTTGATGTCGTTCTCGGTGATGGCACCGACACCACGACCGATGATGCGCAGCCCGACCTCGTCCTCGGCACCGACGTCGATGCCGAGCAGCGCGTCCTCGAGGGCTTCGACCGAACCGGAGACGTCACCCTTGAGGATGAGGTTGAGCTGGTCGATCGCACCTTCCTGGATGCGCCGCAGCGCGTCCTCGAGCGTCATCCGGCCGCGGCCCTTGGCCAGCTCGGCGAAGCGCTCGCGGGCCTGCCGCTGGTCGGCGATCTGCCGGGCGACGCGGTCCTCCGGGACGACCATGAAGTTGTCGCCCGCACCCGGAACGCTCGTCAGGCCGAGCACCTGCACCGGACGTGACGGCGGGGCCTCCTCGACCTGGTCACCGTTCTCGTCGAGCATCGCGCGGACGCGACCGAACGCGTCGCCGGCGACGATCGAGTCACCGATGCGCAAGGTGCCGCGCTGCACCAGAACGGTGGCCACCGGGCCGCGACCGCGGTCGAGGTGTGCCTCGATCGCGACGCCCTCGGCCGGGCGCTTCGGGTTGGCCCGCAGGTCGAGAGCTGCGTCGGCCGTCAGGACGACCGACTCGAGCAGCTGCGAGATGCCCGTGCCGGCAACCGCGGAGACGTCGACGAAGATGGTCTCGCCGCCGTACTCCTCGGCGACCAGGCCGTACTCGGTCAGCTGACCGCGGACCTTCGCCGGGTCGGCGCCTTCCTTGTCGACCTTGTTGACGGCCACGACGACGGGGACGTCGGCGGCCTGCGCGTGGTTGAGCGCCTCGATCGTCTGCGGCATCACACCGTCGTCGGCAGCGACGACGAGGATCGCGATGTCGGTGACCTGCGCACCACGCGCACGCATGGCGGTGAACGCCTCGTGACCCGGGGTGTCGATGAAGGTGATCGTGCGGTCGTTGTCCTCGACCGTCGTGTGCACCTGGTAGGCGCCGATGTGCTGGGTGATGCCACCGGCTTCCCGCGACTGCACGTTGGCCGAGCGGATCGCGTCAAGCAGCTTGGTCTTTCCGTGGTCGACGTGACCCATGACGGTGACGACCGGCGGCCGGGCGACGAGATCCTCTTCGTCCTCGTCGGCGTCGAACTCCAGGTCGAACCGCTGCAGGATCTCGGCGTCCTCCTCCTCGGGCGTGACGATCTTCACGTCCCAGCCGAGCTCGGTGCCGAGCAGCTGCAGGGTCTCTTCGGGAGCCGACTGCGTGGCGGTCACCATCTCGCCGAGCTGGGTGAAGACGACCTGCACGAGCGACGCCGGGTTGGCGCCGATGCGGTCGGCGAAGTCGGCCAGGCTGGCACCACGCGGGAGGCGGATGGTCTCGCCGTTGCCGTGCGGGACCTGCACGCCGCCGATCGTCGGGGCCTGCATGTTGTCGAACTCTTGACGGCGCTGCTTCTTCGACTTGCGGCCACGAGCCGGCCGACCGCCCGGACCACGACCGAACGCGCCCTGGGTCGGAGCGCCTCGGCCACGACCACCCGGGCCACCGGGTCGTCCACCGAAGCCGCCACCGCCGGGACGCTGCCCGACGCCCGGACCACCGCCGGGACCGCCACCGGGGCGCCCGGCGCCGAAGCCACCGCCGCCGCCGCCGGGACGACCACCCGGACCGCCGGGACCGCGGCCGCCGAAGCCGCCGCCGCCCGGACCACCGGGACCGCCCGGACCGCGGCCGCCGAAGCCGCCGCCGGGTCCGCCGGGTCGGCCACCGGGACCGCCGGGACCGCGACCGGGCATGCCGCCCGGACCGGGGCGGCCGGCAGCCGGACGCGGCGGCATCATGCCGGGACCCGGACGCGGCGGCATCCCGGGCCGCGGCGGCATGCCGGGGCGCGGGGGCACTGCGGTCGCCGGGTCGCGGCTGGTGAACGGGTTGTTGCCGCGGCGGGGCACGCCGGGGACCGGCGGGCGGGGCGCCGCAGGCGCGCCGGGACGCGGGGCCGTGGGCGCCGCCGGAGCGGCGGAGGCGGCCGGAGCCATCGGCTCCTGCGGCGCGGCC
>JADMIO010852407.1_pt1 | contig 18850 bp, 15 predicted proteins | sample 8958161 | NCBI WGS metagenome assembly JADMIO01 (sample SAMN16585339, study PRJNA669376) | soil metagenome | isolation source: Crop rotation soil | place: USA: Cullars Rotation, Alabama | collected 2011 | reverse complement strand
CTTTCCCCGACCCCACGATCTCGGCGCGTTCCTCCACGCGCTGTTGCGCGCGCTCGACGCCGAGTGGAGCGCGCTGCTCGCCGACGGCGTGCCAGGCCTCGCGGCACGCCTCGGCGCGCACGACGGCCTGTACGGTCGCCGCGTCGAGCTCGCGCGCGGCAAGGACCGCCGTTCGGGCATCTTTCGCGGCGTGGACGAGGACCTCGCGCCAAGGCTCGAGCTGGACGACCGCACCGTCCTCGCCTGGCCGGCCGAGCACGTCGAGGTCGTCGCCATCGACGGCATCGCCCGCGGGCGCGACGAAACAAACGACGCCGGCCCTTGATTGCGGCCCCCATCGCTTCCGAGAATCGCGCCGTGCGCCTGTCCATCGTGATCCCGGCATACAACGAAGAGGCTGCCATCGGCGGCACCGTGCGCGCGTGCCTCGACGCGCGCGCCGAGATCGTCTCGGCCGCGGGCCTCGACGGCGTCGAGGTGATCGTGGTCGACGACGGCTCGTCCGACCGCACCGCGGAGATCGTGCGCGGGATCGCGGACGCGAAGCTCGTCCAGCACGGCGTGAACAAGGGCTACGGCGTCGCCATCAAGACCGGCTTCGCGAGCGCCGGCGGCGAGCTGCTGTCGTTCCTCGACGCCGACGGCACCTGCGACCCGCGCTTGCTCGGCCGCCTGGCGAAGTCACTCGTCGACGAGCGCGCCGACATCGTGTCGGGCAACCGGCTCGCGCCCGGCAATCACATGCCGCCGATCCGGCGCCTCGGCAACCGCTTGTTCGCGACGCTGATCAACGTCGTCTCGCCGCAGCGGCTCACGGACATCGCGAGCGGCATGCGCGTGCTGCGCCGCGACGCGTTGCCGCGGCTCGCGCCGCTGCCCGACGGCATGCACTTCACTCCCGCGATGAGCGCGAAGGCCGCGCTCGACCAGACGCTCAAATTGGTCGAGGTCCCGATCCCGTACGCCGAGCGCATCGGCCAATCCAAGCTCTCGGTCTTGAAGGACGGCCAGCGCTTCCTGCGCGTGCTCGGCGAGATCGCGCTCTCGTATCGGCCGTTCGTGTTCTTCGGGACCGCGGGCCTGCTGTGCCTGCTCGTCGCGACGCTGTACAGCGTGCAACCGATCCGCCACCTGGTCGACACGGGCTCGTTGCCGCAGGACGCGATCTACCGCGTGTTCACGATCGTCGTGCTGACGGTCGCCGGCATCACGCTGCTCGGCACCGGCCTCGTCGCCGAAGCCGCGACCGCGATCCTGCATGGCCGGCGCGGTCCGCCGCGCGCGCTGCATCGCGTCTGCGACGCGCTGCTGCTGTCGCATCCGTTCCTGCTCGGCACGTTGAGCTTCGCCGCCGCGGTGCTCCTCAATCGGCACGCGATCGCGACGTACCTCGAGTTCCGCCGCATCGACGACCCGTGGATCCACATCGCGATCGGCGGCCTGCTCGTCCTGCTGGCCGCGACCCTTTACGCGCTCGGCGCGCTGAAGAAGATCTTGCTGATGCTCGCGGACCGCCGCGTCGCGCGCGACGAGGCGCTGAAGGCGACGCCGCCGAAATGAAGCTGCTGCTCGCCTCGAACAACGCGAAGAAGCGCGCGGAACTCCAGCGCATCCTCGGCCAAGACGGCGTCGACGTCGTCGTGCCCGCCGACCTCGGCTTGGCGCTCGAGCCGGTCGAGGACGGCGCGACGTTCGCCGAGAACGCGCGCAAGAAGGCGTTCGCGTTCGCGCGCGTCACCGATCTGCCCGTGCTCGCGGACGACTCGGGCCTCGCGGTCGACGCGCTCGACGGCGCGCCCGGCGTCCATTCGGCGCGCTTCGCCGGAACTCCCACCGACGACGCGAAGAATCGTCGCCTGCTGCTCGCGCGCCTCGACGGCGTGCCCGACGCGCGCCGCACCGCGCGCTTCGTCTGCGCGCTGGCGCTGGTCCAGGGCGAAACGCTGCTCGCCGAGGCGACGGGCACGTGCGAAGGCCGCATCCTCGCGAGCGAGCGCGGCCACGGCGGCTTCGGCTACGATCCGCTCTTCCTCGATCCCGGCAGCGGCAAGACGTTCGCCGAGTTGGATGCCGCGAGCAAGGACACGTTGAGTCACCGTGGTCGGGCGCTCGCCGCACTGGCGGCGCGCCTGCATCACCTTGGATGGATCGAGAGCCGCCGACCGTGACGTCCGAGCTCATTCGCAACTACTGCATCATCGCGCACATCGATCACGGCAAGTCGACGCTCGCCGATCGCTTCCTCGAGCTCACGGGCACGGTGCGCAAGGAAGCGCTCGAAGCCCAGACGATGGACTCGATGGAGCTCGAGCGCGAGCGCGGCATCACGATCAAGGCCAAGGCCGTGACGATGAAGTACGTCGGCGCCGACGGCCGCACGTACATGCTGAACCTGATCGACACGCCCGGTCACGTCGACTTCAGCTACGAGGTCAGCAAGGCGCTGCAGGCGTGCGAAGGCGCGCTGTTGCTCGTCGACGCCGCGCAAGGCATCGAGGCGCAGACCGTCGCGAATTACCACCTCGCCGAGAAGTCGAACCTGTTCTTGATCCCGGTCATCAACAAGATCGACCTGCCGACCGCGCGGCCCGAGCTGATCGAAGAGGAGTTCGAGAACATCCTCGCGCTCGAGCGCGAGCGCGTGCTGCGCGTGTCCGCGAAGACCGGCGTCGGCGTGAAGGACCTGCTCGAGCGCATCGTCCGCGACGTGCCGCCGCCCCAGGGCGCACCTGACGCGCCGCTGCGCGCGCTCGTGTTCGACTCGGTGTTCGACGACTATCGCGGCGTCATCGTGCACGTGCGCGTGTTCGACGGCTCGTTCGGGCGCGGCGACAAGATCCGCATGAAGGGCGTCGGGTCGACGTACGAGATCCTCGAGGTCGGCACGTTCATCCCGGGATCGATGGTGCCGCGCCCGCGGCTGAAGGCCGGCGAAGTCGGCTACATGATCGCGAACATCAAGACGCTGTCCGACGTGCGCATCGGCGACACCGTGTGCCTCGAGAAGGACGCGCCGACGATCGTCGCGCTGCCGGGCTACAAGCCGCCGCAGCACATGGTGTTCTGCGGCATCTACCCGGTGCAGAACAAGGACTTCGACTCGCTGCGCAAGGCGCTCGAGAAGCTGTCGCTGAACGACGCGTCGTTCTCGTACACGCCGGAGTCGTCGGACGCGCTTGGCTTCGGCTTCCGCTGCGGATTCCTCGGCCTGCTCCACATGGAGATCGTGCAGGAGCGCCTCGAGCGCGAGTCGAACGTCGACATCGTCCAGACCGCGCCGAACGTCACGTACGAAGTCCTCACGACCGGCGGCGACGTGCTGCGCATCGAGAGCCCCGCGCAACTTCCCGATCCGTCGCAGATCGAGGAGTTCCGCGAGCCGGTCACGAAGCTCGACATCATCGCGCCCGCGGAATTCGTCGGCGGCCTGCTCGGCATGGCGATCGAGCGGCGCGGCAAGTTCGTGCACCAGGAGTACATCTCCGAGTCGCGCGTGATGCTGTCGTTCGAGATGCCGCTCGCGGAGATCATCTTCGACTTCTACGACAAGCTGAAGTCGCTCACGCGCGGCTACGGCACGATGGACTACGAAGTCACCGGCTTCCGCGCGGCGCACCTCGTGCGGCTGCGCATCCTCGTCAGCGCGTCCGAAGTCGACGCGCTGTCCACGATCGTTCATCGCGACGTCGCGGAGCAGCGCGGGCGCAAGATGCTCGTGAAGCTGCGCGAAGAGATTCCGCGCCACATGTTCGAGGTCGCGCTGCAGGCGGCGATCGGCGGCAAGATCATCGCGCGCGAGAGCATCCGCGCGATGTCGAAGAACGTGACGGCGAAGTGCTACGGCGGCGACATCACGCGCAAGCGCAAGCTCCTCGAAAAACAGAAAGAGGGCAAGAAGCGCATGAAGATGGTCGGTAACGTCGAAATCCCGCAGAAGGCGTTCCTGTCCGTGCTCGGCATCACGCGCGAGTCCGAGAAATGACGGCGGAGCTCCGGCGCGAATCCGTCCTGGAGTGCGATGCCGACCGACCCCAAGGGCAAGACGCCGACACCCGCCGCTGAGCCGAGCGCGACGGCGGTCGTGCTGCTGCTCGTCGGTCTGCTCATCGGCTACGGCATCAAGGAACTCGTCGAGCCGTGGCTCGACGACGCGATGCGCGACACGCAGTTGTGGCGCGTCGGCCGCTTCGGACTCGTCGGGTTGTTCGGCTGGATGGGCTGGCTGTTCGGCGTCGGCAAGGGCCGCGTCGTCGCCGAGAACATCGAGTGCCTCGCGATCGCGGTCGTGATGGCGCTGATCCTCAAGCACTTCCTGCTCGAGGCGTACAAGATCCCCACCGGCTCGATGCAGCCGACGATCCTCGGTAACGACGAAGCGCAGATCTTCGATCGCGTGCTCGTGAACAAGTTCGCGTACCTCGTGGCCGAGCCCGAGCGCTACGACGTGATCGTGTTCAAGTACCCGCTGAACCGCAGCCAGAACTACATCAAGCGCTTGATCGGGTTGTCGGGCGAGCGCGTGCGCATCGAGAACGGCGACGTGTTCGTCGCGCACGCTGACGCTCGAGGCGAGTACGGTCCGTTCGAGATCGCCCGCAAGCCGCGCTCCGCGCGCGACGCGATGTTGAAGACGCTCTATCCGTCGGGCCGTTCGGGCGAGACGTTCGAATCGACGTTCGAAGTGCGCCGCGGCAAGGCCACGCCGAGCGGCGATGGCGTCGACGTCGCGGCGGATTCGCTCGTGCGCTATGGCCACGGCGAGAGCGTCCGCGACCAGTACCTCGACGGCTACGACCCCGACTGGGGCATCACCGGCGCCGGCGGCGGCCAGCGGCCGAGCGAGACCGAGAACGTCGGCGACCTGACGCTCGCGTTCGACGTCACGCCCGACGCGAACTGCAAGGAAGTGCGGCTCGTCGTGTTCGCGAACCAGCGCGAGCATCGCGCCGTGCTCGGCGTCGGCACGACCACGCGCATCGAGTCGGGCAAGCCCGGCGCGAGCGACGCGTACGTCGGCACGAACGGCGGCTCGCCGATCGTCGCGACGCTCGACCGCGCACTGTTGAAGGCCGGTTCGAGCACGCGCGTCGAGTTCATCCACGTCGATCAGGAATTGATCGTCGTCGCCGACGGCGACGAAGTGCTGCGCTACGCGTACGACGGCGTCCCGACTTCGGGCAGCGCCGAGACCGGAATCGAGTTCGAGGTCGTCGGCGGCGGCGCGCACGTCGAAGACCTGCGCGTGCGCCGCGACATCCACTACACGAAGACCGGACTCGCTGCGTCCGACAAGGGCGTGTTCCAGGTGCCCGCGGACGGCCTGCTCGCGATGGGCGACAACACGCAGAACTCGAGCGACGGCCGCGTGTGGCGCGGACAGGAAGTGCGCTTCGCCGACGGCACGGTCACGTACCGCGACGCCACGAACAGCGGGATGTTCGGCGTCGGCGAACTGACCGACATCTACGGCGAGACGTATCAGATCACGGGCGCGTCGCGGGCGACGTTCCACGAGGTCCAGGGCGACCGCTTCCACTACGTGCCGCGCAAGCTGCTGCTCGGCAAGGCGCTGGCCGTGTTCTGGCCGATCGTCCCGCACTTCCGCTGGAAGCTCCTGCGATGACGACGCCGGTGGGTTCGACGCGCGAATCGCCGACCGCGCCGAAGCCGAAGACGGCGCCGCAGCCGAAGGGCGTGCCGCCTGCCCAAAAACCGCTGCTCGTCGTCCGCGGGCTCGTGAAGATCTACGGCAAGCGCACCGTCGTCGATGGCGTGTCGTTCCACGTCAACCCGTCGGAGATCGTCGGGCTGCTCGGACCGAACGGCGCCGGCAAGACGACGTCGTTCCACATGACCGTCGGCTTGATCACGCCCGAGCAGGGCAAGGTCGAGTTCGACGGCGCCGACATCACGCGGCACGCGATGTACAAGCGCGCGCGCCTCGGCATCGGTTACCTGTCGCAGGAACGCTCGGTGTTCCGGCAGATGACCGTCGAGGAGAACATCATCGCGGTGCTCGAAGCGCGCGGCTACGCGCGCGCGCAGCGCGTCGAGATCACGCAAGCGTTGCTCGACGAGCTCGGCATCGCGTTCCTCGCGCGCAGCCGCGCCGACACGCTCTCGGGCGGCGAGAGCCGCCGGCTCGAGATCGCGCGCACGCTCGCGACCGATCCGCGCCTGATCCTGCTCGACGAGCCGTTCTCCGGCGTCGACCCGAAGGCGAAGGAAGAGATCAGCGAGATCCTGGTCGCGCTCAAGAAGCGCGGCATCGGGATCCTGCTGACCGACCACGACGTGCACTCGACCCTGAGCACGACCGATCGCTCGTACATCATCAGCGCGGGCAAGATCCTGCGCGAAGGCCTGCCGCGCGACCTCGTCAACGACGAGGAAGTGCGCCGGGTCTACCTCGGCCAGCGCTTCCGCTACGACGACGCTCGGCCGAGCTGACTCCCCGGACGGGCACAGCCCGTCGTCTCGTCCTCATTTCAGACGCATCCCCCTGCGGCATCGATGTTTCAGCCACGCTACGGCTCCGTGCACAACCTGTGGAACGTTCTGTGGAAAACCCCAAAGAACGCGCTCGGTCTCCCGCCGGCGTCCGATAGAAGACCGGTTGGAGTGAGAGGTCACGACGCGGTTGGCGGGGGCTCAACTTGAACGACGACCGATTGGCGGATCGGGCGATCCTCATCGTCGAAGACGAGGACGGAATCCGGGAAGCGTTGGCGAGTTTCGTACGCGCGAGCGGATATCCCGCCGTCGTCGAGGCGCGCAACGGACACGAGGCGCTCGAGTGCCTGCGCAAGCAGCGCTTCTTCCTCGTGCTCACGGACCTGACGATGCCGGGCATGGGCGGCCTCGAGCTGCTCTCGCACGTGCGGCGCGACTATCCCGACGTCGACGTGGCGGTGATCACCGGCCACAGCGAGCTGGAGTTCGCCATCCAGTCGCTGAAGGTCGGCGCGTTCGACTTCTTCAAGAAGCCGTTCCGGTTCGAGGAAGTCCTCGCGACGATCCATCGCGTCGTCGAGAAGCAGCATCTGCAGCGCCGCTCGCTGGAGCTCGAACGCCTGAAGGAGCGCCGGCACGCCGACGAGTCGCACCTCAAGGAGTTCATGCTCGCGCTCGCGCACATCATCGACATGAAGAGCCCGTACACGCGCCAGCACTCGGACCGCGTGTCGCGCATCGCCGCGATGATGGCGGAGCGCGTCGGCCTCTCGAAGGACGAGATCGACCGCATCGCGCTCGGCGCGCGCCTGCACGACATCGGCAAGCTCGCGATCCCCGACTGCATCCTCGACAAGCCCGGGCCGCTCACGCCCGAGGAGTACGGGATCATGAAGGAGCATCCCGGGCGCGGCGCGGACTTGTGCAAGCCGATCGCGTGCTTGGCGCCGGTCGAGTCGATGATCCGCTGGCACCACGAGAACCTCGACGGCACCGGATATCCCGACCGATTGAAGGGCGATCAGATCCCGCTGGACGCGCGCATCGTGCGCATCGCGGACTACTGGGACGCGATCACGTCGCATCGCTCGTATCGCAGCCCGATGGAGCAGAGCGCCGCGATCGCGGTGCTCGAGCAGGAATGCGAGAACGGCCGCCTCGACGGTTCGCTCACGCGCGTGCTGTTCGACCTCGCGCGCGCCGGCCTGCTGCGCCACAACGTGCTGCTGAACGGCGAGCTCGTCCGGATCTGACGGCGATCGGCAAGAACTCGTCGCCACGCCGTCCGACGCACGACGCGCATCATCCGTGAACACGGCGGCGGCCGCCGCCTCAGTCCGCGTTCTTCACGATCTCCGCGAGGTGCATCGCCAGCGTCTGCGGATGGATCGGTGGCGGTTCTTCGTTCAGCGCGACCGCGACGACGATGTCGGGGTCGACGCACCGGAAGTAGTACGTGACGACCTGACCGGTGTGGCCGGAGTGGCCGTACACGGTGCCGCCCTGCCAATTCGAGACTTCCCAGCCGCACGCGTAGTCGTTCTTGCCGACCGCGTAGTAGTCCTTCTTCGCCGCGTCGGAGAGGACCTTGGTGCCGCGCAGCGCGCGGTCCCACGCGAGCATGTCCGCCACCGGCGCGACGACGCCGCCCGCCGCGCGGTAACCCCACGACGCGACCGGGCCGTACTCGAACGCCTGGCCCGTGCCGCGCGCGTCGAGCGGCACGCGCTCGAGGTCGAGGTCGGGATCGCCGACGCAGCGCGCGTCCTTCATGCCGGCCGGGGTGAACAACTCGTCGCGCAGGTACTTCTCCCACGTCTTGCCTGACTTGATCTCGACGAGTGCGCCGAGCGCGAAGTACGCCGCGTTGCTGTATTCCCACTTCTCGCCCGGCTCGGACACGACCGGCGACGTGACGAACCACTTGATCAGCGCTTCCTTGCTGCTCGACTCCGCCTGGCTGAAGCCTTCCTTGTGGCCGATGCCCGACGTGTGGTTCAGCAGGTGCCGGATCGTGACCTTGGCCTTGTCCTTCGGCACGTCCTTGAAGTGCTTCGCGATCGGATCGTCGATCGACAGCTTCTTCTGCATCTGCAGCTTCAGGATCGCCGCGGCCGTGAACTGCTTCGTCACCGAGCACCAGTCCCACAGCGCATCGCCGCGGATCGGCGCCTTCTTGTCGGCGTTCGCGACGCCGTAGCCGTTCTGCAGCAGCACCTTCCCGTCGCGCGCGACGAGCACGCTGCCCGACAACCCGGTCTTGAAGCGCTCGGTCGACGCGCAGTACGCGTCGAGCTCCTTGCCGAGCGCACCGGTCACGACCGAGCCGTCGCCCTTCGACTTCGAGTCCTTCCCCGACTTCGGCTTGTCCCCCGCCAGCAGCGCCGCCGCGAGCGCGGCGACGACGGCCGCGCGCCCCATGAACCCGGCACCCGCACGAGTCAGCACGCGGCACCTCCTCTCGCGGCACGTGACGCCGGACGGTACGTGTTCCGTCGTTCCACGCGCGGGACTTCTTCGATTCCGTCCCCTAGACTCTCCGCCCTTTCGCGGCCGGAATGCCCCGTCGAACGCACCTCTCGGAGCCCGCATGAACCTCGTCGCCTGCGTGAAGCGCGTCCCCGACACGGCGTCGAAGATCCGCGTCGGCGCCGACGGCCGCACGATGGACCCGGCCGGCGTGACGTACGTCGTCAACCCGTACGACGAGTTCGCGGTCGAGGAATGCCTACGCCTGAAGGAGAAGGCCGGCGGGACCGTCGCCGTGCTGTCGGTCGGCCCCGCGGAATCGTCCAAGGAGCTGCGCCACTGTCTCGCGATGGGCGCCGACCGCGCCGTGCTCGTGAAGGACGACCAGGCGCAGCGCGATCCGCTGTCGACCGCGCTCGCGCTCGGCGAGGCGCTGAAGCAGATCCCCCACGACATCGTGTTCTTCGGCAAACAGGCGGTCGACCACGACAACGCGCAGGTCGGCCTGCTCGTCGCGACGCTGCTCGACCTGCCCGCCGTCGCCGAGGTCGTGAAGGTCGAGCTCGGCCAGGGCTCGGTCACCGTCCAGCGCGAGGCCGAGGGCAAGCTCGAGGTGTTCGAGGTCCCGCTGCCGTGCGTGCTCACGGCGCAGAAGGGGCTCAACGAGCCGCGCTACGCGTCGCTCAAAGGGATCATGGCCGCGAAGTCGAAGAAGCTCGACGAGCTCGCGGTCGCCCCCGGTGAAGTGCGCGTCGAGGTGCTGAAGATGGAGCCGCCGCCGGTGCGGCCCGAGGGCAAGATCGTCGGCGAGGGCGCGGCCGCGGTGCCGCAGCTCGTGAAGCTGCTGCGCGAAGAAGCCAAGGCGTTGTAGGTCGAAGGACGCACGCTCATGTCTCACACCATCGTCGTCTTCGCCGAACAGCGCGAGGGAACGCTCAAGAAGAGCGCGTTCGAAGTCACGACCGCCGGCGCCGCGCTCGCCAAGAAGCTGGGCGGCGCGAAGGTCGTCGCGATCGTGATCGCGCCGCAGCCGGTCGCGAACGCCGGCGACCTTGGCCAGTACGGCGCGGACGAAGTCGTGATGGCGACCGGCGACGCGTTCGCGGGCTACGCGCCGGGCGCGTTCGCGCGTGCGCTGCGCGAGTTCTGCGACCAGCGCGCCGCGACCGCGGTGCTGCTGCCGCACTCGGCGGTCGGCAAGGATCTCGCGCCGCGGCTGTCCGCGGCGATGTTGTCGCCGCTCGTCGCCGACTGCGTCGGCCTCGACGTCGACGCGGGCGCGATCGTCGCACGCCGCCCGGTCTACGCCGGTAAGGCGTTTTGGACCGTGAAGCCGAAGGGCCCGCGCTTCCTCGCGACGCTGCGCCCGAACGTGTTCACCGCGACGAAGTCGGGCGGCGCCGCCGCGCCGAACACCGCGTGGCAGCCGTCGGCGCAGCGCGCGCCGCGTGTCCAACTGAAGAACGTCATCGAGCCCGAGGGCGCGAAGAAGATCGAGCTGACCGAGGCCGACGTCATCGTGTCGGGCGGCCGCGGCCTGAAGGGCCCCGAGCACTTCGCGATGCTCGAGGAGCTCGCAGGCGTGCTCGGCGCCGCGGTCGGCGCGTCGCGCGCCGTCGTCGACGCCGGTTGGCGCCCGCACGGCGACCAGGTCGGCCAGACGGGCAAGACCGTGTCGCCGAACCTCTACTTCGCGTGCGGCATCTCGGGCGCGATCCAGCACCTCGCCGGCATGTCCTCGTCGCGCGTGATCGTCGCGATCAACAAGGACAAGGAAGCGCCGATCTTCAAGCTCGCGAACTACGGCATCGTCGGCGACGTCTTCGAAGTCGTCCCGGCGCTGACCGCCGAGCTGCGCAAGGCGAAGGGCTGACTCGGGATCAGCCGAGCGTGATCTGCACGCCGTTCGTCAGCGACACGCCGCCGTTGGCGGCGGGATCGGCGAACGCACCCTGCAGATAGAAGCTGATGCCGACCAGCGCGGGGTCGCTGAGCAGCACGGGGAAGCTCACTGATCCGGCGCCGGCCTGGCCGGGCGTACCGCCGACGGCGAGCGCGAGCGTGACCGCGATCGGGAACGTGAGGAGCTGCCCGCCGACGAACGGCAGCGCCGACGGCTGCAGGCCCGCGAACAGCATCCCGTTCGTGCCGCCGACGACCTTCTCGATCTTGATCTGGAACGTGCTGCCGACGTTGGGGCAGCCCGTCGCCGTAATCTCCGGACGGATCAGGCCGGCGCCGAACGTGCCCTGGCCGTACACGCCGGCGTAGCCGAAGCAGCCCGGGCCGTTCACGTCGACCTCGAAGAACAACTCCGCGGGGCTGAGGCCGCTCGTCACCGCGCTGACGATGAAGTCGGTCGGGAGCTTCGTGCCGAAGCCCGTCTCGCCGGGCGCGAACACGCGCAGCTCATTGTTCCAGTCGTCGAGCAAGACCGCCTTGCCAAGCTGAGCCACGTAATACCCGCCGTCGATGTCTCCGTGCGACGGGTCCGCGAACGGCGTGATCGCCAACGTGACCGGATTCACGCGGACGAAGTTCGCGCCGAAGAACCACCCCGTGCCGACGGTGACCAGCACGTCGCCGCCAGGCATCAGGTCCATGTTCTGAAGCGATTCGTTGTTGGTGCCGTATGCGACGCACGTGACGGGGCCGCCGACGCGCGTGCCGTCGGCCGAGAGTGGGATGCGCATGATGCTGCCCATGCCCGGCGTGCACTCGTACGTCCCCATGCCGGCCGAGTTGGTCGCGATCAGCGCGTTGCTCGGTGCGTGATAGATCAGATGCTCGATGCGCGAAACGAAGGGCGCCGTGCCGCTCGCGTCCAGCAGCGTGTGCGCGACGTCGTTGGCGTCGAGCCACTCGATCTCGTGACTGATGGCCGCGCTCGCTTGACGCGAGAAGAACACGCGGCCGTCGCCGGCCGGCGCGAGCGCGTGCAGGACTTCGTTGTCGAAGCCCGGGATCGTGACGCGCGTGCCGTTCGAGTTCACGGCCCACAGTTTCCACGCCAACGGGGAATCCGGCGGGAACGACGCGGAGAGCAGGAGTTGGTCGCGGTACGAGTCGTACGCCATGCCGCCGTACGCGCCCGCATAGGTGAAGTTGCTGACGAGCACGTCGCCGTGACCCGTGACCGGATTGCAGCGGTAGATCGCCGGCTGTTGGTTCGGCAGCACCGACCAGACCAGCAATTCGCCGTCCTGCCAGGGGCCGAGTTGCGCCCGCGCCGTCGCGGCGAGCGTCAGGAAAGCCGCACTCACGATGAACTTACGCGTCGACATCTTCGGCTCCGAGCGGTGAAGGCGAGTCGGGCACCGCGTGATCCGCGCGGCGCGCCGTCCGTCACGCTCGAATTCGCGAGTTCACGCCGGCGGCTGTGCCACATCGCAACATCGGATCGATCCGAGAACGTGAATCGATCGGATGGATTCGCGTTCCTTCAATGCCGGAAGTGGCGCACCCCGGTGAACACCATCGCGATGCCGTGCTCGTCGGCGGCGGCGATCACCTCGTCGTCCTTGACCGACCCGCCGGGCTGCACGATCGCGACCACGCCGGCCTTCGCGGCCTCGTCGAGGCCGTCGCGGAACGGGAAGAACGCATCGGACGCGAGCACGGCGCCTTGCGCCCGCGCGCCGGCCTTCTTCACGGCGATCTGGACCGAGTCGACGCGGCTCATCTGACCGGCGCCGACGCCGACGATCGACTCCCGTTGCGCGATCAGGATCGCGTTCGACTTCACGTGCTTGCACGCGATCCACGCGAAGCGCAACTCGCGCGCCAGCGCGTCGTCGACCGCGCGCTTCGTGACCGTCTTGAACGGATCGTCGGCGCCCGTGCGGTCGGGATCCTGCACGAGCACGCCGCCGCGGACCTTGCGCACCTCGAGGTCGCTCGGGTCACGCGAGCCGATCCCGGTCTCGAGCAGGCGCACGTTCTTCCCCCACTTCGGTCGGTGCACAAGCAACTCCGCCGCGGCCGGATGGAACGCGGGCGCGATCACGCACTCGACGAAGCGGTTCGGCTGCGCGATGCGCTCGGCGAGATCGGCGCTGACCTCGCGATTGAACGCGAGGATGCCGCCGAACGCCGACACGGAGTCGCCCGCGTACGCGCGCTCGAACGCGTCGAGGATCGAGTCCGCGACCGCGGCGCCGCACGGATTCGTGTGCTTCACGACGACGGCCGCGGGCCGCTCGAACTCGCACGCGAGGCAGAACGCCGCGTCGCAGTCGATGATGTTGTTGTACGAGAGCTGCTTGCCGTTCAGCTGCCGCGCGGTCGAGACGCTCGGCTCGCGCGCGAGCGCCAGCGGGAAGAACGCCGCGCGCTGGTGCGGGTTCTCGCCGTAGCGCAGGTCGACGCGCTTGCCGAGCCGCAGGAACGACGCGTCGACGCCGTCCTCGCCGCCGAACTCCGCGCGCCGCCCGAGGAACGACGCGATCGCAGCGTCGTACGCGGCGGTCCGCTCGAACGCCTTGCGCGCGAGGCGCCGCAGCGTGCCTTGCGCGAGCGCGCCCTGCGACGCGTCGAGCTCCGCGGCGAGCGCCGCGTAGTCGTCCGGATCGACGACGACCGCGACGTGATGGTGGTTCTTCGCCGCCGCGCGGATCAGCGACGGCCCGCCGATGTCGATGTTCTCGATCGCGTGGTCGAGCTCGACGCCGGGATCGGACGCGACGCGCTCGAACGGATAGAGGTTCACCGCGACGAGGTCGATCGTCGGCAGGTCGTGCTCGCGCAGCGCGTCCACGTGCGCGGGCACGTCGCGGCGCGCGAGCAGCCCCGCGAAGATCTTCGCGTGCAGCGTCTTCACGCGGCCGTCGAGCATCTCGGGAAAGCCCGTGTACGCGGCTACGTCGATCACGGGCACGCCGCCGTCGCGCAGCACGCGCGCGGTGTTGCCCGTCGACAGGATCTCGACGCCGTGGCGCGCGAGCGCGCGCGCGAACTCGAGCGCGCCGGTCTTGTCGGTCAGCGACATCAGAGCGCGCTTCACCTGCGTCATGCGTCGTCTCCGGAGTCCTTGTCGGCCGCCGCGGCGCGCAGCGTGCCGCGCGCCTTCGCGCGCAAGTAGGCGTGGATGTAGTCGTCGATGTCGCCGTCGAGCACCGCGTCCGCGTTGCCGGTCTCTTCGCCGGTGCGGTTGTCCTTGACCAGCGTGTAAGGCTGCAGCACGTACGAGCGGATCTGGCGTCCCCACGCGATCTCGCTCTTGTCGCCGGCGAGTCCGCGCAGCTCGGCCTCGCGCTTCTGCTCCTCGCGTTGGAACAGCTTCGCCTTCAGCATCTTCATCGCGGTCGAGCGGTTCTTGTGCTGGCTGCGCTCGCTCTGGCACTGCACGACGATGCCCGTCGGCAAGTGCGTCAGGCGGATCGCCGAGTCGGTCTTGTTGACGTGCTGGCCGCCCGCGCCGCCTGCGCGATACGTGTCGACGCGCAGGTCCTCGGGGCGCACTTCGATCTCGATGTCGTCGTCGAACTCGGGGACTACTTCGATCGAGCAGAACGACGTGTGCCGGCGCGACTGCGCGTCGAACGGCGAGATGCGGACGAGGCGATGGACACCGGCCTCGGCGCGCAGGAAGCCGTACGCGTAGCCGCCCTTCACGAGCACCGTCGCCGAGCGGATGCCCGCTTCTTCGCCGACGTTCTCGTCGATCAGCTCGAGGTCGTAGCCCTTCTTCTCGGCCCAGCGCGTGTACATGCGGAACAGCATCGACGCCCAGTCGCACGACTCGGTGCCACCGGCGCCGGCCTGCACCGTGAGGTACGCGTTGCGCGCGTCGTGCGGCCCCGACAGCAGCATCGAGAACTCGACCTTCTCGCATGCGGCTTCGGCGCCGGCGAGCGCGGTCGCGACCTCGGCGAGCGCGGACTGCGAGCCGTCCTCGGCGGCGAGGTCGTTCATGACGACGGCGTCGTCGAGCGCGCGCTCGAGCGCTTCGAACGGATCGAGCACGGAGCGGATGCGCTTCAGGTCTTGAACGGTCGCGTTCGCGCGCTCCTGGTTGTTCCAGAAGTCGGCGGCCCCCATCTTTTCCTCGACCGCCGCGCGCTCGCGATTCAGCCGAACGACGTCAAAGCGAGTCCCGGAGCTGAACCAGGCGCTCCTGGAGACCCTGCAATCTGCCGTCGAACTCGGTCATTTCGATCGCTCCCGTCGCGCCGCGGATGAAGGCCGGGCGCGGCAAAGACGCGGATGCTAAGGCTCGGCGCTACGCCGGGGAAGTGAGGCGAGCGCGCACCGCTTCCGCGATCGCGTCGGGCGCCGCGAGCGCGCCGAGGCCGTCCTCGCCACACGCGAGTCGCTTCGCGACCGGCGCGACGAACTCGAAGCGCGCACCGCCGTCGACGTCGCGCAACAGCGCCACGTTGCGCTGGACGAGCGGGTTCTCCCACATGCGCGTGTTCATCGCCGGCGCGAGCAGCACGCGCCTGCCGGGATCGAGCGCGAGCACGAGCGCAGTGAGCGCGTCGTCGGCGAAACCGTGCGCGAGTCGCGCCAACGTGTTCGCCGTCGCCGGCGCGATCACGACGAGATCGGCCCAGCGCGCCCACGCGATGTGCGGGATCGAGGGATCCGCGTCGACGAGATCGTCGACGAGCACCGCGTGGCCGGCCAGCGACGCGAACGTCAGCGGCGCCACGAAGCGGGTCGCGTTGCGCGTCATCGCGACCCGCACCTCGACGTCGGACTTCTTCAGCGTCGACACCAGGTCGCACGCCTTGTACGCCGCGATGCCGCCGGAGACCCCCACGACGACGTGCTTCACGACGGCGCTCCCGCTGCACGGCTCGAGCTGCGAACCAACGACTCGGCCTCGGCGACGAGGCCTGCGGCCAACGCGTCGCGATCGGCGAACGCCACCACGGTGCCGTCGGCGCGCAAGAGCTCGGCGCGATGCGCGGCGGGACCCACGTCCTCGAGCAGGTTCGCGACGACCGCCTGCGCGCCGACGCGCCGCAGCGTCGTCAACGCGCGCGCGTGCAGCTCGGCGCGCGCGACGTTCGACTCGAGCTTGAACACGACGAGCGGCACCGCGCGGAACGCGGCGCGGAACGCGTCGGCGATCTTCGGCGTCGGCAGCATGCGCACGACCAGCTCCGCGTTCGTCGACGCGACCTTGCCCGCGACGCGAACGGGCGCGTAGTCCGCGACCGCGGCGGCGTGGATCAACAGCGCGGGTGCGTCGGCGCCGCCGAACAGGCGCGCCAACGCGTCGAGCAGCGATTGCGCCGAACTGAACTCGACCAGCGCCGGTCCGGTCGGAGCCGCGGCGGGAACGATGGAACTGGCGCCGTGCAACAGAGTCACGCGATGCCCGGCACGGCAGAACGCGGTCGCGACGGCACTGCCGAGTCGTCCCGTGGAGACGTTCGAGACGTAGCGGACGTCGTCGATGGGCTCGCGCGTCGGTCCCGACGTGATCGCGACGTGGAGCGGACGCACCGCGGTCTCCGCGCTCACTGCGTGCTGAGCGTCACCAGCACGTCGTCGATCTGGACCACGGCCGGAGACGTGGCGGGCTTGAAGAACCCGATGCCCGAGATCTTGCGGTTCGCGGTGTTGGGCAGCGTGCCGGAGATCGTCGTGGTCGCGACGCCGTCCGGCTCCTTCGTGTCCTGCCACTGCACCGTGACGACGTACGTCCAGTTCTGGTTCGGCGCCGACCGCGCGTAGTGGATCGCGAAGTCGATCTCGGTGTTCAGCGGTAGCGAGACGCCGGCCGGGACGCCGCCGGCGACCAGGCCGCCGTCGTTGCCCGAGCCGGAGGTCGGATAGAACGCCGACGTCGGCTCGTCGATGATGACGCCCGCGTCGAAGCCGCCCTTGAACTTCGGAATCGCGGTGAACGTCAGGTCGAGCTCGCCGGTGTTGATCGCCTTGCCGTCGGCGAACAATCCCTGCAGGTACACGTCCTGAGGGACGCCGCCGAGCATGGCCGCGAAGCCCCCGCCAACGACCGGCGTCAGCGAGACGCCGAGCCCCGACTTGAATTGGAACGAGCCCAACTCGGCTTTCGGCGCGAGCGCGGACAGGTCGAAGGAACTCTGGAACAGGACCGTCAGGCGCGGACTGCCGGCGGCGCCGAGCAGCAAGCCCGAGCCGAGAATGCAGGCGAACGCGAGGGAACGGGAGCGCATGGGACCTCGACGGCGACGATCCACGGGACGGCCCACGGCGGCAGTATAGCCCTGGCCCGTTCGGCTTTGCGTCGCCCCTTTCCGCGTCTTTTTCGGCTGTTTCACGGTCCGCGCACGAGCCCCGAGAGGCTCATGCGCCATCCGGCAACAGGCCCGCCACGCCGCCGTGGCGCTCGAGGATCTTGTAGAGACCGCGGAGCGTGATCCCGAGCCGCTTGGCGGCTTCGGTCTTGTTGCCGTTGCATTCGCGCAGCGCCTGCGCGAGCACGCGCCGTTCCTGGGCATCCATAAGTTCTTTCCACGTCTTGTCGAGGATGGGCTCCGGCGCCTCTTCGGCGCGGCGTCGGATCGCTTCCGAGAGATCGCTCGCGGCAACCGCATGCTTCGCGTCGAGCAGTGCGGTCAGGCGGCGCACTTCGTTTTGCAGCTCGCGGACGTTGCCCGGCCACGCGTACCGCTCGAGCGCAGCGAGCGCCGCGCGCGAGAACGTCTTCTGCGCGACGCCGAGCTCCTGCGCGGCTTCGGCCGCGAAATGCTGGACGAGCAGCGGGATGTCGCCCGCGCGTTCGCGCAGCGGCGGCAGCCGAACCTGCGCGACGTTGAGCCGGTAGTAGAGGTCCTCGCGGAAGCGCCCGCGCTGGATCAGTTCCTGCAAGTTCCTGTGAGTGGCGGCGATGACGCGCACGTCGACGCGGATCGACGTGCGGCCGCCGACGCGGAAGAACTCGCCCGACTGGATCGCGCGCAACAACCTGCTTTGCAACTCGAGCGACATGTCGCCGATCTCGTCGAGGAACAGCGTGCCGCGGTGCGCCGCCTCGAACAGGCCCTCGCGGTCGCGCTCCGCGCCGGTGAACGCGCCGCGCACGTAGCCGAACAAGTCGGCCTCGATCAGCGTCTCGGTCATCGCGGCGCAGTTCACGGACAGGAACGCGTTCTCGCGCCGCGGGCCGTTCGAGTGCAGCGCGCGCGCGACGAGCTCCTTGCCGGTGCCGCTCTCGCCGAGGATCAGCACCGGGAAGTTCGTGTCGGTCACGCGGTCGAGCAGCGCGAGCACGTCGCGCATCGCCGTGCTGCGCGACACGATCGCCGCGTAGTCGTAGCGGTTCGCGAGCGCGCGCCGCTCGGCCGCGAGCACGTCCTTCACGTCGACGAGCTCGCGCGCCTGCGCCGCGACCGTGTCCATGAGCCCGAGGTTGTGCTGCTCGATGCGCGCGTTCGCGGCCGCGAGCTGCGTCGCGCGCTCGGCGTTCTCCCGATGCAGGCGCGCGCGCTCGAGCGCGATGCCGGCGACCTGCGCGAAGTCCGTCAGCAGGTCGAGGTCGCCGCGGTCGAAGCGGTCGACGAGGTCGGGATGATCGATGTAGAGGCTGCCGAGCACGGCGTCGTGACTGACGAGCGGCACGCACAGGATCGACAGCACGCGCAGCTCGGCGATCGACGAGATCGAGCGCAGGCGCTGATCGCGCAGCGCGTTCGACGTCAGGATCGGTTGCCCCGACAACGCCACGCGGCGCGCCACCGAGTGGCTGATCTCGAACTGCGGGTTCTTGACGTCCTGCTCGACGAAGTTGCGCGCGGCGCGCACGTCGACGCGGCCGTCCTGCATCAAGATCACGAAGCCGCGGTGCGCGCGGCACAAGTCGATCGCGGCGTCGAGCATGATCGCGAGCAGGCGGTCGGGATCGAGCTCCGTGTTCACCGCCTTCGTGACTTCGAGCAGGCGCTCGAGCCCGATCAAGCGGCGCTCGAGACCCTCGAACGCGGCCGGGGGAAAG
>JADMIO011096044.1_pt1 | contig 18851 bp, 19 predicted proteins | sample 8958161 | NCBI WGS metagenome assembly JADMIO01 (sample SAMN16585339, study PRJNA669376) | soil metagenome | isolation source: Crop rotation soil | place: USA: Cullars Rotation, Alabama | collected 2011 | reverse complement strand
GCCGCGACTTCAAGTCACGTGAATTCCAAGCTTCGGATCCCACTGTGCTGGAAAGCGACCTGCCGAAGGAGCGGCTGACCGCCGCGCAGAACCTGTTCCAGTTCGGCGACGGTGAGCGCGTGATCGCGGTGCTCGACGCGGCACTGCACGAAGAGCACCCGAACCTCGTGTTCGTGACCGAGCTGGGCGGCGTGAAGCGCACGTCGCTGGCCGAGTTCGCCGAGGCATCGGGCCGTCGCGACGGCATCGTCGCGATGAAGCTCGCCGCCGGCGACAAGGTCGTGAGCGTGTTCCCGGGCTGGGACGAGTTCGAGCTGCTGCTCGTCACCGCGGGCGGCCAGGGCATCCGCTTCGCGGAAGAGGAGGTGCGCCCGGTCGGGCGGAGCGCGGGCAGCATGCGCGGCATCCGGCTCAAGGGCGACGACCGGGTGGTCGGCGGATGCGCAGTCGCACACGAGGAGCTCGTGGTGCTCGCGACCGCGGCGGGCTACGCCAAGCGCACGCCGGTCGACGAGTTCCCGGTGCAGGCGCGCGGCGGTGCCGGAGTGAAAGCGGCGAAGATCGACAAAGCGCGCGGTCCGCTGGTCGGGGTCGCGCCGGGCGACGAATCCGTGGCGTTCGTCACCAACGACGGCGCGGTCGCGGTGCCGGCGGCCACAGTGCGCCAGGCCGCGCGCGACGGCGGCGGCTCGAAGGTGACCGGCGTGTCCGGCGGTGTGCAGCGGGTCGTGAAGGTCGCGACCCCCGACGCCGAGTAGTCAGCGACGGATACGGAGCTTCCCGAACATCGTGCCGTAGACGAGGCGGCCCTCCTCGTCGAGGGTGATGCCCGCGCCGAGCGTGTTGTAGCGCGAGCCACCGACGACGTAGTGGAACCGTGACTCGCCGGTCGTCCAGTCGACGGCTTCGATCGTCCAGCGGCCGTCGCGCACGCCGCACGTGTAGACGAGGTCGGCGCCCTGGCTCACGAACGGCACCGAGTTCGGCGACGACACCTCGGTGTTCACCCACGCATCGCGCAACCGCCGCGCCTGCGGATCCCACTCGTACTTGTGCAAGCCGTGCGGCGTGTACTCGTCGTGATGCGCGAGATAGAAGCTCAGCAGTCGCACCGCGGCGGGCGGGTAGCCGTCGGGGATGGTGCGGGGCTCGTTGTTGACGGTCATCGCGCCGTAGCCGCTCACGGTGATCGACTGCTCAGTCTGGATCGCCTCCCGGCCGGGTTGGCCCATGTGCGCGGGCCCGATGCCGGCGATACGCCGCGACGGCGCGTCCGCGAGCGGCTGCCAGTCGTCCGGGATCTCGTCGCGCCAGAACAGCGTGATGTTGACGACGTCGTCGCCGTCGCCGATCACGACGAAGCGGTCCTCAGAGCCGAAGCCCATGAGCGACGGTGTGGTGCCCGAGCCGTTGCCCGCGCCGTTGCGGTATGCCGCGGTCCACGCCCCGTCGGCTTCGTCGGTCGAGAGCCGGTCGCCCGTCCAGATCACCTTGTGCACGTGATCGCGGGAGCAGACGTAGATCCCGCCCGCGTCGTCGACGCACAGGCTCGTGCGCACCCAGCCGTAGCCGGCGTTGCCGCGCGTCTGCTCCTGGTGCGCGCACCACTCGGCTGCGATCTCGTTGTGCCGCAGCGCGACGGCGTCGTAGGTGCCGAAGTCGCGCGCCAGGCTCACGATCCACCCGTGGTCGGTGCTGAGCACGAGCCGGCCGTCGAACGTCAGGTTCATACCGACGAACGCCCCGGAGATCTCGGGCGGTCGCTGCCAGCGGCGCAACTCGACGATCGGCGAACTGCGATCGGACGGATCCGCCTCGCCGTAGGCGACGATCGCGGTCTTGGTTCCGACGTACAGCGTGTGGTCGCGATCGAGCAGCGAGTAGACGCCGTCGAGCCCGGTGAGGAAGCGCAGCGCGAGGCCGACCGCATGTTCGAGCGCGTCCGCGGCGTCCAACGTGTCGAGCGCGTCAGCCGCGGCGAGCAGCTCATCGTCGGGAGTGACGGGTTCGACCCCGGTGGGAAGTGACGCGAGCACCTCGAGGGTGTCGTAGTCGAGCTTCACGATCTGCTGGCGGCCGTTGCTCCAGATCACCCGCCGGCCGTCGGGGTACGGCGACGAGATCAGCTCGCCGAAATGGCCCGGCCCGATCGTGACGTACGTGAGGTCGTCGGGTCCGAGGACCGCAGTCGGCCCGACCGGTCCTCGCCGCGGCGAATTGTCCTGCTGGTCACACCGCCCGTGCGCCATCGCGTACCCGCTGTCGGCGAGGAACGGGTTGCGCGGTCCGCTGATGGGGAGACGTTCGCTCACTCGGCGCGGCGAGCGCTACGGCGCGGGATTCTCGACCGTGTTCCAGTCGCGCGTCGTCAGATAGGTCTCGAACGATTGCGCGACATGCACGAGGTCGTCGTGGGTCTTCGGGTGGCGCAGCTCGTAGAGGTGCGGGAATCGCGCCATGCCGCGCACGAGCTCCCACAGCGCGACCGCGTCGTCGCCCGTGGGTGCGGGGACGACGACCGGACCGTACGTCGCGTAGCCCGCCTCGTTCACGATCGTCGGCACGCCGTGCGCGCCGTAGGTCGCCGCCGCGAAGTCGTGGTCGGCACGCACGTCGTCGATCGTGCTCGGGTCGGCGATCGCCCGCTCCACCGTGCCGGGATCGAAGCCGTTCGCCGCCAACAGCTCGGCGTGGACTTCGGGGACGTGCGTCTTCACGCCGTCATTGAAGAACGCCGAACCCACCGTCGCATACCAGCGGTCGAGCTCGTCGTTGCCCAGCTCGCGGCGGATGACCGAACCGACCCGCATCTGGCCCCACCCGAACGACCACGGCCGTTCCCACGGGTGCTTCTTGCCTTCGACCCGGTTGACCTCCTCGAGCGAGAAGAACCGCCAGGTGATGTCGAGGTCGATCTGGTCCCGCACGTCCCGGACCCAGACCGACGTCTGGTAGGCGTACGGGCACATCGGGTCGAAGAAGAACTGGATGCGTTCCGCCATGCCGGGAGTCTTGCACCTCGCCCGGGACCCTTGATCCGGAGGGCGGGTCACGGCGAACATCTGCGACGGCCAGGGGCCCGACAAGGAGCAAACGATGGCGTACGGGATCCTCCTCGAGTTCGACGGCAGCGTGGGCAAGACGCAGTACGACGCGGTCAACGAGAAGCTCGGGATCGACATGGCGAAGCACGGCGCGGCGGGCGACCTGCCCGACGGACTGTTGAGCCACGCGGGCGGCACGACCGCCGACGGGTTCATCGTCTACGAGGTCTGGGAGTCGAAGGCCAAGCAGGAGGCCTTCATGGCCGGCGCGCTCGGATCCGCACTCGGGACGGTCGGCGTGCCGCAGCCGCGCAAGGTCACCGAGGTCGACATCGTCGGTCACGGAGCCCGCTGATCGGTCGCCCCGGACCACACGGCGCCCGAGGGGATCGTCGGACGCAGAAGCGGTTCTTCAGCCCGTCGGCTTCGACTGCGAGATCGAGGTCAACATCTCGACGATCTGCGCGCGAGTCGCGTCGTGGGTCACTCCCGCGTTGTTCATGACCCGCGCCGCGAAGCTGTCGGGATCACTGAACAGCCCCAGCAAGATGTGCTCGGTGCCGATGTAGTTGTGGCCGAGCTGGAGCGCTTCGGCGAGCGCCTTCTCGAGGCACGACGCAGCGCGCGGGGTGAACGGCGGCGAGTCGACCGCGGCGATCCCGCGCGGCGTGATCGCGAGCACCGCCGCCTCTACCGAATCGGCCGTGAGTCCGGCTTGCGTCAGGGCGCGGGCGGCGATGCCTTCCGGCTCGGCGAACAGCCCCAGCAGCACGTGCTCGGTACCCACGTAGTTGTGCCCGAGGCGGCGCGCCGCGGTCGAGGCGCCTTCGAGCGCGCCCTTCGCTCGCAGCGTGAACCGCTCGAACGTCGCGGTCGACGAGAAGGTCGCGGAGAAGCGCTTGTGCACGGCCTGCTTGGTCACGCCCAGCGCCCGGCTGATCTCGCTCCACGATCGCCCGTTGCGCCGGCACTGCTCGACGAAGTGGGTCAGCGTGCCGTCGGCCACCTCCTCGAGATCGGCGGTGAGCCGGGCGGCGGTCGCGAGCCGGGCGAGATCGTCGTCTGCCGCGGCATCGGCTTCGACGGTGGCGATCAGCTCCTGGAGCGTGGGGCCCGGTGTCATGCGTCAACTCTAGGTTGACGACCGCCAGACGTCAACCAAAGGTTGACGTCGGTGCGAGGGGAGAACCTCAGCAGCGAACGACCGCGAGCAGAGCGTCCTCGTGGACCGTCGTGCCGTGGCCCGGCGGATCCACGTCCTCGAGCAGGAACACCTGCCCCGGACCCCACGCTCGGGTCTCGCCCCCGGCCGTCGTCTCGCCCCGGCCCGAGAGCACGAACATCCACTGGCGCGCGGGCGACGGATGCAGCGGATCGTTCCAGCCCGCAGCGAAGCGGATCACCAACATCTCCGAGACCGGCACCGACGCCGACACGTCGAGCTCGGGCGCGGGCGGTGCGAACACCGCCGGTTCGAACGACACTTCGCGGTCCTCGAATCGGGTCGTGCCGTCGGCATCGTTGTACACGCGGACGTAGCGCACGACGCGAGTCTGTCACCGCACAGCCTTCGGCGTGATCCGTGCTATCCACTCCGCATGACCGGCACTGCGTTGGGTTGGCGAACGCACTCGGGGTGGGCGGTGCTCGTCGCAGTTTCCGGCACGCCCGCGAACCCGCACGTGCTCGCACGCGAGCGCGTGCAACTGGTCGACGAGCCGTTGCCGCGCATGGCCTACCACGCGATCGAGGCATGGGATCTGTCGCTGAAGGAAGGCAAGGATCTCGTCGCGAAGGTGCGGCGCACCGCGACGACCGCCGCGACGAAGGCCATGAAGACGGCGGTGAAGGAGCACGACGCCGAAGCGGTCGGCATCGTCGGCAAGGTTCGCAACATTCCCGACGATTTCGAGCGAATCCTCAAGGCACACTCGCTGCTCCACGCCGCAGAAGGGGCGCTTTACGAAGAGGCGCTCCTCGACGCGGCCGGACGAGCGGGCATCGAGGCGTTGCTCGTCGAAGAGCAGACGATCCGTATTCCCAACGCGCTCGAAGGGGCACGAAAGTCACTCGGGTCACCGTGGCAGAAGGACCACAAGCTGGCAGCCACGGCCGCGCTGTTCGCGCTCGGTCAGTAGCGTTTCACCCGTGGCCGGGGCGCCGAGCGGGACGATCACGTTCCTCTTCACCGACATCGAGGGTTCGACGCGCCGCTGGGAGCAACTGCCCGACGTGATGCAGGGCGAGCTCGCCGAGCACGACCGGATCCTCAAGGACGCGATCGATCGTCACGGCGGCTACCTGTTCTCGCCCGGCGGCGACGGGTTCGGCATCGCGTTTGCCGGCGCGCACGCGGCGGTGACCTGTGCGTTCGAAGTGCAACGCGCCCTCGCCGCGGCCGAGCTGCCGCCGGTGCGGATGGCGCTCCACACCGGCGAGGCCGAGGAGCGCGACGGCAACTACTTCGGCTCTTCCGTCAACCGCGCCGCGCGACTGGGGGCGGTCGGCCACGGCGGCCAGGTACTGGTCTCGAGTGCGACCCGGGAGATTGTGTCGGGTGCGTTCGAGCTGCGCGACCTCGGGGAGCACCGGCTGCGCGACCTCGCCCAGCCGGAGCATGTGTACCAACTGCTCGCCGACGGACTGCGATCCGACTTCGGGCCGTTGCGGTCGCTCGACGTCCGGGCGACCAACCTGCCGACCCAGCTCACGACGTTCGTCGGCCGGGTGGAAGACCTCGACGCGATTGCCGGTCTCGTCACCGAGCACCGTGTCGTGACACTCACGGGCACCGGTGGGGTCGGCAAGACGCGACTCGCGCTCCAGGCCGCGGCCGACCAGCTCGAGCGGCACGAGCACGGCGTCTGGCTCGTCGAGCTCGCGCCGATCGACGCGCCGCAACTCGTCAACGCAATCGCGCGTGCGCTCGACGTCGACATCGCACCGGGAGAATCGGTGGAATCGTCGCTCCTCGACGCGGTCCGATCGAAGGGGATGCTGCTCGTGCTCGACAACTGCGAGCACGTCATCCGCGAAGCCCGCCGCGTCGTGGACCTTCTCGTGCGCGAGGCACCGGGGGTGACGATGCTCCTCACGAGCCGGGAAGGGCTGCGCGTGCAAGGGGAGTACCTGTACGCGGTGCCTTCGCTCGACGACGACGCGGCGCGCCGCCTCTTCGTGGAGCGAGCAAGCGCGGTCGATACGACCTTCGCACTCGACGACGTGAGCGATCGGGCGCTCGACGACTTGTGCGCGCGGCTCGACGGGATGCCGCTCGCCATCGAGCTGGCCGCGGCGCGCGTGCGCATGTTCAGCGTCGCCGAGCTCGCGCAGCGCGTCGAGCAGCGATTTCGGCTCCTGACCGGTGGACGGGGCGACGTCGAACGTCACCAAACCCTGCGCGCCGCGATCGACTGGTCATACGACCTGCTCGAGCCGAACGAGCGCATCGGGCTGGCCCGGTGCTCGGTCTTCGCGGGTGGCGCGACGCTCGACGCGCTGGAGAACGTGATCGCCGATGCCGATCTGCCGACCGACACGATCGTCGACGTCCTGGCCGGGTTGGTCGACAAGTCGCTCGTCCTCGTCGACCGGTCGCATCTCGACACGCGGTACGAGATGCAGGAGACGATTCGCCAGTACGCGCAGGAAAAGCTGGTGGCGTCGGGCGAAGCGGACGAGGTGCGCGGCCGACACGCGCGCTGGTACGCCGATTTCGCCCGTCGGGCCGGGCGTGGCCTCTATTCGCCCGACGAGCGCATCTGGCAGCGGCGGCTCGAGCCGGAGATGGACAACCTCCAGGTCGCGGTCGCGTGGGCTGCGGCGGCCGGCGAAACCGATGTCGCGATGCGCATCGGCGGCTCGTTCCCGCGCGGCGCGGTCTCCCGCCCGCTGCTCGGCACGGGAGCCCTGGCCGAGGTCGCGATGACCGTCGCCGGGGCCGACACACATCCCTTGCGCGCTCGCGTGCTGGCGGAGATGGCCTGGGGCGAGCTCGTGCGGGGCGGGGCGGTCTACGGTCCGTGGGCCGACATCGACGACCATCGCTCGAGCGCGCGAGAGATGCTCCAACGCTCCATCGCCGCCCAGCATGAGGGTGCGCGCTTTGCGGGCGCGAGCTTCACCTATTCGTTGACGCTGAACGGTTGGGAAGGCTTCATCGATTCGCGCGAGATCGCACGCGAGGGTCTGGAGCTCGCGGAGGCCAGCGGTGACGTCGTGGCGACGGTGGGCCTTCGTGCTGCCTATGCATCGACGCTCGCGATGTTCGACGACGAGCGCGGACTGCCGCTGGCCGAACAGGCGCTCGACGAGGCTCGGGCGTTGCAGCAGCCTTCGCTCGAAGCCGCCTCCCTGTACGCCTTGTCGATCGGGCTGCTGCGCCGCGACCCGGACCGGGCGATCGCGTCGTTGCGACGTGCGCTCGACCTGAATCGGCAGACGGGGAACGAAGCCGAACTGGTACCGATCCTCTCGTACCTCGCGTATCTGGAGGCGTGTCACGGCGACGAGCGCCGCGCGCTCGAGGCGCTGCGGGAGCAGATGCGGTTGACGGTGCGCGGTGGGTTCCACAATCACGTTGCCGCGTTGTGGCACGGAACGCAGGCCTACAACCGGGCGGGCCGGCCCGACCTCGTTGCCCGCGCCCACGGCATCTGCCGCAGGCTGCTCGGCGATCGAGGTGTTCCCGAGCTGTGGGCCGGGGTTCACGCGCACGAAGTCGTCGAGGCGCGCGGCGCACTGGGCGAAGAACAGTTCGAGATTCTCTGCGCGGAGGGCGAAGCCAGCGCGCCCGACGAGCTGTACGCCCTGCTCCTTGCCGAGGTCGAGGCGCTTCTTGCGGCGCTGCCCGACCCTCAGTAGCTCAGCGCGACCAGGAGAGCACGTCGCCACCCTGGCCGAGCAGCACCGAGCCCGGGAACACGCGGAGTCGCCACGGACGCAGCTCCAGCACCGCGAAGTTGTCCGACGTCGGCGAGTCCCACCCCGGAACGATGCTCGGGTCGTATCCGACCGGCGCCGGGCCGTTCACGAACCGGTCCCACACCTCGGTGCGCGTCTCGTCGTCGAACTTCCAGTCGGCTTCGCACTCGGCGAGGCACGTGTCGTGCGACGACGACCAGTAGTTGCACGCGATGTACGAGCTGTGCGCGAGGTGCGCGCGCTTCGCCGGGGTCGGTCCCGTCGCGATCCAGCCGGTCAGCTCGGCGCCGTCCCACGACCAGAGCGGGTGCAGGATCCGCACCCGCGGCCGGTTCGCCGCATCGACCGTTGCCGCGCTGCACCACACGATCTGGTGCGCCATGTCGACGAATGCCGGTGCGACTTCCTTCAAGGGGTTCACGGGCGCGGATCCTACGGACGGCCGGGCGCGTGCACCATCGAGACGTATATGTTCCCCGACATGACCGAGCCGCTGATCGCATCGTTCGAAGACGTCTGGGGCGACATCGCCGCGCTGTGCGAAGGCCTCACCGACGAGCAGTGGGCGCGCCCGACGGAGTGTCCCGGATGGTCGGTGCAGGACAACGTCGCGCACATGATCGGCACCGAGCTGATGCTCGCGGGTGACCAGCCGACGGCGCCGGCCGACGCGGGAGCCGACCTGCCGCACATCCGCAACGACATCGGCAAGGCCAACGAGCGCTGGATCGAGAGCTATCGCTCGCGTTCCGGCGCAGAAGTGCTCGACGAGTTCCGCGCGGTCACCGCCCGTCGGCTCGACGCGTTGCGCGCGCTGGCGAAGGACGACTGGGATCGCGAGGGATTCACGCCCGAAGGTCCGGGCCCGTACCGCACGTTCATGGAGATCCGCGTCTTCGACTGCTGGTACCACGACCAGGACATCCGCGAGGCGATCGACCACCCCGGATTCATGGAGGGCCCGGTCGCCGACCTCTCGATCGGTCGCATACCGCCCAAGGGGCTGCCCTACGTCGTGGGGAAGAAGGCCGGAGCGCCGCCCGGCAGCACCGTGCAGTTCGTGATCACGGGTACGCCGGAGATCGTCGCCGCGATCGCGGTGCCGCCCGAAGGCCGCGCGGTGCTGCTCCCCGAGCCGGCGGCGGACCCGACGACCACGCTCACGTTGGATCGCCGCACGTTTGCGCGGCTGGCCGGTGGCCGCTGGAACGGTGAGAAGGCACGCGCGATCGGCGAGCACCGCGTCGAGGGCGACCTCGAGCTCGGCAATCGCGTCATCGACAACATGTCGTTCACGATCTGAGGGATGTTCATGCGGCTTCGACCTCCGGCCCTCCATCGCGCATGAGCCGCGCAGAGAACGTTCGGGCCTCCGGATCTGCGCCTGCGCTCAGGTGACACGCACAGGGAGCGTCACGACGTAGCCCATGTCGACCGAACCGGTCACCGACGGCGTCTCGAGGTCGGCGCCGTCGCTGAACACCATGTCGCTCGCGAGCGACACCTGGCTCATGTTCGTTCGGCTCTGCTCGTAGCCGTCGGTCGCGTACACGGTGTCGCACACGTTCTCGGTGAGCGCGATCTGCGACGTCGCCATCACATTGCTCGCGGCGACAGCATCATCGACCGACGGGTACACCTCGAAGTGGATGTGCGGCCAGCGCCCCGCGTAGCACGCGGGGTAGATGCTCGTGAACGTCACGACACCGTTGGCGTCGGCGGCTTGCACGCCACGCAAGTAGTTCTGATCGGTCGCGCCCTCGGTGTAACGCGAATAGCGGCCTTCCCGGTCGCAGTGCCAGACGTATACCGCGGCACCCGCGAGCGCGGCGCCGGTGCCCGCGTCGGCCAGCGCGAAGCGGATCGTCGTCGGCACACCGTCGGCCGTGCCCGATGCGGGACCGAAGCTCGAACGGATGTCTCGCCGGACCACGCCGTCCTCCGCCAGCACGTTGACCCCGTTCGATCCGTCGCCCGGGTACGGGCCGGCGGTCTCTTCGGGGATCACTCCGGTCGCGTCCGACGCATCGGTCGCGGTGCCGGTCGACGTCGACGGCGACGCCGCGCCGGTGTTTGCCGCCTTCGACGCGCAGCCCGCGATCGCGACGACGCTCGCACCGCCGAGGAGCTGCAGGAGGCGACGCCGGTTCATCGTGTTGCTCATCATGTGTTCGATGATCGACGCGACGGCTGGGCGGGGACTGTCACGCGATCAAGAAGCACGCAAGACGTGCGGACGGGCGGCTCGCGCGACGCACGGCGTACAGTCCGAAGCATGAAGGCACTTCTGTACGGCGTGAAGCCGGATCCCGCGCCCATCCCGGAGACCGAGAACCACCTCCTCCGGAACCTCGCGATCACCCCGATGAAGCTGGTCGACATGGACGACCCCGGCTTCCTCCTGCCCGACTGGGTCGTGACCAAGCCGCGCATGACGGGCATCTGCGGGTCCGACTCGAAGCAGGTGTTCATGGACTGGGGCGACGTGCAGTCGGCCGACAATCCCATGAAGGCCTTCTTCTCGCTGCCGCAAGTACTCGGCCACGAGGTCGTCGCCGACGTGACCGCGCTCGGCCCGGAGGCCGAGGGCCTCGAGGTCGGCGACCGCGTCGTGCTGAACCCGTGGCTCTCGTGCGGGCCGCGCGGCGTGACACCGATGTGCCCGGCGTGCGAGGTCGGCGACTACAGCCTCTGCTACTCGTTCGGCGTCGGGCCGATCGAGCCCGGTATCCACATCGGCACGTCGAAGAGCGGCAACGGCGGTTACGCGGAACTGATGCCCGCGCACGACTCGCAGCTGTTCAAGGTTCCCGACAACGTGCCCGACGAGCTCGCGGTGTTCGCCGACCCGTTCGCGGTGTCGTTGCACTCGATCACGCGTCACCCGCCGACGCCGGGTGGAAAGGTGATGGTGTACGGCGCGGGCGCGCTCGGCACGTGCGCGACGGCGATCCTGCGCGCGCTGTATCCCGATGTCGAGGTACTCGTCGTCGCGCGCTTCGAGGGTCAGGCCGCGATGGCGCGCAAGCTCGGCGCGACCGTGATCGGTCACTCGCCCGCGCACCAGGTGATCGAGGAAGCTGCGGCGTGGTCGGGCGGTGTGCTGCGCGAGGCCGACGGCCTGCCGATGACCTTTCCCGGTTTCATCGACGTCGTGTACGACACGGTCGGCAAGCGGGAGACGTTCGAGGTCGGCACGCGGGTGCTGAAGGCGCGCGGCACGTTGGTGAAGGCGGGGGTGCACGGTCCGACCTTCTGGGAGGACACGCCGTTGTACTTCAAGGAGATCTCGATGGTCGGCTCGAACGCGTTCGGGTACGAGGTGGTCGACGGGGTGCGCCAGCACGGCATCCAGCACTACCTCGACCTGGTCGCGAGCGACCGGGTGGACCTGACCGGGATGCTCACGCACACGTTCACGCTCGACGACTGGCGCGACGCGTTCACGACGCTCGCGACGCAGGACGAGACCGGCGCCATCAAGGTGGCGTTCGACTTCCGGAGCAACTGACCATGGCCGACGACGAGGTCGTCCTGGTCGAAATCGCCGACCGGGTCGCGACGATCACCCTGAACCGTCCGGAGGCGCGCAACGCGCTCAACCGCGCGGTACGCAAGGCGCTGCCGGCCGCGATCGACCGGTGTGACGCCGACGACGCCGTCGACGTGATGATCCTCACCGGCACCGATCCCGCGTTCTGCGCGGGGGTCGACCTGAAGGAGTTCGGCTCCGGACAGGTGCAGCAGGGTGAAGGCTTCGCCGAAGTGGGAGAGCGACGCGACGACGGCCGCACGCCGTTCCGCGGCGCACTCCCGCCGCACACCAAGCCGCTGATCGGCGCGATCAACGGCGTGGCCGTTACCGGCGGGTTCGAGGTTGCGCTCAACTGCGACTTCCTGATCGCGTCCGAGCTCGCCCGCTTCGCCGACACGCACGCCCGCGTCGGCGTGATGCCGGGATGGGGGCTCACCGTGCTGCTCGCGCAGCGCATCGGTGTGGGCCGGGCCAAGGAGATGAGCATCACCGGCAACTACATCGACGCGCCGACGGCGCTCGCATGGGGGCTCGTCAACCACGTGGTTCCCCACGACGAGCTGCTTCCGTACTGCCGGCAGCTCGCGTCCGACGCGGTCTCGAACGACCAGCGCGGTGTTCGGCGCATGATCCAGACGTACGACGAGGTGACGGGTACCACCGTCGACGAGGGGTGGAAGATCGAGGCGAAGGTCAGCCGGGACTGGGAGGGTGCGGGCTTCGATCCCGCCGAGATCGAGGCCCGGCGCATGAAGGTCGTGGAGCGAGGCCGGTCGCAGATCGGGCGTTGACGTGACGGCGATCCCGGCCGCCGACTCGAAGTTCTTCAACGCCGACGTCGAGACCATGTCGCGCGCCGACCTCGAGGCGTTGCAACTCGAGCGGTTGCTCGAGGTGATCCCGTTCGCGTACGAACGAGCGCCGCTCATCCGTGAAGCGTGGGAAGCCGCCAAGGTTCACCCGCGCGACATCCGCACGCTCGCCGACTTCCGCGAACGCGTGCCGTTCATCGACAAGGACGCGGTGCGCCGGTTCCGCGACGAGCGCGGCGACCCCTACGGCGGGCTGTTGTGCGTCGACCCGGACGACCTCACCGGCGTCGGCTCGACGTCGGGCACCACCGGCGATCCGACGCTTGTGCCCGAGATGTGGGGCGGCGCGGGATTGAGCTCACCCTCGATCATCACCCGCGACCTGTGGGGCTGGGGCGTGCGGCCGGGCGACTACGTGATGCTCGTGCTGTTCACGTTCCGCGGGCCGACGTATGGCTTGTTCCAGCACTCGTTGCAAACGACGCCGATCCTCTTCGACTTCGACCCGGCGGAGATGGAGCGCTTCTGCGAGCTGTCGCTCCGCTACCGGCCGACCGCGGTCTACAACTTCGGCTCCGTGCTCATCAACGCGGTCAAGGACGTTTGCGACCGGCGCGGCTTCGACCCGCGCGACGTGTTCTCGTCGTACGTGGGCGTGACCTTCGCGGGTGAGCCGCTCTCGCCGCGGGCCCGCGCGCTGGCCGAGAGCTGGGGCGTGCCGCTCTACGAGCACGGCAACGTCGGCGACGTGACCGGTTCGTTCGAGTGCGTCGCCCGTGACGGGCTGCACGCGTGGGAGGACACGGTGATCGTCGAGGGTATCGACGAGGACGCCGACGGACGGTGCGAGCTGGTCGCCACGGCGCTCAACAACCGCATCTCGCCGTTGCTCCGGTTCCGCTCCGACGACATCGTGCGCCTGTCGACCGACACGTGCGCGTGCGGGCGCACGCACGTGCGGATGTGGCCCGTCGGACGCAAGAGCGACGAGGTGCTCGTCGACGGGCTGTCGGTGCTGCCCCTCGACGTCTGGGGCGCGGTCGAGTCGGTCGACGCGTGCGCCATGGGGCTCTTCCAGATCGTGCGCACCGCACGCGAGGTCGATCGCCTGCGGCTGCGCGTCGGATACGCACCGGACTGGTCGGCGCGCCTCGACGGCGTGCGCGACGGCGTGCAGGCCGCGGTGCTCGCCGCGACCGGCACCGAGCCCGAGGTCGAGCTCGTGCCGAACGAGGCGCTGCTGCGGCTCGGTCCGCCGCACAAGATCCCGCGGGTGGCGAAGTCGTGACCGCGGTCGACGCCGCGCCGCTGTGGGCGGTCGGTACCTACGCCGACGGGCACGGCCGGCCCGCGCCGTGGGAGATCTCACACGACGAGATCAACCGCGACATCGGTGTCGCGACCACCGTGCTCACCCAGCTCGGCGTGGTGGGCCGGCGCGTGCTGTGGTGCTCGATGCTCTCGCAGGCCGGACAGCACTGGCCCTACGTCTGCGGCACGGTGCTGGCGGGCGCCAAGCTCTCGTGCGCCGACTCGACGTTCGGCGAAGCGATGCGCGTGTCGATGTTCCTCCGGCTCATGGACTACGACGCGGTGCTCGGCGTGACGAACGACCTGCTCGACGGCCTCGACGCGAGTGGTCGCGCGCCGGCCGACGTGTTCGCGGGCGTGCGGGTCCTCGGCGCGTACCCCGGTGCCTACGAGCGCCTCGCGGCTGCGGGACTCACGCCGACACGCGTCGCCCTGTGCGGTCCGGCGATCGCGATCGGCCGCGAACCCGCTGGTCCGGCGTTCGTACCCGCGGCCGAGTGGGAGCTCGTCGACCTGGGCGATCGCGTCGGGATCACTGCGCTCCAGCCGCGCGCGACCTCGTTCATTCGCACGCCGATCGCGGTTCGGGGCACGATCGTGGACGGCGGGATCGTGCCCGTGAGTGCATGACGCAGAAGGAGTAGCCATGGCAGCCAGGCGCAGATCCGACGGCCCGGACCGTCCGGACGTATTTGCACGCGTGGTGGAGGGCCGGAGGTCGCAGCCCCATGAATAAGCGTCCGCTGATCAGCGCGGACAACCACGTGTTCGAGCCGGTCACGCTGTGGCAGGAACGGCTCCCGAACGAGTACCGCGACCGCGGCCCGCGACTCGAACGGCGCGACGACTGGTTGGTGATGGCGATCGAGGGCATGCCCGATCGCAAGCTCACCCGCACGAGCGAATCGTCGGGCGACGGTGGGAGTGCCGCATCCGGCTTCGGCGCGCACGCCGGCGGCTTCGATCTCGACGGCCGCTTGAAGGACATGGCGCTCGACGGCGTCGTCGCCGAGGTGATCTACCCGACGTTCGGGTTGTTCATCGACATGGTGCCGGCGCCCGACCTCCAGATGGCGTGCGCGCAGGTCTACAACGACTGGTTGGCGGAGTCGTTCCTCAGCCGCCCCGACGTGTTCATCCCGGCCGCGGTGGTACCGGTGCGCGACGTCGCGTCGGCGGTCGCCGAGATGGAACGTGTGGCGCAGCTCGGGTTCAAAGCCGCGATGATCCCGACGTCGGCGCCCGAAGGGTTGCCGTACAACCGCCCCGACTACGACCCGCTGTGGAAGATCGCGAGCGACGCGAACATGCCGTTGTCGCTGCACACCGGCACCGGCGCGCTGCCGCAGCAGGAGCGCGGTCCGGGGGGCGCGGTCATCAACTACGCCAAGGTCGGTCTGTTGTCGGCCGAGACGCTGTGCTACTTCGCCGCTTCGGGCGTGCTCGAGCGCTTCCCGCAGTTGCACCTCGTATTCGTCGAGACCGGCGCGGGATGGTTCGCCTACTGCTGCGAGCGCATGGACGAGGCGTTCGAGGAGCACGAGCAGTGGGTCAATCCGAAGCTCGCGCGCCCGCCGTCGGCGTCGGTGAAGAAGCAGTGTCACGTGACGCTCGGTGCCGACCGCGCGCCGCTGCTCACGCGCGAGATCACCGGAGTCGGTCCACTGATGTGGGCGAGCGACTACCCGCACCCCGAGGGGACGTTCCCCGAGTCGCAGCAGATCGTGGAACGGATCTTCTCGGGCGTGCCCGAGGCCGAGATGACCGCGATCGTGAGCGGGAACGCGGCCGCGCTGTATCGGGTCCCGGTGCCTGCGTGAGCGAGAACACACTGGGCAAGGCGCAGATCCGGATGCCCGGTCCGTGATGCGATTCCGCACGGGAGATCGAGGGCCGGAGGTCGCAGCCGCATGATGAAGGACAAGACGGCGGTCGTCGGCGTCGGGGCCACCGAGTACTACAAGCGGGGGCGGTCGCTGCCGCAGACGCCGATGGAGCTCGCGGGCAAAGCGGTGATCGCCGCACTCGACGACGCGGGCCTCAGCGTCGACGACCTCGACGGCTTCGCGCTCTACAGCATGGGGTTCGACACGTCGCTCTTCGCGCAGTGGCTCGGTGTGCCCGAGGTCCGCTTCACGGCGATGCTGACCGGTGGGGGTGGCGGCGCCGCCGGGTCGGTCGGCCTGGCGTCGGCCGCGATCGCGAGCGGCATGGCCGAGTGCGTCGTGTCGGTGATGACGCTGCAGCAGGCTGCGAGCCGGTTCGGCGCGTCGTTCGCCCCGCGCGGCACGCCCGGGGCGGTGTACTCGGCGCCGCCGTCGCCCGAGGCGACCTTCATCCAACCGTCCGGCCTGATGGGTCCGGGGCAGATGTTCGCGGTGCTCGCCCAGCGGCACATGCACCTCTACGGCACCACGCGTGAGCACTTCTGCGAGGTTGCGCTGTCGACGCGCGCCAACGCGGTGCGGCGGCCGACGTCGCTCATGAAGGAACCGCTGACGAAGGACCAGTACTTCGACGCGCGGATGATCTCCGACCCGCTCTGTCTGTTCGACTTCTGCCTGGAGTGCGACGGCGCGGTCGCGGTCGTGACCACATCGGCCGAGCGCGCGCGCGATCTCCGCCACGCCGTCGTCTACGTCGGTGCGTCGGCCAACGGCGGCAACGGCCGCTGGGGGCAGGCGATCACGTGGATGGGCATGCCCGACGAGTACTTCACGTCGTCGGGGCATCGCCCGGTGGCGAAGCGGCTCTACGAGATGGCGGGCATGACGCCGGCCGACGTCGACGTCGCGGAGATCTACGACCATTTCAGCCCGATGGTGATCATGCAGCTCGAGGACTACGGCTTCTGCGGGATCGGTGAAGGCGGCCCGTTCGTCGCCGACGGGAACATCCGCTGGCCCGACGGCGGGCTGCCGGTCAACACGCACGGCGGCAACCTGTCGGAGGCGTACATCATCGGCATGACGCACGTGAAGGAAGCGGTCGAACAGCTGCGCGGCGATGCCGTGAACCAGGTCGAAGGCGCCGAGGTCGCGCTCGTGACCGGAGGGCCCGCGTCGATCCCCGTGTCGTCGCTGCTCCTCCACAACTAGGAGAACTGCATGCAAGGTGTGTTGCCGCCCGACGTGATCGCCCTGACGATCAGTCCCTCGACCGAGCCGTTCTGGCAGGCCGCGGCCGAGCATCGGCTCGTCGTCCCGCAGTGCACGACGTGCGGGACGTTCCGGCTGCCGCCCTCGCCGTTCTGCCCCCACTGCCGCGCGCAGGACGTCGAATGGGTCGAGCACGACGGCGCGGGCGAGCTCTACTCGTTCACCGTGATCCGGCACGCGGTGGTGCCGACCGTGGCCGAGGCGCTGCCCGTCATCGCCGCGGTCGTCGAGCTCCCGGGTACCGGCGGGTGCCGGCTGGTCGGCAACGTCGTCGACTGCGACGTCGCCGACGTTCGTATCGGGCTCCCCGTGACGCTCGACTGGTACGACGTGCGCCCCGGTGAGGCCGTCCCGGTGTTCCGACTGGCGTGACGCTTCGCTAGGAGTCGGTCAAGACGACCGCGCCGTCGTCGTTGAGGTGCAGCACGTCCTGCTGCAGGCAGCCACCGCGGTGGAGCTCGACGGCGAACACCATGCCGGCCGCGAGCACCAGGTCGTCCTCGTACGGCTCGACGCCCCGGCCGACGCCGTAGACCACCGCGTCGAGGTCGCGCAGCCGGCCGACCGGCGTACCAACGCGTGACGCGGCGAGCAGCTCGTCCCATCCGTGCGGCGGCGGTTGTTCGATCGACGGGTCGCCGACCGCGTACGTGCGCGCGAGCGATGCTTCCCAGCCGTCGAGCAGGACCCCGGCGCGCAGCGTGACGCGTTCGCCTGCGCCGAGCAGACGCTCGGGGGGCAGCCACGTCGACGTACCGCCGTCGATCGGCGCCGCGACCGCTTCGAACGCGGGAGTCGTCACACCGGCCGCGGCGAACGTCTCCGCGCAGATGCCGCGCAGCACGCGCGCGCGGGCGCCGTCGCGGAGCTCGGCGGCCATGGCTGCGAGCCCGGCGCGCGCCACCACGGCGGCCGCACTGACCCCGGCCACCTTCTCGGGCGAGGGCAACGGCCACATCCGCGCGAACACCGGTCCGGCGTCGACCAGCTCGGCGTCGGGCAGCAGCGCGGTGAGGAGCGCGTGCATACCGGGCGACATGCCGTCGACGCCGACGCGGCGCGCCGCGGTGAAGCCGGGAATCGCGGTGAGCGCGCCGAACAATCGCTCCGGATTCCATGTGACCGGATAGAGCTGCTCGCGAGGGAACTCCTCGAAGCCCGCGTTGCTGTTGGCCAGCAGGTGGACGGCCGTGGGTTGGCGAATCACGACGCAGCCCGGCGCAAACGCGCGCGTACCCGACAGGTACAGCCGGTTTGCGTCCGAGACCGCTCGCGCGTGCGCTTCCCGTCCCAGCACGAGGGCATCGATCCCGTCACGCGCCATCGTGCCGATGCACTGCATGAGCTCGGCGGTCGTCACGCGGCGACCCCGTTCATATGCCCACCCCGTCGAGCTCGGCCCGGCTCGACAGCCAGGTGTAGCCGTCTTCCGCGACGGCCACGATCTCCTCCGACCGGTGCCCGCAGGCGCCGTCGTCCCAGATGACCGGCTCGAGCACCAGCACCATGCCCGGCTCGAGCACGATCGACGCGTCGAACGCGTCGCCCCGGTCGGTGCCGATCAGCGGCATCTCCGCGGGGTCGGTGCCGATGCCGTGCGCGAGATAGAAGTACGACAGCCAGGGCCGGGTGCCGTCACGCTCGGTCGCGGCGCGCACCAGGTCGGCGCCCGCCGCGCCGGGCTTGGTCACGTCGAGCACGCGGTCGACGGTGTCGCGCCACCGCGCGAACTGCGACCGCGCGCGTGCGTCGGGCTCGCCGCCGACGATCCAGGTCGCGCCGAAGTCGGACGAGTAGCCGTTGAGGCTGATGCCCGTGTCGATCCACAGCACTTCGCCCCGTTCGAGCACACGCGGTTGTGTCGGCAGCGGGAACACCGGGTCGCCGGTCACGCTGTACGGACCGTCGGCGATCGACGCCGGCATCACGTTGAACACCGGATCGACGACGTTCGCAGTGGCGCCGATCTCGAAGATCTCGCGCAGGAAGACGCCCGAGAGGGTCGTGGTCGTGCTTTCCAGCACATTGGGATCCTAAGCTTAGAATTCCACGTGGACAAGTTGTCGCG
>JADMIO011356727.1_pt1 | contig 18852 bp, 14 predicted proteins | sample 8958161 | NCBI WGS metagenome assembly JADMIO01 (sample SAMN16585339, study PRJNA669376) | soil metagenome | isolation source: Crop rotation soil | place: USA: Cullars Rotation, Alabama | collected 2011 | reverse complement strand
CGAGACCGGCCGACTTACAGGTCGGGACGCTGTCCCAGGCGAGATCGCCGGCGATCTTGTCGTGATACTCGAGCTTCTTGGAGTCGAACACGCACAGCGGCTTGACCTTGCCGGCGCGCCAATGGGCCACTGCCTCGATCGGGTTGTTGACGCTGGAATCGATGTGATTGCCGACCAACTGCACCGCCACCGCGCCGCCGCCCTTGTAAGGGATGTAGGTGAACTTGGCGCCGGTCTGCTTCTCTAGCGCGACGGTGATGATCTGGTCTTCCTGCTTGGAGCCGGTGCCGCCCATCTTGAAGCTGCCGTTCGCGGCCTTGGCGGCGTCGATATAGTCCTTGGCGGACTTGTAGGGCTTTTCGGCGTTGACCCAGAGGATGAACTCGTCGAGCGCCATCATCGCCACCGGCGTGAGGTCCTTGTAGGAGAAGGGGATGCCGGTCGCGAGTGGCGTGGTGAACAGGTTCGACAGCGTGATCACCAGCTTGTGGGGGTTGCCCTTCGAAGCCTTGACGTCGAGAAAGCCCTCGCCGCCGGCGCCGCCGGATTTGTTGATCACCACCATCGATTGCTTCATCAGGTTGTGCTTGGTCACGATGCCCTGCACCGTGCGGGCCATCTGATCGGCGCCGCCGCCGGGACCCGCCGGTACGATGATTTCGACCGGGCGGCTCGGCTCCCATGCCGCCAGCGCGACGGAGCCATGGGCAGCGGTCAGGGCGACCGCGGTGCCGATCAGACCCGCCTTCCAAGATTTCAGCATGACCGTTTCCTCTCTTCTCTTGTTTTGTCTGGGCCGGCCGTCGATGCGGCGTTGATTGCTAAACACCAAAGACGGCATTGGCTTCCGTGCCTGGCTCCTCGCTCCGGAAAGCTCCGGTATTGGAGGGGTACTGGTAGACCAAAGGTCCTCATTGGGCAGCCAGGGATAGGGCTTGCGGCTGCGCGCTTTATGTCGCACCCGCGGCGGGGGCGGTCTTACGCGGGCGGCCACGACCCAATTTGCCGCGCAAACTCGGACGGCGTGGCGGTTTCATTTGTAACCAGCAGCGATGTGCGGGCGCGCGGTGAATGCATGCGGCGGCCGCACCCGGTTGCAGTGCAGCGCTGATGTCCGTGGGATGACGTCGCCGGCATCGATGGTCATTGTGCCGCCAGTTTCCCAATGATTCCTGCCAGCCGGACGGCACTGCTCTCCCAGGTGAATGCACCAGCCCAGGCCGTTGCCGCCGCAACCCATTGCTCTCTTTCCTGCGGCGTCATTCGAAGCGTTGCGACGATGGCGTCAGCTATCGATTCCGGATTGTAGGGATCGCAATAGCGCGCGTGCGGACCACCGACTTCCGGAAGGCTGGCGACATCGGAGCACACGACTGGAACGCCCGCACTCATCGCCTCCAGCACCGGCAGGCCGAACCCCTCCCAGAGCGGCGCGTAAACAAAGGCATCCGCGGCGCGATAGAACTCGACGGGATTGGTCCCGAGATCCGAAGCGATCCATCGAATAGTCACATGCCGTTCCGCCGCGTCGACTAGACGCGACAACGGCCGCCTCATGGCGCTGCCGCCCGCTATGGTCACCTCGACCGAAGTGTCGGGCAGCTTTCGCCTCAACAGGGCAAGGGCCAGGAGCATGTTGCGGACGGCGACGCGCTGCACGCCATCGCCCAGCACCAGCAGACGATACGGCCGTTCCGCCGCCGCCGTTGCAAGCAGCTCGGCGACGGGCAGCGCCGCGTCGTGGCCGTAGTGAACCACCGCTGTGCGACCGGCAGCATTCGGGAAGAAGGCGAGCAGATCCTGCTCGGTCGAGCGTGAAGCGCAGACCAGGCGTCTGGCGCGCAACACCGCCTTGGCACAGTTCCGGAAAAAACGATCCGGCGGAGAGCTTGCGCACTCGTCCGTTCGCAGCGGCATCAGGTCATGAACAAAGCAGATGGCGCGGGTCGGCAAATGCTCGATAGGGCAGTCCCAGACCTCCTCCAGCGGGCCGAAGCCAACGACCACATCGAGGCGGCGCAGCGGCATGATCTCAACGTCGACCTGCCGCTCGAACATCGCCGCGTGGCTCGATTCGACCGGCCAGCCGTGGGCGGCCTCGATATCGTAGTAGTAGCCCCGCGCCCATTGAAACAGACCGAGCAAGCTCGCCACGCGTCGCGCGATCCGCGGCCAGGGCGGCTGGTAGAGCCATTGCAGGTAAGGCAGCAGTCGCTCCTTCAGCGGCAGCGATCCAGTGGCGGCGCGACCCAGGTCGAGCGGGACGCGTTCGAGATAGCGGTGTGCGGCGTGCGCTTTGACCAGGACTTCACCTCGATCCAGCTTGGGCGCCGAGATGACGAAAAGCTCCAGCGATGGTTCGGGGGCAAGGCGCTCGGCTAGCGCCCGCGCGGCGCGCTCGGCTTGGCCGGGATTCTCCTGTCGCAGGCTCCGGCTGAACAGCCCGACCCTGACGGTCATGGCGATATTTTCCCGGCGCGCGCCAGCACAATGTCGATAAACCGCTCGGGATTGTGAAATTCATTCCATCGAGGCGCTGCGTCGCCTGCCCGCCGGCGAAGCCCATCATAGTCCGACACCGCCGCGCTGCACGCCTCCAGCAGCCCTTGGGCGTCGTTGGGCGGGAAGGTCAGACCGCCTCCGTAGCGGCCGATCTGCATCGCCACCCAGGTGCCGCGCGAGGCCACGACGGGCTTTCCCGCCGCGACCGCATCGGCATAAATCCCCGAGCTTTGGACGTAGTAGTGATCGAGCAGATATGGCAGCACGACGATGTCGGCGCACGCGATGAACGCCCGATAGCCGGCCTCGTCGAGTGGCTCGGAAATGAACGTCGTGCTCGACGGATCGATCGTCGCCATGGCCTCCCGGTAGAACAGTTGGCGCGGGTTGGCGCAGAAATTCTGGATGCTGAAGGTGACCGCGTCTCGATGCGGACCGCGGCCCATGCCGTTGATCATCCAAGGCAGCAAGTGAAATCCCTTGTGGTATCTGGCCTCGCCGACATAGACGATGTTGATCTTGTTGCCTTGCCGGGTATCGGATGCTGTCGCCTGTGACTGCCCGTGCGGGATCGGCGCCAGGAAGAAATCGAGCGAACAAAGCGAGGCAAATTCCGTAATCAGGCCTTCCGCGTCGGCCATCATCACGAACCGGTCGCGGATCGGGCTTTGCTCGATTCGCCGGAAGGCGTCGCGGTAGATGTCCGCATACTTGTCGGTCTCAGGCGCCGGGAACGCCGTGAAATGAAGAATCAGAACCACCCAGGGGGCGCGGCTGCCCAGGCCGTCTGCCCATTCGACAATCCCCCGCAATCCCCAATGGCGGAAGGTGTTGAGCACCAGAACGTCATCCGGCCCAAAGCCAAGGGCGCGATCGGCATCCGCGAGGTCCTGTCGCACCGACGTTTCGTGTGCGCGGCGCACCAGCTTGCGGCCGAGCCAGGTGTCGGGGTCGATGCCCATGATGGCCGGACGCTCGTCGCAGTGGAAGGTGAAAATGGGCAGCGCCGATGTCGCGGCTCGCAATTCGGCCGTCATGGCCCGGTTGCCGAGCGTCTCGACGCCATAGCCGCGTTGGCGAAGCGGTCGCGAGATCGAGGCGAGATAACTATGGCAATGGCCGTTGAACGACAGCAGCGAGGGATCGCCCAGGATGAAGCGACCTGCGCCCCCCGGGCGCGGATCGACAGACCTCACCGAATCCTGGCCGTCGGCACGCATGCACATCTCCCCTGGGGGACGAGCGGCGACGGCAGACACGATTGAAAGCCGCTCCCGGAAGGGAATTCTATAGCACCCTTCGGACCAGGACAGTTTCTCGCGACTGCGGCGAATGCGATGGCGTCGCATGAACGCCCTGCGTCCGATCCGGCGACCGATAGGCGGCAAAAACCGTCCTGTAATCGTAGTCCGAGCCCAATTGCAGCGCCGCCGCGCGCAGGCTCGCCGCCTTGTCGGTATCCTGAATGATTTCAAAGATTCGATCCGGATACGCCCCTAGATTGTCCTCGATGACGCAATGCCGGCCCGCCACCACCGGGATGCCGCGCATTCCGATCGTGGTCGACAGCACTACAGCGCCACGCGCCAGCGCTTCAATGCTCTTGACCGACGAGCCGGTGCCCTCCTGCAACGGCACGAGCACGATCGCCGCCATCCGATAGAGGGCGGCCAATCCGGCATCGTCAATGCTGCCGAGCGAAACGAAGTTGCCGTCGTCGCACCGATCCATGCACGCGCCGGCAACGACGAACACGATGCTGTCTGCGGAGTGGTTCGACCGCAAATCGCTGGCCATGGCACGGATGAACTGAGCCGCCTGCCGGTTGGGTCCGTGGGCGCTGCCGACAAAAAAACAAACGTGTGTCCCATGAGTCGCAATCCCAAGCCGGTCGTTGAGAATCCGGGCCGCATCTGCGGGGCTCAAGCCGTAGTAGTCCCTGATATCCATCGGATGGGCGATGACTTCTGCGTTGATCCCATGGGTGGCACAGAGTTCGGCATCGGCTCTCGAACACGCGACGACGCGCGGCGTCTGCCTCAGCGACCGCAATTCGAGCCACCTGGTTAGCTGATAGATCAACGGCACGTTCTTGGCTTGATCCGCGAGGATATCGTGCTGTGTCAGCACCAGGGGCTTGTTGTAACGCCGGCAAAGGCCAGTCACCACGGACGAGAAGTAGCTGTATTCCAGATAGACCTCGTCGGCCCAGCGGATGACTTCTTCGCATCGTGCGGCGAAGCGAACGTCGATCCGTGGCCAGAGGTGAAACCACAGATGCAGACTCTGGACCGGGGTGCCGCCCAGCAATCCCGCCAGCTTCCGAAGCAGGAAACCAAGGACGCGGGTGCCAAACCGGTTGTAGCCATAGGGTTCAGCGGTCGAGCGGCTACCGATCGTGCCGCCACAACCGGAGGCCGAACTGAACAGCACGCGGACACGGAAATCCTGCTGCTCGAGGTATTTGACCAGAAATCTCATCCGCATCGCGCTGCCGGCCTGTTCAGCAGAGGCGTTGCCCCACGGGTAGATGACCGCGGCCTTGCGAGGCCGCGGGAGCGCTGCCGAAATTGCGGGCCGACCCAGCAGATGAGAGATGAAATTACTGGGCGAGTTGAACTTGCGCCATTGCATCGAGGCAGCGGCTGCGCGTTCCTGCAACGTCGGAAGGTCGGCCACCACCGCGCCCAAGACGAGGGACAGATCCCGTGGCGCGCGATCGGCTACGACGATGCCGCCGCCGTACTTGTCGAGGGTGTCGCTCATCCAAGTGTCGGAGGTGCAGACGATCACCTTGCCCGCGGCCATGGCCTCGCCAAAAACGCCCGAGGTCCGCTCGCGGTAGATGTCGCGATGATAAGGGAGCAGCACGGCGTCCGCGTCGACCAGCAACGCGGCATACTGCTCGCTGCTTAGGATGCGGTCGACCAGGGTGACCCGTGGATCAGGTCTCTGACGCCAGTCCTCGATCGCCCCTGTCACCTCCTGCGACGCATGGTTGCATTGCAAGGTGAACCGCACACGATCGGCCCACGGCTGGTCCGCCGTCATTCGGATTGCTTCGAAAATTTCGGCGATGCCCTTCTCGCCTCGTGCATCACCGAGGCTAACGAAGTGAACACGATGGACGGTGTCGGACGATGGCGGGTGGCTGCCGGCTAGGTCATCACGGCCTGGAATTGGAAAGAGCCTGATCGGCAGACGGGTCAGAGCGGCAAGATTCGGGACCAGCCGGTGGCTGTCGGTGCACAATTGAATGGATTGGCGCTCGGCCGCCTGCTCCAGCCGGTCGAACGCGCGTGCAGCAGCCCGGCCGACATAGAGCGCGTGCTGGTATCGCAGCATGATCGAAAGCTGCACCCCGCGCGGTGGAAGGGCCTCGGCGAGCGCGGCGGCGCCCGGAAGCTGAACTCCCGTCATGTTCGGCATGAACACCACGTCGCCGCCATTCAGCGGATGGCCGGCCAGGAACTCGAAGGTTTCGGCCGCGAACAGCTCGCTCACCATCGCAGTGTTGCGCTCGGACTGGTACCTCAGGTGTGGAAACCGCTTCCAGATGTCGACTGAATACACCGGATGCACGGCAAACGGCAGGTCGCCCGGCAACGCCGCATCCCGATGCGACAGCACCACGCAGTCGAGGCCCTCGGCCACTGCCGCTTGGCTCACGGCCCGGCCGTATTCGAAGTAATGGCCTTTCAGGTCCCTGAGATTGGGGTCGAGGATGAACAGCCGTGGCCGAGCCATTCGAATGCCGTCTCGCTTTTCACGCGCGGACCGCAGGCTCTGGCGAGCCCTGCCCTTCCACCCGGAATGCCCCGGACAGATAGAACCATTCGATGGTCTGCTTCAATCCCCGCTCCAACGGCTGCAGCGAATAGCCGGGCAGCGCCGCCCTGATCTTGTCCACGTTCAGGCACTTCGATTGCGCGCCGACGTAGCGGGCGGTGTCGTAGGCGATCCGGTCGGGGCTGTATCCCACGATGGCACAGATCATTTCGGCGAATGTCCGGATCGAGAACTCCTCGCCCGAGCCGACGTTGAAGATGTCGTTGTCGAATTCCTGAGCCAATCGGCAAAGGATGTGGACAAAATCGTCCACCAGGATCAGCTCCCGCCGCTGCCGGCCGTCGCCCCAAAGCACCACCGGCTCGCCGAATTCCTTGCCGCGGACGATCTTGCGGATCAGGTCAAAGATGAAATGCATCTGCCGTCCGTCGACATGGTAGCCAGGCCCGTACAGCGTCGAGGGCACGGCGCACAGATAGCGCAGCCCGTATTGCTGCTGGAGGCCGCGCGCGCCCTGGTAAAGCATGCGCTTGGTCATCGCATAGGTATACAGGCTGTCGATCGGCTCGCCGTCCATATACTGCGATTCACGAAGCTCGGAGCCCGGCGCATAGGCGCAGCTGGTGCCAATGAACACGAGCTTGGCCTGCCGCTGATGCGCCGACCACCACGACAGCATGTTGGTGTTGATCTGCTGGTTGATGACCCATTGCTCGCCAGGATGCCTCAGACAGAAATCGCCGGCCTGGGTCCACGCCGCGAGATGAAAGATCATGTCATAGGCCTGCGCGTTGAACGCCAGCAGGCTGTCGGCCACGCGCAGGTCGCAGTTGCCCGAGTTGAGTTTCACCAGGGCATGACCCTGCCGCTCCAGCTCGCGGCACAGCGCCGTGCCGAGGAATCCCGAACTGCCGGTAAGCAGTATTTTCATGACGGGTTCACGGGCTCGACCGGAAAATAGAACTCGACACCACGCTCCAGCAGCGCGCGATTGTTCGCCAGGATTTCGTCCTTGAAGTTCCAGGCCAGCACATAATAGACGTCCGGCGGCTCGGCGACCTCATCCTCGATCCGGATCGGGATATGCATGCCGGGCGAATACAAGCCGCGGCGCAGCGCGTTCTTCTCGACCAGGCATTCGATCGTCGCCGGGCCGACGCCGAAATAATTGAGCAGCGTGTTGCCCTTGACCGGCGCGCCGAAGCCGAAAATACGCTTGCCGGATTTGCGCGCGCTGTCGAGGTAACGAAGGTTGTCGTGCTTCTTGTCACCGATGCGCCGGGCGAAGTCGCGATAGGCGCCTTCCGTGTTGCAGCCCGAGGCGCGCTCCGCCGCCCGCAGCGCCTCAAGGCGCGGATCGATCGGCCGGGTCCCGGCATGCGAGATGAAGCCTATGATGGAGCCGCCGTGGATCGGCGCCAGCGTTGCATCGAACATGGCAAGGCCATGGCGGTTCAGCAGCCGCTCGATGGTGTCGAGCGTGTAGTACAAAAGATGCTCGTGGTAGATCTGGTCAAACGCCAGGCTGTCCATCATGCTTTTCATGTAGATGAACTGCACCACGAACACACCGTTGGGCTTGAGCCCGACCTTGATCGCCTCGCAGACCGAATGCAGCTCCTCGAGGTGAAAGAACACGCCCGAGGCGTTGATGATGTCGAAGCCGCGGCCGATGCCGCGCATGACCTCCAGATTGAAGAAGGCATTGACGGTGGGCACGCCGGCCGTCTTGGCGATGGCCGCGATGGCCTTCGAGGATTCGACACCAAGCACGTCATAGCCGAGCGCCCGGTACAGCTTGAGCTGGGTGCCGTCGTTGGAGCCGATGTCGAGCACGGCTTTCTGTCGTGCTTCCCTGAAGAAACGCTGGTCCACCTCCCGGGCGACACCACCGAAATGCTCCGCCAGCGATCGCGTGGTGCCGGACAGATAAGTGTGGTCGCCGAACATGATCTCCTTCTTCACTGTGAAATCGAGCTGCGCGGTCGAGCAGTCGTGGCAGAACAGCACGCGCAGCGGATAAAACGGCTCGCAGCCGATCTCCTCGCGGCGCAGGAAGTGGTTCCCCCACGGCTGCTCGCCGAGATCGATCACCGGATCGAGCCGGGTCGAATCGCAGACGCGGCACGTTGTCATGAGGCCGCCCTGGGTCGGCGCTGCGCGGCGCGACGCATCATCATCCGCTCAGGATCATCGAGCCCTGCCGGTCCATCTCGATCGGAATGGGCCGCGCCTTCGCCATCGCCTCCTTGAACTCCGGCATCTTCTGTGGCGGCACCACCGCCAGCAGAAAGCCGCCGCCGCCGGCGCCACACAGCTTGCCGCCCAACGCGCCGGCTCGCCGCGCCGCATCGTACAGCGCGTCGATCTGCGGCGAGGAGATGTTGGCCGACAGCTTGCGCTTGGTGTGCCAGCCCTCATGCATCATGGCGCCGAAGCGGCTGAGCATGATCTCGGGATCGTCGCCCTCCAGCACATCGACCGCCTCCGTGGTCAGCGCCATCAGGTGGCCGAGCTCACGATCGATCGTGTGCTCGCGGGTGGCGCGCATCTGCGCTTCCAGTATCTGCGAGGCAAAGCGCGTCACCCCGGTATAGAGCAGCACCAGCGACGACAGGAAATGGTCCTGGCAACCTGCGGTCATCTGGATCGGGCTGATGCGGAAACGGCCGTCGACAAAGTCGAAGCGGTTGATGCCGCCGAAGGCGGCGTGGAGCTGATCCTGGACGCCGACCCGCTCCTTCAACAGCTCGCGCTCGACGTGGATCGCGGCCTGGCCGAGATCGAGCCGGGTCATCGTCTTGCCCCGCAGCGCGGCGATCAGGTGGATGAAGCCCACCGTGAATGCCGACGAGCTGCCGAGCCCGCTGCTCGCCGGGAAATCGGCAATGACGTTGATGTCGAGCGCGTCATCGATGCTATAGTGCTTGAGTACGCTGCGCACCACCGGATGCTCGATGTCGTCGGCCGAGCCGACCTTTTCGACCTTGCTGTAGCTGACCCGGTACTTGTAATCGATGAAGCTCGTGAGCTTGAGCGCGCTGATATAGGTGTATTTGTTGATCGCCATGCCGACCACCGCGCCAGGCTGGCGCGAGAAGTATTCCGGATAGTCGGTGCCGCCGCCGAAAAAGCTGACGCGGAGAGGCGTGCGCGACGTCAGCAGCATGGCGCGCGCTCAGACATTGCCGAACTTTGTGTTGCGGATCATCCGGTAGCCGCGCACTAGCTCACGGATCCCTGACTCGATGGAATGATCGGCCTGCCAGCCGGTCGCTTCGATCTTGGCGTTGGAGACAATGTAGTCGCGCTTGTCCGGATCGCTGCCGATCGGCGCCGCGACATAGGTGAAGTCCGGGACCACTTCCTTGATCTTGGCGCACAGTTCGAGCTTCGACAGGTTGGCATCCGACAGCCCAACGTTATAGGCGTTGGCGTTCATGTTGCCGTAACGGGCGAGCACATGCATGAAGGCCTTGGCGACGTCGCGGATGTGGATGTAGTTACGCTTGAAGTCGCCCTCGAAGATCACCACCGCGCGGTCGGTGACGGCACGGTAGGTGAAATCGTTGACCAGAAGGTCGATCCGCATCCTTGGCGCCATGCCGAACACAGTGGCGAGCCGCAGCGAAATGCCGTTACCGCCATCGAGGATCGCCCGCTCGGCGTCCACCTTGGTGCGGCCATAGAGCGAGATCGGGTTGAGCGGCGTTTCCTCGGTGCACCACTGGCCCTTCTGACCGATGCCATAACCGGAGTTGGTGGTCGGATAGACCAACCGCTGGTCGCGGCTCATGTTCTTGAGCAGCAACCGCACGGCATCGAGGTTGGTGGTGGTGGCGTTGATCGGGTCCTGCGCGCAGAGTGGTGCACCGACCAGGGCGGCGAGCGGAAAGACGACGTCGGCCTTCGCCAGCAGACCTTTAACCAAGCCCTCGTCGCGCGCATCGCCGCGCACAGGCTCGAACCGCGGGTCGGCGCAGAGCGCGGCCAGGGCGGTGTCGTTGCGCGGATAGGTGTCGAGCGCGACCACCTCATGTTCCTGCGCCAGCAGCGCAGGGACCAGGATCGAGCCGATATAGCCGGCAGCGCCGGTGACCAGAACGCGCACAGATACCCCACTTCCCGCGGACCCATATTACATCTCGACGCCCATCAGCAACCGGCTCAGTTTGCGCCGTTAACCCTTTGGACGGACGGGGATAACGTCCCTGATCATCCGGCGAGGCGTCCGGGCATCGGACGGGCGCCCCGAAGCCGGCTTTCGGAGGATACTTTTTCACCGGATGCGCGTTGACCACGCATTCCAGCGACGATGAGGTCGGATGGGTATGAAGGGCGCGGCACATTGGTTGGCCGGGGCGATCATGGTGTGCGCGGCCTCGAGCGCCGGCGCGGTCACGCCGCAGCAGTACCGCGACGTCGGCGTGACCCTGCCCGCGGCCGCCGCGGTGCCGCCCGATGCCACGGTCCTCGATGAGACGGGCCGCGCGCGACGGATGGCCGAGCTAATCACGCGGCCAACCGTGCTGGTGTTCGCCGATTACACCTGCACCACGCTGTGCGGGCCCATTGTCGCGTTCGTCGCCTCGGCGCTGGAGCAGACCAGGCTCGATCCAGGCGAGCAGTATCGTCTGCTGGTGGTCGGCCTCGACCCCAAGGACGGGGCGGCCGAGGCGGACCAGATGCGCCGCGAGCATCTTGGCGGCGATCCGGCCCTGGACCGCGCCAGCGCCTTCGTCACCGCAGATGCCGCGAACGTGCAGCGCCTGACAGCGGCGCTCGGCTACCGCACCGCCTACGACAAGGAGCACGACCAGTTCATCCACCCGGCCGCGGCTTATGTCCTCACCCGATCCGGCAAGGTGAGCCGGGTGCTGACCGGGCTGGGATTGTCAGGCACGGACATGCGGCTCGCCCTGGTCGAGGCCGGCCACGGACGGATCGGCACGCTCGGCGATCAGATCCGCCTGCTGTGCTCGGGGTTCGATCCGACGCGGGGCACCTACAATGTCGCGATCTCCCGCGTGCTCGAAGGCTCGGCGATCGCCACCCTGTTGATGCTCGGCGGGCTGATCTGCCTGTTGCTGCTAGCCGATCGCCGCCGCGCGGTCTGACCAGCGCGCCAGGAGCGCCGGCATGGCGGTGAACGCCAGGCCCCAGGCGGCGCCGACCGCCAGGATCGCCGCCGGCAGCGCCAGCAGCAGGGTCCAGTTGGCTACATGGAGCGGCGGCAGCACCAGGACCGCGGCTTCGAGGAAGCGCAGCGCCAGCGTCCCACCGGCGAGCCAGAGCAGGGCTGCCGTGCTGCTTCGCACCCGCGCCGACAGCAGCGCGAAGAACGGCACGACGAACTGACCGATGAACATCAGCCACAGCGCGACACCCCAGCCGCCGTCGAGCCGCACCAAGTACCAGATCACTTCCTCGGGGATGTTGCCGGTCCAGATGATGATGTATTGCATGGCGTGCAGGTACGCCCACAGCAGCAGCACCGACAGCAGCGTGGCGCTGTAGGACGCGTTGCTCATGCGGCGCGGACGCGGCGCGGCGAGCACGGCGGCGATGCCGAAGGCCAGCGCCCCGAGCAGGACGGAGCTCACCGTGAGCAGGCCGTAGATCGACGAATGGAATTGCGGCTCGACCGATTCCAGCCAGTCGATGCCGGCCCACGATGTGGTCAGGGTCCAGACGATCAACCCGGCCGATGCCGCGCGCACCATCATGGCGTCGCGGCCGTAGGCACGGGAGGCCCAGACCCCGAGCGCGGTCCAGATCGCGAAATAAATGACGGAGCGCAGCACGAAGAACCACGGCGTCAGATAGGCCGCCTTGAACGCCGGCAGCGCCGCGGCGTCCGAGGCCCACGGATAGACGATCCCGACGCCGATCAGGACGGGGACGAACAGCGCGGCGACGAACGGCATGGTGAGAGCAGCATTCGACAGTGGCGGCTGCAGATCGCTGGTCCATCCGGCGCGCACCAGATAGCTGGTGAACAGCACACCGAGCGCGCCGATTGGGACGGCGCTGACCGCGAACCAGGCGGCGAGATAACTCGCCAGCATGGTCCTGGGATTGAGCCAGAGCGCGATCGCGCACCCGATCACGCCGGCCGCGGCGGCGAGCGCAAGCCTGCGCTGGATGTCGGCGGTCATGGCGACGGCTCGCTTTCGACGCGGCTCTGCACCTCGGACGGCAGGTCGGCCAGCGCCGCATGCTGGCTCAGTTGCAGGGCGCGGATGTAAGCGACGATGGCCCAGCGGTCGCGCGGCCGCACCCGGTCGCCGTGGGCGTACATGGCGCCGAAACCGTTGCCGATCACGTCGAACAGGTGCTGGTCGCTGAGCCCGCGCTGGCGCTCGTCGTGCAGGCTCGCCGGCCGCGGGAAGCCGCGCTGCACCACGATGCCGTTGCCGCTGCCGACGCGGTCGTGGCACGGCGAGCAGTACACGTCGTATTCGGCGCGGCCGCGACGGAGCAGCGCCGCGGTGACCGGTGGGCGCTGCCGGGCCTCGTCGTCGCGGGCGAGATCGCCGCGGGCGACCGTGCCCGGCACCGGCGCCTGCAGCACCCTGCCGTCGCGAAACAGCGCGCCGGGCTCGTACTCGTGATACTTGGGCTGCGAGTCCATGTTGGAGCGGGTGCAGCCGGCAAGCGCGGCGCAGACCAGCAATGGCACAAGCCGGTGCATCATGTCGCCTCCACCAGCTCAACCGAGGCCGGATCGAGGCCGTCGAGGAAATCCCTGGTCTTGCGCGGATCGAACAGGACGTCGGTTGCCAGCACGCAGAGGAAGAAGCGATCCTTGGAGGCGCGCGGAAAGGCGCGCGCGCCGAACACCGGGTGGTGCAGTCGGGGCAGCCCGTTCAGCACCAGCATGCCGAAGGCGGGCGTCAGCGCCGCGAACAGCACCGTCAGCTCGAACGCCACCACGGCGAAGGCGGACAGCGCATAGAGTGGCCGGCCGCCGACGTTGACCGGATAATCGAAGTTGGTGAATAGCTGCATGCCGAACGCCAGCGCGCAGCCGAACACGCCGCCGATCAGGCCCAGCCACAGCACGCGGTGGTCGCGCAGCCGCAGCACTGGGAACAGCTCATAGACCGGAAACGGCATGAAGGCGTCGAGATCGCGATAGCCCTCGTCGCGCGCGCGGCGCGCCGCCTCGACCAGCGCCTCCGGCGTCTCGAACTCGGCCAGCAGGCCGTAGTGCTCAGCGTCGGGCATGGCGGATCCTTTCGCGCTCCTCGTGCAGCACCTCCTTGGTCTCGAAGATCGAGATCACTGGCAGCAGACGGATGAGCAGCAGGAACGGCACGAAGAACAACCCGATCGTGCCGGCATAGACCGACCAGTCCCAGAACGTGGCGTGATACTCGCCCCACGACGACACCAGGAAATCGCGATACAGGCTGGTCACCAGGATCATGTAGCGCTCGAGCCACATGCCGACGGCGACGCTGGTCGAGATCGCGAACAACAGCCACGGATTGCGCCGCACCGCGCGCCACCACAACGGCTGCAACGCCACGAAATTGAACACCACCGCGCCCCAGTAGCTCCACCAGTACTGGCCGAAGAAGCGGTCGTTCAGGGTCTGCAGCTCGTGGGCGTTGCCCGAATAGAACGCGTCGAACACCTCGAACACGTAGCCGTAGGCGGTCATCAGGCCGCAGGCGAGCAGCACCTTGCCGAGGACATCGAGATGGTCGTCGGTGACCAGGTTGTGCAGCCGGAATAGCGAGCGCAGCGCGATGGCGATCATCGCCACCACGGCGAAACCGGAAAACGCCGCGCCCAGCACGAAGTACGGCGGGAAGATCGTGGAATGCCAGCCGGGAATGGTGCCCGAGGCGAACAGCAGGGACACCTCGCTATGCACCGAGACGACCAGCGGCACCGCCAGCGCCGCCAGAAGCCGATAGGCCTGGTGCCAGCGCATCCAGTGTGCCGCCGAGCCGCGCCAGCCGAGCGACAGCACGCCGAAGAACACCTGCCAGCCGCGGCGGCGCGCGCGGTCGCGGGCGGCAGCGAGGTCCGGGACGAGGCCGATGTACCAGAACACCACCGACACGGTGAGATAGGTCAGCACCGCCCAGATGTCCCACTCCAGCGGGCTCCTGAACTGCGGCCACACGTCCATGGTCGCCGGGTAGGGAAACATCCAGTAGAAGAACCACGGCCGGCCGAGATGCAGGATCGGATAGATGCCGGCGCAGACCACCGCGAACAGCGTCATGGTTTCGGCAAAGCGGTTGAGCGAATTGCGCCAGTCGCGGCCGAGCAGCAGCAGCAGCGCCGAGATCAGCGTGCCGGCATGGCCGATGCCCAGCCACCAGACGTAATTGTGGATGGCGAACGCCCAGTTCACCGGGATGTTGAGCCCCCAGATGCCGACGCCGCGGGTGAACAGCACGACGGCCGAGACGAACAGCAGGCCGAGCAGCGCCGAAGCCACGAGCAGCGCGATCAGCCAGATGCGCCGCGTCGGGAAGTGCAGCGGGATGCCGGCGAGCTGGTCGGTGACGTCGGCGTAGCTTTGCCCCGGCGGCAGGATCGGATGGGCGGCCTCGGTCTGGCTCACGCGCCGCCTCCCTCGGACGGCTCGTCGTTCCATCGTGCGAGGTAGGTGGTGCGCGGCCGGGTGCCGAGCTCCTCCAGCAGCGCATAGTGACGGCCGCTGGCGCGGCGTTTCGCCACCGCGGAGCCTGGGTCGGCGAGATCGCCGAACACGATCGCCTTGGTGGGACAGGCCTGCTGGCAGGCGGTGACGACCTCGTCGCGCCTCAACGGCCGGTTTTGCTTGTCGGCCTCTACGTGCGCGGCCTCGATCCGCTGCGTGCAATAGCTGCATTTCTCCATGACGCCGCGCGAGCGCACGGTGACGTCCGGATTCTTCGCCGCCTGCTCGGCCGGCGCGAGCTTGCGGTAGTCGTACCAGTTGAACCGCCGCACCTTGTAAGGGCAGTAGCTGGAGCAGGTCCGCGTGCCGATGCAGCGGTTGTAAACCATCTGATTCACCCCCTCGGGCGAATGCGCGGTGGCATGCACCGGGCAGCCCATCTCGCAGGGCGCCTTCTCGCAATGCATGCACGGCACCGGCTGGAAGAAGCTTTTCGGATTCTCGACGTCGCCGGTGTGGTAGCGGTCGACCCGCAGCCACAGCATCTCGCGGCCGCGCGACACCTGGTCCTTGCCGACCACCAGCACGTTGTTCTCGACGTTGCAGGCCGAGACGCAGGCGTTGCAGCCGATGCAGGTGTCGAGATCGATCACCATGCCCCAGGCGTGATCGGGATTGTTCTCCGGCGCCACGCCCTTGGCGTTCCAGTCCGGGTAGAAGGTGTGGCTGGCCTTTGGCGGGGGCGTGTGCGGCTCGGCTGCCGTCACCTCGCGGACGAAATCGAAGCCGTCCATCCGATGGTGGGCCTGGGTGGTGGCGATCGGATGTCGCCCCTCTCCGCGCCGCAGGCTGCCGCGCGCATGGAACGCCGGCCCGGCCGGCAGCACCTCGAATGCGTCATAGCCGACGCCCGTCGCGATATCGCCCCCGGCCCGCCGGCCATAGCCGAGAAACAGCGCGATGGTGTTGCGCGCCTGCCCCGGCACGATCCAGGCCGGTCCCCGCACCGTGCGCCCATCCACCGTGACCTCGGCAATGTCGCCGTTCGACAACGACTGGGCCGCGGCGATGGCAGGACTGACGGCGATCACGTTGTCCCAGGTGATCTTGGTGAGCGGCTTCGGCAATTCCTGGAGCCACGCGACGTTGCCGAAACGGCCGTCCCAGACGGTCGGATCGGGCAGGAACACGACATCGAACGTGACGCCTGGATCGCCGTCCGCCGCCACAGGCGCCGACGGCGGCGTGGGTGGTTTCGCCGTCAAGGTCCGCGGCTGCGCCGCGCTGCCTTCGACCATTCCGTCGTGCAGCGCGCGGCGCCAGCGCGTCTCGAAATCGCCGCCGAAGCCTTGCTGCCAGGTCGAACGCACCGCGCCGTCGAGAGCCGGGTCCGCTGTGCCAAGCAGCATGTCGGCAAACTGGTGCAGGCTGCGCGAGGCATAGAGCGGCGCGATCACCGGCTGGATGATGATGGTGCTGCCGTCGACCGCGCGCGCATCGCCAAAGCTTTCCAGCGGATGCGACAGCGGCAGATGCCATCGACACAAGCGCGCGGTCTCGTCGGGGTGAAGCCCGACATGGATGCGATGCGGTGCGCGGGCCATCGCGGTCTTGAAATCGAGCGTGGCCGGCGCCGCATAGGCTGGATTGCAATCGATGGCGATGAGCGTCTCGACCTTGCCGGCCGCAAGATCTTCCGCGAGCCCGGCAAGCGAATGCTCGGCATCGAGCGCCGGTCCCGGCAACTCGCCATACCAGACCGTGACGCCGGCATTACCGAGCCTTTCGTTGACCACAGGCGCCAACGCCTGCAACTGCGGACCGAGCACCGGCCCGACCACGAACAGCGACTTGCCGCCATTCGAACGCAGCTCATTTAGGGCTCGGTCAAGCCACTTCTGTTCGGTCGGATCGAGCTGCGGCGCGGTGAAGCCCGGCAGCGCGAAAGCCGCGGCAACACCCTGCGCCAACAGCGCCAGCCGCGCGGCGTCGCATGGCAGGCGCGTCGAGGCCACGGTCCCGGTCAGGCTTGGCACGCATTCGGCGACATGCAGCCGGGTGCGGCCCTGCCCCGGCGCTGTTTCGCCGCGTCGCGAGGCCCATGCCCTGGCATGGGCGACCTGATGCGGACCCGGACCGAGCAGGTCGTGGCCGAGGCTGACGACGACATCGCAGAGGTCGAGCCGGCAATGCGGCGTCACCGCCCGTCCGAACGCCAGAGTCATCGCCGCGTCCTGCGCGGCGGCGCCGACCGGCTCGTGGCGGTGCCAGCGCATCGCAGGAAATTGCGCAGCCAGCTCCTGCATCTGGCGCATCAGTGTCGGCGAGGTGGTGGCGCCGGTCAGCACGCGCAAGCCCTCGCCGCGGTGCTCGCGCCAGCGCGAGCGCAACGCCAGCAGTTCAGCGCCGAACGCGGCCCAGGTTGACGGCGCGCCCCGGTGCAACGGCACCTTGGAGCGCTCCGGGTCGTACAAGCCAAAGATCGCCGACTGCATGAACGGATCGCTTGCGCCGCCGGTCGCCGGGTGAGCGGGGTTGCCGTCGAGCTTGGTCGGCCGGCCGGCATAGGTCGTGGCGATCACCGGCTGGGCGAAGCCCTCGAAGGTCACCGCCGTGGCGTAGTGCCGCGCCACGCCGGGCACGATGGCGTCGGGCTGGTTGACGTAGGGCAGCGCCTGGTCGGACGCCGTCTGCTCGCCGCAACCGCCGACACCGGCCAGCAGCAGCGACGCTCCCATCAGCTTGAGAAACTGCCGGCGCCCGGGTTCGTCGAACATCGACGCGGCGGCGGGAAACTCCGCGGCGAGCCAATCGCGGAAGCCCTGCTCGTCGAGCAATTCCTCCAGGCTCGACCAGAACCGCCGGCTGCCTTGTCCGGTGACGCTCTTGATGCGCGCCAGATCGAAGCGCGGCTCGTTCCGGCGCGCTGTCATCGGTGGCACACGAAGCAATGGGTGATCTGACCAACGCGGATGCCGTATTTCTCCAGCAGCGCATGGCCCTGACGCTCCCGGTCGCCCTCGGGCTTCCAGGTCATGCTGGTGATCTGGTCCGGCGGCCGCAGATGCGGTGCCGGATCGCGATGGCAGTCGAGACAGAACTGCATGGTGAGCGGCTTGGCCCGCTCGGTCAGCGCCATGGTATCGACGCGGCCGTGACACTCGACGCAGCCGACGCCTTTGGCGATGTGGATGTCGTGGCGGAAGAACACGTAGTCGGGCAGCAGCGCCACCCGGTTCCAGTTCAGCGAAATCCCTTTGGCGAGGCTTTCGCGCACCGGCGCGAGCATCGGCGCCCCGGTCCAGATCTGCGAATGGCACGTCATGCAGGTGTGGGTCGGCGGCAGGCCGGCGCGCGGGCCCTCCGCCACGGAGGTGTGGCAATAGCGGCAATCGATGCCGAGCTCGCCGGCGTGATGCCGGTGGCTAAACGGCACCGGCTGCGCGGGCGGATGGGTGTTCGCCGCGGTCACCCAGTCGGAGCGGGCGAAGCCGATGGCGAACATGACGCTGCCCGCTGCCAGCGCCGCTGCCCCGGCCATGAACAGACGAAGCCAGGTGTCGGCCGCCGGTGAGAAAATATGGCTCATGGCGTGTTTTGCCGGACCCAAAACAGCCGGAAACCGCGGCAGCCGGAACGACACCCCGGCTTTGCAACCGAATTCCGCGTGCGAAGTTCCCTGACCGAGACCCTATTCCCAGCCGGCGGCCGCGGAATGGGAACCCGTTCCCTGCGAGGCGGTTGACTGCGGGGGAACGCTCGCGCCGGGACCCGGCTCGATGTCCGAAATTCAGCGTCCGAGCGACTACGAAAGGTCGGACGCCGATCATCGCTTGATCGGCGCCTTGGCCGCCGGAGCGGCTGTCTTCCTCGCAACGGTCCCGTTCGTCCTGCTGGCGGCCTATCCTGGCGCCGATCGGCTCGGCCAGCTTCCC
>JADMIO011283454.1_pt1 | contig 18852 bp, 15 predicted proteins | sample 8958161 | NCBI WGS metagenome assembly JADMIO01 (sample SAMN16585339, study PRJNA669376) | soil metagenome | isolation source: Crop rotation soil | place: USA: Cullars Rotation, Alabama | collected 2011 | reverse complement strand
AGCGTGCGCCATATTCTTCGCGCATCAGCCCGACCAGTTCCGCGATCGCGGCGTCGCTGTGAGCGCTCGCCGGCAACACGCGCCTGGCGAGCACCGACATGCCGTCCCCGACGTGGATTTTATAATCGTTGATCGGGTGGGGCGGGTGCCCTTTTCGCGCCAAAGCAGCATTCATCGAGTTGCCAATATCATGCAGCGAATCGAGCAGCGTTCCATCGAGGTCAAACACGGCGGCTTTGAATTTCATGAATTCTTCCGGGCTCGAAGTTTCAAATAAACGAACGCATCAATTTACCACGCCGAGCGGCGGATTCAATCCGAACACTTTCCGGGCGTGATGTCGCCGAGCACGCGCGACCCGCGCGCACCGGTCGCGTGGGGCAGATTCGACGGCCGCCCCAGCATCGTTTCGCGGGCCAGGATCGCGAACGCCGCGCACTCGCGAAGCTGCATCGGAATCCCAAAACTCTCGCTCAGAAAAAATCCCATCCCCCCGAGTTCGTGGCTGAGCATGCTCATCAAATGTCCGTTCCGCACTCCGCCGCCTGCCGCCAGGACTTGGAGTTTCGCTGCACCCGCAATGCCTTTGATGCTCGCAGCAATACTCCGCACAGTCAGCATCGTAGCCGTCGCCAGGATGTCGAACGAACTCAACCCGCGCGCCGTTCCTTGATCGAACACCGACGCCGCAAAGTCGCCGCCAAATTCTTCGCGCCCGGTGCTCTTCGGCGGCAGCCGCTTGAAGTACGGATGGCTCATCAGCGCATCGAGAAACTCCACATTCACGCGCCCCTGCCGCGCCAGATTTCCGTCGTGGTCGTACATCAATTTTCCGCCGCTGATGCGCTCCGCCAGCGCATCGAGAATCATGTTCCCCGGCCCCGTGTCAAACGCCACGACCTGATCCGGCGAGCATCCCGCCGGCATCCACGTGACGTTCGCAATCCCGCCAATATTCAGCGCGACTCGATTCTCAATATCGCTCGAAAAAAGCAGCCAGTCGGCAAACGGCACGAGCGGCGCGCCCTGCCCGCCCGCTGCCATGTCGCGCGGGCGGAAGTTCGAGACGACGGGAACGCCCGTGCGCTCCGCGATCACCGCCGCTTCGCCAATTTGCAGGGTCGATCCCTGGCGAATTCCGCCGTGTGCCCCGCCCGGCGGAAAGTGCGCCACGGTCTGCCCGTGGCTACCGATCAAATCGATCTGATCCAGGCCCAGTTCCGCGGCCTGCGCGGCATTTTTCGCCGTGTGTGCGAACACTTCGCCGATCACAAAATTCAATTCGCACAGCTCGGCCGTGCTGCCCCCGCCGGCGTTGCAGAGATTCAAAATACGCTCGCGCAATGGCGCTTCGAACGGCTCGCTGTGCGAACCCAATACGCGCAGCTTCATCCGCCCGCGCCCGTGCCCTTCAATTGAGCAGACCGCGGCGTCCACGCCATCCACGCTCGTCCCGGACATCAGGCCGATGACAATGTGGATGTCTTTTCGCGAAAACCGTTCGAACGTTGCAAGCATGGTTTCGACCTTGGAGTAATCGATCGCCTCTATATTGTATCGGCGAAATTCGCGTCGCTTCGGAGCACGGGATTTGCGGCAGTTTGCAAATCCGGGCTGCTCGATTTCAAAGCACGGCCACGAACGCTCATTTGCGATTGCGTCGCATGCGTGTAAAATGCAATGAACTTTTACCCGAGGTCCGCTCCGCAATGCGCGTTTCGCTGATGGTCCCGTGTTTCGTCAACCAGTTCTATCCCAACGCCGCGATGGCCATGGTTGAGGTGCTGGAGCGGCTGGGTCACACGGTCGAATTTCCCGAAGAATTCACGTGCTGCGGGCAGCCGCCGTTCAACTCCGGTTTCTGGGACGAGGCGCGCCCCGTCGCGTGCCAGGCGCTGCAGATTTTTAGCGACGCGGACGTGATCGTTGGCGGATCGGGGTCGTGCGTGTCGATGATGCGCGTCTTTTCGCCGGAACTTTTTCGCGGGCGAAAAGAAGAGACGCTCGCAAAAGAAGTCGCGGCGAAGACATTCGAGTTCTCCGAGTTCCTCGTCAATAAATGCGGCGTCACCGACGTCGGCGCAAGCTTCCCGGCGACGGTCACGTTTCACGACGGCTGCCACGGTCTGCGCGAACTCGGCATCAAAAAGCCCGCGCGCGAACTGCTGAACAACGTCCGAGGCCTCAAGCTCGTTGAAATGACCGAAGCCGAAACGTGCTGCGGATTCGGGGGGACATTCGCGGTGAAATTTCCGATGATCTCGACTTCGATGGGCGAAGTGAAATGCGCGTCGATCTGCGCGACCGGCGCCGAGTACGTCGTGTCGAACGACTCCAGTTGTTTGATGCAGATCCAGGGTATCATGGACAAACAAGGCAAGCCCATCAAAAGTCTTCACTTGGCCGAAGTGCTTGCAAAAAAATAATTCACTAACCACTCCTCACTAATCACTAACCACTTCCCACTGATGAACTCAACCGTCACTTCATTTCTCGACAACGCCAAGCGCCTCACCGCGGACCTGCGGCACCGTTCGCTGATTCAAAACGCGCTGAAGGGGTACCTCGTCAAGCGCGACGAGAAGAAAGCGCAGTTTCAAGATTGGCAGCACGCGCGGCAGACCGCGGCCGAGGTGAAGTGGGAGGCGATCAACCATCTCGACAAGTACCTCGCCGAATTCGCGGACAAAGCTGAGGCCAACGGCGCAAAAGTTTTCTGGGCGAGCACGGCCGACGAAGCGCGCGACTACATGCTTGACGTCGCGCGGAAACACAACGTCAAATCGATCGTGAAATCGAAGACGATGACGGGCGAGGAAATTCATCTCGGCCAGGCGCTGGAGAAGGCCGGGATTCGCGTCGTCGAGTCCGATCTCGGTGAGCTGATCGTACAGCTGCGCGAAGAGCCGCCGTACCATATTGTGTTCCCGTCGATGCATCTGACGCGCCACGAGATCAGCAACCTCTTCCAGAAAAAACTGGGCTCGCAGCCGACCGACCAGCCCGAAGAATTGACGATGATCGCGCGCCGCGCGATTCGTTCGGAGTACATCAAGGCCGACATGGGAATCAGCGGCGCGAACTTCGCGGTTGCCGAAACGGGGATGATTTCGATCACCGAAAATGAGGGCAACGCGCGGCTCTCGACGGCGCTGCCGCGCGTGCATGTCGCGCTGGTCGGCATCGAAAAAATCATTCCGCGCATGGAGCACCTTGCTCTCTTTTTGCCGATGCTCGCGACGGCCGGCGCCGGCCAGGCCCTGACGTGTTACAACAGTTTGATCGGCGGCCCGCGCAAGCCGGGCGAGGTCGACGGCCCCGAAGAATTCCACATCGTCCTGCTCGACAATGCGCGCACGCAGCTGCTCGCCGATCCTGAGCAGCGCGACGCGCTGCACTGCATTCGCTGCGGCGCGTGCTTGAACGTCTGCCCGATTTTCAAGAACGTCGGCGGGCACACGTACGGCACGACGTACCAGGGCCCGATCGGCTCGGTGATCACGCCGCATCTGCGCGGCTTGCAGCAGTGGAAACATCTGTCGCAGGCCAGCAGCCTCTGCGGCGCGTGCACGGAGACGTGTCCGGTCAAGATCAACCTGCATCACCATCTGCTCCACAACCGCCGCAACGCGGTGGGCGAAAACGCGCCGTTCCTCGAAAAGGTCGCGATGAAAATGTTCGCGCAGGTAGCGACGAAACCGAGGCTCTTCGAAATCCTCTCCAGCCTCGCGCGCGTCGGGGAAAAAGTGCTGGGATGGTTTCGCGGAACGAAGCTCGATCCCATTGGCGCGTGGCGTCGCACGCGGTCGTTCCCGAATTCGGCACCGAAGAATTTCAAGGAACTCTGGCGCGAGCGCGTGAAGGCGGAGGCAAAACAATGAGCGGGCGCGAAGCGATTCTGGGGCGCATCCGCGAAGCGCTTAAACTCTCCGCGCCAATGCCCGGCGATCACGGCCCGGCCGCGGCGCACGACCCGGCGCATCCGCACGCCGATCCCGGAGCACCGGCCGAAATTCGCGCGTGGCTGCCGGCGGTGGGAGCGAACTTCGAAGAGAACGCGGCGTTGTTCGCGCGCAATTCAGCGGATTTGAAAACCACGTTTCTGCGCGTGGCCAATCAAGCTGCCGCGAATGAGGCGCTGGCGAAAATCGCGGGCGACGAGAAGTGGTCGCGCGTCGCGTTTCATCAAGCTCCACTAATCGGTGGCGCCGTGAGCGCGCTGAAGTTGCCGGCGCTCGAAACGAAATCCGGCTACGACGTCAACGAACTGGAACGCTGCGATGCGGGCATCTCCGCGTGTGACGCGTTGATCGCTCAGACGGGCACGATCCTGCTGACGTCAACGAGCGCGGGCGGCCGCGCGCTTTCGGTGCTGCCGCCGCATCACGTTGTCCTGGCGACACGCGCGCAACTGCTTCCGGATCTGCCGGCCGCGTACGAACTCATCGCGCGAAAATACGGCGGCGCGATGCCGAGTTTCGTCACGCTGATCACCGGGCCCAGCCGCACGGGCGACATCGAACGCATCCTGGTGCTGGGCGCGCACGGCCCGAAAAAACTCACCGTCATCCTCGTGGAAGAGTGAGGAGCGTGAGTGTGGAGGAGAACAACTGGGCGCTCGTAACGGGCGCATCGTCCGGAATCGGCGCGGCCATCGCGGAGCGGCTGGCGGAACTGAAGTGGAACGTCGCCCTCGTCGGCCGCGATCCGCAGACACTCGGCGGACACGCGGATGCGCTTCAAAAAAAGTGCGGCGTTGAAACACTGACGATCGCCGCGGACCTCTCAAAGCCGGATGGAACGGCGCGAGTGATCGCGGCGCTCGCCGAGAAAAGTATTGCGATTCAAGCGCTAGTGAACAATGCCGGTTTCGGAATTCACGGGCCGTTTGTCGAATCATCCGCCGCCGACGAAGCGCGCATGATCGACCTGCAACTCAAGACGATGATCGATCTGACGAAAGCGTTTTTGCCCGAAATGATCGCGAAAAAATCGGGGCGCGTACTGAATGTGGCGTCTGTCTATGCGTTCAGCCCGGTCCCAAATCAGGCGGTATACGCCGCGTGCAAAGCATTCATGCTCTCGTTTTCGCGCACGCTCGCGATGGAACTGCACGAGACGGGCGTGACGGTGTCGGTGCTGTGCCCGGGCATCACAATTACGAAATTTCGCGCGACGGCGGGGATGAAGGAGAAGAAGTCGGCGTTCTCAATGACCGCCGAAGCGGTCGCGAAGATCGCCGTGTGCGGAATGCTGCGCGGAAAATTCACGATCGTGCCCGGATGGCACAACACGATTTACACGACGGTGGCGCGCTGTTTTCCGGCGGGAGTGTTGGGGGCGTTTACGCGTTGGTTTAATCGGCGTCGGGGGATTGAAAAGCATTAAGCGATTCCGAATGCGATATACGCTCAGTACGCTTCTGATGGTAGTGCTTCTACTAGCAAGCCTTTTGGCGTGTTGGCTGCGGCAAAATCCGTGGTTTGCAATGGAAGTTCAGAAAGAGAATCTGGAACGAATCATGCGGGGACGTACGAAACTGGAGACGATTGCAACTGACAACCGCATCTTGAAATATTTTCCCAGCAGTTACCCGGATGAGCCATCCCTGTCGATCGAATTGTGGGACGGGAGAGGAAACTACATTACTTCGTTTCCCTATAAATACTGTGAATCGCAAGCCGGGTTCGCGGATGATGATACAATTGTGGTTACATCGTCGGAAAATCGAGCTGGGGAGTCGAGCGAAGGAGTGACGGCAATTTATCGACGGCGTTATCCGGAATATTGGTGGGGTTGCTTTTATCGCTTCGAAGTGTGGGCGGCGTTCTTAAGTGGAGGCATGCTTTTAGCAATCGCGGTGCGACACTGGCGTATGAAGCAAAAAGAAGACTTGGAGCAAGAATGATCAAAGACATGAAATGGTGGGGCTGGGGCGATCCGGCGTTTGTTTTTCCGATGGACGAAAAACCGCTGCTCTGGCCGTTCATTCAGAAAACGCTGGGGCTTGCAGACGATTGCCCGAAGACACCGCCGGTTGAGCGCAACGCCGTTCGTTTGCCGCAGCAGAAATTGAATGCGGATTTCATGCGGGCGATCAATGGTTTTTTGAAAGCCACCCAGATCGCGACCGACGACGAGCAGCGCTTAATTCACACGTACGGTAAGAGCTTCCCGGACCTTTTCCGCGTTCGTCGCGGGATTGTCGACAATGCGCCGGACATGGTTTTGTTTCCGGAGAGCCATGCCGACGTTGAAAAAATTGTGCCGGCGGCGAAGCAGTTCGGCGTGCGCCTGGTTCCGTTTGGCGGCGGGACGAATATCGTCGGCGGCGTCGAGCATCTCGACCATTCGGCGATGCGTGTGACGCTCGACATGCGGCGAATGAATCGCGTGCTGAGCATCGACCGCGAATCCTGGACTGCGACGATCGAGGCCGGCGTGCCGGGGCCGAAGCTCGAGGAAGATTTGCAGGCGCTCGGCTATTCGCTCGGCCACATGCCGGATTCGTTTGAATTCGCGACGCTCGGCGGCTGGCTCGCGACGCGGTCGGCCGGGATGCAGTCCGACCAGTACGGAAAAATCGAGGACATGGTCGTCGCCATGAAAATGGTCAGCCCGGCCGGGACGATCGAGACGAAGCTGACGCCGAAATCGTCGGCGGGCCCGGACATCGATCAGATCATCTGCGGGTCGGAAGGAACGCTCGGCGTGATCACCGAAGCCGTGATGAAAGTGCATCCGGTGCCGGAGGTGAAGGACTATCACGGCGTGCTGTTCCCGGATTTCGAATCGGGCGCAGCGGCGATCCACGAAGCGATCAGCCGCAACGCGTCGCCGACGATGTTCCGCCTGCAGGACATCGCGGAAACAGGGCTGGCGTTCAGCATGAAAAAACCGTCCGAAGGACTTTCGGGATTCGTCCAGGCGCAGATGAAGAAGTATCTGAAAGCGAAGGGTTACGCGACGCCGTGCCTGATGATGGTGGGTTTCGAAGGCGAGCCGGATTACGCGTCTGCGATGCGGCGGAAGGTGCTTCCGATGATGAAGAAGCATCGCGGGTTTCATCTCGGCAACAGCGTCGGGAAAACGTTTCAGAAGAACAAATTCGCGGTGCCGTATCTGCGCGACATTTTGATGAACCACGGCTGCATGGTTGACGTCGCAGAGACGGCGGCGGTGTGGTCGAAGCTGATGCCGCTGTATCGCGCGGCGCGCGACCGCATCCAGGCGCAGTTCAAAGAAGAAGGTTATCCCGGATACATCGGCTGCCACATTTCGCACTCGTATGTGGATGGCGCGTCGCTGTATTTCACGTTCGCCGCGCGGCAAATCAAAGGCAAGGAATTGGAGCAGTACTATCGTTTCAAGCGGCTGATCACCGAGACGTTTATGCAGAACGGCGGGACGCTGTCACACCATCACGCGGTCGGGTACGAGCACCGTCCGTGGATGGAGCGCGAAGTGACACGGCCGGGATTGACACTGTTGCGCGGATTGAAGAAGACGCTCGATCCGGACGGCATCATGAATCCGGGGAAGTTGATCCCGCACGAAGGCGCGAATCCGGATGCGCCGACGCCATCAACGACGGTACCTTAGATGGATTGTTTTGATATCGATTTTCTTCAGCAAGGAGCAGGGTACTGCTCCTTGGCGCCCTTAGAAAAACCACTCCGCTAGGGGATGCTTCGTTCCGCCGACCTGGATCTTCACCGCTCCCGTGAATCCCACGCGCAGCTTTTCGTAGTTCGGACCGGGCGGGAGTTTCAGCTTCACCACCGCGCGCGGGACGAACGCCCCTTTCACCGGCTCCTGGAACACTGCCATCGGCGAAACGCCGTCTTCCACCGGCGGCGTCGCCAGTGTGTTCAGCGAGAGCACTTCCGCTTCGACCGGTCCGTCTTCGAATGAGAGGCCGTCGAACGTGATCTTTGCTTTTTGTCCCGGATGGACTTTGTTGAAATCGCGCTGCTGGACGTGCGCGTGAACGATCAACGTCGACGTGTCGTAAATTCCGCCGAGCACGGTGCGATTCGAAATCCATTGACCGGGCTGTATGCGGAACTCGTGCAGAACTCCCGCCACGGGCGCGCGCAGAATTTTCTCCTTGATGAGCCGCTCGAGCCGCTGCTCTTCGACGCGGTAACGTTCCAGGTCCGCAGCCAGCACTTTCGATCGCTCGTCGATCACTAGCGCCACTTCGGCCTCGCGGATCATCGTCGTTTTCACGACCACATTCGCCTGCGCCGTGGCCACTGAGGCGGCGCGACGGTCTGCCTCGGCCTTTGCGTCTTCCAGGCGGAAAACGTTTGTTGAGTCCGTCAGCAGTTTCAACTCGTCGCGTGCTTCTCGAACGGAACTCTGCGTTTTTTCCCACGCGAGTTTCGCCTTGCGAACGTCATCGGCTTTGATGCCATCGTACGCCAGGATCTTCACGTAATTGTCGTAGGTCAGCTTCGCTTCTTCTTCGCTCTTGATCGCGTACTTCAACTTTTCATCCGCGATTTGAGTCTCGACTTTCGTCGCGTCGGGGCCGGCTCGCTTCACAGCCGCGTTCGCGGCGGCCAGCTGCGCCTTCGCGACTTCCACACCGGCGATCGCTTCTTTTTCGTTGGCCTTGGCGAGATCGATGTTGATCTTGCGCAGCTCGATCAGCCGCTCGCGGTCCTTCAATTCTTCCTGAATGCCAACGAGCCGTTTTCGCACGGCTTCGCGCTGCAGCTTCTCGTCTTCGGAATCAATCAACGCGAGGGTCTCGCCAAGCGTGACGGTGTCACCGTCGGCCTTCAGCACTTCGCTGATACGCCCGATGTTCACCGGCGAATGCAGATCGACGGTGCGGACAGGATGCACGATTCCGGGCGCGCGCACGATACTTTGCGCGCGGACCGAAAAGACCCACGCCAGACCGCACGCGACAACGGAGATCAGCACTACCGCGACAAGGGGTCGATAGCTTCGCCCAACATCCATGGCCTTCGTTCCTCAATGAGTTTCGGATCGCGCGCGGGCGCCGCCGTGGATTGGGAGGCGAATGAGGGCAGCAGCGGTGTGTAGCCCAGCGGTGACGGTTCGGCGATGCGCCCCAGCTTGCTCAGCCGATTGATGCCGTAACTGTACTTGCACAGCGCCTCGTTCCAGAGCGAAAAACGCTTCACCAGGTCGCTGATCCACTGCGGCATGATCAGATCGAACTTGATCTCCAGGATGTACCACTGCTGATGCACCGTCCGGTACACAGTGCGCCTGACGTCCTCGTACTGGTTGCATTGCTGCACGGACATGTTCGAATCGAACGTCACGCGCAGCTCGCCGGGAAGAGGCGCCTGAAACGCCTCGCGCACGTAACCGATGATCGCCCGCGGCTTGATCGAACGCCGGCTGACGTAATCATTGTAAATCCGGATCGCCGCGTTGCCGCGGTCGTTGGGAATGCGCCGGCCTTTGACCGCGTAGTTCTCGAATTCGTCGTCGGTGAGCAGCGCGCGGCTTTTCACGATCTGCGCGCAGACGCGCTCCTTTACTTCCAGGAAATACGGTCCCTTGTTGTCGTTCGTGTAATGCCGAAGCCGCACCTTCGCGCGGCGAAAGAGGCCGTCGATTTTTTCGTGGTACGCGGCGAAATCGTCGGTGTCCATGTAGATGCTGTAGATCGCATAGACGCCCGGCGCGAGCGTGCCGTGCGGATCGTGGCGCATGCGCGCTTTCAGCAGCGGGATGATCGCGGCACGGTCGGCGGCGGAGATCAGATACTTGTTTTCGTACCGGCTCATATCTCGATGAACGTTTCCGGCCGGATCAGGCTGATCCGCGATATTCCCCCGACTCCGCTGCGCAATTTCGCCAGCGCGTCTTCGGGGATGTCGCGCCGCGGATATACAATGTAGACGTACTCATACGTTTCATCATCAATCTGCGCCGACGAGCGCAGCGTTACTTTCGAAAATAATTCCTTCGCCACCGCCTGGAACTCCTTCGTTTTCTCGGGAGACGCCAGGCAGAACGTCAGCGTGTAATCCATCGCCGCCGTATGGCCGAACTGAACGTAGTGAAGCACCAGCAGAACCGCGCACACCGAGATCGTTCCCGCCGTCGCAATCACGAAATCCGCCGTCGCGCACGCCAGGCCCACCGCGATACTCAGGAAGATGTAGCTGAGGTCGCGCGGGTCTTTCACAGCAGTACGAAACCGGATCACCGAGATCGCGCCGACCAATCCCAGCGACAGCGCCACGCGGTTGGCCACCACCATCATCGTCATCGTGATGATCAGCGAGATGCTCACCAGCGACACGTTGAAATGGCGGCTGTACGAATAGCCCGCGTGCGTGAAGCGATACATGAAGCTGACCAATACCGACAGAACCAGCGACATTCCCATATTAAGGAGCACGTCCAGAACATCGCGCTCGAGCGCCTGCATCACATAGGGCAAATTATGCTTCCTTCACACTCGCTTCACAATTCATTAGACAGGATTAACAGAAAAATAACCGCGAAGCAATCCTTTTAAGTCATTTTTCACAAAAACCAGAGCAATCCCGCGAACAAAGCAATTAAATTTCGTTCATGGCCTGCGTCGTTTGAAAGACAGCGGAACGAACCGCAGTGTATTTAAAATTTCGACGCTTCCTTTCATCGACCGGAGACTATTGTGAAAACCATTCTTCTAGCCACCATTCTGTTGTCAGTTCTGTCCTCCGTTGCCGGCGACGCAGTCAAGCCCGCCGACGATATCGCGATCTTCAAAAAGGACGCGCGCATCCTCTTCCAGGGCGATTCGATCACCGACGGCAACCGCGGTCGCAGCCTCGATCCGAACCACATTCTCGGCCACGGCTACCAGTTCATTGTCGCCGCGAAATACGGCGCACTGCTCGCCGACCGCAATCTCACATTCCTCAATAGAGGTGTTAGCGGGAACAAAGTTACGGACCTCGAAAAACGCTGGCAGAAAGAATCGCTCGATCTGAAGCCGGACGTCCTGAGCATCCTGATCGGCGTCAACGACAACGGTGCGAACATTCCACTCGACCAGTACGAGCAGATTTACGACAAGGTGCTGACCGACACGAAGGCCGCGCTGCCGGACGTGAAGTTCGTGCTCTGCGAGCCGTTCACGCTGAAGATCGGCAACAAAAAAGAACCGTGGGACGCATGGATGGACGGAATCAAAAAGCGCCAGGCGATCGTCGCTAAACTCGCCGAAAAACATCACGCGGCGCTGGTTCATTTTCAGAAGGCGTTCGACGACGCCTGCCAGAAAGCGCCGGCGGACCATTGGATCTGGGACGCGGTCCACCCGACTTATTCCGGCCACCAGATCATGGCGGAGGAATGGGAACGCGCGGTGAAAGCGATGTGGCCGACCGCGAAGTGAACGCGGGAACGAAACTCGGAACCAAGGTCCAACAAACAAGGGTGACAACGCGCTGTCGATCGAGACGATTCGGATGTACGAGAGGATCGGCGGCGGCAAATGAGCAGCCTCATTTCTTCACCTCCACAACCTCCGACGCCGCGTGGTTCATTCTTCCGCCGTTTACTGTTTTGAATCCGTAGATGAGATACGCCGTCGTCCCGTTTGGCAGCGGGGAGCGGGCGACCAACTGGCCATTCGTCAAGTTGCATTGAATGAACTTCCACTTCCGGTCCTTCCACAATCCGCCGGACGTTGTCACGTAGACCCACGCTTCCGAAAACTCGCCAGTGTACTTCGCGCTCACGATTCCGTTCGCGGCTTGTTCCGGCCTCTCCACCTTCGGCAACGCCGGGCCGTCGTTTACGATTTGGTTTGCGAAGTCTTTAATTTCCGGCGCGTCCTCCCAGCCGTTGCCGTGGCCGTGCGCCAGGAACGGGCGCAGGCACAGTCTGCTTGGCCCGCCGGCCGTCTTCGCGGACTTCGAAAAAATGTCCACCTGGAAAACGGGGTCCGCCACGCCGGTCACCCAGAGCATCGGCATCTTCGCATGCGGCAGATGGATCGACGGATCCCATTTCGTGCGGTAGTCCCGGAACTGCTCGGGCGTCATGTTCTTGGGCGGAAACCATTGGGCGAGACCCGGATTGTCGCTCTCGTGGATAAAGCCGCAGCCATAGACAGGCACGACAAACGCGAAGCGCGAATCCACTCCCGCCACGGTGCTCACGATCGTTCCGCCCCACGAAATTCCGGTCAGGCCGATCTTCTTCGGATTGATCTCCGGATACGAGCGCAGCAGCGAATTCGCGGCGATCACGTCCGCGACGGCGTGATAGAACCACTGCTCCTTATCCGGCAGAGCGCGGTCGCCGAACCAGTCTATTCGCGATGGGCCAGCGTTTGGATGCGCGGCGCCGACCGGGAAGTTTCCTTCAACGCCGTGCGCTTTTCCGCCGGGCAGATGCCCTTCCAAGTCCATCGAAATCGCCGCATAGCCCTGCCCGTTCCAGTGATTGACCCACCCCGGGTACGCCGTTCCCCCGCCGCCGTGTGCGCAGACTACCGCCGGCCAACCGCCCTTCGGCGGTGTGCCCTGCGGAGCGGCGTAATACGCGAAGACCCACGTCGGCTTGCCCCTGTAATTCGCCCCTTCATAGAAGAACGCCCGCATGTTTTTCGCCGGACGCTCCGTCGTGGGATTTGTCTTTGGAGTTTTTGAAAGCGCGGCCACGTCCCACGGGATCACGCGTTCCAGAGGCTTTCCCTCTTCCGCCCGCGTTGTGGTCGATACGGCCACCAGAAGCACAGCCAGCGCACGATACTGAATAAGATTCAAAGGCATTCTCCGTAAAAATTCGCGACTGCGCGCAAGTTAGTTTTTCATCAGTTCCAGCATTGATTCAGCGAAGCTTTTTCCGAGCAGGACGAAGAAGCGGCCTTCGCCGTAGTAGTGGTAGCCCTGGCTCGACGTGGCCCGGCGGAGCATCGCCTCTTCTTCGGCGGTAATCGGCTGCTTCTTCAGGTCGCGGTCGTTCAGCCACCCGGCGGTCTTGATGGCGACGATGTCCGGATGGAGAAGCGGCGCGCTTTCGATGGCGATCGCGTTGCCTTTGAATTCGGGCATCGCGTTGATCGATCGCTGAGCGTCGCGGATTTCCTTCTGCTTGCCGCCTTCGTTTTTGACGCCATTGACGCCCAGCACGCCGACGACGACTTTCATCTTCGGCGCCTTAAATTCCGCTCGCAGATCGTTGATCAGGCAGACGAGCGCTTTCGAATATTCGTCCTTGCTGTTGCCCAGATCGTTGTAGCCCTGGAACCAGACCAGCCCCGCGATTTCGTAGCCGGCTTTTTCGTCGTAGGCGGGAAACTTTTGTTTCAGGCCGGCGAGCGTTTCGTGGACGATGTCAACGAGCTTCCGGTACTGCGCGCCGACGATCTTCTGCTTCTTTCCGCCGAACCACTTGTCGACGGTGGCCTGGTCGAACTCCTTGTCGTCGATCTCCGAACCGATTTTGCCCGCGCTGGGCGGGCGGAAATTCACCTTCAGGCTCTGCCCGCCAGGCCCGTACTTGATGAGCAGCACCTGTTCCTTCAAGGCGTCGCCCATGAAATATCCAAACGCGTATTCCGGCCCGATCTTGGTGCCCAGCTTACTGTAGTCCTTGCGGCCGCCGAACCCCGGCTGGAGCTTGTCGCAGACCGCGTCGTTGACAACCCAGACATCGTCGCGCGTCACATAATCCTTCCCGCCAGGCTTGAATTTCTCAAGCAGCGCCGCGCGGCTCTTGTCTTTGTCTTCGCCAAGGAAATCGATGGTCTTGATCTCGGCCTGGCCGTCCATGTTGGACTGCCCGGCGAGAATGAAGACCTTCACAGGCTTGCCGGGGCCGATGGGCTTTTGCGGAAACGCCGGGCTCTCCACGGCGCAGCAGACGCGTGCGAGGAGAAGAATGGCAGCAAAAGCTGCGGGGTTGAACTGTATGGGCATTTAGAAGTTCCAATTGGAGACGCGAGAAATTCAATGCTTCGATTTAAACCGGCGAAGCATACCTTTTTGGACAATGTTTTGTGGAATTGGGACGAGTGCCCTGCCATCTAACTCCCCGCCAGCCCGGGGAAACCACAGACGAACCAAAAAAGCCAAGCTCCAAAATCAGTCGACGCCGCAACTGAACGAACGTTCGCAATTCAACGCCAACGGCGTTGCGTCCAATTCACGCAAAAATCGAAAGACGATCAAGAATCATCCGAATAAGCCCGAATCCCCCGCACCTGCTCCTCAATCAAAGACAAAGGCACATCATCGGAAATCGTATTAACCACCTCCTTACCTTCATTCTGCAAAGAATCCACCTGAAGAAATTCAACAATCAATTTCATTTCCATTTGATGCGGTGTCTGTTTCCAAACCGCCATACAAGCGCGATACATCTTTCTATAAGAGGAGAATCCGAATTCGAGAGCCCAGGTATTTTGACAAAACTCCGGCCATTTACGTGACGCCTTAAGAGCCTTCCAAACCTCCCAGGCGGTGATTTTCTCCCCATTTTCCGCTGCAGAAGTTGCACATTGAGTTCTGAATTCCTGGACAAAGCAGCGAATTTTGCCACGCAGCAGCTTCTGAATTTTCTCCGCGCGCACACAATCGATTAATTGACTCAACGAATGTCCGGAACATTCTTTGAGAAGAGAAGAGAGTTTGGAAGGAGCAATCTCCAAATCGCGGCAAACCTCAGCCGTGGGATCCCAGTAGATGGAACGCTCCAAATGAGGTTCAGCCGCTTCGCGCCCAAGAGCCCGTTTAATGAGAAGAACAGTGGCGTCATAAAGCGCGCGAAGCCGCTTCCGCCGGTCCGGTTCAGAAAACAAAACCTCAGGCACCAACCCCGAAATATGAATCCATTTCGGAAGCCCAACTTCAGACTTCTTTAAATAAGCAATCAAACCCCGCCGATTCGGCGTATTGCGAGCAGGAATCCGCTCCGCATCAAACCCATTGCGCAGAAACAACATCGCATCATCAACAGTAAGCCCCAGCCGCAAAGCCAACGCATCAAGCTTCCGCCGTTCCTCACGTTCTTCAATTAAGCGTTGATGACGAACAAAATCAAAATCAGGATCAGTGGAGTCATGCAGACTCATAAGCATCTCCGATTTCAGGCCCAAAAAGCACCTGATCGGATTGAAGGATGGGCGGGGAGCCCATGCCGATCACCTATGATGCCAAAACTATACCACCCAAACAAAACCCTGTCAAGAATTTTCCAAAAATCTTTCAACCTCATCAAAGTAAAGACGGAGGGTGCCAAGGAGCAGTACCCTGCTCCTTGCTGCTAGCGCCCGATAAACCCCAATTGTTTGAATCAAAATCGAAATGCAGGGACGTGCACGGAAATGCAGGGAAATGCAGGGACGTGCACGAAACTATCGGAATATTTCGTGCGCGTCCCCGAATCTCCAGCTGCTTTTTAAATTCCTGCGGAACAAAAATGAAACGTTACTCCGTAATCCGCGATGGATTAGTGCTCTGTCCCTAAATTTCCAAGGGAATGATTCGAGCGCAACAGAGCCGAGCGCCCGGGGTGCGAAATTCTGAAGTTTGTGGTTTTTGGTTTCACCCACCTGCACCTTTAACCGTTTTCAAGAATACCAATTGCTGTCACAATAAGACTTCTGATCACCCCGACCATTTCAAGGGAGAGCTTATTAAACTTTACATTGATATAAGCTTCATAGGGACTTGTTCTTCCGCTAGATCTGGAGACATTAAACTTTCGGAGCCCCCTATCCAGACGTTCGTTCATCGTAATTACTGCTCGCCTGAAGTCAGGCGTGCTGTGGATTAGTGGAGTACGGTCCACTTGAAACTTTACAGTTATATATGAGCTGTTTGATGATAGAACTATTTGAGTCTGACCGGTAGGTGAATAAAAAAAAGAGTCCGCGTATTTTGTGTTAAACCCGTTAATTGCAAAATTCACTTCCTTTACAAAATCATCAAATGTTAGCGTTAGATCCTGTGATGATTCTACGAGAGCACGTTTAATTAGGAACAGTCGGTTTGAAACCGTCTCCATGCTCCTCGGGCGATCATCTGGATCTCTCTTTGTGCAATCTTCGTATAGAGTAACTAGCATTTCAGCCGCGCGTTGCCTCGGCCACCCATGAAGCCGCTCTTTTAACGCGCGGACATTATCTGCAAGATCTAAGGGGGTAGGGTTGCTGTGCGTAAACAAAAAGTAAATAATCTGGCCGATTGAAAAAATATCTACGCGCTGATTATGTGCAGTGCTTGAACCCGGTTTCGCAAGCTGTTCCGGAGCTGCATAAAATACGGTGCCAAGGGCGTCTCTCGTTTGCTGCGTAGCCGTGGAAAACCATGCTAAATCAAAGTCCGTAAGATATGGCATCCATATTCCCTGAGTCGCATCGTAACTCATTATGATATTCTCAGGTTTAATATCCCGATGCACAACACCGCGGGCATGTGAATGATAAAGAGTATCTGTTATCTCCAACAATAGAACAATGATATCTATCGGGTCTGTAATCGCCCATGTCCAATCGCGCAAATTCGCGCCTTCAATCCAATCCATTGAAAAACTCAGAGGGCAATCAAATAATTGATGCACACGTACGATATGAGGATGTTCAAGCTGGCGCATCGCGTTGAATCCGTTTCTAAAACGCGAAACTTTTTCATCAATAAAATAATCATTGCCGTGAAAGACCTTTAACGCTTGATAACCATTGCTTGTTTTTACCTTCCAAACTGTACCAAACGACCCAAAGCCTACGCTATTGTCGAGTGTCCCAATTTCGGTTGTTGTACCTGATTCGAGATTGTACAATATCCGCAATTTGGAGATTAAATCAAAATATGCCGCCTGAAATCGAGGATTGGGAACTTCGGATTTACGCTCCCTGCGTCGGTTGACGAACCAATCTAAAATTGGTGTTGCCTGTTTACATGCAGATAAATACGCAACTTTTTTCCATTCGCTGCGACTTTGAAGAGACGGCGTAACGAGTGCATGGAGCGATTGTAAGTGCTGTTCGGCAATTCGCGCGACAGATTCACTTTCATTTTCCTTCTTTCTTAATGTTTTGCTCTTTATGTTTTCACCAAGTATTATCGGTGCATTTAAATCACCTCGGTATACTGGACGCTGTGCACTAATACGTTCGAATTCACTTGCGATGAAATCATAAAGTGAATTTGTTGTAACTTCAAGAGATTCATTAGATGCCCCACCATGCAAACCTTCTAGAAGGAATTGAGTAAAAATTCCGTGTTTGTATTTCTCGATTTCTTCAGCGAGTTGAGTATCTTTGCATGCTGCGATCAAGACTTTGCGTTCGCTAGATACGTTCAAGTACTGAGATAACGAATCTGCATCAATTGCTACAGTTGTAGACGACTCCGGCAACTTGCAAGCACCTGATTGACAGCAATCTAGAAGTAAGACCACGGCACATGTTGGTTTACTATCAGCGTTAATTACTCTGATTATCTTATCGAGGTCGATACCATCTTCTTCTCGATCGACGGAATCGAAGGCTTCCAAATAACTGCCATACTTATTTGCAACGCCGTGTCCAGCAAAATAGAAAAGCATTACATCATCTGCGTCATGCAACGATTGTTTTAGGGACTTTAATATGTTGGTGGTAGTCGCCCGCTCGTCAAGAAGAATTTCGACTTGAAAGGCATATTCTGGATCCTGTAAAATTTGCGAAACTGAATTAGCATCATCAACGCAGTAATTAAGTGGAAATCCTTTGTAATTATTAATTCCGACAATCAGTGCATGTTTCATGCCAGCCCCCTTGAACGTATTAAAGAGGTTCAGAATTGCTACGTAGCCGTCGCCTCTCAATTTCGGAAATCCGGGACAGAGCACTTACTTTTTAACTTACTTTTTGAGTGTGTTCAAAGTGAGTGCTCTGTCCCGGTTATTGCCGCTAATTAGCACGTCTTAAAGATTTATAAGCAATGAAAATACTCACCCAAAAACCAATTGAAATAATCCATGTTGCAGCGTCTTGAATCGAGGCTTCCAAAAATTTTGGCCCCGCGAATCTTCCAAACAGCCAATTGACTGCCAGCCCTGGAGCCAACAAAAGGAGTCCAATCGCAACAACAACCGTTGCAAGAATCGCTAACGCGAGATACAGCCCATTTTCACCTTGAAATGGCGAGCGAGACGGTTGCGAATTCTGTGGGCTCTGCCTCGGCGGGCTTGGATCGTGAACGCCGCGGTATTGATCAGCAACGCCCTGCTTGTATTCATCGCTGTATGCCTTGCTTGCTTCGTCGTTTCCTGAACCCGCTAGTCCCTGGCAAAACTGATCTAATTTCCCCGCATTTCGTCCGTCACTTCGTCCGGCGCGACGCGCGTCGTCTATCCCGCTCATCATCTCCTCCTTTTTGAACTCAGAGTGCCTTTCGATTTCTCGTATTCGTCTGGAGAATCAGTGAATTATTTGTATTGTGTTTAGTAAATACACCTACAGTTGATTTTTATCAAAAAATTTTAATTTACCGGGATAGACGTTTCATTGTTTCAATCCAGAGAAGCGGGGACGTCTACGGGGGGGGGAAGCGCGAGAAGCGGGGACGTTCACGAAACTTTTCTCAGCAGTTATCCGGAAATTCCGGATAACTGTGAACCTCTCTCCATGTGACAAATGGCGCTTTCGCGCCATTTGTCTCCCCTGAATTCGCACCTTCACCCGCGCGGCTCTCCATACTTGCGCCGCGCGGGCGTTCAAACGAAGGGTACTTCGTCTGTTGATGGGCGGGACGCCCACCAACACCTCAACACTTCGAATACCCACACGCCCCACACTTCACACACCCCTCCATAAACGCCAGCGTCCCCGCTCCACAGTCCGGGCATTTCAGCTTAAAGCTCGTCAGG
>JADMIO011426242.1_pt1 | contig 18854 bp, 14 predicted proteins | sample 8958161 | NCBI WGS metagenome assembly JADMIO01 (sample SAMN16585339, study PRJNA669376) | soil metagenome | isolation source: Crop rotation soil | place: USA: Cullars Rotation, Alabama | collected 2011 | reverse complement strand
ATAATATATATATATATGTCAATATATTCTGCATATATTAAGCATAGGGAGACCCTCTCCTGATTTAAAAAAAAAAAAAAGTTTGGATAAATTTTATTTATCACTGATGAATGATAAAGAGCCAAGCTATTCTTTCAGACTGAATTGTAATGATCTTTCAAAAATTATAGTCATGGAGATTCCGGGATCCTTTATTCCAGCGGATTTAAGACTTCCAATGTCAAAAACGTTAAATATATCACCGTTTGGTAAGAATCTAACATTCTTTTATCGCAGAAATGAAGAGAAGAAACTATTAGACCCATTATTACCCTTCAAGGCACAAGACATTGACTTAAAAAAAAGCCCAATTGAGATTGAAATTGGGTTTGAGCATTATGGAGCTTAACAATATCAGATCCTTCAAACATGAACGAAAAACGATAAATTAAAGTTTTCCTAATGAGAAGGGAGCATTTAAAAATATTCATATTACCGGTATTAGATAATCATATACCGGTATATATAATACATAAGATATTGATTAGAGAAAGTTTTTGTTCTAAATCTTACATGTTAACAAATAGATCTATTTGAATATTAGTTGTTTTCGAACTTTGTATGTGATACCAGAAGCCTAAGTTGTGTGGTTAACACTACCTAAATTATTTTTTTTATATAGAAAGAGAGAGAGATTTGTATCTGAAAAAGATTAATCGGTTCAGAAACTTTTTGTGAACTTTGTGAGATAAACATTAAATACCATATATAGATTCAGTTCTTAATTTTATGTAGCATATAAATCTTGATGTTATCTGTATCCTCATCATATCTAGGCTGTAGCTTTAATTCTTCAATTTGTTTCTGAAGGAAATCGTCTTTAGGAACTTCAGAAATTTTAAATCTTTTTTCCGCCACCTCGAAAAACTTTTTTTCTGAATCTCCTCTTGCAGGGTTCGCCAGTATACAACAACTTTCAGGCTTATCTGTTAACAGCTCATAGAGCGTTGCCTCAAGATCAAGATGAAAATTCTTAAAGAAAAGGCTACATATAGATCAGCACTTGAAGGATATATAGATTTCTACCAATCAGAAAGGAGTATCACGTCATACTCATGTTCAAGTTGGGCGTCTTTAGACCAAACAACCTTTTTCACGTTGATTGACCCAACAAGTTTTTCTTCTGCTAGAAATTTTACCTCGTCTTGAAAAGAGATATTGCAATTTTTCTGAAGTCTTGTATTCAGAGCGATATTTTCTTGAATCCCTGTTGGAATTAATTAAGACCAGGTGATACTTTACTGTCAACGCATATGTCTAACCCGTCTGTAATAGTGACATCGAATTCGAACCCCTGTTTTAACATATAAAAAGCCAGTACCAAGGAAGCCAATCCACTATAACCTGCTCCTAACTCTATAACTTTTTTTCCTCTTGTAATTAGCCTCCTAAAGGCGAAACTTTACTTAAAAAGATCTAAATTCTGAGAAACATAATAGGCCATGATTTCTTCAGCAGGCCATAATTCTAACAGGATGAGAAATAATATTCTGTTGAGTTACTGATTCCAGTGCTGTCAACTTTGTTCTTATTTAGATCCTGGGCCTCTCCTATGGAAATGGAAGACTGGGGTAGCCTTTGGGATATTAGTAACGTAATAGAATCTATGAACTTGATAATTATTGGAGACTCTAGAGATGGGATATGGTAGTATATCATATCTTGTTCAATATTTCTTGGGAGTTATAAGTAAATGGAGAAACTAGACATACTTTTGATAGATTTGGTAGAATAATTTTTCCTGGGATTGAAAAACAACCTTACCATTTTCTTTCTTGATGATATTACGAATCTTTGACCATAGTTTTTCTAGTAGGATAAAACGGAATTTACGGGAGGTTAGTATACTTTTTGTATTTTCTTGTTTTGAGTTTTCCATATAGGGAAATAATCAATAAATTTTACCAATGTTAATAAACTATACCTAGTTTCAGTTCGTTATTTATTCAAAGTTAAAGATTACCCAGATTAGATAGACCATGCTATGATGCATCTAGTAGAATCTTCCTCATAAAATTCACAGTTCATAGAGAAAAATCCTTCTATCTGACCAGCAAGTCGATACATTATATATATCGAGTTCAATATAAAATTAGCTTCCCCCAAGGATTTGAATACATGAGTCAAGTGCTATGTTGGCTCTCTAAAATTTGATCGGTTTAGGGATAATAGTTTACTTTCTGACCCCCAGATCATTACTGATAAGAACTGTTAAGGATCTTGGATATAATTTGTTGATAAAATTATTCTTTCAATTTCAATAAATTTCAAACTTTTTCAAATCAACTTAAAGAGCCTTTTTTATTTTAAACAGTTGTTGGATCGAAATCGCTAATCATCAAATGAATCATATAGGAAAATTGAAAATATTTCTTAATTGAATATCTTGAAAAAAAAGTCCACGCTAATTCAATGTTCAGGACTCATTCCCCTTTTTGATTTCAAGCTTCGTAATGATCCAATATTAGATCCATATTCCATTTTCCTCTTCAATGTGTAAACTTTTTGTTACATTTTTATTCACATTATCTTTTCCTAAATCTTTCTCTATTTTTTAGGGAAGTTTTATTATTTATAAAACCTTGTAATATTCCTTTTTAAAAATTGAATTTCCCCCTCATAAAGACAGTGAGATGGTTTGTGGTTTAGATTTCTAAGCAAGGGTACTTAGTACTTACTCTATTATTGATATTACCATTTATAACTGAGATTTTTCTGTTATTATAAGAGCAAAGTCGTATCATTAAAGGGCCGATCGCACTGGGAAATTAAAATTATATGTTCGCTTCCTAAATTAATTAAATTGACTCAACTGCTTTTCAATTTATTTTAAAGCTCATTGATAAAGTAGCAGCGTTAAGTCATCAGATAAATTCTTGAATTTATATAAATTCTCATATCTCCTCGGTTATTCCAGGGACAGTAGAGAAAAAAAATAATACATCGTTTTCTTGAATAAATCATTTTCACTTACTGTACTACCCCTTATAAAATCATCAAATTAGCGAATAAATAGACTTTAGACTCTTGATGCTATTAAACAAGGGCTTGTCCTGACTGTTTTTCTCTTTGTGGAAAGTTTTCGAAAGTATAAATGAGTAGATTTATGCTTGCTTGGTATGGTATGTCAAGAGATTTGTAATTAGGTATGATTTTATTGAAACATAAAATTAACTAAATCTTTTGTGAAATGGAGCCTGCACGTTTAATTAGTGACGACTTAGAACCTTTTCGTTCAAAGCTATATCTATTAAATGGGGAGAATGGTTGGCTTGACCAAGGCACTGGATTTCCTATTATTGTTGAAGAGGTATTTTAATAAGGAAAACTTGTCTGTAATTGAATTAAATTTCAGCACGAAAGCTCCACTCTCAAATTCTTCCGAGAGGAGTCAGCAGGGGTAATATATCAAATGGCTCTCACTGATGAGCTACAATTTGACCAGCAAGATGGTAAGCGACTTTCTTTCAACTTCTATTAAAATATAAAAAAGAGAAAATTTTCACCTGGTATAATAAGAGAACTAATGTCGATATGGCTTTAAGCTTTCAGAACGAAGCAGGGGCAGAGAAGCTATGGTGAGTCTCTCTTTCTGATTTACTCATTTTTTAGGCAAAAGATAAACGAAATTATAGCGAATAAAAGAGCTTTTTTTGGTCCTTTTGCGCAGGGAGGCCACGGAGATGAGTCTATCTCTCCCACACCCGAGCCTGAAGTGGGAATTGAGGAATATAAATTACTCGTTCCGAATGAAAACAACCTACCAAAGTTTGAGAGTGAACTGATAGTATCTAGAAGTAAATGACTTTCCTAACCTAGAAAGGGTTGGTCAACAGGAAGCATGGAGAAAAAGAATACAGTATGCCACATATTGTGTCGAGGAGTATAGCTAAGACTTTATTCTCTATGCTGATAATTTTGTTAGAAAGTTTATCTGGGTAACCTAATCGAGATTTTTCGAAAAGCGGAGGAGGCAAAAAGCAAAGAGAAACTAACAATACTTTTCAGGATTTTCAGACAAATGAGTATACTTTGGATTTTAAAAAAGAATAATCAAAATCTTACTCACAATTAGTAAATCTCGCTCATTATGATCTCTACTCCGTGCTTTTGAGTGATGACTATTATCTTGAGGTATTTGGAGCATTAGAATGTAAAAAAACTTAATTAAAATCGGGACAACATATGTACTGTTCTTTAATAGATGACCCAGATAGAAGCGAAGGAAAAACTGCCATTTCCCACAGAAAATACTTCCAGGAACATGCCAAGTTCAATCAAGTTGGAACAATAAAAGATCCCGATATCCTCCGCGCTATCCATTGGAACTTCAGACTGATGTATCTAAGAGATTGTGTACTAGCCCACTATCTAGACGAAAGAATCCTCCAGTTTATTTCAGCTGTATATTAGTTCTTTTTTCCATTCTTTTAATAATGGATGTTTAGATTGTGCATTCCAACTACATAGATATCTTGAAGTACATTCAAGGGTCAAGAGAGGTTTTAATATCTCTGTTTGAATCGTTGAGGGCTCGAAAGTTAAGTGCACTTAAAATGATTCATGAAATGTGTTTAATTATGAAAAATTTGGATGTGAGTCTTTTTTTTTTCATTTTTTCGGTTTGTTTAAGTTGACAGCTGGATAAAGTGGCCATATTTGAGGTGTTTGCTGAATATAACATGTTTGAGACCTTTGAAGAAATTATGATTACGCCAAATGCGCCAAGCGCATTAGCGAATAAAATAGGAAAGAAAGAAGTAAAAAAAACCAAGGAAAAGACCCCTCCACCAGATGAAATTAATGTGAAACAGCATCTCCATATGATTCTGGAGGTACTTATGCTCTGTTTGGTGCAAGCTCCTCATTGCCTCCGAGATTATTGTCTCTCGCAACCCCAGAAAATTCAAAAATACCCCTTGCTGACTTTTATTGTGGATAAAACGACAAATCATGAAGAGGCTATTATTCAAAATATGGTAAGAGAAACTTTGAGTATAACAATGAAACCATGATTCTAGTTAGGGGAAGTTATCAAGCACTTGATTGACGCAAGTGAAACAGAGGAGAATCCTCTCCAGGCATTGTTTTATGAGAAATTTCTAAACAAGATCATGGAAGTTTTTGAGAAGCTCTCAAATGAAGAAGAGATAAAAAACGCCAAAAGCGTGGTACTTGACTTACTGATATATTGCGCTAAACAACAAATGTAAACTACTATATCCAAAGCTATTCATCTAACCAGACGACTAGGAGTCATTTAAGCAAATATGTCATCCCATTAGATATACCAGGCCGAATTTTCAAGACTTTCCAAACAAATGATAAATTTTTGATTCTGATAGTGATACAGCTATATAAACTTCTCCTTTCTAACAGGGAGCCTGAGATTCTAGCTGGGCTGTGCAAGCCATTGGACTATATTATTGAATACTTTTTGAAGTATTACAAATCTAAATCAAACTTGTTACATTCTGCTATTGTGGAAGTCTTTGTCCTAATCATGAAAGAGGAGATTTATATTCTCTTGAACTATATCGTAATATACTCCAACATATTCAGTGCTTACCTTACTTAAATTTAGATGGAAAAGCATAAAACCTTCTTGCAAGACCCGGCTTGTAGCTTTATAGCGAATAAAATTAGAGAAAAGCATAAGCGAATGACCAATGGCGAAACAGAAAAAATGGCTGAAGAACAAAAGACTATCAATTACCCCTTCAACCTCAATGCGAGAAAGGGAAAAGCGAACCTTACAATTATTTCGCCTTTTGGGAGTGTGTTAGCTGTGAATAAAAATGATGAAACTCGCAAGTTTGGCTATGGAATGGAAAGTCCCAATATAGAAAATATTCCAACGCAAGCTAAAAGTTTGCCCGAGAGCCCCAGCGCGCATCCGATTAGCTTGGATCAGATGAATGAAGAGAAGGACGTGCGGAGAACAAGCTCAAGTTTGGCAAAATTAGTTGATTATGATGATGAAATGGAGTTCAACATGGAAGCAAGAGGGAAAGATGTGAATTTCATGCTTGAAGGTGAGGGAATAGAAGAATATATGGGTTATAATAATGCTTAGATATCCAACTTAAAAAGAGAAAACTAGATGACCTTAATGCTGTTACAGTCATTAACAAGTAAAGTTTGGATTGGCATACTTTGATTTGCTCAATCACAAGCTGATGTGTCTAGAAAGGCTCAATAATAATAATAAAAATAATGACTCATATGTGTTATGGCTTTGATTCAATAATGCATCTTATTCATGTAATAGTAGTCCATCTAACGTCTATGTGTAAATTTAAAGTCTGCTACTTTGAGTCCTATCGTTAGTACTATAGAGTGATTTGTTTTAAAGTGAAGCTGGGTAATAATATATAAGCTTTATAAATTAGAATTCAGTTATAACATCAAACAAATAAAATTACGAGCTCAGTTAATTTTTTGTTAGAGACAAGAAAAGAGTATTTAATTTTAGGCCAAGATAGTAGACTAGAAAGAAGATCCTATTTGAATTTTGTAGCTATAGCAGAGCAATTTATGGAACTTGATGCCTATTCTTTATTAACAAATTCTAATAGATTTTCCTTACAATAAATACAGTAAAACCTGTCTAAGTCGTATAGTCAATAAGTTGGGCCAAAGCTCCAACCTAACAAGTTGCAACCTTCAGAAACCCCCCTTTTATATCTTGGGAGCCTCTCAAACTTGGGCAAAAAAATTGAGTCCCAGCTTTTATATTTTGTTTCTAGGCTTATTCTATCTCTACGTACTTGTTACTATAATAATATAGAATTCTGTAGTAATTAAGCTGCTGTTGTTTACTGACTAAATAATAATCTCGAGAAATACGATATAAAAAACAAATTCAAATCCCCCTTCGTATCTAGTCTGTTACCAAGTCTCCTCCTTCAAAAACCCCACTGCTCATTATTTCCATAAGGCGATATTTTCACCATCTTCCTACCTGTCTGCTGAAACTCTTCACTATCCTGTCCATCTTTCCTCTTTTTGGACTCATACCCCCTTGCATCTTTATTATTAGTCATCAAATATGGATTCATATCTCTAAACCCTCCTAGATCCTTACCTAATACAGATTTATCAATATTGTTCTGGGCATAATTCAATCCCCTGTCATCTTCCTCATCCTCCTCTTCATCTTCTTCTGGTAATCCTTTCTCCCTTCTCTCTGCCCTCTCTTGTGCCCTTTCAACATCAGTTTTGATTCTCTTTTGTCTTAAGGGTTCTTTTCGTTCTTCAAATTCAGCTGTATAAGTCGCCATGGTGGACTGGGTAGACTGAGTTGCTTTCTTTTCACTTTTATCTTCAATTACCTTTTTTTCCTGTTCCACATAATGATCCTTTACATTTTCCTTCTGAGTGGGTTGGAACCACTTGTTAACAACGCCTGTCTTGTCAAAGTCTTTCTTGGGAGCTTCAATACTGCGTATGTTATTTTCTGAGTTATTCTTGATATTGTTAATGATTGGACTGACCCGATAATGGTATATCTTGGACCACTTATCCTTCCTCAAATCCATTATCTCATTGCCTACCACCTTATCAAACTTATAGTTCTTACAATCAAGCCACATATCGATTTCACTATCATCCAATAACACTGGCATCCTCGCGTGAACTTCATGCAGTCCCCTCAGTGCCTCTCTCGTGAATACTATTAGAGTATCATCCGGTGCAATAAGGGCAGCAAGGAACATAACAGGGGATAGGTCCTTTTCCTTCCCTTCACCTTTTAACCGAAATACATGGGGCTCTTTATTGGGACTCCATTCGTAATATCCTTCAATGATGACTACACACCGACTGGTGTTGACCAGAGGCTGAAAGGTCTTCTTAGATGCAGCCTCTTCGATTCTAGCATTGATGAGGGTCATTCCGAAGGGGGCGTCATAACCCCATTTCATTATATCAAGTTCCCGATGGTTGCTTTGTGCTGACGAATGATGCCTGACGGCAGGGACATAATTTGAGGGAGCAATGTTGTAGCTCGCTTGGTGCCTGTTTTGGTTCCTGGCGAGGTTAGTGCCTGCAGCACGTAAAAGTTGGTTGACGTTTAAGGTCTGGTATACCCTTCCGCACATTTGCTAACGAGTTAATTTTCAAATTATTTGTTTTTCGCTTATATTTGATTATTTTTTTGCGGTAATTACTCTAATCTTAGAGGTTTGAAGGACAAATATTGATTTAATATACATATAGCTCAAAATCTATACAAATAATACAAAAAGACTGCTACTGAGCACTAAAATAAAGAGCTTATTCTATCCTTACAACTCAAAGAAAACTTTTCTTACATATTCAACGATATATATCAAAGGCGAGACTAGTCTCTATTGATAAATATACTAATTTCTCAATTATGAGCTGAAGAGTAAGGTCTTCCGCTTTCTTTTCCTCTCATCTCATCTCTTTCAACGATTTCTTTACTTTACCGGCGTATGTTCGTCGTTTCTTATCATATTACTAAATATATATAATAGTCTGTACTTTCCGAGAAATGATGAGTCAACGGCTCCTGCGTAGGCACCTCATCTTTAATATAGTCTAGTTCGGTGGGATACTGGATCGTTTCATCGGTTTCAGCTTCGTGGTCGTGGTCGGGCTCGCTAACAAACCGGCTTTTCAATTTTTCCTCGGATTTTCCCAGCGATTCGTAAACGTCTTCCCCTAAGAACAGTTAGTCTTCACAAGGAAATGGTGAACCTCGCAGTCCGTTAGCTCTGATAATTTCACTCAAATTATCAATTTCCTTTTCCTCATTTTGCATGAACTCTTCAGTGAATACTACTCCTTCCGGATTTCTTCTAATCCAAGGGGCTTCAGGGCGATTCTCTACCGATAAAACCTACATAAAAAGTAAGATTAAGGTAAAGAGACAAAGGGGCGGACTGTTATCTCGTCGAGAATATCGTAGTTTATTGAAGGAACCATCGAAGGGGGCTCAATTAGGGGGAAGCAGAATGATAAACGCGTTTCCTATCAATATTAAAGACCATCCAATAATTTAATGTACGTAAATTGTGCTGGAGATAAGCGGCAATTTAAAAGGTGGAAACAGTGAGCAAAGACGGCTTTTATACGGAAACACTATTAGTTCCTGGCTTTTCAATTTAGACGTTCCATTGAAAGGATCTGAAGGAATAAAAGAAAATGTCATTATCTCTTTGTTACCTTTATCTTTAGTTCCCTTGAGACTCTGCATGTGTATTAACTTGATCAGAGCTTCGACCTTTTGCTTTGTGAGGGCTATTGGGGTGTTCTCGCGAAGGTTTTCAAGCATTGTACCACTTTCTTGATATTTATTGGCCTATGGCAAGAAGTTAGATTACCCATAAGAATAACAAAAGTAAACCATCAAGAGATAAATCGCCCTGTTGTAGAAATATTCAGGCTTGCTAAATGAGTATCCTTCGTCTAAATCATCATCATCATCAGGCATTTTATCTGGAGTCTCGGGAGGAAGCTCCTCAGTTATTTTGATATGATCTCCGTGGTCTTCCTTCTTTGGTTTTTTCTGCTTCTTCAATATTTCGTTAAGCTCTTGCCTGAATTCCCAGCCTAGGTCCAGATCATCTAGAGCCTGTTCATACTCCTGAAGGTAGAAATGAAGGACGGATTTATAGAAGTATAGATCATCAAGGTGAAAGATCTCCCCGGACATTTTGTAGCTCAGAATTTTCGAAATAGTCTGGATTGCCTTCACAATGTTGACCCCATCTAGCTCATTATCCCCTTTGCTTAGCGTGGTTGCCAATAGAATACTACGCAGACACTCCCTATCAATATAATAGTGGATGTTGCTTGTTGTCTGGAGATCAACAAGCTTGCATAGATCATTCAGAGCCAATGTCGGCTCTTTAATGAGGAGATAACACTTAGCTCTGCGGCACAGTAAGACTTCAGACTTGTTAATATTTTCCGAGTTCGAATACGCTCGTGTAGCGTCTTCATATGCCCCAGTGCTGAAGAGGAGGTTCCCAGCCCACAGATGAATATTGGGGTCATTGCCTTTGATCGAAATATAACTTTGAATATCCAAGAACACCTGTTTAAGCTCACCCATAGTAAAATAGCACTTGGCTCGCTCTAGGTAGGAAGGGCGGAAGTTTTTATCAATATTAATAGCAGTGCTGAGATTTGATATAGCTTGCTGGTAATTCCCTGCTACTGCGTAAATAGCTCCTTTCAGGTAGTAATATTTGGCATCGTAATCATCTGCCTTTTCAATCGCCTTTTTAACGAAAGTATAGGCAAGGTCAAGGTCCTCTATCATGTATAGTAGCACTGCTTTGACATAGTAGAGACTGGAGCAACTCTCATTGAGGTCGAGGGCTTTATCTAGGTCCTTCAGAGACTTTTCGATAGAGTTCACCATCTTGACCTTATCTGATTTTTGGTGGCTTTTTCGGAAGGCTTGGATTGTTAGGGTGGCTTTATAGAAATGGGGTTCTGCCTTGTTACTATAGATCTTTAGCGCTTTATCGAATAAAGTCAATGCTGATTCGAAGTTGTCTATCTGGGCAGCCAGGATCCCTTCACACAGTAATTTGTTATAAGTAGACGATTTATCGAGCTTGGAGAGCTTCTGCACTTCCTGATAATCCTGAAGAGCTTTCTTTAGGGGAATTATTACATTCATTTTAGTAATACTATGCTTACCTTTATTCTCCCCAAACAAAAGTTTCCATAAGCCCGATAGCTGTATATCATGGGGATTAAGGAAGCCGAAAAGTGGCACTTTAGGGCGTCGGTGAGATTAGTAACCCCTATATCAAACTTCTTTTTCATCAAATGGATAACCTACGAGTAGAGTTTAGTAATAGGGATGATGGTTAAATACTCCTTCGGTGAATAGTCTCAGTTTTTTGAAGTAATTTAGATCGAGTCGAAGGAGCTCTGCGCGATGGAGGGTGTGCTGAGCTTCATAGAAGTTTCTTTCTTCGATTTTTATTCTGGTAATTTCATAGAGAGATTTCAATACGGCCTTCTTAGAGGTGTCGTGCTTTATAGCCTGCTCAAAAGAGAGTATAGCTTCATGGGTATTCTCTAGTAGTATTATAAAAGGAGGGATTAATTTAGTTTAGAACTTTGTTTTTCCAAGATAATCCCTTTGAAATAATGAGCTTCCGAATTGTTTGGATCCTCCAAAATAATCTATAAGTTATATTTACTTTCCCTTCCCAAGTGATTTAATACCGCATTAAGGTCATTAATCGCTTCATTATAATGTTTCAATTCTGTGAGAGCAATAGCCCTCTTTAGCAATACCGCCCTAGACAGGGATGTCTTTAACTTTATCGCCTCCGTATAGCAAGCGATAGCTTCTCTATACTCTAACAGCATGCGATGGGCATCTCCTTGTCCTATATACCCTATTACTCTGGAGGGATCTATTTGGACTCCTCGTTTGAAGTCTGATAGAGCTCTCTCCCAGTTTTTAAGCTTCAGGTATATTTTTGCCCTGAAGATATAGACATCAGAGCGATCTGGGTATTTGGTGATAGCTTTGGTTAGCTAAAGCTTAGGTTAGGAGGTACTATCACTTTTAATCATTACTGTTTTTATTGCCGAAATAGGATCGTCCAGTTTCTTATGCACGGTGGACAATAATATGAATGCACTGCACTTCGCAGGTGGGCTTTCCCTCTCAACGACTTTAGCTAACTCCTTTATAGTAGGCATTTAGGTATTAAGCTTAGTAAGAGCTTACTATTTTAGCTTCCTGGTACTGTCCTAGCCATAAATAGGACATCCCGAGTAGATATAGGGTCTCTGAGTTTTCCCCTTCGCACTGAATGCATTCCTTAAGGCATCTTTTATTAAAGTTAAGCGAATTTAAAGGGTTTTCTTACTCTACAGCTTCCTTATACTTTTTTTGCTTAAAAAGGGTCTTTCCCTAAAATTGTCAACTGCCTATTAAAGGATTCTTACGCTTATATATAAGTTCTGAGAAGGGTCTTGAGTGGTCATATCCTCATCATCATTGGGGGTGGAAGCGTCCCGGGTGGGAGTGGACATTTTATTCAGTTTTTCATTCTTTCCTAGCTTGAAGGAGTTATTATAGAGCCCGGCAAGCTCGCCCAGATTAATGAACTCCGAGGTATCATACTCTTTTAAGCCAGTATATTCCTTTGAATAGTTCATGGGATCCTCAAATAGAAAGGAGTTATTGAACATGCTAGTATTCAGATTATGGGTAGTTCGAAGGAGATAACTGGATTTCTTGTCACTAGAGTCCACTCTGGAGTGACGGCTTCCCATAGAAGAGTTATAACGTTTATGCAATGCCCCTAACTTGTCCAAGCTTGACCCAGAGGGAATTTTTTTACGAGGGGAAGCTTTCTTATATTTATCCATAGAAGTATTGAGAGTAGAAGTCTTGTCCTGGCTGGAACTCCTCATTGTTGTGTTAAACATTTTCTTTAAGGTGCTTTTTTGGGTCATGGAAAGGTTTGGCTGAGACGCTTTGCTTTTTTTCTTTGGACTTTTTGATTTCTTTTTGGGACTCTTCTTTGAAGTCGGCGACTTTTTAGGACTATGAGATTTATTCTCTTTGCCAGAAGGGCTTGATTTATTAAGGCGGGACATATCGAAGTCGGAGTCCTTTTTGGAGGTTTTCTGCTTGGAAAAGCTAGAGTTGAGTTTATTGGTTGCAGTTGGGTTCAGAATATATTTTAAGCGTGTTTCTGATTTATTAAAGCCAACATTGTTTGGGTCTTTCTGAGTTCGGGGCTTAGTAGAAGGGGGTAGCTTGTTCTTCTTTGAGGGTTTCTCATTGGGTTTGGAAAATGAATCTATCATGTATGTTGAATAAATTCTATTTCAAAGAAATCTATTTTAAATAAAGCTCTGAAGAACATCGTTGAATAACGATTTTTCAAAAAATAAATAAATGGGTGATAAGCTTTATTGATTCCTTCTTCTCTCAGGATTGCCTTAGATATCATCAATAATCTCAGTTTCATAAACCCTTGCTTTAAAAGGTGGTGGATATAGGCTAGAATATAGCTGACCAAGACTATTTCAATTATTTTGGTACAGATCATTGAGAAAGCCCTGAATAGAAGTGATTAAATGCCTATTATTTTATAAAATTCTTCTTATCTTTCTTTTGCCGACATTTGTAGACATGTTTACCTACCTACCCAGAAAATCATATAAGAACTTCTTATGTTCAATATCAATCAAATGTGTAATTTGGCTTTTATATACCATGTACAAATTCTTAAGATTTAAGAATAATGTAAAGAAAGTGTTAATCTTAAGAATTATTTATTTAAGTGAGATGTGAACAGGTGCAAGGAGTGTTGAGTAAGAGTATCTCTTTTTTGAGTTTCAATATACATTAAAAAAAATATGAACTTAAATTTTACATAGATCTACTATATGAATCATCTCAGCTACCTACTTTGCTACCTGAGTCTTCAGTTTTAACCTTTTATCCTTAAATTATAAAGGTAAAACTCCTATTTTGGAGCTCCTTTGAATAATACTCCTTATATCTTTCTCTAGCAGAATTCTCTTCGTTCTCAGCATCAAAAGAATAGCAGACAGGAAATTCAATATCTTCCGCATTTATTTCAAGTGATTCTTCCCCTTCCGGCCCTTCTGCTTCCCTTGTAAAATTTTCCGGCCTTTTCACCCATCCGCTATTGGCCAACGCAAGATGCATGCTGAGAGCTGTCTGTACACCGATTATAGCAGGTGTCAGTGGTGCTGCCCCAATATGTAGGACTCCAGTTACTACATGAGGAATATATTTACCAAACCTTAAAAACGACGTTCCTACTACTTTAGGAGGAGTATATCCCTTTAAATGATTATACTTTCCTCTGTATTCTGGGAGAAAAAACTCATCAACATAGATCCCATGATATGTTTTTCCTCCTTTGCCGCCCTTTCCTCCTCTACCAGAATTTCCATAAGATCCATATTCACCTTGCTCAGTCTGTTTTTTAATTTCCTCGGATTCGGTGTCGCCTATAATCTTTACATGACCAGCATATCCCCCTATGCCCCCATTACCGGATTTTCCTCCATTACCACCTTGCTTTCCAGGTGTTCCAGAGCTCAGGTACTCCTCCTTAATTTTTCCATTAAAGGTTAAAAAATCCCATATTGCAGACTTTAGATTGAGCACGGGCACTCGACGTTGAAGAAGATCTTGATCTCTAGCCTTAACAAGATCTAAACAACCATCTTCTCCATGTTCTCCTTCTTTTCCTTGCAAACCATCCTCACCTGGACCCCCATTTCCTCCATTGGAAAGGATTCTTAACTGATTGGGATTGATAAAGGTTTTACCTATTCCCAAGAGGTTTCCTCCACTCTGGCCGGGTTTACCAGGGAATCCATGAAAATTAGCTCCTCTTTCCTGAAAAGCCGGTCCTTCCTTTCCACTAATGTTAATTATTCTAGTTCCGCAAACTTTCCACACCGGAGACACTATAATTAGAGTTATTCCTTCATGCTCAATGTCTTTATCAAGATAGAAAGCCTTTAGGCAGTAAATTTCGATCCGCTTGAAACTTCTGTTTTTTAAGAGATCTTCGACTTGGTTTGCACTCAATATGATACCATATACCACTATTGTAGTTCCATCTTCGCTATCATTTAGGTTTGGTTTGGTAAGATCTTCTACCCAACTTTTCAAGAATTTGAGCTCATCCTTCCAAACTGAAGCGTCAATCTCTCTTTCCAGATTTACTCGGAGCAAGATGGAAAAAGACTTTTTGGTTTCTTCAAGGGTTTCTTTCTCTAGGAGGGGTATATTCGCAGATTGAGCAATGAGGTTAATGTCACTAAGTAATATCGATAAGTTGGTAAGGAAAGAAAGCACATCATTGTCACCCTCGAGAGATAATTGTATTATCATGCTGAGTTCTTGTATTAGTAACTTCAGATTATCAAATGAATCACTTGCATTAATCTTATTTTGACAAATCTCTTCGATTTTCGCAATAACTTTCGCTATTTGTAGATTTACCTTATCAATAAGAATGAACCTTATATTCCATATTGCCACTTTCGCTTTATCTGGAACAATTATTCTAATGGTTTGCTTCCTTCCATAATTTATTGCTCTTATTTTTATGAGTAGTTCCTTTCTAACTTCCTTCCAATCCCATTGTGGTTCCCTGAAGAGACCAATCTTACCAGAATCTTCTATTAAGCTCTTCAAAATAGCTCCAGTGTTCTCATTAATATCAGAATTGCTTTGGATTATCCTCCTTATTTTTTCTTGAAAGTGTTTGACTTCCAAATAGTTCGGAACCTTAGTTATCACTATAAAAAGCTTGGCTATGAGTTGATCAATGTTAGGGAATAGGTCTTGCAGGTGATTGATTATAGTAACCAGCTCTGACTTGGTTTGAAAAACATATGATTCAATGGTTAAGATAAGCCTGAACTGATCCGCTGAGTTTACCAAGGATTCCAAAAAGAAAGCACATGCTATTTCTCTTTCAGTTCCTCTTGTATCATTAAATCCTGTGCAGTCATAATAGACTTCATGTTCATCATTTGTAACTCGTACAGGAAAAGAAGTTTCAGATCCAGGGTGATGGCCTATTGGAGATTTCAGATTTTGTCCAGAGAAGGTCCAATCTAACATTGTATTTGGATCTCTCTCAGCTTGCAGCTCTACGCCTCCTAACAAGTTTGCGAGGACACTTTTTCCTGATCCACTTTTGCCAATGATAATATTGATGATTTTATCGTCATTTTTTCGTTCTTCTTCTCCTTTCTTGATAAGACTTAATACATCCTCAAAGAAGCGAAATGAGTTAAAGTCTTTCTGGCTTGTTTTGGGCTGAGAAGTAGTTTCGGTTTCATCATGTCTACTTGTTATCATCTTTTTTAGTTTATTATAATCTAAGTTCTGGGCTCATTTATATATTGTCAGATTTCTGGTCCTTTCTAATTTTATTGAATGTAGCATCAACCACGTCAGATTTGATCGTACAAGCTATTCTTTTCATAAAATTGGCTGGCCCGACTGTTCCGGGCCGATCAAATTTATTTTTATTTAAATTTAAATTGAATCTGTCCATGTTTTGAGTTTTCAGTGAAGCCCAATTAACTCCACAGATGAAAAAGCACGCAACTCATTTTGATATGGTTAAAAAGATGAAAACTACCCCTCTAGCCAATGCTTTAGAGCTTTCACTGACTGACATCTATTATTATTCTAACTCTGAAGACAATTCAAATAGCCTCTTGAAGTTTGAAAAACTACAAGGTGAAGAAATTCCCGAAGAAAAAAGTCCAGAACCCTTAAATATTCCTAAATGGAGTCTGGATTCTATTTCATAATGTATTGAAAAAATGGTTATAGACTTAGGATTTAAACAATGCATTTTAATGTGTTAGAAATCATATAATGTAAGCATCATATTACCTAATATATAGTATGTAATATTATAATATACTTTATAATATGAAAGTCAAAGTTAAAGTTTTTTACTTCAATTATTTAGTGGACACCCTGTATATAGAATTCATGCTTTTATATCTAACTGAGATGTCTTTAAATATTGTTAAAACAAAAAAAAAAATAACCAAAACGCTTCGAAAAATAGGTTCAGATCGAATTCTCTTATTCAAATTCGGTTTTTATTTCTTATCATGATAACACCCTTATCGATAATCTCTATAAAGGACCAATATCTATAGTCCAATTTTATTTTTAATATATTATATTAGATCATAAATATGGATTATGACAGAATAAATGATACTATTAATCCAAGCTCCAGGACGTTTATCCTAGTTAAGATGCTATGGGGTGGGGAGTTGGGGTATAACCCTGAGACAGAGTGAAGGTGCATTGGTAGTCCAGCAAGGTTCCATCTGGCAGGAAATCTTGTTCATCAAGTATTACTGTAATTTGCGAAGTTTGTGAAGGATCAGTGAAAAAGACAGAATCATAGACTGGATAGCCGCCTATTTGTTTCCAAATCAGTTGATATGCACTTGGATTAGGAATACCCAGAGTAGTATTTTGGTCATTATTTTGTAGACAGAAAGTATTTGAGGAATTTTGGTAGAAATAAGTTGTGACTATCATATTATTATCCGAATCGTCTGTATTATCTGAATAGTCTGTTCTATTTGAGAATTTTAGATGGTATGGGATACAACAGTGTACACCTTTCTTTGTAACATTCACTAATTGAGGGTTACCCCAACTTCCATAAAAAGGTTCTGCACTTAAAATGCTTCCATTTCTTGTCAAGAGGTAATCAAAAATCTGAGAGTTACCGTCTCCTACCAAGTGAAGCCCCTGAGCTATAAGGACGTCTGCCGTTGGATCATATTTGAAAGTGAGTATGTCGGCTTCATCATAGGCCGGAGTATTTAACGTGATACCATAGTCTGGCTCAAACCCAACTTGATAAAGATTTGGAGCTGCTAGCTGGAAGAAGGGTACTGAATAAGGACCTTCAGGACCACCATCAGTAAAATCAGCAGAAGCATTTGTAAAAATTTTCATAGTCATGGTTAAATCATCATCACTTGTGATCTGAACTGAAGTCATAACCTGGAGATCATTCTGCCAGTCAGAATACCAGGTCCCTAAGAGCAAGCCATTTAACTTGGTATAGGAGTATATGCAAGTACTAGTTTTATCATTGTAAAACTGCAAATAAGTCTGATTTGCCGAATCATCGTAAGAGAATGCCAAGGTATTGTATCCATCTTGCCAAAGCAATTCAGCATAGTCCGATATCACAAGAGAATATGCTGAATCATCTGTGGATCCATTAACATAAACAAAGCGTTCTGTATCGCTATATTCTGATGTGCTGTACACAACTGTGATGTTGTTTGGCGGATAACAGGCAGTTGAATTTGACACAGGTTGAGGGTTAACCCAATTGCCATAAGAAGTTGCTTGAAAGAGGTTTCTATCTATATAAGAGCCATTTCTGTCATATAATATCATGACATGAACGAAATCGTAGAGAATGGTATCATTCGTGGGTTCGTAAGTGAACGAAAATCCGGAATTATCACTCCAAGTATTTGGGAGACTTTGAGTTAGGCTTGATGAGTAGCCTGGGTCACAGTTTGGAAGAGCCACGTAATCAATAGTATATGCACCATTTGATTCTTGTATTGAGAAAGATTTTGGAGGACAGGTAGCGGCAGTATACTCGTTTCTCCAATCTGAAATCCAGTTCCCAGTCATATCTGCATATACTGTTGATATGGAGAGAATAATGAGCAAAATCATCCGAATCATGTTTCACAATATTAATATTAAAGATCTACATGAGGAAGTATTTAAGGCTGAAATCATGGTAAATTAAATTTCAACTAAAAAGTTACAAATTTGATTGGGATTGACACAATTCACCTCTCAAGGCTCTCATTCATAATCTAAGGTGCTGGAAGCATTAATCTGTTTTCTAACAAATAGCACAATTGACTCTCCTTCATAATCGAGGATGGTGGAAGCAATAATCTCTTTAGGGTTTTTTTCGAGGTAAAATACTTGATTATTTTCTAAATCCAAAACAGAGAAAAAAAACTTTGTTTGTGACTATTGTTTGAAACCAAAAAACCTTTCTTTTTTATATTAAATAACAAGACGTCATTCCGATTAAAACTTCTAAATTTATCTGTATGAATACACATGTACACGTATTAATACTTTTAGGTAAACAAATGTTGTAAGTCCAGCGTATAAAATTCAGTAGAAACTTTCGGCCTGGGGCCGAGAAGCTGGAGAGACTCTGGCCGAATCTAGCCTCGAAAGTCGGCCTGTATATTAAAAATTTGGGGTGGGG
>JADMIO011411924.1_pt1 | contig 18854 bp, 28 predicted proteins | sample 8958161 | NCBI WGS metagenome assembly JADMIO01 (sample SAMN16585339, study PRJNA669376) | soil metagenome | isolation source: Crop rotation soil | place: USA: Cullars Rotation, Alabama | collected 2011 | reverse complement strand
AAGGTGAGCCAGTGTGATTACATTTGCGGCCTAACTGTGGCCAGTCCAGTTACGCTGGAGTCACTAGTATTTAGGTGACACTATAGAAGCGGCCGCGACAACTTGTCCACGTGGAATTCTAAGCTTAGGATCCCAATGTGCTGGAAAGACTGCTGGAGCGAGATGATCAACCCGATCGCGACGATCGCATGCCGCACCACCTTCTGCGGGACGCGCTGCGAATAGTGCGCGCCTAAAAAATATCCGGCCACCGCGCCGACGGTCATCACCGCGGCCTTGGGCCAGTCGATGAGACCGCTCCAGACAAACCAGACGGCGGCGACGAAATTGATCAAGCCGGCGAGCACGTTCTTGAGGGCGTTGATTTCGTGCAGATCGCCGAGACCGATCATGCCGAGCGAAGCGAGCATGAGAATGCCCATGCCCGCGCCGAAATAGCCGCCATAGACCGCCACGCCGAATTGAAAAAGCACCGCCGCCCAAACGACGCGCCGGTGCGGATGAGGCGATCCACTTTCACCAAAGCCAGCGAAGCGTCGGAACGCACCTTGAGCGAGGAAGACGATCGTGGCGAAGAGCAGCAGGAAAGGCACGAGCCGCGCGAAAACCTGCTCGCTGGTGTGCGTGAGCAGGACGCTACCGAGCCAGCCCCCGATCACACTCACGGGGACGAATCGAATCAGCCACGGCTTCATCGCGGCGAGCTGCCGGCGGAAACTGAAGATGCTGCCCGCCGTGCCGAGGAAGAGCGCGAGCGTATTCGTGGCATTGGCCACGATCGACGTCGTCCCCAAAAACAGAAGCGTTGGAAAAGTGACCATCGTGCCGCCTCCGGCAATGGCATTGATCGCTCCAGCCAGCGCGGCAGCGATCGTAAGGCCGATGATTTCGGTAAAAGACATGCCGCGCACAGTGCGCTGAAGCAGGGTGTCCTGCCAAGGCACTCATTGCTTGGCATTTACTCACCCTCGCTTGGGAATGTGGCGTGGGGACCTGCGGTTCAGCGGGGGTGAACTGTCTGTCATTTAGAACCCCTGTCTTCGCAATGAAAACTCCAACCGCTCGCTTCCTCCAGCTGAAAGCCTTCGCAGCGGCCATCGCTTCAGCCTTCATGCTTCAGGCCGTTCCCGCGGCCCGCGCGGGCTGGACCCTCACGGGCTGGAACAATCTCGGGATGCACTGCATGGACGACGACTACTCGGTATTTTCGATCCTCCCGCCCTTCAACACGGTGAACGCGCAACTCATCGATCCACAGGGGCGATTGTTGACCAATCCTGTGGGAATCACGCTCACCTTCGAGGGCGTGGCGGATGCGACGGGGTCAATCAATACGACCTCTGCAAACAAGACGAATTTCTGGGACTACGCACCGCAGCTCTTCGGCGCAAATCTAGTCGTGGATGCCGGCCTGGCGGGGAAAAGCATGCCGGGTTCCGGCAACACGCCGCAGCCGATGGATTGGGATCCCACCTTTCATTGGTTCAATGCCACCGGGATTCCCATCACACCGCACGACGATCTCGGCGGAAACAACGCCTATCCGCTCATGAAGCTGACGGCGAAAAACGCGAGCGGCACCACGCTCGCGTCCGTCAACGTAGTGCTCCCGGTCTCGGAGGAAGTCGATTGCCGCGGCTGTCACGCCTCCGGGACGAACAGCGCCGCCAAACCGGCAGCCGGCTGGGTGAATGAGCCGAACGGCAAACGCGATCACCGCTTGAACATCCTGCGGCTGCACGACGAAAAGAACGCCGCCAACGCCACTTACCAGGCGGCCTTGCAGGCGAACGGATTCCGCGCCACGGGACTCTTCGATACCGTGACCCAGGACGCGCGACCGATCCTCTGCGCGCAGTGTCACGCCTCCGAAGCGCTGGGCACGGGAGGTTTCGCCGGAGTGAAGCCGCTCACCACCTCGGTGCATGGATTTCACGCCCTCGTGGTCGATCTGAAAACCGGTCTGACGCTCAATGCGGATACCAATCGCACCGCGTGCTATCAGTGCCATCCCGGATCGACCACCCGGTGTCTGCGCGGTGCGATGGGCTCGGCGGTGGCGACCGATGGTTCGCTCGCCATGCAGTGCCAAAGCTGCCACGGCTCAATGAGCGACGTCGGCACACCGACTCGAACCGGTTGGCTCGATGAGCCGAACTGCCAGGCTTGCCACACCGGCACCGCCACCTCGAACAGCGGGCGGATCGTCTTCAATTCTGTCTTCGATTCCCCCGGCCACATGCGCGTGCCGGCCAATACCACCTTCGCCACCAATCCTAACACACCCGCGGCGGGCAAATCGCTCTACCGCTTCTCCACCGGGCACGGGAAGCTGCAATGCGAAGCGTGCCACGGATCGACCCACGCTGAGTTTCCCACCTGGGCGCCGAACGACAATCTCCTCAGCACGCAGGTGCAAGGCCACGTCGGCAAGCTGGCGGAGTGCTCCGCCTGTCACAATCCACTGCCAAATACGATCACCGGCGGACCGCACGGTCTGCACCCACTCGGCGGCACCTGGGCCAGCCGGCATGGCGATCTCATCGAACTCGCCGGCGCCAACGCCTGCCAGAGCTGCCATGGCTTGAACCTCAGCGGCACGCGGCTTTCTCGGGCGCAGGGTGCGCGGACTCTCGTGCTCGAAGAGCGCGGGACGAAGACCTTCTGGCGCGGACAGACCATCGGCTGCTACGACTGCCACAATGGGCCCAACGGCGGCGACGGTCCCGGTCGCAAACCGTCGGCGGTCAAAAATGCATCCTACGTGGTGGTTAAAGATCAGCCCGAAGCACAGCCGATCCATGTGACGCCTGGGTCCAGTGCCGGCTCACTCACCCTCCGCATCGTGAATCAGCCTCTGCACGGCACAGTGGGTGTGAACGGGTTCACTGCCACGTATTATCCCGAAGCGGGCTACACCGGCATCGATCAGTTCACCTTCGCCGCCGCCGATACCTTCGTGGAGTCGAACCTCGGCACGGCCAGTGTGCGCGTCTTCGGTGCCATCAACGGCCAGCCCGACTTGGTCTTGCCGCGGATACGCAGTTTGCGCCCAGCCAACAAGGCCCGGGTGAAGGCGACTGCTTTCACTGTGCGCGGTGGCGCTACGGACAATGTCGGTGTCGCCATGGTCGAGGTCGCGGTCGGAGCCGGCCCGTGGCAACAGGCGACCGGCACCAATCCATGGTCCGCAACGCTCGGCCCCGTGACGCGCGGCCGCCAGGTCGTCAAATTTCGCGTGACTGATCTGGCCGGGAACCAGTCCAGAGTCATTCAGCGAGTTTACTCCGCTCGCTAAGGGACGGAACCAGGACCGGTCAGGATGCCGGCACCGCCCGCTTTATTGCCGCGGGATGGTGACGGTCTTTCCACTCGCTTCGTCCTTCACCACCACCTGGTCCATGCGCAGATCGATGACCTTGTAGTTCACGCCGGGTTCGCTGGGCCACGTGAAGGTCTCTCCTTCGCGCACCTTCATCGTATCCTTGCCATCCGCGCTCACGAGCGTGGCGAAGCTGGCGCTCGTGCGAGTCGGCAGATCCTTCAGCGCCACCACGCGATCGTTGGTGTCGGTATCGGTGAGAACGAGCTGCGACATGTCCACCTTGTCGCCGTGTTTGTCGATATCGATGCGCGTCTCAACGCGATCGACTTTCAGCTTCGTGCCTTTGATCGTCTCGCCCTTCCGCACTTTTTCGCGCATGCCTGCGGGCTTGCCGGGTTCGTCGTCGCCGGGAGCGTTGAGCTCGATGGTCGCGGACTCACCCTGCACTTCGCGCAGCACGAAGGGCAGCCGCACCTCGGTGTATTCTTTCAGGCGGATCGTCTTATGGATGCCAGGGCGCGACTCGGGATCGAGCGGGTTCGTGTCGGCGAGAAATTCGTCGCGGTTGCTGAAGCCATCGCCATCCGCATCGCCGTCGAGCATCTTCGGGTCGTTGAGGTCGAGCTTGTATTTCTTGAACCACGCCTCGAAGTCCGCGTTCGATTTCGCATCGTCGGGCGACGTGACGGCGACCGGCGCATCGGGAGCCGGGGCCACCGCTGGCGTGGGCATCTGCTCTTCCTTAGGGAGGGCTTTCTCCGCATCCGGAGTGACTTCGGCCTCCTTTTTTCCACAAGCCGAAAGCAGCGCGGCGGACGAAACAGCGACGAGGAAAACGCGAAGGGCGGAATTCATGAGCGCGGGAGTGTAGGAGACACTCAGCCGGTGGCAAGGCGCAGGGATGGAAGCGCGAAACTCGAAACGATCCGTAGCCACGCCTGATCAAGCACCCCGGGAATGTTTCGAGTTTCGTCATTCGGGCTTTCCCCCTAAATCAGGCCCCTCGGAAAAAAGAACCTTCGCCACAGCCTTGCGTCCGCGACCCCAAGACGGTTCCATGGCTCCTTCATGCTTTGCCCAGTCTGCCACACCGAAAACCCAGCCCCGGCGCGGGTCTGCACTCGCTGCGGCGGGGCGTTGGCCGAGTCCGCGGCGGGGGGAAGTGGCGTGGCGGGCACAGGCGGCTTTGCGGGACCGATCAGCAGCGGTGAACCGGCAAGGCCAGCGCCGATGCCCACCGCCTTCGGCGACATGCCGGAGCGGTTCGACAGCTACGAGATCCTCCGCAAAACGGATGGCACGCTGTGGGAACTCGGGCGCGGCGCGATGGGCATCACCTACAAGGCGATCGATGCCGATCTCCAGGTGCCGGTGGCGCTGAAGGTCATCAATCCGAACGTGCTCGGCAATCGCGACGCCGCGGAGCGTTTCCTGCGCGAAGCCCGCGCGGCGGCGAAGCTGCGCCATGGTAACATCGCGTCGGTCTTCCGCCTCGGCCGCGTGGGCGAGACCCATTTCTACGCGATGGAATTCTGCGAGGGGCAGACGGTGCATCAACTCGTCGAGCGGCGCGGACCGCTGGAGCTGAAGCTCGCGCTCGAGATCACCCGACAGGTCACGCAGGCGCTGGTCGTCGCGCAGGATCACGGCGTCGTGCATCGCGACATCAAGCCGTCGAACCTCATGATCACCGGGCGCGTGCCGGATGAATTCACCGTGAAGGTCATCGACTTCGGCCTCGCCAAGCACACGGCGGCAGACAGCGCGGCAGCGGACATCACGCTCGCCTCGGATCGCCGGGGCTTTGTCGGCACCGCGCACTTTGCCTCGCCGGAGCAGCTCGAGGATCGCCCGGTCGATTTCCGCTCCGACATCTATTCGCTCGGCGTCACGCTGTGGTTCACTCTCACCGGCAAGCCGCTCTTCGAGGGTTCGCTCACCCGCGTAGTCACGCAGCATCTCGTGCAGCCGCCGCCGATGGAAAAGCTCGCCTGGCTGCCGCCGCGCGTGGCGGGAGTTCTGGAATCGATGCTGGCAAAAGATCCCGATCTGCGCCCGGCCAGCATGCGCGCGTTGCGCGATCAGCTTTCCCTGGCGATCGAAGAAAGCGCGGTGGATGTGACCCTCGCCGCTACGCCGGACATCTCCCCCGCACCGCCCACGCGTCCTCCCGCACCGCCCTCTTCCGCCGCGCCAAAAGCGACGACGCCCCCTTCACCGCACTATCCGACGGTGCCCCCGATGACGCCGCCTCCCCCGGCGCCGCCACCCTCATCGACACCGCCCCCCTATTCTTCCCCGTCGCTGGCGGTCCCACCTACGATTCCACCGATTCCGGCACCGACCCCGATGGACGCCCCGGTGCGCCCGAAGCCCACTTCCAGCGGGCCCATCATCGTGGCCTGCATCGGTCTCGTCCTCCTCGTCGTCCTCGCGCTCGGTGCCGGCTATGCGTTCAACCGCTGGGGCCGCAAACTCCTGACGAAGCAGACCGACCCCGGCGAAGTCGTCCCCGGCAAAACATCGACGCCTTCACCGGTGGCAACGCCCGGCCCAGGCCCCGGCCCTGTGCCCGGCAAGGTGGACGTCGATGCCCTGCGCGAATTGCGCGTCGCGGAAGAGGCAACCGAAACTCTTTCCAAAAAGCTCTACAATGTCTCTGGCCCGAACAAGGAGTTGATCAAAAATCTGAAAGAAAGAATCTCCCTGCTCACGCGGGACAACCCGAGCTACGACGAAGCGCTCAAATCGCTCGACCGCTACCAGCAGATGGATCGCGACGACGAAAATGCCATCGTCGATGCGGAGCAGCGCTACCTCATCTGCGCCAAGCGCCTCTCCAAAATGTCGCCCGATATCGTGCGCGCCGCCTTCGACGAACTCGACAAGGAAATCGCCAGCGCCGGCATCGGCTGGCGCATCCGCTTGCTGGAATTACTGCGCCGTTACCTTCCCAAAGTGGCCCCGGACGACACTCGGGTGGACCCTGATTTTCGTGGCCAACTCCGGGAGTTGCAAAAAGATTGACCTCCCCCCACGCTCCCGGGCCCTAATTCCAAGCCAACTGCACTCATCCATATGAACATCCGCATCCTCCACGCCTCATCCATCCTCTGCGCCGGCGCGCTGCTCTTCGGCGGCTGCACGAACATCAAGGACGACACGCAACGCACCAAGACCGAGGGCACGCTCGCGGGTGCCGGGGCCGGAGCGCTCCTCGGCGGCCTCATCGGCGCGGCCACCGGCGGTGGCACGCAGTCGATCGTCACCGGCGCCCTCATCGGCGGCGCGGCGGGCGGCTACGCGGGGCACCAGTATGGCAAGCACGTCGCCGAGAAGAAACACGGCTACGCCGCCGAGGAAGCACACCTGCGTCAGTTGATCGGCGAAGCGCGCAGCGAGCGCCAGAGCGCCGAGGCTTACAATTCCAGCCTGCGCAAGAACATCGCCTCGCAGCGCACTGAACTCGCCAGCATCAAGGCGGCGAAGCGCTCGGGCCAGAACGTCAGCGGCGACGCTTCGCGACTGCAAAAGAATCTCGATTCGAACATCTCGCGCTCGAACAGCGAGCTGAAGCGCAAGGACGCCGTGCTGGTCGAAGCGAAGCAATCCCTCGACGCCGCGCCCGCCAGTTCGGACAAGTCGCAGCTCCAGGCCGAATACAATTCGCTCCAGCAGGAGAAGAAGATCCTCCAGTCGCAGATCAGCCAGATGAATGGCGTGAAGCAGGATCTCGCTACCGCCGCGCGCTAACATTCACTCCACGGATCACACGCCTTGAACTACTCCCATTGCGGTCATTCCGAGCGGAGCGCTGCGGCGGGCGTAGGTGGCGTATGAGGATGGACACCATGTCAGAGAACCCGGAAAACCCCGTGAGAGGCCGGAATAGCCCGTAAAACACCGGTTCTGGGGCTCGCGGCGGATCGGAGAACGAAAAGGCCCTCGGAAGCCGGAATGACAAACGTCAGAGAACGAACGGGGGCCTTGCAGGGGGCCGGAACGGCGCCTACAGACGCCCTGAAAACCAACCGCGATGGAGACGCAGAACCATGACCCGTAAGCTGGGAGACCGCCCAAGACGAAGCCGCCAAGTGGCTGGGCTCGCTCCGGCTCGGCCGTGATCTCTTCGGACAGGTCGTCGACCTGAGCGCGAAGGGTGATACCCTGGCCGCGACGGGCAAGTTCCGAGCGATGGTCCTCGAAGCCGCCCGGCGCAAGCTGGTGAAGCGGAAGGCCAAGGAGATCATCCTGCCGCCGTAGCTGCTCACGGCCGGATGATCAACTCCCGATAGGTCCGGCCCTTGCCGGCCTTCATGTTGATCTGCAGCGGCCGGGTGACGCTCTGAAGCGTGCAGTCCGCAAAAACACCGCGCACATCCGGGGCATCGTTCAGCGTGACCAGCCAGCGCCCTTTGAGCGTCCGAAGCACTTCGCGCAATTGCATCACATCCGCCAGCGTCCAAGCCGCGTAAAGCGAATCGCTGCAGCCCGTGTAGGGCGGATCGAGAAAGAAGAACGTCGAGGGCCTGTCGTAGCGACGCACGCACTCCTTCCAGTCGAGTTCCTCGATCAGCGCCCGGTCGAGTCGCACGCTCAATTCCCGAATGGCCTCCATCCGCGCTGTTCGCGAGTCCAAAGCGCTGAGCGCCGAAGTGCCGAAGACTTCGATGTTCGCGCCGCCGAAGCACAGACGATTCCGGTAATACCACCTCGCCGCCCGTTGAATGTCCGTCAGCCCAGGCTGCGCGCGGAAGTCCCGAAACTCCTCGCGCGAGTTCAAGACAAACTCCAGCTCGGTCAGCAGCGCCTCCGCGTGAAACCGCACGCACCGATAAAACCGCACCAGGTCCCCATGCCGATCGTTGATCACCTCCACCTGCGAGCGTGGCTTGGCCAGCAGCATCGCGAGACCGCCGGCAAACGGCTCGCAGTAGCAGGTGTGCGGCGAGATCAAGGGAAGCAGATGCTTCAACAGCCGGCTCTTGCCGCCGGGCCATCGAACGGCTGGTCGGACGCGAAAAGGTGTCGTAGGTTTCATGGCCGGTCATGATGCCTGAAGCCCCGGCTCTTTTTGCATTTGAGCCCTGAGCTTTTTCAGCACCTGCCGCTCGATGCGATGAATCGTCGACGGTGCGCAGTCGCACCAAGCCGCGATGTCCTCCAGCGAGAGCGGCTCGCCCGGTTTGGCCAGCACCGAAAGGATCGCGAGCCCCAGATCGATCTGTTCGTTCCGTCGCCCGCTCAGCTCTTCCCTGCATCAGCGTCTCCTCGCGGTTGGGGGCGATGGTGCCACACGTAGTCGATCTCGGCGACGCGGGATTTCATCTCGTCGGCCTGGCTGTTGAGCCAGTCGCGGGCGTGCCAGTAGTCGGCGTGCAGGGCTTCGACGGTGAGGTGGTAGCCGCGCTGCCCGGAAATAATCTGGCCCTTGCTCGCCTTCGCGATCGCGCGCAGCCGGCGCTTCCGGGATTCCGTCTCCGCGCCGAGATCGGACGCGAGCCGCCAGCCACGGCCGCGCAGCTCGCTCATCATCCATTCGACATCAGCACGCGTTGCGGGCGGTGGCGTCGTCGTCTGTGCCGCGAAGTTGAATTGCGGATGATCGACGGCAGGCTTCATCAGTCCACTCTTGTTGCGGCCAAAACTGCCGATAGCATCACCGCATGGACATTGAAACTTTCGTCTCTAAGTCGCTGATCGGGATTCTCAATGGCATCGACAAAGCACGGGCAGGAAACCATGCTTCCCGACTGCCCGGCAGAATGTCCACCGTTTACCAAAACGAAGTGCGAAACAGGCACGAAACTGAGCCCGGAGGCCCAGGGCAGAAAAAATCCGAATGGGAAATGCTGCAGATGATCGAGTTCGACATCGCTGTGACGGTAGTCAACTCCACCAGCGTTGAGGGGGGTGGCGGCATTAAGGTGATGGGCATTGGAGCCGAAGGCACCGCGAGCACCGCCACAGAAAAAAGCTCTGTGAGTCGCATCAAGTTCTCCGTGCCCGCGAATATCTAGCGCGCTCATCAGAACACGATTCGATCGAGCGGGACGCCGTCCACGAAGCCGGACGCCTCGTCGTTCTTTTTCTTGCGGCGGAGCGACCGCTTCACTTCGCCGAGGATGATGATGAGTTGCTCGCGGGTGAGCAACCGCAGCTCGGGCGGCTCGGCGAGCTGCAGGCCGTTCTGGGCGACGGCGCGCAGGTAGTCTTCGTCGACTGCGTCGGCATACTCGCCGACGGCCTCGCGCAGCTGATGCAAAAGGCGGGTCGCGTCGCCCCGGTGGACTTTCATCTGCCACTTGATCCCGGCGCGGGCGATCCGCTCCAGCTCCGCCATCACCAGGTCATAGTCGCGGCCGGCGTTGCAATCGGTCGAAGACGTGTGGCCGGTCTCGGTAAAAAGCAGCTGCTCATACCACGAACAATACCCGCAACGGCCGCAGCGGCTGGAGGTGCGGCACTTGTCGGCCTCGTCACCCTCGACCTCGCGGCAGTGTGCCGGCCACGCCTGCGAGAGCAGCTTCCTCAACTCCGGTTGTTGTGCGCGGGAGAAGCTCATGATGCGCTGCTCTGCTGTTTCGGGCGTTCCATCCACGCGACCAGATCGGGCGTGAGTTCCACGCTGATCAAGCGGCCGGTGTCGCCGCGCTTCATCTGGCACGGCGGGCGGTGAGGATGCTGCAGGCGCTTCGTGACGGCTGTCGGGCTCAACACGAACCGCCGCGCCAGCTCGGCAACCTTCGCGTGCTCGCCATCGGTGAGTGGCTCTTCCAGGCAACGCCAGCCTTCCGAGCGCAGAAACTCCGCCGCGATCCGCACCGCCTCGGCGCGGGGCATCGCACGCAATGGGTTGTCAGCCAGGCGCGACTTCACGCGGGCCGTGCCTCCAGGAAGATCACCGGCTGCTTGTCCAACTCGGCGAGGGCGATCTCGTAGGCTTGCTCGAAGCCTTCGCCGAAACTGAGGCGGAGCGCCTTCCTCGTGGCGGGTTTGAGCGTGTAGAAGCACTCGAAACAAAACGCGGTGCACTCAGTCTTCTTGCGATTGCACACGCGGCAATAGAGGCCCCGGTAATCCGTGATGACCATCGACCTGGGGAGCACGGTTGGCGCGTTGGCGTCGATCTCGATGGTGGCGTTCCGGGCTTCGGCCTTTTCGCGCATCCGCTCCGCTTTCCTGGCCAGAACCTTCACGGCCTGCTGGAGACGTGCGTCGTGGTGCCCATGCTCTCGGACAAACTCGATCGCGGTGACGAGGGCCTCGCGGAGGTTCATGATTGGAGGAGCGACGCCAGCCCCTTCGCTCGCGTGGCGTGTTCTTCGATTGTTTTCCTAGCCACTTCGTGAAGCGTTTTGAGAGCGCGTCCGGAAGGGAAAAGACTCTTGGCCTGAAGTTCCAGCGCCGCCTGTCCAAGTTTCTTCGGGACGCGGCGGGCACAGGCAACGTGATATTTCACCAAGGCCATGAGTTCCTCGCGAGAGAGTGCAATCTGGAACGGACGATCGTCGCTCACGGCTGGCGATCCTCCAGGGCGCGGACTTGCTCAACGCGCGGGGCGGCGCTTTTGAGTTCGCGGACTTGCTCGTCGTCGAGCCCTTCGACCTGCGCCTTGAAGGCTTCCAAGATCGCGCGCGACTCGCGGCGGATGCGCTGCTCTTCAGCCGGCGACGGGCGGGAATAGCGGGCCTGCGTGGGCCGGTTTTGCTGTGCGTTGGCGACCGCAGCCTCGCGGCGAAGTTGCTGCTGCAGGGGCGGGCGTTTCGGGTTCATCGGCATTCTCCGCAGGTGTCCAACACTCCCATCGGGTGATGAGCGGCGCAGTAGACGGTCCGACCGAAGCGCGCTCCGCCGGGGCAGAAAGCGAGCGTGGCCAGGCTGCGCGCCAGACGACTGACGAGAGCTTTCGTCTCAGGGCCACGGTAGAGAATCTGATCACCCTTTGATCCAAGCTCCGAGGCGAAATCGCGCGCGTCCTGGAAGTCACTTTCCAGTGGCCCACCGCGCCGCTGCAGGTCGTCGATTGCCAGCGGCACACAGCACGCGAGGTGGATGTCGAGCAACGCACTCACCAGCCGACATCCTCCAATGCGACCAAATGGAGGCCGCTGTCCGCCCGGTCAAACACCCTGAATCGCCGCTCGCACTCCCGGCACCGCGCGATACAGCCGGAGCCAAGGTCGAAAATGTGCCACACGTCGCGCGCAACCGGAACGCCGCAGTCCGGGCATTCGAGAGCGGCGATGCTTTCCACCAAACGAGCGATCGACGACTGAACGGCATCACCGAAGCAAAGAGGAGAGCGCTGGTTATTAATGAAGAGCCCATCATTATACAACTCGACGCGCAGCGGCTGCGGCTCGTCCGCCCGTATAACCGCAGCCGCGAGGCGCGCCCTTGGGTTACCCGGAAAAAGTGTCATCGGTGCGCTCATACGATCAAATCAGGAGCGGCTGTTGCGGGGGGGGGAGCGCTCGCTGCGGTCTTGCGCTGCAGGTCTGCGCGCAAATGCGGGAGCAGCAGCGCAGCGGTGGCGACATCCTTCCGGCCCGTGCAGCGATAGGTCGCCCGCTTTGCACCGGGCGCGTAGAGCCGCGCGTAGTAGCACGGGCGCTTGGACAACTTGACGAGCCCTTCGGTGCGTGGGCGCGGCTCGGGCTTTTTACGTTCGCCAGTGAGTGGGAGGGTTTCAGATGTCATGAGTCGAGCGCGATGAGTTTTTCGATGATCTCCAGAAATGCGTGCATCTGGCCGGTCTGCTTGAAGTCCGGCCGCGTGAGGAAGAGAGCGGGCACGCCGTCGATCGAGAGCGTGATGTGATAGAGCGTGTCCGGCCCTTTCCCTCCGCCGGACGGCTTATCGACCTCGATGTTGCCGTTACTGACAGAAAGGCGGCTCATGACAGCGAGTGGTAGCTGCCGGTGAAAGCGTGATGGCCTCCGGCGGTGTCGATCCAGACTTGAACGATGAACCAGATCGGAGCCTCGCTGGTGCCGCCATTGACCCGGTGGACCTCGCCGGGCTTGCCTCCGAGCACGATGTTCGTGATTGGGCCGGCGGGTGACTTGACCGTCATCAGCGCCGTCTTTGCTTTTGCGGTCATCGCTCGGGGCTGTAGTGGCGCTCCCCGCCGGGGAGCTGATAGCGGATGGTGCGCGGCTCGCGCGGCTTGCGCTTGCCGCCAAAGAACCGTGCGAACAGCGAGGGATGCTGCTCGCGCTGATCCGCGCGCTTGAGCAGCTCCGCCATGACGCCGGGAATTTCGGTGAGTGTCTTCATTCGTCGTCGTCCTCCGGGGGTGGGGCGAGGCGCTTATGCTTGTCGCAAAACGCGGACGCGGTGTTGAGCGGCCAGCCGATGTGCCAGTTGGGCAGTTCGTTCTTCAGGTGGGAGTGCGTGCCGCTTTCGCTCTGCCCGTGCATGAGCAGCTCGACTTCGATGCGCTGGGCGCAACCGGGCGCGTCGCACGCCACCTGGACTTGTGGCAGGGAGATCATGACTCGGGATCGGCGGGTGTGTCGTCGGTCGGCTCGGCGGCGGTGAAGATGCCGATGTCCGTCTTGGTGAGGCTGAAGCGGGAACCCGCGAAGTATTTGCGGGCGGCAGATAGCGCGGCCTGCCGTTCGCTCGACGTGCAGCTCGCGGTGATGTTGTGGCCGAAGACACGGGCGAGATAGGTGCCGCAGGTATCGCGCACCTTGATGGTGACGGCGGGCTTCATGACGCGGCCGCTGCCTCCTTCAGCTCGGTGTGCGCGGCGGCGCTCTCCCAGGCAATCTTGATGTCGCTCTTGGGGATGCCGTCTTTGTCGCGGGCGACGCAAGCGGCGATGAAGGCGGGTGCGTGCTCGCCGAGGTGTTCGGCGGCGGCGGCTCGAAACTCTTTGCCGTCGTCGAAACAGCCCTCCCAGACGGTGACTTTCTGGAAAAAGAACGGCAGCTTGTCCTCCAGCGCGATCGCGGCAAGGCGGGTGAGGATGCGCTTTTCGGTGGGGCTGTTGAGCTGGAATTGCCCGACGATCTTGTCAGCCGTAATGATCAGCGGGAGCTCGTAGCGGGAGCCGACGGCGAGATACTGCCGACCCTCGCGGTCGGCATCTTTGAGCGGCTCGTGTTCGTCGGGGCGCATCAGCGCATCGGCGGTCAGACGGGCCGTGATCCCATTCAGCTCCTCTTTGAGCTTGCCGATCTGCGCGACGACCTCGACACCGCGATCGACATCGAGGGCGATGGCGTCGGCGTCGCGTGGTTCGGCGGGAACCACCGGCTCGGGAGTGGCGGTGCGCTTTTTCATGAGAGCCTCCCTTTCACGATGGCGATCCGGCGCGCGATGCCTTGTTGGCGGCGGATGTTGGCCTTTCTGCCGGCATTGGCTTCGCGTTCGGTGGCGCGCATGTTCGCCTCGATCCGCTTGATCGCGGCCTTGGCCATGCGGCGGGCGTTGCGCATGTTCTTCTCGCCGGTGCGGAGGTCGTCCTTGGCGATCTTCAGGTCGGCGCTCAGCGTCTTGAGCTGATCTTTGAGTTCCGCCCGTTCGGCGGTGGCGATGGTATTAGTCATGTGTTTTTGTTTGAGAGTGAAAAGGGTCAGGACGCGGTGATGAGGGTGACGTGGGCCTCGGCGAGCTGGTCGTTGTGGCGGGCGCGTGCTAGCTGGAGCGTGGCGGTGTCGGTCTCGCTCAGGTGAGGGCGGAGGGTCTCGATGTGGGCGTCGAGCGCGGCGATGCGGCGCAGGCCGGCGCAGATGAAAGCCACTTCCATCTGGCGCATAAAGGTCAGGCGCCGGGCATGAACCGTGGCGGCTTGCGCGGTCAGACCAGCCGGCCGATCCGCCGGGCAGCAGCAATCGTCGCGGTGCTGTCCGCAGCCGTCGCAGGTGTGGCGGAGGAATGTGATCACGCGAGGCTCCTCTCCATCAGCAGAAGCGGCGGCTGCTCCTTGCGGGCGGGAGTGAAGCCCAGCTCGAAGAGATAGACGGCTTCACCGCAGTCCGGGCAGCCGTAGTCCTCGCTGGTGTCGTCCAAGTCACCATCCCACAGGCAATGGACGCAGTGCGCGTCGAAGGCGTAGTCGTCGAGGCCGAGGTGGAGGCGCTGCCGGACGCTTAGATAGCGAGGGGGCGTATCCTCGGCGTGGAGGAGTTCGCAATCGCTGCCCGGATAAGCGAGACCGAAAAGGGTGCTGAACACGTTGTTGAGCCAGCGGCCGATGTCCACGACGCGCGAGTCCGGGTGATCCCACGGAAACGCATCATCGGCCCAATTCATGACTGTGCAGCTCAGGTCGCAAAGGAAGTCGCGCAGCCGGGGAATGAGGCGGTTCATTGCGCGTCCTCCGTGCGTTTGCCGCTCGCCCAGAGGGTGAGCATGGAGTGGGTCGCGGTGAAGTCTTCCCAGCTCACGTCGACCTTCGCTTTAAGTGCGCGGCGGCGGGCGAGGATGAAGTAATCGGCGAGGCGGGCGATGCCGTTGTCGTTGGCGATCTGCTTCACCAGGGCGGCGACGGAGCCGGTGGGTTTCGGGAGGCTGTAGGCGGCGGCGAGGGCGTTGCGATCCGCAGTGGTGGGCTCGTTGGGGATGCGCCGACGCAGGACGCCTCGGAAATCGATCTGTTCCAGGAACGCCTTGTAGCGAGCGTCGCGAATGGAGTCTTCGATGACATCCGTGCCGCACAGGACGAGCCCGCATTTAGTGTCGTCGAACATTTCGCGGAGGCGCTCCAAGGTGGTCGTCTTGAGCGAGCGCCCCATCAGCGCCTGGTGCAGCTCGTCGACGATGAGGAGATGTTGCCGCGTGAGCCGGCGCAGGACGCGGTCGCGGGTTTCGAGGAGGTCTTTTTTCGAGCTGATGCCGAGCGCTTTCGCCACCGCCTTCATGAACTCCTTGGTCCCACCGCCGGCCGGCATCTTCACGTAGACGACGTTCGGCAGCGTGGCGGCGAGGTATTCGAGCGCTTTGGTTTTGCCGCATTGAGCGCGGCCGGTGATGATCGCGAGCTGGCCGGTGGCGATGGCGATCTTCACGACTTCCTCGATCTCGGTGACGACGCTGAGCGTCGCGACGAAGGGCTCGGCGCCGCCGTCCTGATCGGCCTGCCAATGCGCGCGGTATTTGGCGACGTGTTCGCAGAAGGGTCCAAGCCCGGCGCCGTATTTGCCGCGCAGGACGCGCGAAACGGTGGAGCTGTCGCGGGCGATGAGGCGGGCGAGATCGGCGAAATTCGCGCAGCCTTGCTCGCGGCCATGTTGGACAAGCCAGGCGAGCAACGCGACCTGGTCGGAGGGAACGGTGGCAAGCGTCAGCGCGAGGCTGACGGGATCGGGCAGGACCTCCGCGAGTTCGGAGGAGGGCGGTGTGTCGGCGGGTGGTTTCATCGGTAGTGCGGTTTTGGGTTGGAGGGTGGTCATACGAAGTCGGAGGCGGTCGCGATGGGGCCGCGCGAGGCGTCGGCGTGATCGACGAAATCGGACGCGTCGGCGGCGTCCTGGGCGTGCTCGTGAAGGCGGGCGCGGTCTTCGGCGGTGTCGTTGCCGAGGACGCGGGCGTTGTGAGCGTGGCGGGCGGCTTTCGCTTTCGCTTCGCCGAGGTGACGGCGGCGGAGAGGGGCAAGGAGCGCCGCCTCGGTTTTTGCGGCGCGTCCCATTTCGCGGTGCACGGCTTCGACATCGGCGCGGTCGACGCTGTGGATGCGGGAGAGCGATTGGACGAAGCGGCCTTTGCCGTCGAAGACCCAGAGCGCGTCCGGCGCGAACGGATTGAGGACGGTGAGAAACTTCTCCCGATCCGGCAGCGCGGTGGCGTCGAAGCGCATCAAGTCGCCCGTCAGCTCACCGTCGCGGACCTCGATGCGGCCGTGACGCGTGGTGCGCTCGATGCCGTTTTCGCTGCCGATGATCAGCGCGATCGTGGCCTCGTCGATCATGCGCAGGGCGCGACGGCCAGGCTGCCACACTTCCCAAGGCGAGAGGCGGCGCATCTTGCCGGTGCGAGGGTCGGGCACGTAACGCAGGTCCCAGCCTTCGAGCGCATGCTCAGTGCGGGCATTGATCCGGGCATAGAGTTCGTCGATGAAGACGCGGAACTGCTGCACGGTGCAGTAATCCCACCGGATGAAATCGATCCGCGCCGGGTCGATCTGCGAGAGAGCGCAGAGCAGCGCGTCGGTGTGGCGCTGGCGCCCGTGCTGTTCCTCCGGCGCGTGATCGCGATCGAGGCCGGTCTGCCCTGGGAGCGCGGCGCACTCATTGTGGATCAGGTTGCCGAGCGATTCGAGGGACGCCTTGATCTTGAAGTTGCCCTTGCTGCGGCCGGCGTATTGACCGGCATGCGCGGCGGCGCCTTCCATCCCGCCACGCTGGAAGGTCACGAGCCCGCCGGTGGCGTCATAGATCACGCGCTCGATTTCCTCCGGGATGTTCGTGGTCCCGTGTTCGATGACGTTCGTCGTGCCCTGCGGGTGATAGCCGATGGTGCCGAGCTGCGCGGCGAGCAGGAAGCGGAAGTCCGCGCCGCGCAAGCCCTCGTGCTTCGCCTCGACCTCGACGCGGGTGCGATTGCCCCAGATGATTTTGCAGGCGCTGGCGAGATCGAGCGCGTGAAATTCCAGCGGCCGGCCGCGCTTGCGCTGGTCCAGATCGACGACCTCGTGATCGTGCCACATGTCGTCCCACAGAATGAACTGGCCGACGTAGAGATGTTTGCGCGTGGTGTAGACGAGTGGTCGATGCGCGGCGGCGGCGGTGCGGCCGATGCGCGCGGCCTTCAGCAGGTATTCCGTGGGCGCGTAGCGGCTCAGGTTCCGCTCGCTCCAGCCGAGCGGATAGCCGGTTGTCGGGTCGAGCGGCGCGGTGGTCGTCGGCACGGCGAGCCCGCGCTCCTGCAGCTCAGCCGACACGCGCTGACGCCGCCACGCCTCGCGCAGGGCGCGGATTGCGGGCGCGCTCTTACGCTGGAAGGCCTCGCACCATGTCTTGACTGTCTCCTGATCCTCCTCGCTCAGGCACATGCCGCTGCGCGCGTCCCAAAGCGAAGTCACCGAGCGGCGATCGACGAGCGCCGCGATTCCGCCCTTGGCGAAGAGGTCGAACTTTTTGCGGACCTGTTTTGCCGGAAGGCCGCGCCGTGCGGCCAGCGCCGCGATGCGCTCTCCCCTTCCCTTCGGACCCGCGTCGACGATGGGTTGGAGATCGTCGCGCCACTCGTAAAGCGACGGCAACTGATCGGGGACGAGCGCGAGCAGCGCGGTGAGAGAAGCGGGGTCGGAGGGAACGAGGCTCATAATCATTTCGCGTCGGCGATGCGTGCGGCCAGCGCTTCCGTGCGCTGGGCCTTGGTGAGTTTGCGCCATGCGAGCGCGGCCTTGTGGACCTCGTCGCAGTGATCAATGAGGCCGTCCAACTCGGCGTCGGTCAGGACGGTGTAGGCGGCGTCCTTGTGGATAGCGGCGAGGGTTTGGCTGCCGTTGAGGCAAAGGTCGCGGCTGATCTTCGCGGCCTGCTCGGCGGTGAGCTTCTTCGGTTTGCCTTTGCCGCCGCCGCGCTCGTAGGTATTCCCGCCGCGCGCCGTCGCCGGCTTGAATTGATCGAGCCAGGAACGCTGTGACGTGCCGCGCACGTAATCGAAAAGCTGAAGCTGTTTGTCTGCGGCGGGCTTCGGCAATTGATCGGCCGGTGTGGTGACGAGCGCGGACAGGGCGAATTGCTTCGCGACCTTCGGTCCGACGATCTGCTCGTATTGCGTCGCGATGGATTCGGTGACGGCGCGCAGACGGTAGGCGGTGCCCTCTTTCACTTCGGGCGCGTGCTCCTTCAGCCACCCCTTGAAACCGGTGCCTTTGGCGAAGCGTCCGCTGCCCTCGTGGCTTTTGGCTCCACGTGCGGAGTCAAAAGACGCTTCCATCTGAATCATCATCGCGCCGAACTTCAGCACCTCGACCATTCCGCCCGTCGCGCGGTGAAACTGCTCGGTGAGTTGCGCGCCCATTTCCGCATCGACGTTCACCGGGCCGCTGTGGGCGGGCGGAAGGATTTCGAGCGTCGCGAGTGTCAGCGGCTTCGCGCCAGCGGGAGCGATCGCTTTCGGGGAAGTCGTCGAGATCAGCACCTCAACGGCGGCTTTGCCGAGCGGCTTCTTGCCGTTGGCCGGGCAAACGTGAGCGCGTAGACCGCGCGCGGTGAAGTTCTCCCGCTTGCACTTCGGGCATGAGTAGAGTTGCTCGCTCATTGTGCGGCCCCCGCGAGTTGCTGCTGATGCGTTTCGATCGCGGTGGCGATGAGCGCCTCTGCTTTCTTGAACGCGGCCAGGTCCGTGGCGTGATACGTCGTCTTGACGAAGAGCTTGCCGGTTTCGACGACGCGAATCTCGGCGAACCAAGGTTTGCGTCGGTCGGGCGGGTTCGGACTGCGCAGGGGGATGATTTCAAATTCGTGGGTGCTCATAGATTCAGGGTTCGGGTTCAGGCGGCGGGGCGGAGAGAGGCGGTGGTGATGACGCGACCGCAGCGGGGCGCGACGCAGCGGCGGGCCGTGCG
>JADMIO010806550.1_pt1 | contig 18854 bp, 16 predicted proteins | sample 8958161 | NCBI WGS metagenome assembly JADMIO01 (sample SAMN16585339, study PRJNA669376) | soil metagenome | isolation source: Crop rotation soil | place: USA: Cullars Rotation, Alabama | collected 2011 | reverse complement strand
CTTTCCCCCTCGTGCAGCTTCAGCCCAATCGCGCCCGCCTCAATTTGTTCGCGCAGGGGGGTGGGCAGCGAGGCGTTGCCCTTGCCCATGAAGCCGAGGTTCATCGGGTAAGCCTCAGCCGATTCGAGCATACGGTACATGTTCCACGCGCCGGGCGTACAGGTCGTGGCGTTCGTGCCCGTCGCGGGACCCGTGCCTCCGCCGAACATGGTCGTGATGCCCGACGACAGCGCTTCCTCAATCTGCTGCGGGGCGATGAAATGGATGTGCGTGTCGATCCCGCCCGCCGTCACGATCAAGCCTTCGCCCGCAATCACTTCGGTGGATGCGCCAACGATCAGCGTCGGCTCCACGCAGTCCATCGTGCCGGGGTTGCCCGCCTTGCCGATGCCGACGATCTTGCCGTCGCGGATGCCAATATCTCCCTTGACGATGCCCCAGTGGTCGATGATCAGCGCGTTGGTAATGACCAGATCGAGCGCGCCATCCGCCCGCGTGGTCACGGCGTCCTGTCCCATGCCGTCGCGCAGGGTCTTGCCGCCGCCGAACTTGGCTTCATCGCCGTAATAGGTGTAATCCTGCTCGATTTCCACAATCAAGCCGGTGTCGGCGAGGCGCACGCGGTCACCTTTGGTCGGTCCGTACAAATCCGCGTAGACGCGGCGGGGGATGCGCAGGGGCATGGTGGGCACTCCTCTAATTCAGGCGGGTTGGTAGCAATGAGTAAAAGCATTTATGTGCATTTTCTCATTGCTCATCGCTCATTGCTCATTGCTTGGGTTGTCCAGCTTGCCGTTCACTTTCCCATTCAGACCAAACACCGTGCGCGTGCCTCCGAGGGCAACCAGTTCGATGGTGCGCTCATCCCCCGGCTCGAAGCGCGTCGTCAGCCCGGATGGGATGTTGAGGCGCATCCCATAGGCTTTTTCGCGGTCGAACTGGAGCGCCGTATTCACTTCGTAGAAGTGGAAATGCGAGCCGACCTGAATCGGGCGGTCGCCGCTGTTTGCCACCGTGATCGTGACGGTAGGGCGGTCGACGTTGGCGAGAATGTCGTCGTCCTCTAGAAAGTATTCACCGGGAATCATGGTGGTGCCTCCGACATAGTCTAGGGTATCGGCTCGTGGATAGTGACCAGCTTGGTGCCGTCGGGAAAAGTCCCCTCGACCTGAATATCGTGGATCATCTCCGGGATGCCGTCCATCACGTCGGCGCGCGTGAGGATGGTGCGCCCGAATTGCATCAGCTCGGCGACACTGCGCCCGTCACGGATGCCTTCCAGCACCTCCGCCGTGATCAGCGCGATGGCTTCCGGGTAATTCAGCTTCAGCCCGCGTGCCTTGCGGTCGCGCGCCACCATCGCCGCAACGTAGACCAGCAGCTTGTCTTTTTCTCTTGGTGTTAAGTCCATAATCAGCCTCTATTTCCGCAGCGGCGCATCGGACAAGCCCATGTGCGCCCGCACATCCCCGCGCAAACCGTGAAATGCCGCATAAATTGTTTCCAGCCGCGCGCTCAACAGCCGCGCCGAGACGCCGTTTCTATATAAAGGAGACAATCCGCCCAGCGCCGCCTCACCGCTGAAAACTGGCTGGTGCTCGGCGCAAAAGGCGGCGGCGTCAATCTGTCGCCCGGCAAGGTCGCCCAATAGATAGAAGCTGCCCCAGCATGGAAAGCCTTCCAGCCTGCCGATGGCTTCTAAATCGAGCCGCGCCGGTTCGATCTCAGCCGAATCATACAGGAGCAAGCCCACCTCGTCGCGCACGCTCAGGCGGTTGGCATAACGCCGGAATTGCAGGCGCTCACCGCGTGCCAAACGCCCCGGCATGACGACTTCGTGCAAAATCAACAACGCGCCGGTGTGCAGGGTGATATCGATGCGCTGGCGAAAGTCGGCGTTAGCAAACAGGATAGCCGCGTCGGGCACGAACTCCAGCACCGCGCCGCTGCCAACCTCGATGCGGATGTGCTGCTCGGCGCAGCCGTCCGGCATCCGGTAGATTTTGGTCGCCGACTGCGTGGTGACGAGCGCGTGCGCTCCCGCCTCGACGCTGATGCCAATAGCGTAGCGGTCGCCCTGAACCACGCCGCCCGTGGGACTGAGCAGGTAGACACAGCAGGCTCCCGCGCCGTCCTCGATTGCCCGCATCACCTGAAGCGGCGGACGGGAATAGTTCTCGGTGAGGGCGGTCACACCGCCCAAAACGCTCTGCGTAAAGGTTAGCCGAAGCTCACCGTCTCGCCCAATTCCATAAAGCGACATCCACACTTCGCCTGACATTATTTCAGAACCGTAAGTCTATAGGCGGTAATTATGCCGTGCGCTGTAACAATCGACCAAGTTCTTTTGGTACTTTTTGTACACAACGCCATTTCCGCCTCTTCACCCCTGTCGGAAACGGCACATTGAGAGCGTTCTCATTGGAAGTTTGGAAGTTTACGCACGCTATTTTAGGGATTTTGTCAGGGGGTGGCAGGCAGTTAGCAACTAGTGACAAAAAGATTCGGAGAATCGTTGGTGGCTCCGCCGAATTTTAATCCCCCCTTAATCTGCTAACCTGTCAGTGTCAATTTCCACCCCACAAGGAGAATGAAATGTTGCGGACTTCCATTTCGGGTTTGAGCAAGCGGCTGGTCTGGATGCTGCTGGTTCTCATCTTCGTCGTTGCAATTATGCCCGTCAGTGCTCAGGAAACGATCAAGGTAGGTCTGCTTCATTCACTCAGCGGCACCATGTCGATCAGCGAGACAACCGTGCGCGACGCCGAACTGATGGCAATTGAGGAAATCAACGCCGCCGGTGGCATCAACGGCATGATGATCGAGCCGATTGTCGAAGACGGAGCCAGCGACTGGCCGACCTTCGCCGAGAAGGCGCGCAAGCTGCTTCAGGAAGACGGCGTCGCGGTGATCTTCGGCTGCTGGACGAGCGCGAGCCGCAAGGCAGTGCTGCCGGTCGTCGAGGAAAACAACGGCTTGCTATTCTACCCCGTGCAGTACGAAGGCTTGGAGCAGTCGCCCAATATCGTCTACACCGGCGCGACCACCAACCAGCAGATTGTCCCGGCGGTCGAGTACCTGCTCGAACAGGGCAAGACCAAGTTCTTCCTGCTCGGCTCGGACTACGTCTTCCCCCGTACCTCCAACACCATCATCCGCGCCCAACTGGCGGATGCCGGTCTGGAACCGGTTGGTGAAGAATACCTGCCCCTCGGCGGCACGGAATTCAGCACCATCCTGCTGAACATCCAGCAGACGCAGCCGGACGTGATCTTCAACACGCTCAACGGCGATAGCAACGTTGCCTTCTTCAAGCAGTTCACCGACCTCGGCTACACGGCGGACAGCCTGCCCGTGCTGTCGGTCAGCATCGCAGAAGAAGAAGTCGGCGGCATCGGCATCGACAACATCATCGGTCAACTGACCTCGTGGAACTACTACCAGACGGTCGATACTCCCGAAAACACGACCTTCGTGGAAGCCTTCAAGGCGAAGTACGGCGAAGATCGCGTCACCAGCGACCCGATGGAAGCTGGTTACTTCGGTGTGTACCTGTGGAAAGCCGCTGTCGAGAAGGCGGGTTCGACCGCCGTTGACGACGTGCGCGCCGCCCTGAACACCGGCGAGATCAGCTATGCCGCGCCGGAAGGCACCGTCACGATTGACGGTCCGACCCAGCACACCGTCAAGCCCGTCCGCATCGGCAAAATCCGCGAAGACGGTCTGATCGACACGCTGTTCGAGACGGAGCCGGTCGTGCCCGACCCGTACCTGTGCGGTTACGAATGGGCAAGCGTGCTCACGCGCCCTGAAGGCGTCTGCCCCGCGTAGCACCGCGAGGACTGCTGCTTAAAAAACAATGCTTCTGCCGGGCAACATGGGCAGAAGCATTGTCCGTTTCCGTAGAGAGGCGCTTATGCAAATCGTTATTCCGCAGTTATTCAACGGCATCAGCATCGGATCGATCCTTCTGCTGGCTTCGCTTGGGCTGGCATTTTCATTTGGGTTGATGAAGGTCATCAACATGGCGCACGGCGAGTTCATCATGGGCGGCGCCTACGTGACCTACATCTTCCAGGCGTTTCTGGCTGAACCTCTGCGTGGGGCAGATGGACAGAAAGAAGGGCTGGTCTTCCTGCTCTCGATTGTGGCGGCGTTCTTCATCGTCGGCGCAATTGGCTACCTGCTGGAAGTGCTGGTGATCCGGCGGCTCTACGGTCGCCCGCTCGATACCCTGCTGGCGACGTGGGGCATCAGCCTGATTTTGCAGCAGGTGGCGCGCAGCTACGACCCGCGCAACCTGCCGGTCACGTCTCCGGCGTGGCTGTCGGGGCGCATCACGCTCATGCCGGGCGTTGTGTTTCCGTATACGCGCCTGTTTATCATCGGGCTGGCGATCCTGTGCGTGATCGGCGTGTACATCTACCTGTACCGCACCTCCAACGGGCGGCGCACCCGCGCGGTCATGCAGAACCGCGAGATGGCGGCGGCGTTGGGCGTGGCGACCCGCCGCGTGGATGCCATTACCTTCGCGCTCGGCGCGGGGCTGGCGGGGGTGGCAGGTTCGGCGCTCACGCTCATCGGGCAGATTGGTCCGCAGTTGGGGACGGGTTATATCGTCGATGCTTTCCTGGTGGTAGTGCTCGGCGGCGTCGGCAGCCTGCCCGGCACGATTCTGGCGGCGCTGATCATCGGAACGCTTAACCCGGTCTTCCAGCTAACGCTGGCAACGGCTGGCTTCGACTCGGCGGCTTCGCTCGGCAAGGTGCTGGTGCTGCTGGTCGTGATCGCTTTCCTGCAATTCAGACCGAATGGTCTGCTGGCGTTACGCACGCGCACCTGACAGCACAAAACGAGAAAAACAGATGACAGGGCTTGTAAAGAACCTCCTAAGTTTTCGTGCGCTGACCTTCGTGCTGGTCGGGATAGTGCTGCTGTTCGTGCTGCCATCTGTGCTGTCGGAGTTCCAGATCAGCCTGCTGGGGCGCTTCCTGACCTACGCGATTGTCGCCATCGGTCTGGATTTGCTCTGGGGCTACACCGGCATGTTGAGCCTGGGGCAGGGGCTGTTCTTCGGGCTGGGCGCGTACTGCTTCGGCATGTACCTCAACCTGGAAACGACCGGCGGCAAGATGCCGGAGTTCATGGGGCTGTACGGCGTAACCGAGCTGCCGTTCTTCTGGCAGCCATTCCATTCCCCGGTCTTCGCTATCGCCATCGCTATCATCTTCCCGATGATTATCGCGGGCTTGTTCGGCTTCATGCTCTTTCGCAGCCGCATCCGCGACGTGTACTTCTCGATCATCACGCAGGCGCTGACGGCAATCGTCGCGCTGCTGCTGGTCGGTCAGCAAAAGCTGATTAACGGGACGAACGGCATCACCGAGATGCGCACAGTTTTCGGCAACCGCATTGGCGATCACGGCACGGTCGTCGGCTTATACGTGGCGACAGTGCTCGTGCTGGGAGGCGTCTACATCGGCTGCCGCCTGCTGGTCAGCTCGCGCGTCGGTCGCCTGCTGGTCGCCATCCGCGACGACGAGAACCGCGTGCGCTTCATGGGCTACAACACCGTCGTGATCAAGTCGCTGATCTTTGCGCTCTCGGCGGGGATCGCCGGGCTGGCGGGCGTGCTGTTGGTGCCGCAGGTCGGCATCATTTCGCCCAAGCAGCTCGACATTGTCGCCTCCATCGAGATCGTGATCTGGGTGGCTGTCGGCGGTCGCGGCACGCTGATCGGCGCGATCATCGGCGCGGTGCTGGTCAACACCGGCAAGAGCGTTATCAGCACGGCGAATTCCGACATCTGGCAGTTGATCATGGGGCTGCTGTTCGTCGGCGTCGTGCTGCTGTTCCCTAAAGGCATCGTTGGCTCCATCCGCGACGGTATCCGCCGCATCAACCCGATGTGGGCTAGTAAATCACCCGAACCGCGCCTCGAATCGGACGCGGCTATTGAAGTGGAGACAGTCTGATGGCTGCAAGACCTGATCGCATCATTGATGTGCAGAACGTCACGGTGAGCTTCGATGGCTTCAAGGTACTGGACAACCTGAACTTCTCGATTGACTGTGGCGAGCTGCGTTTCCTGATTGGACCGAACGGAGCCGGCAAATCAACGCTACTCGACATCATCACTGGCAAGACCAGCCCAGACAAGGGCAAGGTGATTTTCGACGGGCATCTCAACGTCGGGCACGTCAGCGATTACGGGCTGGTGCGCGCAGGCATTGGGCGCAAGTTCCAGACGCCGACAATCTTTGGCAGCCTGAGCGTCTACGAGAACCTCGAAGCCGCCATCGGCTTCAAAACGTCGATCTTCAAGCTGGGCGGCAAACTCTCCGGCATCCAGAGTGACCGCATTCAGGAGACGCTGGAAGACATCGGGCTGGAATCGAAGCGCGATACTCCGGCGGGCACGCTCTCGCACGGGCAGAAGCAGTGGCTCGAAATCGGCATGTTATTGGTTCAGGACCCCAAGCTGGTGCTGCTGGACGAGCCGGTGGCGGGCATGACGCGCAAGGAGCGCGACCATACCGGCGAGCTGCTGCACCGCATCATGAAGAACCGCTCGATTCTGGTGGTCGAGCATGACATGGTCTTTGTGCGCCAGTTCGCTAGCTGCGTGACCGTGCTGCACATGGGGACGGTGCTCTGCGAAGGTCCGGTAGAGCAGGTGCAGTGCAACCCCGAAGTCATCGAGGTCTACCTTGGGCGCAGTCAGGAACGCAAAACGGCATAATTTGCCGCCAGAGGCTCAAACTTGCGAAGCCCGCAAGCCTCTGGTGCAAATGTTTTGTAGAGGCGCACCCACGGGTGCGCCCCAATCAACCCACTGAAAGGATTGTAGCAAACGGCGCAATCTTGAGTCGCCCCCTTGCTTCAACGAAGTTGAAGACGTGGGTAGACGGGTTTCATTAGCCGAGGTACGTTGCGAAGCAACGCTTAACCCTCGGCGATGCTAGCGGATAGCTACTGAAACTCACTGTTTTTCAGCCTCCTTTAGGGGGCTTGGTTTCATAGCCGGAGGCTTTCAGCCTCTGGCGACATTAGAAGGAACAAGACCATGCTAACGGTCAATGGTTTGCAGGTGTTCTACGGGCAAAGCCTGATCCTGAACGACGTGGACATTGAAGTGCCCAACGGGCAGGTCGTCTGCCTGATGGGGCGCAACGGCGTCGGCAAGACCACGCTGCTCAAGGCGATCATGGGGACACTCAAGGCGCGCAGCGGCAAGATCACCTACGATGGCGTCGACATCACGCACATGCCGACGCACAAGCGCGCCGTTGCCGGGTTTGGCTACGTGCCGCAGGGCAGGGGTATCTTCCCACACCTGACCGTCTACGAAAACCTGCTGATGGGCTTCGAAGCCGCCGATGGCAAGATCAAGAGGAGCGATGCCATCGAGGAAGTCTATAGCATCTTCCCGGTGGTCAAGCAGATGAGCAAGCGTGTCGCCGGAACACTGAGCGGCGGGCAGCAGCAGCAGCTCGCCATCGGGCGGGTGTTGGTGCGCGACCCCAAGCTGCTCCTGCTGGACGAGCCGACCGAGGGCATCCAGCCGAACATCGTCGAGGACATCGAAAACGTGATCCGGTCGCTGCGTGAGCGCAAGCAGATCGCCATCCTGCTCATCGAGCAATTTCTCGATTTCGCGCTCGGTATCGCCGATTACTGCTACGTGATGGAAAAAGGGCACATCGTTACACGCGAGCGTACCAGCACGCTAAACGTCGAAGGCATCCGCGAGTATCTGTCGGTCTAGTTTGTAGTTGCAGCCGACATACACGCTTTACCCACGCGGGGGCGGCAAGTACGAGCCTTGTCGCCCCCTCACCCATCCCCCGATGCTTTTCGCCCCGAAATAAACCACTAGGCAACAGAAATTCGTGATATTTGAAACACCCCAATTAGCAGCCTGATGCCTTTATCCTGTTTTCATGTTCACTTAACGAATTATCTTCCGATAGCGCCTGCATTTGCCGTTTGCTGCCCAAACGGCACACTTTCCACGCAGGAAAACATTAGATTTTGGTTCTCAAACCGTTCTAAATCACAAACACTTATATGACTTTCTCGAAAAATCAATGCTTCGCGCTTGCTACTCCCAATCGCTCCGCAAACTAGCTGTCGATCTTCAGCCGCAGCACGTCCAACATGGCGAAGTAAGCGGGCTTGGGCGCGTAGTCGTCATCGAACAGCAGCGGCTGCACGTCCGGGTTGTCATACCAGTCCGGGCTGCGCAGCCACGAGTATTTGTCGGTCACACCCCACACCACGAAAGCGGTGCAGGCGGGATAGCTCAGGCAGGTGTCGAGCAGGTTGCGGTAGTCGTTCGCCTGCCGGTCGAGGATGAAGCGGTCCGTCTCGCCGGGGTACTTGTCGTCCATCTCGGTAATTTGCACCTGAAGCCCCAGCTCGCCGAAGCGCGCGATGTTCTCTCCAATCGACTCCGGTGTGATACGCCCACCCGGCTTGATGTCGCCCGCCATAACGTGCGCTTGCAGCCCCACCCCATGAATCGGTACGCCGCGCGCCACAAAATCCTGCACCATCGCGTAAATCGCGTCGGACTTGGCGTTGATGCCGTCGGCGTTGTAGTCGTTGTAGAACAGCAGCGCGTCGGGGTCGGCTTCGTGGGCGAAGCGGAACGCCAGCTCGACGTAATCGTCGCCGATCAAGCTCCGCCAGGGAGTGTCGCGCATCTGCGCATTGTCGGCAATCGCCTCGTTGACTACATCCCAAATGGGGATGCGCCCCTTGTAGCGCTCGACCACCGTCGTGATGTGCTCACGCAGCAGTTCAATCGCCTCTTCACGGGTGAAATCCCCGTTGGCGACCCAGTCTGGCAGGCAGTTGTGCCAGACCAGCGTGTGCCCGCGCACCGTCATATCGTGCGCGGCGGCAAAATCCATCAACTGATCCAGCTTTCCGAAGGTGAAGACGCCGCGCTGCCCTTGGAGGAAGCACATCTTGGCTTCGTTCTCCGGCGTCAGCATGTTGAACTCACGGCTGAGGGTCTCGCCGAAAGCGGAATCGGTCAGGTTGTAGGTTCCAACCGCCGCCCCGACGTAAAAGTTCAGCTCAGATGCCAGCCCGCGCAGCGTGTCAGTGCTGTCCTGCGCGTTGGTGGTTCGTGTCGTCAGCAGCAACGCCGCCGCGAACAGCCAGATCGACTTAAACATGGCTTACTCCTCCTGATTGATGGGTAGACTTTGCCCGGCGACGCGCGCCAGCGTTTCGGCTTCCTGCGCGCCGTCGAAAATGGCGACACGGTATGAGAGCATGAAGCCCTGATCATGCTCCAGCTCGTAAGTCTCATCAAACATGAACGAGAAACTGACACAGGCATACGGCTCGTTGCGGACGAACCACTTGTTGGGGTAGCGCGGGTTCGCCGGATCGTCGATGAACAGGAGCGTAGACTGCTTGTCGCTGTTGTCGTGCGCGCCGACGTATGCCAGCCACGGCATCGACACGCCCATGTAGTCGAGCGCCGTCTCGCGGTGCTCCGGCGCGACCAGTCTGCCGCCGGTGAACTCGCGCGGTCCGCGCCAGAACAGGCTGCCGTAGCCCGCCAGCGGTCGCCCGTTGGTAGTAGGCGAGCCGAATGACAGCGTTTGCCCGCTGACGTTGTGGAACGCGCTGCTGAACGAGAGCGTCCAGTAGCCCTCGGCACGGTTGATCTCGCTGACGGCGATCTGGCGCGTCTCGCGCAGCCAGATTTTCTCCTCGTCCGGCTTCCAGACGACTTCTTCGTCCAGCCGGAAGTGATCGCCCTCGGCTTCCATGCGCGTGAAACGCTGGTGGTCGATGCGCCCCTGGTCGTTCAGCAGCATATAGCCTTTGTCGCGCACGTAGGTATTGCCGCCCCAGAAGTTCATCCCATTGAGTACGCTCATGGTCATGGACAAGCCGGTGTGCCAGCGGTGATCGTGCGGGCGGTAGTGTGTCACCTGCTCGCCGGAGAGCGTGCGGAGCGGGTGAAAGTAGGGCTTGGGCACTTCCACGCGCGGCACGTCCGGCTGGTAAACGTAGCGCAGCAGCGTCACGCCATCGACGCCGTATTCAATAAACTGATCTCTTTTAGACGAAAGTGCAGACGCTTGCATGAATGACCCCTTGTAGAGTATCTTTCGACCCATTCCTAATCAGTTTAGCAATCCACCCAGAGGGCGGCTATGACGGTTATCACGTCTAAGAAACCTTTTCGCGCGGCGATCATCGGCACAGGCGCAATTGCCATCAGTCACATTCAGGCGCTGCGGAGCGACCCAGAGCGCGTCGAGGTGGTTGCCGCCTGCGACGTTTTCCCCGATAACCTGACCAAATTCTGCGAGCAGCACGGCATTGAGAACGCTTACACCGACGCCGCGACGATGCTGGCGGAGCAGAAGCCGAACCTTGTTATGATCTGCACGCCGCCGGGGACGCACTTCGACCTGTGTGTACAGGCGATGCGCACCGGAGCGCACGTTGTCTGCGAGAAGCCGTTCGTCGCTTCGCTCGACCAGATTGACCGGCTGCAAGCGGTCGAGCGTGAGACTGGCATGACGTGCAGCGTGATCTTCCAGTGGCGTTTCGGCTCTGGCGCGATGCACCTCAAGCGCCTGATCGACAGCCGCGAGCTGGGGCGGGCGCTGGTCGGGATGTGCAACACGACCTGGTATCGAGATCATGCCTACTATCAGGTGCCGTGGCGCGGCAAGTGGGACACCGAGCTGGGCGGCACGTCGATGGGGCACGGCATCCATGCGATGGATATGTTCCTCTGGCTGATGGGCGACTGGGCGGAAGTCAGCGCCATCATCGGCACTCTGGATCGCAACATCGAGGTCGAGGATGTGTCGCTGGCGCACGTCCGCTTCGCCAACGGCGCGCTCGGCAGCATCGTCAACAGCGTGCTTTCGCCCCGACAAACGTCTTACGTGCGCTTCGACTTTCAGCGCGCGACCGTTGAACTGGAGCATTTGTACCGCCACAGCAACGAGCATTGGAAGTTCAACATCCCCGAAAACGCAACCCACACGGACGATCTGGCGCGCTGGCGTGACATGGGCGAAGACGTAACGGGCGGACACAGCGCGCAGTTGAAGCACACCCTTGATGCGATCCAACGCGGCGACGCACCGCTGACTTCCGGCGCTCAGGCGCGCAGCACGGTCGAATTCCTGACCGCACTCTACAAATCAGCGCTCACCCGCCAGCCCATCGCGCGCGGCAGCATCACGCCGGATGACCCGTTCTACTTCCACGTTTATGGCGCAAGCAAGCCCGCCCGCGATTTGCGGCTGGGCAGCGTTTAACCTCATCCCTGAAAAACTCTCGCACCGTGGCAATCAGGTACGTTTGGTAGGGGCAGACTCATGGGTCTGCCCTAATTTGGGGCGAACACACGGTTCCCCCCTACACAATCGCATCCGGCAAGGTGCTACGTCTTCTGCGCGGCTGCTTCGGCTTGCGCTTTGGCGCGGGCTTCACGGTAGGCTTTGGCGTCGAAGCGGCGGCGTTCCCCCTCAATGTGATAGTCCAGCCGCTCCACGCCGAGCGCGTGCAGCACGGCGCGCTCCACGGGCGAAAATTCTGCCGGATTCTCGCGGTTGAACTGCATCGGCTCCTTGAGCGCGACGGGCGGGTTGGTGATGAAGCGCGCCTTGCCGGAGTGATTCTGCGACGAGGCGTGCAGCATGTAGGGATGCATCAGGATCACGTCGCCGGCTTTGCCCGTGCATTCGCGGAAATCGTGGCATTCGGCGATGCGGTCGCCGTAGCCGCCTTCGAATGGGTGCATTCCCTGACGGTTGTTGTTGAGCATCTCGGCAATCGGCTTGATCGAGTCGGGTGCCATAAACGTTCCGCCGCCGCGCGGTTCGATGTCGCGCCAGACCACGATCACTAGCAAGCCTTGCTCTGGGCTGTCGAGGAAGTGCCAGAAGAAGTCGCCGTCCTTGTGCCAACCGCCCGCTTCGACCGACGGCGGTACCCACTCGCGGTCAGCGCCAAGCGAAAAATTGACGATGAAGCCGTTGCCCCAGCGCACAGGTTGGATGCGATCCTCGCCACCGAGAAGCTGGCACATGGCGCTGTAGGCTTTGGGAGCGAACTCTTTCACGTCCACATAATCCACGCCGGGCATATGGATGATCGGCTTTTCCCACGTTGAAGGATCGTCGGATTGGTAGCCCAAGCGGGGGAAGGCTTCTTCTGTCCAACGATAGGCAAAGTCACGGTCGAAGCAGTCGGTCAGGTGAATGAAACCGCTTTCAATAAACTGTTGTATTTGTTGATCGGACAATGTATAGTCAGGCATATTCATCCTCAAAACTAATCAATTGACAGCGCTCCCAATTTGCGTTAATCTGATTTCTGTTCAATGAACATGTTTCATGCTTATAAATTTTGATTCTAACAAGATAAGTTGGTCATGGCAAAATCTGCACCATCTTTGCGCGATGTCGCTCAAACCGCTGGGGTTTCCCTCGGTACAGCGTCACGCGCCCTGAACAACAAATCCAACGTGCTGCCCGCCACCCGCGCGCAGGTGTTGAAAGCCGCCGCCGATCTCGGCTACCAGCTTCAAATTCGGCTGCCCACGACCGTTGCCTCCAAGATTAACACGGTAGGGGTGGTGGTCAAGCGTGACCCCGGCGAGCTTCCCCGGCTCGACCCGTTTTACTACGCCGTGCTGTGCGGCATCGAAGATGAGTGCCAGCGCCTCGGCTTGAACCTGATGTACGCCAGTCTGCCCGTTAACGAGTACAGCCTCGCTACCACCTGGACAACGCTGCTGGACAATGCCGATGTGGACGGATTGCTGATCGTTGGGGTAGTGCTGACCGACCCGACCATCACCAGCCGCATCCCGCAGGACATCCCGGTCGTCGTCGTCGATGGCTTTGCGGCAGACCTCAAGTGTGATACATTGGTGACACATAATATGCAAGGCGCGCACGACGCTGTTAGCTACCTCGTCCACCTTGGGCACCGCTGCATCGGCTTAATTGGCAGCACCACCCAGGAGTTCGAGCACCCCGCCATCAGCGAGCGCCGTTTAGGCTACTTGAAAGCGCTTTCGATGCATGGGATTACGGAAACCTACATCGAAGACAGCCGCTTACAGGGCGACTGCGGTTACGATGCCGCCGTGCGCCTGCTCCAGCGTTCCCCACAAGTGACAGCGATCTTTGTCTGCAACGACGACGTAGCTCAGAACGTCTTGCAGGCGTGCCGCGACGTGGGTCGGCGCGTGCCGACCGATATTTCCGTGATTGGGTTTGACGATACGGCGGTGGCTGCCAGCACGGAGCCTCCGCTCACCACCATGCGAGTCGAGCAGGAGTTGATGGGCGGGTTAGCGGTGCGCCAGCTTTACGAGCGCGCGGCAAGCCTTGACCGACCGCCGATCACGACCATGCTGGGCACGCGCTTGATTGTGCGGGATTCAGTAGCACCGTGCGCGAACAGGTATGAAAGTCTGCCTGATATGCAGGAGCGCAGTTTGGATTGACCGGAGCACGCTTGAAAACGGGGTCGCTTCGCCAAAAGTTCGCTCAGTTTCAAGCGTACCCGGTCAAATCGTAGTGAGTGAAAGGAGCTGGCGTTTGCAAAAGTAGCAGCAAAAATCCACACCCTTCCGCATCTCATTGTAGACCGTTTGGTCGAATCCTGCGAGAAGCGAGAGGCGCGGCACCCTTTTGAAGTAGATTATTGAAGCAGGAGCGATGCAACGATGAAATACAGAAGCCTCTTTGTCCTTTCTGTACTGATACTGGTTCTGGCGCTCGGCGCGACCAGCATCTTCGCCCAGGAATTTAAAGAATCGCCCATGCTGGCGGATCAGGTAACGGCGGGCACGCTGCCCGCGATTGCCGACCGTATCCCCGCGAACCCAGCAGTGGTTACGCCCGTCGCCGAAGTGGGCAAGTTCGGCGGCACGATGCGCATGGGCTTCACCGGGACCAACCCCGGCTGGGGCGGTCTGTGGTTCGTGGTCGGCTGGGAAAACCTGTTGAGCTGGGCGCCGGACTTCTCCGGTGTCGTGCCCAACATCGCCGAGTCGTATGAAGCCAACGACGATGCGACCCAGTACACCTTCCACCTGCGCTCTGGCATGAAGTGGTCGGATGGCGAGCCGTTCACCACTGATGACATTTCCTTCTACATCAACGATATTGTCCTCAACGAAGAACTGAACCCCAATGGCACTGCCGACTGGCTGCCGCTGGATCAGACCGAAGGCTTCGTGTACGAGGCAACCGACGAGACCACCTTCAGCTTCACCTTCCCGCACTCCTACGGCGCGCTGCCGCTGGTGCTGGCGCAGTGGAGTGGGCGTCACATTACGTGGTTCCCCAAGCACTACCTGTCTCAGTTCCACAAGACCTATAACCCGGATGGGATTGACGCGCTGGTGGCGGCGACCGAAGGCGTAACCGACTGGGTGGGTCTGTTCAACAACAAGGCGTCGGGTCCTTCGGACGACACCAACAACTACTTCAACAACCTGGATCGCCCGCTGTTGTTCCCCTGGGTTCCGACCTCGGTTCTCGGTGGCAACACGCAGATGACGATGGCGCGCAACCCGTACTACTGGAAAGTCGATACCGAAGGCAATCAGCTTCCCTACATCGACAACATCGTCGGTGTCTCCTTCCAGGATAACGAAACGCGCACGCTGGCGATGATCAACGGCGAGCTGGATTACATCAAGGACCCCAGCGACGGTGATCGTATTGCCTTCTATGATGCGGTGGACAGCGGCGCTCCGCTCACCATCACCAACCCGGTAAACGACGCGGCGAACCGCATGTCGATCCACTTCAACCGCACCTACGCCGACCCGGTGCTGGCGGAACTGTTCGCCAACAAGGATTTCCGCATCGGCATGTCCCACGCCATCAACCGTCAGGAAATCATCGACATCGTCTGGGGTGGACAAGGCACGCCGTGGCAGGTCGCTCCACAGCCCGGTTCGCCACTCTACAACGAGGAACTGGGAACGCAGTACACCGAGTTCGACGTTGATCAGGCGAATGCCATCCTCGACACCGTTCTGCCGGACAAGGACGCCGATGGGATGCGCCTGCGTCCCGATGGCGAGCCGCTGCAAATCATCTTCTCGGTGTCCAACAGCCTCGGCTACGGCACGGACTGGGAGCAGATCGCTGAACTGCTGATTGGCTACTGGAAAACTGTTGGCGTCAATGTGCAGTTGAACTCGATGGCGAACGAGCAGTTCACTGCCAATAAGGATCAGAACGAGCTGCAATTGACGATCTACACGGGTGAAGGCGGCGCTGGTCTCAACGCCATCCTCGACCCGCGCTATTTCACGGTGTTCGAATTCTTCGGCTTGTTCGGCAACGGCTGGTACAACTGGTATCGTGACGTGCCGAACTCGGTGCAGGTCGAGCCGCCGCAGGAATTCAAGGACATCCGCGCGCTGTACGATGAGGTGCTGACCAAGCCGACGCAGGAAGAAATGATCGCGGCGATGCAGGAAGTGCTGGAAGTCGCCAAGGATCAGTTCTATGTGATCGGTCTGGCTTCGCCCGGTCCGCTCTATCAGCCGTTCAATTCGCGCATGGGCAATATGCCGGATGGCTGGGTCAAGGGCTGGATCGAAGGCGTCGAGAAGATCACCTACCCCGAGCAGTGGTACATCAACGAATAAATTAGGCTTCAGCAGCAATGGGTAAGTGCTTTTCTTGCCCATTGCGGGGATGCGCTCGACGTTCGGGCGCATCCCTGCCACCGGCTTCGTTGGACAGGCGTATTTCCTGTCCAGCATTTTGGCAACGATGGTCTTAAGGAAAATGCTGTGAAGAAATATTTGTTGCGCCGTTTTATCTATATGATCTTCACCGTCTGGATTATCACCATCGTCGCCTTCGCCGTGATCCAGCTCCCCCCCGGCGACTACGTCACCTCACTGGTCACGCAAATGCTGGGGCAGGGCGTCAAGGAGATCAAGCCGGAAGTCATCGAGCAGATGCGCGAACAGTACGGCTTGAATGACCCGGTGCCCGTGCAGTACATCAAGTGGATGCGCAATATCATCACCAAAGGCGACTTCGGCTACTCGCTAAACTTCAAGCGTGATGCGGGCGAACTCATCTTCGAGCGCCTGCCGATGACCTTCGCCGTGTCATTTACCTCGGTGTTATTCATCTGGGCGGTGTCCCTGCCAATAGGCATTTATTCCGCCGTCCACAAGTATTCCCTCGGCGACTATATTTTTACCTTTTTCGGCATGATTGGCTTAGCGGTGCCGAGCTTCCTGCTGGCGCTGATCATCTTATTCATCGGCTACCGCTACTTTGGCACCACGCTTTACGGCTTGTTTTCGCAGGAGTACGCCACCGCGCCGTGGAGCGTCGATAAGTTCATCGACCTGCTCAAGCACCTGTGGCTCCCTGTGATCATCATCGGTTCGGCGGGGCTGGCGGGTTTGGTTCGCACGCTGCGCGCCAACCTGCTCGACGAGCTGAACCGCCCCTACGTCGATACTGCGCGCGCCAAAGGCATGTCCGAGTGGCGCTTAATCCTGAAATACCCAGTGCGTTACGCCCTGAACCCGTTTGTCAGCACGCTGGGGTGGATACTCCCCGGTTTGGTGGCGGGTGAGGTGATCGTCTCCATCGTGCTCAACCTGCCTACGTCGGGACCTGTGTTGCTGAATGCGCTCCAGCAGCAGGATATGTACGTCGCCGCCGGTTTCATCCTGATGTTGAGCGCGCTGACGGTGCTGGGCACGTTCATCTCGGACGTGCTGCTGACGATCATCGACCCGCGTATTCGTCTGGAGAATTAACCTATGAGCACGATCAGCCAACCCCAGGACGCCGCGCTTCGTCCGCCGTCGGCGCCGACCGAGGTCAAAGACGAACTCTCCGTCGAGGTCGCGTCGCAGTGGCAGTTGATGTGGTGGAAGTTCCGCAAGCATAAACTGGCGATGATCGGCGCGTTGATCGTGCTGCTGTTCTACTTCATCGCCCTGTTCGCGGACTTCTTCGCTCCGTTCCCCACCGATATGTACATCGCCGATTATTCCTTCGCGCCCCCGCAGTCGATCAACCTGATTCACGACGGACAGTTCGACCCCTACGTCAATGGCTACAAGTTCGAGCGCGATCCCAAGTCATTCAAGAAAATCTGGTCGCTGGACGAAGAAACCCATATCCCGATTGGGCTGTTCGTCCAGGGCGAGCCGTATCGTTTACTCGGCGTCATCCCCACCGACATCCACCTGATCGGTCCGCGCGAGAGCGGGCAGCCGTTCTATCTGCTCGGCGCGGACAAGAGCGGGCGTGACGTACTGAGCCGCATCATTTATTCCGCCCGCGTATCCCTGAGCATCGGCTTGGTCGGCGTGTTCCTCAGCCTGACGCTCGGCGTGGTCATCGGCGGCGTCTCCGGCTTGACCGGCGGCATGGTTGATAATCTGATCCAGCGCTGGATCGAGATCACGATTTCGATTCCCACCTTGCCCATCATCATCGCGTTTGCGGCTTTAGTCCCCATAGACTGGTCGGTGCTGCTGGTCTATTTCATTGTCAGCCTGCTGCTGGCGCTGGTGGGTTGGACGGGCTTGGCGCGTGTGGTGCGTGGCAAGTTCCTGGCGCTGCGCGAGGAAGATTTCGTGCTGGCGGCACGGCTGGATGGCGCGAAAGGGCGGCGGCTGATTTTCCATCACATGCTGCCGTCGTTCTACAGCCACATTATCGCCTCGGTGACGCTGGCGCTGCCGGGCATGATCCTCGGCGAGACGGCGTTAAGTTACCTAGGCGTGGGGCTGCGCCCCCCGGCGGTGAGCTGGGGCGTGCTGCTTCAGGACGCGCAGCAGATCAACGTGATCGCCTCGTATCCCTGGCTGCTGACGCCTGCCTTCTCGGTGATTATCATCGTGCTGGCGTTCAACTTCCTGGGTGACGGCTTGCGCGATGCCGCAGACCCGTATTAAGGATAGCGGTCAGCTTTCAGCTTTTTGCTCTAGCTGAGTGCTGGAAGCTGATAGCTGACTGCTTTACAAAGAATCGTTTCTTAGAGAAGAGCACCATAAATGCCCGAACCATTACTCGAAGTCAAAGATTTAGCCATTCACTTCTTCACCGACGAGGGCGCGGTCAAAGCCGTCGATGGCGTGAACATGACCATCCAGCGTAACCAGACACTTTGCCTCGTGGGAGAGAGCGGCTGCGGCAAGAGCGTGACCTCGCGCGCCTTCCTGAAGATCATCCGCTCGCCGGGGCGGATTGTGGGCGGGCAGATGCTCTACCACCACCGCCAGCCCGACGGCTCGACGCGCATCATCGACATCGCGCAGTTGGACGCCAAGGGCAAGGAAATCCGGCAGATTCGCGGCAAGGAAATCTCGATGATCTTTCAGGAGCCGATGTCGTCACTCAGCGTGATGCACACCGTCGGCAACCAGATCATCGAGACGATCCGTCTGCACGAGGATGTGTCCAAGGAAGCGGCGCGCAAGCGAGCGATTGATCTGCTCAAGCTGGTGGAAATTCCGCGACCGGAGCGCATCGTGGATGAGTATCCCTTTCGCCTGAGCGGCGGCATGCGCCAGCGCGCCATGATTGCCATGGCGCTCGCCTGCAACCCCACACTGCTGATCGCCGACGAGCCGACCACCGCGCTCGACGTGACCACGCAGGCGCAAATCCTCAAGCTGATGCGCTCGTTGCAGGCGCAGTACGGCATGGCGATGCTGTTCATCACCCACGATTTAGGCGTGGTCGCGGAAATCGCCGACGACGTGGCGGTGATGTACCTCGGCAAGATCGTCGAGAAGTGCGACGCCGATACGCTGTTCAACAACCCCAAGCACCCCGGGAAAG
>JADMIO011283453.1_pt1 | contig 18856 bp, 18 predicted proteins | sample 8958161 | NCBI WGS metagenome assembly JADMIO01 (sample SAMN16585339, study PRJNA669376) | soil metagenome | isolation source: Crop rotation soil | place: USA: Cullars Rotation, Alabama | collected 2011 | reverse complement strand
CCGCGACTTCAAGTCACGTGAATTCCAAGCTTCGGATCCCACTGTGCTGGAAAGATTGCACGAAAAAGAAAGCGACGGGCTCATTCGCACTGCGCGTCGAAACAGTGGAACGGTTCAGAAGGATTGGGCAGTCGTGAAGTCCAACGCATTGCCAGAACATTTCTGCATCGCCGTGGTTGGTCACGAGGGATGGAATCATGACCCCGATGCGGCCGCGCAGTATTGCCTTGCGGTGACTCTCGATATTCAAGGTCAGGAAATCGCAATTTACGATCCGTTGCGCGTGGCAGTCGAAGAATTGCAGGCCGAACTCGGCGACCTTGAGGTCGAAGCAGACATTGAGGTTGAAGAATGATCACGCGCGGACTGGAAGAGATGAAGTGATTCACGGGAGGCATCTTTGAGCGCATCTCAGCCAGCTTGGTGGTCCCTTCGTGTTTTCCGTCGTCGATCTTCGAGGCTGTGACAAGAGTAAGTTAATCGATAATTGGACGGCGTCCGACGTAGAGCCGCACGCACATATCATCACCAATCTTCGCAAAACTCCAGAATCGTTGGGCGAAGGACGTCGCTACTTCTTCATTGAAGCGATCGGGACATTGTTTTCGACCCAGTCATTGACTGCCTCCTCGGCGATTCGATTGAACTCGAAGGTCATGGCGACGGTGGGGTCCCCTGACTTTGCTTCAGGAAATGCGCTACTAATCGCAGCCCAGAATGCACCGGTGCTGGATCTGGATCGATCCAACGCGACGCTTCTACAACCGTAACTCTCGAATTCGCCCCGATCTAGCGACGACCCCACGATTTACGATCGTGAGCCGTATCATTCCCTGTATTCGACATAGTCGTGCGAGGCGAAGCCGAATCTAACATCGTTCGAGGCTTGGCCACGATGTGTTGCTGGTTGATGCCGCGAACCCCACCGGCTTTCGACTCGGGTTATTACCTGACGAGAGTGCTCGATCTCATCCATAGAACCGGGCCACATGGATGCACTGGGCACGGGCGAAAATCAGAAACAAGCAGTGCGTCGAGTTCGGGAAAACAACCGATGCAAATGCGCTGGTAGCGAGGGGGCAGCCTCGCATTGAAGCAAATGTTTGTGGATCTGCGTCAGGGCTTGCCCGCGACACTAAGATCATATGTTAGTGAATACTATCTCATTGCGATTACTGAGCGATGACTGCTACGAAATATCTTCGGTCCTTCGAGGGTGCGAATTCGTCACGTCGTCTTGATGGGAACACTCCCAATAACAGCAATAATGGAGGCGACATCGTTTACCTCGGCTCTGCAACTTGCCGCCGGAACGATGCCCCGATTATTGCGCACACGGGGTCTGAACGGCCCCCCGCTACTCTTTGTCTCGCCGGGACTTGCAACGATGCGAGTCCCGTCTTTTTTTGGCCTATGCGGTTGTTCGCACGTCACTTTGTACGTCATGGCCGCCAAAGCTGGGATTCGCCAGGAACAGGACCTCGCGGAGGTTTCACTCATGGCGGGTTTTGATTCAACGTAGCGTCGTCTACCGACAGCTGAAATGGTGCGGAGTGGTGCAAGCGCCATCGTTCAAAGGTGGGCACAGCTAGGAGTTAAGTTTAGTGGTCGTGCAGGGGTGGTGCGACGTTTACGCTCAGTCGGCGTTTCGGCGCGTCTCTCGTCGCGGCCACCTGAGATCTACCACGATCAACTCCTATAAGGCCAACGTACCTATGCGAGCAATCCATTCTCAACACAGCCAGCGCGGACCTTCAGGACCTGCCCGCCACGTTCACCAAGCCGAGCTTGAACTATTTTGGCGCTGGTTGCGGTTGCAACGTTCGCCGGCATGATCGCCCTCGCACCTGGACAAACTGCGCAGACGGCCGCTTCGATCTTTCTCACCGACATCGTAGTGTAAAAAATTCGTCCGGGCATCATGCAGCCTCCTTTGAATAGAACTTCAACAAACCGCCGCGCACGGCAGCGGATCCCTTCTGAGTGAACCACGCCGACAAAAACAATTACGCATTGCCCTTCGAGTTCGCGCGGATCACACCAGAGCTTCGCAGCACCGACAGTTTTGCGTCGATTTTGTCGGAGGCGAGCAAATAAAGGCTTTCGATGCTGCTTTGGCACCAATATGTGTCGAGGAACTATCCGATGAGGTGCGCGATGCGATCTTCGGCAACATCGCGTGCAGGTTAAACATCAAGCGAGAGCTCACCCTGAATGTCAGTTGCAAGAAAACCAAGCGTCCGCAGATCGATCCGCCCAAAGACATGGTCGTCTGTGTGCATCAAAGCTGGCTCACATGGGCCACGACGTGCGGACCGTCTTCAGTACCAAATTCGCACTATTCATATGTAAACCATTGCACATCATGTAAACTGTGGAAACCGTAACGGCTGAATTCGCCAGAACGGCATTTTGCAGTTGGTCTACGGAACCGAGGGCTTCAGGTTCGAGTCCTGTAAGGTGCGATAGATCCACGACTTATATTGCAGGCTTCAAACGTCGCCCTTGCGCAATCAGTTGAGCGACGAACCTCGGTCCTCATGCGTGCGTGTTGATTCCGATCATTTGGGGGGACTGGTGAACGGTGGTCGTTGATTTCAAGGTGCTGAACATCCTGTAACGTCGCGAAGCGCGCGACGCGTGCTGAACGTTGGGGCAACAGCGAAGGATCGTTCAACCTAAGCGATGCGACTGTCGTCGTCGCGGCTTCCGCTCTTCGAATTATTCCACTATATCGCTTCGAGCGCGCGTCGGGAATTGGCGTTTGGGCGCTGGCGCCGGGTACCGGTCGGGATATTTTTCGGGAATGAAAACCCGTGACGGCGCGACGGCGCCCTGCTGGTACGAGAACGTCTCGATCCCACGATATCCACCCGCACGCGGTAAAATGGAGGCGGACGTCTGTATCGTCGGAGCGGGCATCGCCGGCCTGACGACGGCATACTTGCTGGCCAAGGCGGGAACCAAGGTTGTCGTTTTAGACCAAAATCAAGTTGGCGGCGGCCAGACTGGGCGAACTAGTGCGCACTTGGCCAGCGCAATTGATGATCGGTTTTACGAAATTGAACGGCTTCACGGTCGCGAGGCTTGCCGGCTGGCGTATCAAAGCCATGCCAGCGCGATCGACACGATCGAACGGATTAGCCGCACGGAAGAGATCGAATGCGAGTTTAAGCGCATCAACGGTCTTCTCAGTTCTCCGCCTTCAGATCCGCCTGAGTTACTTGTCCAGGAATACGAAGCCGCGCGGCGGGCCAAGGCGGACGTGCAGTATTTGAGCCAAGGCGGGATGGGCGGAGATCGGCCGGCGCTTCGCTTCGGACGACAGGCGAGATTTCAGCCGCTGCAGTACCTCGCAGGGTTGGCGGATGCCGTGACTCGTTTCGGTGGGCGCATATTTACGGGCGAGCGCGTCAAGGACGTGCAGGGATCGGACCCGAAACAGAAACAACGTGCAAGAGCAACGGTAGGTGACGGTTCGGCCCAAGTGTCCGCAGACCACATTGTCGTCGCAACAAACACGCCTGCACCGATCAACGACTGGTTCGGAATCTATACAAAACAGGCTTCGTACCGCACGTATGTGATCGGAGCCGAGATCCCGCGCGGCGCAGTAAAGGATGCGCTCTATTGGGACATGGCCGACCCATACCATTACGTCCGGATCGAAGCCGACGACGACAACGACGACGACAAACGCGGGAAGCAAAAGCAGTTGCTGCTCATCGGTGGCGAAGACCACAAGACGGGGCAGTTTCCCGCCGAGGTCCTGCCGTTCGCCAGGCTGGAAAGCTGGGCGCGGGAGACCTTTCCCATGCTGGGACGGATCAAATGGCGCTGGTCTGGCCAAGTGCAAGAGCCCGCCGACGGATTGGCATTCATCGGGCGGGCGCTGACGGCCAAACAGGAGGTTTTTGTCGCCACTGGAGATAGCGGCATGGGCCTTACGCACGGCACGATCGCCGGCTTGCTGATCAGTGACCTGATCAACGGCCGAAAGAACCCGTGGGAAGCGCTCTATGATCCATCGCGGAAAATCGTGAATCGCGAATTCCTCCGTGAAAATGCCAATGTGCTGGGGCAATACCGAAAACTAGTCACCGGCGGCGATGTAAAGTCGGTGCGCGAGATCCGCAGGGGACACGGCGCGATTGTTCGCAAAGGCCTGAAGAAGCTGGCGGTCTATCGCGACTCGGCGGGCAAACTTCATCGTCGCTCGGCTCTGTGTACCCACATGCAATGTATCGTGCAGTGGAACCCGGAGGAAAAGAGTTGGGATTGCCCCTGTCACGGAAGCCGGTTTGATCCGCAGGGGATTGTTACCATGGGACCGGCCATCGATGATCTGGCCAAGGATGGCGGTCGCCAATGAGCCGCGCAGCCAGCCAATGAAGTTGAAAACCGGCTGTATCTTCTGGCCTGAGATCTATCAGGGTCCAGTTCCACAATTCGCCAAACTTGAAGAAGACATTCGCTGTGATGTGGCGATCATTGGTGGCGGGATTTCCGGCGCGCTGGCGGCTTATCATCTGACGAAACAGGGCGTTCACACTGTCCTGCTCGACCGGCGAAGCATCGCGGAGGGGAGCACAGGAGCCAGCACCGGTCTGCTGCTCTACGAGATCGACACGCTGTTGATAGACTTGATCAGGCAATTGGGCCACAGGAGGGCGGTCGCCGCATATCGTGCAAGTTTGAACGCGCTCAAGGCCTTTGAGCCACTCGTGGCAGATCTCGCTGACGATTGCGGTCTTGTCGCCCGCCCGAGCTTGTATCTGGCATCGGATCAGAAGCACGTAGAACAGCTTCAGGCTGAGTGCGACGCGCGAAAAGCGATGCAAATTGACGTCAAGTTTCTCTCGCGCGAAGCGTTGGAATCTGAACACAGTTTGTCCCGGCCGGCGGCGCTGCTCTCAGCCAGCGCTTTTGAGGTCGATCCGTACCGGCTGACGCTTCAATTAATCGCGCGGTCTGTCCAACGTGGATTAGAGGTCTATACCGGGACCCAGATCGTTGAACAGAGTTTCCATGAGCGAGGTGGCGTGCTCCGCGCTGCCAACGGATCGATAATTGACGCACGGAAGGTCGTATTCGCTACGGGTTATGAAACAATGGAAATTCTGCCTCCCGACCTCTGCACGTTTGCCAGCACTTTTGCGCTGGCCAGCCAGCCTGTGCCGAATCTGGGCAGAGACTGGCCAAAGCGTTTTCTGATATGGGAATCTGCCCGCCCGTACCTGTATGCGCGGACAACCATTGACGATCGTATCATCGTCGGCGGCGAAGACATCGCGACCGATGAACCAGATAGACGAGATTCTTTGGTCGCGCACAAAAGCACGGTGCTGTGTAGGAAATTCGCCCAGCTGATGCCGCAGATCCACATCGAGCCCGTGTGCTGCTGGGCCGGGACCTTCGCCCAAACCAGTGATTCCCTCCCATACGTAGGAAGTTTCCCGGGGATACCGCACGCATACTTTGCTCTTGGCTATGGCGGCAACGGAATCACGTTCAGCCTGCTGGCCGGTGAGCTCATCACGCAGGCTTTTCTGGGTCAAAGCAGTGAGCAATCGAAGCTGTTCGGGTTCGATCGAAGCGGCTGAGGGCGGAGCCCCGCAAGCCTGGGAGTCTGTACATCTCGCGCGATAATGCTTAATCGACTGCCATCCGCGTCGGCTGTCGCATGTATGCCAGCTTGTTCGGTATCAACGAAAAACGCACGGCCTTTCGCCGTGCGCTGTTCGGTTGTTACCCCCGTTTTGTTTTTCGTCGGTCGTTCGGGCTTATCTACATCTACCCGTTGCGGCGCCCGGTACCACCAATGCGCTCCCACGCGTCCCGTGAAGCTTCGCGGGCGGCATCCCACTGCAGCTTCGATTTGCCCTTGGCACGCTCCCAATCGCGCGCCAAATCCGCTTCGACGTCGGCGAAACCTTTGCCGGGATATTTCTGACGCGCCTCCCAGCCATGCTGATACGCCGGGCCGTACTCGTCGTAAGACGTCCCCGGTGCGACGTAGGGACGGCGCGAGTAATTCGCTCGCCAATATTCGTGTTCGGCCGTCGGATTGATTCCTTCAGCGACGCCCTTGCCGATCAGCCCACCGGCAACGGCTCCGACTGCTGCGCCGACCGCAGTGCCAACCGGACCTGCGGCAGATCCAAGCGCAGCACCGGCTGCCACTGCCCCACCGATACCCGCCGCGCCACCTGCGGCAGCACCGACTCCAGTGCCGATCGGGTGAGATCCGGGAGCCTTAGTGATCGGATCGGGATTCGTCGCGGGGTCGTTTGATCGTTCCTGGTTTTTCATAATGTTACTCCTTTGTTGTATTCGGTTCCCAAAGTATGTTGGATGCGCGCGCCGATCACCGGCGCGCCGTGCTCATTCGTCGGCGATTGCCGTTATTGCCCGCCTCTTCCGCGCCCGCCGCTTCGTTAAGGACCTGGGTTTCTGCGATCTGAGTGAGCTTCTTATCCGCGGCGCCTTCTTCGTCGAGAGTTTCCTGAAGGAGCGCGGCAACTTCGTCCTGGCCAAGCTGCTCGGCCATCGCGCGGGAAGTGCCGTAGGCGGCAATTTCATAATGCTCGACCCGTTGTGCAGCGCCGATCAGCGCTGCGTCGATCACGGCGGATTTGCCTTCTTCTTCCAGTACCTCCTTGCCTTCCTCGACCAGACCCTCCATGGCATGGCACTTTTTTCCGCTCAAGCTGATGCCCAGCGCCTTGCCGACTCTCTCCAGCCGCTTGACGTGCCCTTCGGTCTCCTTCAGGTGAGTTGTAAACGCCTCTTTCAGCGCTGGTGACGACGCCTTCTTCGCCATCTTCGGCAGCGCCTTAACCAGTTGGTTCTCGGCGTTGAACAGGTCCTTGAGTTCGTCCTCCATGAGCGCTGACAGGGATTTCATTGACATATTCGTTGGATCCTTTCGGGTCTTAGGAAGTCAGGGACGCTCCGCCACATCCGAAAGCGACGTTCCGAGTCGACTAGTTGGTTCGTTGCTCGGTGTGACTCACGTTTGTCTCGCCGGTAACCGGGTTCTTCGTGGTGGTCGTTTCCTCGTGCTTGTGACCACCAAACAGACCCGGCTTGTCCGTTTCAGTGTGCGACGTTTCGCAGCCAGTAAGGTACAGGCCCGAACCAAGCGTCAAAGCCAGAAGCGTAATGCTAAGTGATTTCATGGGTTCTCCAGATAGAGTCCTTCCGATCCACGCCGCAAGCACGCGCTGCGACAGGTTTGTTGGTTCGAATCCAGATTTGTCGGGTCAATGAAGGTGCTGGCGCTGGCGGAATAGTGCTTTGCGCCGTTGTTTTTCCTCCGACCGCGTGAGTTGCACCGAGACGGCGCGCGGCCTCAAACTCGTGAAAACGCAGATGGCCGCGTAAGCTACGATGCTTGCAAGCCGATAGATCCACGCGCCAAGGGTTGAAGGCAGTTGTTTTATTAGCTCGTACGATTGCGTTGTCATCTACGTGCCAATCCCGTAATCAGTAGCCCCCACTCAAATGGATAATGCAAACGCGAGACCGTGACCTAACACTTGGGGGTGCGATCAAATCTGACTCGCACGAGGGTGGGGTGAATCAAACGATGGTGTCCGTTAAGTCAGAGCGCCACGACAAGCCGATCAGGGTGGAGCGGATCAAAAAAGAACCAAAACAATGAGGAGAATGACGCACATGACCCGACAAATTATGCGTGTAGATCTGACACAGGGAGCGATCAACAACCTGGAGAAAACACGGGAGAGGCTTGGCAAGACCAGCTTACAGATGAACTCACAGTTGTTCGAATGGTTCGCCGAACAGGATCGGGAGATCCAGCAGCAGATCATGCGTGGAGAGCCCACGGTGGCTAGAGATATCGCCAGGCAGATGGCGTCCCGGTGACTACGAAGCAATGCTCCAGGTGCAAGCACATCAAGCCGCGATCCAACTTCGGACGCGATAAGGCACGTCGCGATGGCCTGCGCCCGTGGTGCAAGCAGTTCGAGCGCGAGTACCATCGGCGGCGGCTTGATGATCCCGTAAAGCGTGCCAGAAAAAATGAGTTGAGGCGCCGATATTGGGCGGACCCGGCGAACAAGGCCAAATACCGAGCCTATCTCAGGCGAGGGAGGGCTCGGAAAAAGATCAAGTCAGGATGACGGGGAGCGCTGTTGCCAGCCGAGCCAATTCTTGAGCGCGTATCCGCCCCAGCAGTAGGCTACCCGACGTCAGCGGGCAAACAGCTTCGCGCACTCATGGCCACAGTTTCGGCCGGATTGGCCGATCAACGTTTTTTCGATCTTTCTGCCGGTCGTTTTTGTTTCGGTTTTGGGGATGAATCCTGATAGCATTGGGGTGCGCATCGTCTACAATTCCCCACTTCACGTTCTGACAGGGAGGCATCCGATGGATGGCAAGGAACGGCACGAAACGGACTTCGAGCAGAAAGTTAAGACTCTGAACCTGGAGGAGTTGATCGCGCTGCGCAACTACATGCTACGGAACACGGATGTGTTGACCGAGCAGCTAAAGGTGGTGTGCGACCTCATCGCGGAGTCGCGAGACGTTCGCGCCAGGGTCATGCCACCCGAGGGCCCGTCGGGCGAGCCCCACGGGAACTAGCGCCCGCGCACGAGCGGCTTCACCCATCTGAGATCCGCCGTTTCAACTCGGCGTTCAGGGCTCTCAGCCACCGGCGATTCAGCTGGAGGTTTTCCTCCAACTTTTTTTTCCGCTGCTGAAGCTGCTCGCGTGTCAGCCTGTTAAGCCTCGGCTGTTGTTTTGGTTTGAACGGTTCGTCCATCTCGTGCAGATTCCCCAAGAGATCACTGTTCGATTTCTAACACGGAGTTTGGCGCGGAGCAACGACGATACTGCGGCTCGGTGGACCTCCGCCGCGCGGTTCGACAGCCCACGATAATCCGTTTGCCTCCAGACTCTCCAGACTCTCCATTTTCACGAGAGGATCGCGGCGCGAGATCCGATATCTTGGGGTGCCCCACTATCCGCGCTGTTGCCCGCGCGATGTGGCCGCAGCAAGATCGAGTTGACCTCGCAAAATACTAGTGAACACTATCTTACCTCCGATGCCGTATCGCCGCACAGCCCGCGCGACAGCGGCTCGCTGACATCATCTACGTCGACCGTGCAACGTGCCGACGGAACGATGCCCGACGATCGCGCACACCGGATCTGGACAGGCCACTGCTAATTATTCAGACAACAGAGTGTTGCGGAAAGAATGATCCTCTCAGGTCGAAATGCCGGATTTGATCAGGTCGGCAGGCGAATTGAGGTTCGTCCAAACTGACTGCGGCCAGTGATTCGGGGCGGAGATCACTGAGACGCTATCAAGTTGCGCGAGTTCCCTCATTGCGCGTATCCCGGACCTGAGCATATCGCGGATGCTTTCCCGCATGGTGCGGCGGAAAATAGAGGGAAAGGGCTCAATTCGGTCTTCGCGGCGAATCATGACTGCGTCGCGCCCGTCTTGGCTTTCAGCATAAGCCACGAGCAAGTCAAGTTGCTCGCTGTTTATCGCAGGCATGTCAACGGTTACGACAATCACTCTTTCCGTGCGAGCGTGGTCCAATGCCGTGAGCAAGCCGCGCAGCGGGCCTTCGCCAGCGACCGGATCGACGACCTCGCGCTCGAATATTTCTGCGCCATCCGGGCACGTTCGACCTGGTGCGGTTACCAGGAGACTAGGACCTTGCCACGCGAGTTGGCGCATGAGGTGCGCTAGGATTGGCTTGCCATCGATGTGGATCTGAGTCTTGGGGAAGCCCATCCTTGATCCTTCGCCGCCTGCGAGGATCGCAAGTGTAGTAATCGACAATTGATGCTGCATGCTCACTGAGGCTCGCGTCCTGGTTTTAGAAGCTGGTGTACCAGCCCAACGAGCGTCAAGGTCCACGCCGCCAGCGCAATGTAGACGAACAGGCGTGGAACCCACTTGAGCAAGTCGGCAGGCACGACCTGGGTGAGCCGGTATGTACACGCAGTGTACATCCCCAGGGGGAAGACGGCACCCCAATACAGTGGGTCGTACTTCAATGGGAATCGGCGGTACAGGTGCCGCCACACCCCCAGAATGATGAGCATCGGGACCCACCACGTCGCCGCCGACCAGAAAAAAAGCGTGATGCCTTTGATGAACGGGACCAGTTCGGTCAACAGCGGCGAAAGAGGCGCCGCGGAGATCAACATGGTCCCGGCGAGTGTTGAGATCGCGACAGCGCCCATGTTGATCCAGTATGGCGGCGCAAGATCGGACGGATTGAGCGCAAAAAACGTATAGCGATAAAAGATGAGTGAGATGATCCAGACGTACAACATTCCAGCGCCCAGCCAAATGACTAAACAGAATAACAGCACGCTTGGCTGACGTTCGACAGCGAAGCCGCTGGCAAGCTGCGCGCCCAGCACCGCCACCGATTGTCCGCCAACAACCGGCAACAGCCAGCCGCCATTGATCCCTTCAGCCAGAGAGGGTTTTGCTTGCTTGACGGTGAGAATGAAAATGATGCCGTACGTGCAAATCATCAATAACCCAACGCCCCAGCACCACAGCGATGCAGCGACTGCCCAGAGCCGGCCGATCAGCAGGAACTGGGTCCCAAGCACGCAAGTGCCCGCAACTACAGTGAAGAATCCGACACTCCTGCCATGATGGAGAAGATCCGCCAGAACCCGATCAGGAAACCGGACGCAGCGAAGGACCGTCAAGGCCCAGATTATGAGATAGAATAAAATGTTCAGAAAGAACAGGACTCGAGCCAAAAGCAGCCAGCCCGTGAGAAGACACGAAATGGAGACGATCCCCGTCGCCATGACCATCGCGAAGTAGGCCGGGTGCATCGTGGCGAGGCCGGTGACGGGTGGCGCCGAAATTGCCGGAGGATCTTTTATCACCTCCGCACCCGCTCGATGTAATAAAGGTATCGCAGCAGTCCGGCGTTGAGCAGGAGGCAGAAAAGGCTTGCCGCCGCCGCCGGCCAGATCACGCCCTGATCGCCGCCCAAGTACGCGTTCATCGTTGCCGTGAAGAGCCACAGTTGGAGAATGACCAGGATCAGGATAAAGGCCAGCATCCCATAGATGATCGTCGTTCGTTGCTCCCGCGTGAAAGGACGCTTGATGCTCATGTCGTCCTCCACTCGATCCCCGTTGCATAAATATCATCGCCGCGAGCGCTGAGCGCGATTCTTGGCAAGGGCCTTGGAGGCGGCCCGGCGATGTTCTGGCCGGTTGCCAGGTCGAAGACGCCTTCGTGGCAGGGACATCGGATTACACCCTTGTCCACGTCAGGGATTACAGCGCAGGAAAGATGCGTGCATTTCTGGCTATACGCCAAAAGCTTGTCCTCCGCCGTACGAATCAGGATGCAGTCATCATGCGGACCGGGATATTGGAAGACTCGAACTGCGCCCACGGGCAACGAAGACAGCGATGCGATCTTCATCAGTGGCGGCGTACCGCGATGGCGGCGCCAGGCGTTTTGGATGCCGATCCAAATTTGCCCGATGGCGAACGCCAGGCTGGTCAGACACAAAAACTTTGCGAAGTCGCGTCGTGCGACATAATGGTCCTGCGGCCAATCAATCGGAAAATCCTTGCGCCATTGCGGCTGGGAATGCAACGACTTTCCGTCAGGAGGGCGCGTGATGACCTCCGGGTCGCGCGTGGGGGAATACACATCTGCAGGCGTCGTACCGGTCAGTCCCTCACGCGCAGGCGAATCGACGTGCACGTCGACCTGCATGGCCGATTGATCCTGGTGCTCTTGCCAATCGACCATGGCTACACCTCCACCTCGGCAAATGGATCAGCCTGGCTGGCCACCGGCAGCGACATAGTTCGCCCCTGAGGCTGCTCGTTCATCGCATCAGTGATGTTGACCAACGGCCGCAGTGCGCCGTTTTTGGGTACCATCATCTGCACCCTGGTCGTGATGGTTTGACGCCCGAACTGAAACTGATTCGTCGGCTGTGACATCGGCCGAAGCTGCTCGATTTGCTCCCGCGTGCCGAAGAACAGTGCCTGACTCGGGCAGACCGTGGCGCACATGGGCTTCTTCCCCGCCGTGGTGCGGTCGTAGCACATGTCACACTTCATCATGATCTGCTTGTCTTCGTAGACCTCCGGCACGCCGAAGGGGCAAGCCATGACACAGTTTCCGCAGGCAATGCAGCGCGGCTTGCGCGCGCTCTGCACCACGCCGTCACCCGTGCGCTTGATCGCATCGGCCGGGCACACTTCCGCACAGGTCGGCTGCTCGCAGTGCATGCAGATGACCGGCACGGTCTGTACGCTCCGCGATCGCTCGATGTACTCCAGGTGAATCATGGAGGTGCCGCGATGCGTGTCGCATTCCGAGCACGCTTGCACGCACGCCTGGCAACCGATGCAGCGGTTGGGGTCAATGAAGAACTGGAGATGGTCCGGTTTCACTGCTGCGCCTCCAGTTTGCCAGCATATTCCGGCGGAGCATCGGCTTTACGCACGCGGCAGCCGCAGACTTTGTATTGGGGGATCTTGCTGATCGGATCCTGGGCGGCGACCGTCAATTGATTCGCGCTCTTCTTCCCAGCCCAGTGATAGGGAATAAAGATCGTGTCAGGGCGGATCGTCGTGACCACCATGGCTTTTAGCGTAATTGACGCCCGCCGTGTTTCAGCGGTCGTCCACTGGCCGTCCTTGATGCCGAGTTTCTCCGCAAGTCGCGGATGAATCTCAATCCGCGGCTCGGGATATTGATCGACCAACGGGCCGATGCGACGCGTTTGCGTGCCGGAGAGGAACTGGCTGACAACCCGGCCGGTGGTGAGGAAGATGGGATACTCTTCGCTGATGTCATCGACGGGCGTGCGGTAATCGGCGATGTTGAAACGGGCCTTGCCGTCGGGGAAGTAGAACGGACCGGTACCTTTGGCGACGGGGTTGTAGCTGCCGGGCTCGAACAGGCGCGGCGTGCCAAGGTATTCGGGGATCGCTTCCCCGGTACGCGGGTCGTGCGAGGGGCACGGCCAGAAGACACCGAACTGTTTTTCGATCTTTTCGTAAGTGATGCCGGAGTAATCAGCAACACCTCCCTTGGAGGCGATGCGCAGCTCATCAAAGATTTCGCGGGGACTAGCAAACCTGAAACCGTGTGGACGGCTCAAGGCGGCGGCGATGTCCTGTATGATGATCCAATCCCGCCGCGCGTCTCCGGGGCAGTCGACGGCCTTGTTGATCTTGATCACGCGGCCTTCGATTTGAGTAACGGTTCCTTCATCTTCTTCCTGAAGACTGCCGGGGAGAACAATGTCGGCATGGCGGGCGGTATCGTTCAGGAAAAAGTCGATCGCAACGTAAAACTCCAGCTTATCGAGCGCCCGTTTGACGAAGTTGTTGTCCGGCAGCGAGACCTTGGGATTGAAGCAGATCGAGAGCAGCCCTTTGATTTCGCCGGCGTCGATTTTGCGGAAGATTTCATACGCATCGACGCCAGGACCGGGGATGTCCTTTTCCTGCACCTGCCAAATGCTGGCGATGTATTTGCGATGCTCGGGATTGGCAATGTCACGCCAGCCCGGTAGCTGATCGCATTTCTGGCCGTGCTCGCGTCCGCCCTGGCCGTTGGCCTGGCCGGTAATCGTACCGTAGCCGCTCTTGGGTTTGCCGAGCCTGCCCGAGGCGAGCACGAGATTGATCGTCCCAAGGGCGTTCTGTACGCCATTGGAATGATGCTCAATTCCCCGAGCGTGCAAGAGAAAGCTGGACTTGGCGGTTCCCCACCACTCGGCCGCCTGACGGATCGAGCGCTCGGGAACGCCCGTCACCTCTGCGGTGTGCGACGGCGTCCATTGTTTGCAGTATTCAGCAACCTGGTCGAAACCGACGGTGTGTTTGTCGACGAAGTCGCGATCAATCCAGCCGTTTTCAATCATCAGGTTCAGCACGCCGGCGAACAGCGCCGCGTCTCGTCCGGGCTTGACCGGCAGGAACAGATCGCATGTTCGCGCAATCGGCGTAATGCGTGGATCCTGCACGATCACCTTCGCGCCAAGTTCGCGCGCCTGCCATATATAGTTAGTCGTGATCGGCGAGCATTCGGCGACGTTCGATCCGGCGACCCACACAACTTCGGTTCCCACGATGTCCGACCAGGGATTGGTCGTGCGATCGATGCCGAACGCCTTCTTATTGGCGGCCCCCGCGCTGACCATGCAAAGGCGCCCGTTGTAATCGATGTACGGCGTCTTCAGACACACGCGGGCGAACTTGCCCATGAGATATGTTTTTTCGGTCGTGAGACTGGCGCCACTGAGAACGCCCATCGCGCCGTTTCCATAGGAGCTCTGAATTCGCTGAATTTCAGAGGCGACTTTGGCAATCGCATCGTTGTAAGGCATCTGCGCGAATCCACCCGGCGCATGCGGATCGCGGCGCAGCGCTGTCGTCAGACGGTCTGGATGCGAGCCCTGCAGGTAACGCTTGACGCCCTTTGGACAAAGCATCCCTCGATTAAATGGAAAATCCTCCCACGGCTCGAAGCCGATGACCTCGTTCCCCTTTACCTTGAGCTGGATGCCGCATTGTTGCCCGCAAAAACAACAGTGGGTTTTAACCAGCCGGTCCGGCTCGAGCGCGGTTGACAGACGCTCGCCGGACATCCGCGCCAGGTGTGGTCCGAACTGCTCGATGATTTTCAGTTCGTCAACCGGAATCGTTGCCATAAGTCAAACTTTCTCTTCCAGCCGTTCATTCAGATGATCGTGCCACAGCGCGCCCTGCGCCAGTCCAAACAGCGCACGGCGGCATTTCGGACAGACCTGTTGGTAATGTGCATCTGGCCCGCCATCCATGGTATAGTTGAAGCCAAGTTCGCGTTCGACCATTGCAAGATCGCGAACCATCATCGCTGACGCAAAGGGTTGACCACATCGCCGGCACTGCGCTTGCTCAGATGTTCGTCCCGCGTCTTTGTAGAAGCTCACGCCGAGTTGGGCTGGCCTCTGGAATAGATGGAAAAATTTCCCGAACGGCAGCCAGACCAGTGTCAGGATCACCGTAATCGCGTGCAGGATCGCCAGGAAATCATACGCGTAACCTCGCAGCCACGTGTAACTCACCGTCAGCATCAGCCCCGTTACGCTGATCGCAAACAAGAGCAGCAGAGGCAAGATGTCTTCGCCAAACTGCTGAACCGCTACGGCGCCGTGATCGACCATACGGCGACGAAATGCGATCATCACGCCGATGATGACCAGGATCGATGCCCACACCAGCCCGTGAAAGATAATGAACGCAAGCCACGACTCGACTGGAAAATCCTGTACGGGAAAGCCGAACACGAACGTTCGGTACATCGATGTATTTCCGGGGACTGTCTCAAAATGAATCCATCCCCAGACCAGTGGGAAGGTGATCGCGGCCGCGATGACGCAGCCCCACATGATCAACCAATGGGCGATCCAGCGCTGCGGGCCGCGCCTGAAAATGAAGCGATTGCCTGCGAACTCGACGAAAAACCGCCGAGCTAACTCGACGAGATTCCGGCTGATGAAGCGAGGATTCAGAAAGACCTGCCACCCCCGCCGCCAATACATTCGTGTTGGCGGGCGCTGAAGCCACATCGCGTAACGATAGGTGATCCCGAACGTGGCGAAGAGCGTCGCGAACGTGTAGCCGACCAGAGCTGCGTCGAAGTGATTCAGGTTGCGCGAACCGATGACGATCAATGCGCCCAGAACGACCATCGCGATGAAGCCCGCTATACCCGACCTGATTTTTTCCGTTTCAAACCGAGCCATATACATCCTTGCAGAAGCAGGCCGGCGTCGCTTTGCATGCCCCGGACGATCGCGCCGACCAGACATGCTAATACCCATCTTTTTAGGTATCAATGTGCAGACGGCACGGCGGACTCATCGCCAGGTCGGAGAAAACGATCACTCGACAAGGCCACCCCGTCAGCTTAGCCGCTTCTCGGCGTCAGGCTCCTGGAGGATTAGCAAGTTTGCCCAAGGCCTCGTCCTCCGACGAGTAGATCGGAAACGTGTCGCGGAGCCTGCTGATCTCCAGTTCGGCAAGAAGCTTTGGCGGCGCGTTAATGATGCCAATCGCTGCGTGTGCGGCCACTCGTCGTCGTAACAGCCGTACGAGATACGCGACCGTGGAAGAATCCCAAGCGGTGGTATCTTTGAAGTCCAGGAGCAACGGGCGCGAAAAGGCGACTGCCGCTTTACCCGCAGTTTCGGCCTCTTGTTCCTCCTTGCCGATTTCCGTCCCTACAGGTCCTTGCAGCCGAATGACCCGAATACCTTGGACCTCTTCCACGGCCCGGATGAAAGATGGGAGCAAGTGCGCTGGGGGAGCAGGATGGAACAGGATGTCCAGCATTACGTACCGTTCGAGCGCCATCTTACCATAGAGCTCGCTGTTGAGTGATGCGGCCATGATCACGACCACGAAAGGTCTCTTCTCTGTCAAAAGAGCTCCGGGCAATGCGATGGGTCACCAGTTCGGCCAAAGGAGAACGTTTACACTTCGCGGCGTCCAGTTTTGTTCAGATCCGCTCAAAGTAGCGCTGACGCTCCCAGTCTGTGACGGTGGCTTCGAACGCCTTTACTTCGTGACGCGCGGTGTGGACAAAGAAGCCCACCACCTCGTCACCGAAGCATCGCCGGGCAAGCTCGCTGGCGGCGAACAGGCCAGCGGCCTCTTGGAGTGTTGAGGGCAGTGCAGCCAGCCCCTGATCGACATAAGCGTTGCCACGATAGGGCTCTGCACAGTCCAGGTTTTCCTCGATGCCCGCCAGCCCCGCGACGATCATGGCGGCAAAAGCAAGATATGGGTTGGCGTCTCCGCCGGGCATCCGATTCTCAATTCTCAATGAAGAACCTTGGCCAACGACGCGGAAGCCGGTGGTCCGATTGTCCATCGCCCAAGCCATTTTTGTGGGAGCCCAGCTACCGGGTTGATAACGTTTGAAGGCATTGACGGTTGGCGCGAAGAAGTAGCTCAGCTCCCGCGCATAGCGCAATTGCCCGCCGAGGAACTGACGAAAGTGACGTGACGGCCCATGAGCGGCAGCATCCCAAAACAGGTTTTCTTCGCCGCGCCAGAGGCTAATGTGAATGTGGCAGCTATTGCCCGCCTCGTCGGCGAAAATTTTAGGCATGAAGCTGAGACATTTGCCGGTCTGTTCGGCAATCTCTTTGGCGCCCTGTTTGAAAACGCAATGCCCGTCCGCCATTGGCAGCGGGGTGGAATACACAAAGTTGACTTCGTGTTGACCCTTGCCCCACTCGCCTTTGGTGGATTCGACCGGAATGCCAGCAGTCCCCATCTGCCGGCGGATCGCGTGCATGATCGGTTCGTCACGCGTCGTCTGCATCGTGTGGTAATCGATACGGTAATCGCTCGATGGAACAAGAGAGGAATACCGATTTGCAAAAGCGTCGTGGTACGTGCCGTTGAACAGGAAGAACTCCAGCTCACTGGCGATGCGGCAGGACAACCCCTGGGCCGCTAGCCGATCTACCTGCCGACGCAGCACCGAACGCGGAGCCTGGTCAACCAGATCTCCACCATCGTGCAGAAGGTCGCAGATGACCAACGCCGTCGCCTTCTGCCAGGGAAGCAGGCGCAGGGTTGAAAGGTCCGGCTTCATCACAAAGTCACCAAAGCCGCGCTCCCAACTGGCCAGCTCAAAGCCCTCCAGAGGGTCCATCTCAAGGTTAACGGTGAGCAAATAGTTACACCCGTGCGTGCCACCCTCGGCGCAGTGATCAAGGAAATAACGGCCGGTGAGCCGCTTGCCGACGAGCCGGCCATGGGTGTCAGGAAACGCGGTGATCACCGTGTCGACCTGGTCATCATCGATCAGTCGGCGTAGTGTGGCCAGATCGAGCGGAAGAGGGCTTGTCGAAGTGCTAGGATGCGACATAGATGTTTTTCAGTTCGGTGTACCCTTCCATCGCCGCCATACCCAGGTCTCGTCCGATGCCGCTCTGCTTGAACCCGCCAAACGGCGCCTCGACATGCACGCTGGAATTGGAATTGATGCTGAGCACGCCGCTCTCCACTCGGCTGGCGACCCGCAGGGCGCGATCGAGGTCTCGCGTCCAAAGTGAGCCGCTCAGTCCGTAGGGTGAGGCGTTCACCTCGCGCAGCATCTGCTCTTCATCGTCAAATGCGCGGATGCAGACGACCGGTCCGAACACCTCTTCCTTCCAGATGTGATCTGCCGTATCGCAGCCCAGGACGACCGTCGGCGCGACGTAAAAGCCGCCGCCGTGAGGACGGGCTCCGCCGCAGGCGAAATTGCGGCCGGCGCGGCGTGCTGTATCGAGGAAATTCTCGACATTTTGGCGCTGGCTGGCAGAAACCAACGGCCCGACATGGGTCTTCTCATCTGCCGGATCACCAACGACGATCGCGGCAGTGGCCGTGACAAAGCGATTGACGAATTCCTCAAACACTTTTCGCTCAACGAAAACCCGGCTGCGGGCACAGCAGTCCTGGCCGGCGTTGGCAAAAACGCTTATTGGGGAGCGCGCGGCCGCTTCGTTCAAATCGGCATCAGCAAAAACGATGTTCGGAGACTTACCGCCCAGCTCAAGCGATACCCGCTTGATGTCCCGCGCCGCCAGTTCCATGATGCGCGAGCCGACCGCCGTGGAACCCGTGAACGATACCTTCCGCACGAGTCGATGGGTCACAAGCGCTTCGCCAACCTCGGCGCCGGTTCCCGGAAGCACTTGAAGCGCACCATTTGGCAATCCTGCCTCCACGGCGATCTGCGCCAGCAACAACGCCGACAACGGCGAATAGCCGGCTGGCTTTAGCACAACCGTGTTCCCCGTCGCCAGCGCCG
>JADMIO010897394.1_pt1 | contig 18862 bp, 15 predicted proteins | sample 8958161 | NCBI WGS metagenome assembly JADMIO01 (sample SAMN16585339, study PRJNA669376) | soil metagenome | isolation source: Crop rotation soil | place: USA: Cullars Rotation, Alabama | collected 2011 | reverse complement strand
GGCCGCACAATCGGCAGGGCGATCTCCCACCACACACGCAGCTCGCTGCAACCATCGACGCGCGCCGCGTGCAACAGCTCGTCGGGAACGGCGGTGCGCATGGCCTGGCGGAAGAGCAGAATGCCGAACACACTCACCGCGCCGGGGATCACGATCGCGCGGTAGGAATTGATCCACCCGATCGCATTCATCAGCTCGTACAAGCTCGGCAGCAGCACCTGCCCCGGCAGCACGAGCGTCACGAGCATCGCAAACATCAACACGCGTTTTCCGCGGAAGCGGTATTTGGCCAGCGCGAATCCGCCGAGGCTGCTCAGGGTGACAACCAGCGCGGTTTGCAGCGACGCGAGGAAGAGCGAGTTGATCAGCCAGGCGCCGAACGGCTGACGCGCGAGCAGCGCGCGGAAATTGGCGAGGGTCAGCCGCGTCACGCCACCCGGCGGGAGGAACAGCGATGCGTGAAGATCCTCCGGGCGTTTGAACGCGGCGCAGATCAGCCAGAGCAGCGGCGTCATGCTGGCCAGCGCCAACGCGATCAGCACGACGTGGAGGATGATCGATCTCGCGCGCGTCACGCGTCGGCCGCCGTTTCGCGCCCGAGGCGCAGTTGGGCAACGGTGACGCCGAGTAGCAGCACGACGAGCATCCAGCCGATCGCCGACGCGTAGCCGAGATCGCCGGCTTCGAAACCGGTAACGAAAAGGTAGGTGACGATCGTCAGTCGGCTGCGGGATGCTGGCGATCCGGCGAAGAGGACGTAGGGGAGTTCGAACAGTTGCAGCCCGGCAATCGTGCCGATCAGGATCATCAGCACGAGCACGGGCCGAATGCCGGGGAGGGTGATGTGAAACAATCGCGACCATTTTCCCGCGCCGTCGACCGCGGCCGCTTCGTAGAGGTGGGGGTCGACGGCCTGAAGCGCCGCGAGGAAGTACACCATGCCGAATCCGACCGACAGCCACAGGGCCGCGAGGACGAGCGACACGAGGGTGAGACGCGGATCGGCCAGCCAATCCGGTTGCAGATCGGGACGCACCAGCGCGATTAGCCGATTCACGAGCCCTTCGCGCGGATTCAACAGCGCCGCGAACAGCACCGCGACGAACACCGGGCCGACGAGGTAGGTCGAGAAAAATGCGAAGCGAAAAATCGATCGCGCCCTCACGCGCGGGCTATTGAGGAGCAATGCCAACCCGAGCGACAACGGAATCTGAATCGCGAGCAGACCCACGGTGAACGCGCTCGTGTTCAACACCGACCACCAGAACAACCGATCGCGCAGGAGGAACCGGTAATTGTCGAGCCCGACGAATACTTCGTGTTGCGGGCCGGCGCACTTGTGGAGACTGAGCCACAGACTTCGCACCAGCGGATAACACGTGAACGCGGCGAAAAGCAGGACGAACGGGAGGAGAAACAGGTACGGCGCGGCGCGCGCCTGAAGCGCCCACAGTCGCCGCGAAGGCGTGATCGCCGCCGGCTCGGGTGCGCTCATGATTCAAATTTCCCGAAGTCGATCCAGTCGCGCAGCTCCGCGGCAGAATCGGCGAGCCACGCGCGACACGCGTCTTCCAGGCCGTCCGCATTCCCCCGCTCCGTGACGTATTCGATCGCGCGGCGCAGCACCGCCGTCAACTGCCCGCCCGCGAGCGTGTCGAATGGCGTGACGTATCGCCGCGGGATGTGCGGGGCGAGCTCGGCGTAAAGTGCCTGTACGTCTTGGCCGCCGAAATAGGCATCGGGGTGCGGCTCGAGCGTCGACCACGCGTCGGTCATCGGTGAGAGGATGTTCGTGTACGCGCGCCGCGCCGCCAGTGCTTCGGGGCTGAAGTAGAGGAACGTCAACAGTTCCCACGCGCGGTCCGGCTGTGGGCATTTGCGTGGGATGCCGATCATCGTTCCGCCCCACGTGCTGGTCGGCGTGTCCGTCGGATCGAACCGCGGAAGCGGCATCATTGCGAGCTTGCCCGAAAGTTCCGGCGCGAACTCACGCAGCTCGCCGATTCGCCAATCCGGCGTCAGCGCCGCGACGAGATTGCCGCTCACGAGATCGCGCGTCCACAGCCCGGCGCCCGGCGTCGAATCGCGCCCGATTCGTGACGGCCCCGCGACGAGCTGCGCGTAAAGTGCGAGCGTGTGCGCGACCTTCGGGTCGGTGAGATGCACTTCGTTGCGGTCATCGAGCAGGTTCACACCGCGTTGCAGCAGCATCACGATCAATACGTCCGCGGAGTTCGTCGGCAGCTCGACACGGTGCGTGCCCGGCAGCCTCAGCGCCGCTTGTTGAAACGCCGGCCACGTCGTCGCCGCGGCGAGATCAATGCCCGCGGCGTCGAAGAGGTCTTTGCGGTAGGTGATCGTGACGGGGTGAACATCGTGCGGCACGCCGAAGATCACGCCGTCCTTCGTCCACGGCGCGAAGCGCGTCGCGACGATGCGATGCTTGAGGCCGGATTGCTCGAGGTAGCGATCGAGTGGCAGGAATCCAACGGCATCCACCGGCGGACGAAAGAATTTTCCGACCGATCCGATCTCGATCTCCACCAGATCCGGAAGATCGCGCGGCGCTGACGTCGCGGTAAAGAGCGAGACCAGCCGCGTGTCCAGCGCCCGCGAGGCGATCAGCTCGACACGCGCAGATTGCCCGGTGCGCTGGCGATACCGATCGACGAGCGATCCCGGCGATCCGGTCGGTGAATTCCCGCGATACGCGCGGGCGTGGGAATCGGCGAAGACCCAGACGCGCAGATCCGCAGGCGGCGCCGGCCGGCGCGTCGCCACCACCGCGCCGCTCGCGATCGCGACGAGGATCATCACGAGGATGGGTTTGCCCAGGGGGAAGGTCATCGGGCGACCCCCGATTCTCGCGCCGCCGCCCGGCCGCTGCAATGTGTTGATGCCCGTGCGCGCGCCGCATACACTGCACTGGCTCCGTGTCGCAACAAGGCCCGCACATCCTCCCGAGCCTGCCGAAGCAGCCGCCGACGGCGGTGCGGACGTCGCTGCCGTACGAACCGGTGTGCGCGATCTTCCGCCGCTATCTTCACGGCGAGAAGCTGAAGTTCACCCCCGAGCGTGCGATGATGCTCGACGCGGTCCTCCGCAAAACGGGATTGTTCGACCCCGATTCGCTGATTCGCGATTTGAAGGAACTCGGGCACAACGTCAGCCGCGCGACGGTTTATCGCACGCTGAGCCACTTGCAGGACGCGGGGATCGTCAAGCAGGTGTTTTTCGACAACAAGCAGTCGTATTACGAAGTGATCGCGGGACGGCAGGCGTACGATTATCTCATCTGCGTGGCGACGGGGAAGGTGATCGAATTCAGCAGCGAGAAGCTCAAGCGGCTGCGCGACGAGATCTGCCGCGAACACGGATTCGATCCCGTGTCACACCAGTTCCACGTCTTTGGGGTCAGTCCAGAAGGTAAGACCAAATCGACCGCGGAGTGATTTTCGCGCACACGCCCGTCGCGTCTCCCGCGCACACGACCATCCCATCGTCGTGCGCGGTTGTGCGCTCGTGCACATGCGAACGCTCTCGACTCAGCACATCGCAACAAACGTCGCGAGCGTGAGGATGGCGATCTTCAGCTTCTTATCCCAGAACACGGGGTTGTAGAGCATTTCGATCACAACGACTCCTGTTTGCTTCAAGCCCGGCGAGCTGATCAGTCCACGATAGCCGCCACCATGGCTGCACCCAAGTAATACCCCGCGTTTGCAACAGCGGCCAATTCAGCCTGTGCCGGATGATGTTCTGCGGCATCATGGCTCGCTCGAAGATCGCGCAGCTCCGTCTCGAATTATGACCCGCCACAGGACGCTCTGAACCCCTGTATTGTCAAAAGCTTGCCGATCTCGCCGGGCAACAAAATTATGCAGTTCTGACCCAACCTGTTCGTGTAAAGAACGTATTAACGGAACGATGTTTAAGCCTGTCTCCATAAGTGAAGGTGATACTTTGCAAGCCGCTTCTCGAAGTGGTCGTAGCCATTCTTCCGGCTCCGGCCCCCATACCGACCTCATCCGTAAGCTACATGACTTAATTCCCTCGTCGGTCGCGTTCGTCGCAACCACGTTTCCGCGGGGCGAGCTTCAGTTGATGCAGCCTCCGCACGCCACCGAAGGCGTGTTCCGCGATTATGCGCGCGATTTTCAGCACGAAGATCGCGTTGCGTGGCGGGCGCTGGCCGAAGGGCGCGCCGTCCGGTCGTCGGACCTGTGGGAAGACAGCGGCGCATTCGAATCGACGCGCTTCTACACGGCGTTCCTGCGACCCGCGGGATTGGCGTACGTGATGGCGGCGCCGTTGCGGTCTCCGCTGCTCGAAGGTTACCCGGGCGTGATCTGGGTGGCGCGCAGCCGCGAGGTGGGCGACTTCTCCGAGCAGGACTTGCGCGCACTCGCGGAACTGGCCGAGCAGGTCGATGAGGCCTCGCGGCGCGTTCATGGCGCGAAAGGTCCGCGGCCGTCGTGGTCGCATCAGATGCCGTCGCGCATTTTCGTGTTTGACGCGCAGCTTCAACAGCGTCTTCCGGAGGCCGCTGCGGGCGCCGGGGCGATCGACGCCCGGCTTCTCGAGGAAATGCGTCAGACCGCGCGCCAACGGCTTCAGCGCGTCAACGGCGAGTTCATCGCAAGCGATCGCGTGCCGCTGCCGGATTCCCGCGGAGATCTCTGGACGTTCCGGGCGATTACGTTCAAGCGCCTGCCCGCGCTGGGCGATGGCCCGTTCGTCGTCTTCTGCCTCAACCCTGAGTGCCGCGACTGGAGCAATATTCATCCCGCCGACCTGAGCGCGGATTCTGAGCTGTCGCGACTCGTCCCGAGCATTCACTTCATGCAGGACGAGTTCCGCCGCGGGCCGACGCTCGGCGCGATCGCCAAGACGGTTCACCTGTCGCCGTTCCACTTTCATCGGCGCTTCAGCGAACTGTTCGGCCAGACGCCGAAGCATTTTCTGCTCGAGTGCCAGATCTACGCCGCCAAGGAAGAACTCGCGGCGCGTGAAAAGGATCTCGCGAAGATCGCGACCGACTGCGGCTTCGCGCATCAGAGTCATTTCACGAGCCGCTTCAAGCAGGCAACCGGCCTGACCCCAACCCGCTGGCGACGGATTGCGACGGGAACGTAAAGCCGCGCACACGAACCGCGAATGTGACGCGAGCGAGCCGGCGTTACGCGAGCACGAGTTTCGAAACTCGTGAAAGCGTGACGCCGGCTCGCTCTGCCTCTACACTCCGGACAGTATGTCTTCGCTTTCGCCAACGCTCCCCAAAACGAAAACCGCCGTCCGCATCGGCAGCGTGAGCTATCTCAACGCGCGCCCGCTCATTTACGGTTTGGACGCCTCACCCGAGGTCGATCTCCATCTCGCTGTGCCTTCACGATTGCTCGACGGACTGCGCGAACGTCACTTCGACGTCGCACTGCTTCCGGTTATCGATTATCAACGCATGGACGGCCTGCGCCTTCTGACCGCGGGCGGGATCGGATGCGACGGGCCGACGCTCACCGTGCGCATCTTCAGCCGCACGCCGATCGCATCCATCCGAAGCCTCGCATGCGACACCGACAGCCACACCTCCGTCGCGCTCGCCCGCATCGTCCTCGCGGAGCTCTACAAGCTGCGGCCGGCGTTTCTTGATCTGCATCGGCAAGACGATCCTGCCTGCGACGCCAAGCTCCTGATCGGCGACAAGGTCGTCTGCGAAGAGCCCGCGGGAATGGAGCATCAGCTCGACCTGGGCGCGGCATGGAAGGAGCTCACCGGGCTTCCGTTCGTGTTCGCTGCGTGGATGGTTCGCAGCGGCGTGGAGATCGGCGATCTGCCCGATCGATTGGAACGCGCGAAGCGCGACGGCCTCGCGCACGTGAACGAGATCATCGCCCGTCACGCCGTTCCGCGCGGCTGGCCCGCGGGGATCGCGCTTCAGTATCTGACGATGTATCTCAAATACGATATCGGCGAGCGGCAGCTGGAAGCGATCCGCCGGTTTCACCAACTGGCGGCGCAGCACGGTGTGATCGAGGGCAATCCGAAGCCGCTCATTTAGCTTCGGGGTGCAGCTTGTTGTACACCTCCGCGGCCAGCACGCGCTCCAGCGTGGGGTCGCGGCCGACGGCGTACCAATAGCTGTAGGGAAGGACGAGACCGAGATCCGTCTCGCGCGTGCCGAACGCGTTTCGCGGCGATGTGACCTCGCGGAAGTACATCGCGTTGCTGATGCGTTTTTCCGTCATCGATTCGCGCTCCACCAGCACCTTGGGCGTCATCTCGTACGAGCCGTCGCGCTGCCGCTCGATCTCGAAGTGCACCGTCCGCCGATAGGTCGCGGTGGACGCCTTCGCCGAATCGTCCAGCGATCGCACGTCGCGCCGCCACGGCTCGAAGATCTGCGCCGAAATCACCGGCTTGGTCGTGATGAGGCCGTCGCGGTAATCCGTTCGGTCGATCGCAAATTGATAATCCGACGCCACCGCCTGCGTGGCTTTGAAGAGCGCGTCGTACGTCGGAAATTCAACCCACGAGGTGCCCGGCTGTGCAATCCAGTACAGGGGATCGCTGTATTTTGTATCAATCTCGGTGACCGGACGCGTCGCGGGCTTGGGTTTTGGTGGGGGGCTGTTGTCTCCTGCGCACCCCATCGCGGACATTGCGCACGCGGCGACCGTGACGACGACGAACCCGATTCTTCGTCCGCTCATGAAATCTCCGCAGTGATCCGTCGCGCCGCGTCGTCGTTCTCCGCGGGCGTGGCAAGCCATTGCTCGCCGACGGTGTGAATCACGATGCCGTTCATCGTACCCGGCGTGCCCATCGACGTGCCAGCGACGATGACGATGCGATCGCCGCCGGTCGCATACTTCTTATCCTGCACGAGGCGATCCACCGCCTCGACGAGCTCGTTCATCGACGTCGGCGCGGCCATCTCTTGCGGGATCACGCCATAGTGCAGCGCCATGCGGCGCAGCGCTCGGTGATCGCTGGAGAGCGCGACGATCGGGATCGGAAATCGGTTCTTCGAAAAGATCCGCGCCGTGGCGCCGGTCTGGCTCCAGATCACGACCAGCTTCACCCGCAGATCCTGCACGATCTGCCATACGCCCTTGGCCACCGCGGCCGACAGCGGCAGGGTTTTGAGCCGGAGCACGGGCTCCTTCGATGGAACGGCGGCGCTGACGAGGTATTGCTCGGTCACGTCAGCGACGTGCGACATCGTTTGCACGGCGCCAATGGGGAACTTGCCGACGCTGGTCTCGCCGCTCAGCATCACGGCATCGGTGCCGTCGAAGATTGCGTTGGCCACGTCGCTGACTTCGGCGCGTGTGGGCGAACTCTGCTCGATCATGCTCTGCAACATCTGCGTCGCGACGATCACCGGCTTGCCCGCGGTCAGGCAGCGGCGGATGAGATCCTTCTGGATGATCGGCACCTGCGCCACGTCCATCTCCACGCCCAGATCTCCGCGGGCGACCATCAGGCCGTCGCTGGCGTCGATGATCGCGTCGATCGCCTTGATCGCCTCGGCCTTCTCGATCTTCGCGATCAGGTGAATATCGCTGACCTTGTTCCGCAGATGCTCGCGGAGAAGCGAAAGATCGTCGGCGGTGCGAACGAAGGAGAGTGCGAGGTAATCGAGATCGTTGTCGATCGCCCACTCGACGCACTGCCAGTCGAATTCGGTGATCGACGGCACGCTGACGGCCGTGTTCGGGAGGTTGATCCCTTTGCTGCTCTTGAGGATCCCGCTCACCATCGCCTTGCAGCGAAGCTCGTTAAAATTGCGATCGACGCACACGAACCGCAGCATGCCGTCTTCGATGAGCAGCGGATCGCCCACCTGCACGTCGTCGATCAACTGCGGCAACGTCGTGCTCACGCGATGATCGCGGCCGAGGATCGGTTGGCGCTGGATGATCAGCTCTTCATCCGTTTCGATCGGCATGCCGCCCGCGATGTTGTTGTCGTCTATCTTGCCGAGCCGAATCTTCGGCCCGCACAAATCCCCCAGGATCGCGATCGGCTGATCCACCCGCGCCGCCGCCTCACGGATGTTGCGCAGCATCTGCAGATGCTGATCGAGCGATCCGTGCGAAAAGTTGAGGCGACACATGTCCGCGCCGGCTTCGAAAAGTCGGTGGAGCGTCTCCACGTTTCCGCTGGCGGGGCCGAGGGTGGCGAGGATCTTGGTACGGATCATGCGTTACGCTTTCGGCGGCGCGGTGACGATCTTGATGTGCGTATCGCGCAGTTGCTTGTCGTCGATCGGGCTTGGGCTACCGCACATCAGATCCGCGCCGCTTTGCGTCTTCGGGAACGCGATGACGTCGCGGATGTTGCTGATGCCTCGCAGCAGCATGACGAGGCGATCGAGACCCAGTGCGATTCCGCCGTGCGGGGGCGCGCCGTATTGCAACGCGTCGAGCAGGAAGCCGAACTTCAGCTTTTGCGAGGCATCGTCCACGCCGAGCAGCGAGAAGACCTTCTGCTGCACGTCCATTCGGTGGATACGAATGCTTCCGCCGCCGATCTCCGAACCGTTCAGCACGATGTCGTAAGCCTTGCTCTTGACCGACTCGACCGCGGCGCGGTCGTCGCGGTTGTCCAGCTTGGCGAGATCTTCGTCGAGCGGCGCGGTGAACGGGTGGTGCGTGCTGACGAATCGCTTCTCTTCCTCGTCGTATTCGAACAGAGGGAAGTTTACGACCCAGACCCACGCGAAATCGGTGGACGGCTTGAGCTGAAGATCGCGTGCCATCTTGAGGCGCAGCTCGCCGAGCACCTTGTGGACGATCTTCGATTTGTCGGCGGCGAAACAGAGCAGATCGCCGTCCTTCGCGCCGCAGCGTTCGATCAGTTTCGCCGCGATGGGCTGGAGGAATTTGGCGACGCCGGTGTCGAGGCCGCTCGCGGTCACTTTCGTGACGGCCAAGCCTTTGGCGCCGAAACCCTTGGCCCAATCGGCCAGCGCATCGGTTTCCTTGCGCGTCAGCTTCCCGCCGCCGGGCACGGTGATCGCCTTGACCATCGGCGCGTTCTTGAAGACGCCGAAGTCCGTCTGCTGTCCGAGGTCGGTAACGTCGACGAGTTCCATCCCGAAGCGCAAGTCGGGGCGATCGGAGCCGAATCGCCGCATCGCCTCGTCGTGTTCGATGTGCGGAATGGGATTCGGAACCTCGACGTTGAGGATCTCCTTCCAGATCCGCCGCAGCAGTCCTTCCATCACGTCGATGATGTTCTCGCGATCGATGAACGACATCTCAACGTCAAGCTGCGTGAACTCGGCTTGACGATCGGCTCGCGGGTCTTCGTCGCGGAAACACCGGACGATCTGCATGTACTTGTCGGTGCCCGCGACCATCAGCAGCTGTTTGAAGAGCTGCGGCGATTGCGGCAACGCGTAGAAGCTGCCGGGGACGAGGCGCGACGGCACGATGAAATCGCGCGCACCTTCCGGCGTCGATTTCGTGAGGAAGGGGGTTTCGATTTCCCAGAAGCCCAGGTCGCCGAGGTGATCGCGCATCAGCTTTGTCACGCGGTAGCGAGTGCGGAGCGTCTGCTGCATCTCCGGGCGCCGCAGGTCGATGTAGCGGTGCGCGAGGCGTTTCTCCTCGTTCACCGTTTCCGTCTCGTGCGGCGTGAACGGGGGCGTCGGTGAGATGCTCAGCACCTCCAGCGACTTGATGCGTACTTCGATCTCGCCCGTCGGCAGCTTCGGGTTGACCGCGTTGTCCGCCCGCGCCGCCACAGCGCCGCGGATGCTGATGACCCATTCGCTGCGGATCTTGCGCGCTTCCTCGAGCGTCGCCTTGCCGCAGTCGTCGGCGTCGAAGACCAACTGCGTGAGCCCGTCGCGGTCGCGAAGATCAACGAAGACGAGTCCGCCGTGATCGCGGTAAGAATGCACCCAGCCGGCCAGCTTCACGTCGGCGCCGACGTCCGACTTACGAAGCTGTCCACAGGTGCGAGTTCGATAACGAGTTTCGATGGCTTCCATGCAATTCTTTCTATTTCACTTCCCACCGCGGCTTGCGCAACCATTCCTGAAGAACCTTTTCCGCGGGCTTATTTTCCGGCGTATAGCCACGATCGTTCGGCCCGCCGTCGCCGGGCGTCCATTCCCAGATCATGAAGCCGCCGAGGTGCTCATTCGCGTACCAGCTCTGGAAAAAGCCTTCGTACAATCGCTTCTGCAACTGAAGGTCGATGTCTTCCGATTCCTTCGTGTAATCCCAGGGCTCGTGCGCCGCGTTCGAGAGGCTGCACCATCCGACTTCCAGAAAGAGCAGCGGCTTGTGCTCCTTCTTCAGAAACGGAACCAGATCCGATTGAATCGCGCGCCAATGATCCTGAATGTCATTAACGGTCGCGTTGTGATCCTTGCCCAGCTTCCAGTAGCTGTTCATCCCGATCAGGTCGAGCTGATTCCAGAACGTGACGGCGGTGTAGTGGTCCCAGTTGGATGAGTAAGTGAGCTGGCCCTTAAAAATCGCGCGCACGGCCTTGATCGTTTTCGTCCACTCGTCGGTCTTGCCTTCCGTGCTGACGAGCTCCGATCCGACGACCAGCACATTCACCCCATTCCCCTCCGCGATCCACGCGAAGTGGGTGATCATTTCGCGATAGCTGTCGAACCAGTCTTCCCAGAACTCCGGCTTGATCGTCCCGCGCCACTCCGTCCCGCGAGGCTTATCCAGCAATACGACGGGCATGAGGATCACGCGGAGGTTTTTCGATTTCGCGTGCTTGATCAGACGGCTGAGCTGCTCGGGCGTCGGCGTCATCCGCATGTCGAGATAGATTCGCGCGCTCGTGCCGTTTTCCTGCCGCGTGTCAATTACAAGCAGCACGGTGTCGAGCCCGCGGGCGGCGATCTCGTCCATGCTATGTTCGTATTTGTCGAGCCAATCGACGCGCTGGATCTGCATCGCTGCGCCGCGGTAGGGCAGGCCGGTGAGCGGCATTGTCGCGACGCGATCGGATTCAACCGCGGGCGAACCGTTGTCCACGTGCGTCTCGCCCTTGGCGCGCGCGTTGGTCGTCGGCCACAGCGCGCAGCCGACGACGAAGAAGTACAGCACCCCTGCGGTGATCAACATCCGACGACCGAACATTCTCGACGATTCCTTTCTCGTCCCGTTTCGAGAGGCGCGACATGATAGGGGATCAACCGGAGCGGGGGAAGCAGACGGGGGGCGTGCGGAACGGCGCGGGCCTACATCGGCCGCGTGATCACGAACTCGGCCATCACGTCGAGGACTTGCCGTGCGTCGGTGTCCGGCAGATCGGCGATGGCGGCGCGACCGCGCTCAATGAGCTGCCGCGCGCGATCGCGGGCGTAGGCGATTGAATCGCTCGGCAGGATGAGGTTGCGAATTCGCTCAGCGCGATCCGGTTCGGGGCTGCTGACGAGCGATCGCAAGAGCGTGCGGTGCTCTCGCGGGGCGGTCTTGAGGAAATGAATCATCGGGAGCGTCATCTTGCCTTTCTCCACGTCGATGCCGAGCGTTTTGCCGACGGTGGGGGAGTCGCCGATGATGTCGAGGATGTCGTCCTGGATCTGGAACGCGGTGCCGAGCGAGAGCCCGTAGGTTTCCAGCTTCGCGATGATCTCATCTGACGCGCCGCTGATTCGCGCGCCGAGGGCACAGCACGTCGCGCACAGGCTCGCGGTCTTTCGGGTGATGATTTCGAGGTAGGTTTCTTCCGTCAGGTCGAGGTTGTTGCGGTTGTCGATCTGAAGGAGTTCGCCTTCGCAGACGCAGTTGGTCGTGCGGCCGATCGCGCGGCTGGCGTATTGCGAATCGAGGCTCGAGCACAGGTGATAGCTGTGGCTGATCAGGTAATCGCCCAGCAGCACCGCGGCCTCGTTGCCGCGCAGGTGATTGATCGTGGCGCCTTTGCGGCGGAGCTCGGCCTCGTCGAGCACGTCGTCGTGCACGAGCGTCGCCATGTGCACCATCTCGACGACGGTCGCGATCGTCACGTGGGCGTCGGAGAGATTTCCGCACGCTTTGCCGCTGAGCAGTACGAGACACGGCCGCAGCATCTTTCCGCGGAAGCGGCTGACGTGCTTGACCAGCACGTTGACGCACGGGAGATCGCTGGTCAGCTCCTGGTGAAACAACCGCTCGACGCCGGCAAGTTGCGGCGCGATGCACTCGGTGAGGTTTGCCAGGGCGGAGGTCACGATCTGCGCCTCGCTCCGTTTCTTCTGTAGCCGGCTGCTGCTGCTTTCCATTGGCCGCGGGATTATAGAGAGAGGTCCGCGAGCACGCGAATAGCGCGCGGAACTTTCGAAAAGATTGAAAACAATCAAAGCCGCGTGAGATTCGCCGGGGCGACAGACGCCGTGTGGATGTCTTAGAATGACATGAACGCAATGGACATTACGTACCTCGACAACAACGCCACCACCCGCCCCGCGCCCGAGGCGATCGCGGCGATGTTGCCGTTGCTCGAAGAGGCGTACGGCAATCCGTCGAGCGTGCACCGATTCGGCCAGCGGGCGCGGCAGGCGGTGGATGAGGCGCGGGCGCGCATCGCCACACTCGTCGGGTGCAACGATTCGGATCTGCTGTTCACCAGCGGCGGGACGGAATCGATCAACACCGCCGTGCGCGGGATTCTCGGGGCGCGCTCACCCCGCAAGCGAATCGTCACCACCACCGTCGAACATTCCGCGACGCGCGAGCTGTGCAGCCAGCTTGCGAAGGAAGGGTTTGAGGTCGTTGAGATTCCGGTGGACGAAGGCGGCGCCCTCGATTTGGATGCGCTGCGCGCCGCGGTCACCGACGACACCGCCGTCGTCTCCATCATGTGGGCGAACAACGAGACGGGTGTCCTCTTCCCCGTCGATCAAATCGCTCCGATCTGCCGCAAGCATCGCGTGCCGTTTCACTGCGACGGAACGCAAGCCGTCGGCAAGATCCCGGTGAACGTCGCCGAGATCGGCATCGATGCGATGAGCTTCGCGTCGCACAAGTTTCACGGGCCGAAAGGCGTCGGAGCGCTGTTCACGCGGCGCGGGCTGCGGTTTCGCCCGCTGGTGATCGGCGGTCCGCAGGAGCGCGGGCGCCGCGGGGGGACGGAGAACGTCCCCGGCATCGTCGGCATGGGAAAGGCCGCGGAACTCGCGATTGAGGCGCTACCGCAGATGTCGCGCGTCGGTGAAATGCGCGATCGGCTTGAACGATCGATCCTCGAGACGATCAGCGAGACGCGTGTGAACGGTTCGACTTCGCTCACTGAAGGCGGAAGAACCGACGCGCGAATCCCCAACACGACGAACATCGGTTTCGCGCCGCTGGAGGCCGAGGCGATTCTGCTCTTGCTCAGCGAACAGGGCGTCTGTGCCAGCGCCGGCGCCGCGTGCAGCAGCGGAAGTCTCGAGCCGTCGCACGTCCTGCGCGCGATGGGCATTCCCCAGCGTTACGCCCACGGCGCGATCCGCTTCAGCCTGTCGCGATATACGACCGATGACGAAATCGACCGCGCGCTGCGGATCCTCCCCGCCGTCATTTCGCGCCTGCGCGCGGTGCTTCCCGTCGCTGCGCGGTGATTCGAATCTCCGTGTCCCGGTTCAGCCATTACGGCTTCGTCGTGCGCGGCGCGGTCGCCGGCGGATTGGAAGTGACCGTGATGGTGGACTTCCGCGTCGATGCCGGCGGCGCGGTTTCGACCGTCGTCGTCGTGAAGCCGTCGGGGCGGAATTCGATGCGCTTGAGCCGCTCTTTCATCAGCGTGAACACGCCGTGTTCGCTGCGCAGTTGGAACTGGCTTTCCATCACCTTGCCCGACACCTTGATCGACACGCTATCGATCGTGTCGGATTCCGGTGACAGGGTGATCAGGCGGATGTGATCCGTCAGCAACGTGAGCTGGCCCTGGTCGCAATCGATCGTCACCGATCCGTTCATCAATTCACCGCGAAGGATCGTTCCGTCGTTCCCGGTAATTTCGACGGTCGGGTGTTTGTTCACCACCGGCGCATCAGTATGCGCCGCGGAGCGGTTCGTGTTCATGCCTTCGCAGCCGATCGAGCCGGCGACCAAACATGCGACCAAGAGCACGGCGGCCGACGATGACGAAACGTGACGCATCAGGGTGTCCTCGCGGTTAAAGAAATCGAATTTGCTCATGATAGGTTTGGCCTGCCGATCGCGCAGCGCAGCAAACTGAAACGACACTACGCCGTGGGAAGGATCGGCGCGATTCTGGGCAGACTGTGCGCGTCATTCCGATCGCGCCACTGCAAATATATCGAATCGCCCCGAGTTCTCAGAATGTTGCTTGCGTCCGCGACGGGGGCTATCGTCGGCCATTCATGCGAATTCAGTTCAACGGCGCCGACCGCACCGTCACCGGCTCGTGCCACCTGATCGAGATCAACGGCCTTCGCCTGCTGCTGGATTGCGGGATGTACCAGGGCCCGCGCGAGCAGGCCCGCCGCATCAACCTGTATCTGCCGCAGGGCGCGGCGACGGTGGATGCCGTCGTCCTTTCGCACGGCCATTTCGATCATTGCGGCAAGCTTCCCGTCCTCACCCGAGCCGGATATCGCGGTCCGATCTACTGCACGCCGGCCACCGCGGAGGTGGCGCGCGTCGTGCTGGAAGACGCCGCGGAGATTCAGGTGGAGGATGCGCAGTACCTCAACCGCCGCACGCGCGAGCCCGGCGAGCCGCCGATCGAGCCACTCTACACGCCCGCCGACGTGCCCGCGGTGCTGCGGGCGTTTCGTCGCGTTCAATACAATCAAAAGACCGACCTGGGCCGCGGGGTGAGCTTCACGTTCTTCGACGCCGGCCACATCCTCGGATCGGCTTATGTGATCCTCGAGTGGACGGAAAAGGGCGCGGAGCGATCGCTTCTCTTCACCGCCGACGTCGGCCGCTACAACACGCCGATTCTCCGCGATCCGCATCCGGTGCCGCGCGTCGTCGATCACGTGATCACCGAGAGCACCTACGGCAACAAGCGGCACGCGCCGATGTCGCAGGTCGAGCCCGAGCTGCTCGACGCGGTGAAGTTCTGCATCGACCACAAGAGCCGCCTGCTCGTGCCGTCGTTCGCGGTCGGGCGCACCCAGACGATCCTGTGGTACATCCAGAAATTCATCGACGAGAAGCAAATTCCGCCGATCCCGATCTTCGTCGACAGCCCGATGGGGGTCGAAGTCAGCCGCATCCACAGCGAGTTTCGCGAGAACTACGACGACGAGACGAACGCGCTCATCGGAAAGAAAGATCTGTTCGGCCTCGCCCGCGTCACGTTCGCGAGCAGCGCGCAGCAGAGTAAGGGAATCAACAGTCAAGGCGGACCGTGCGTGATCATCGCGTCGAGCCCGACGTGTGAGTTCGGTCGCATCCTGCATCACCTGAAGCACTCGGTCGAGCACGAGAATGATGTAATCATCTTCGTCGGCTGGACCCCGCCGGGCACGCTGGGCCGCCGTCTGCAGGACGGCCAGAAGCGCGTGCGCATCCTCGATCATTGGTACGACGTGAAATGCCAGGTCCGCACGATCCACGGATTGAGTGCGCACGCCGACGGCGAGGAACTCCTGAAGTTTCTCGCTCCGACGATCCAGCCCACCACCAGCGCCTATGTCGTCCACGGCGAAGCCGACCAAGCCGAAGGCTTCGCCGCAAGACTGCTGGCCGCGGGAATGGGCACGTGCACCGTGCCGGCGATGGAATCGAGCGTTATCGAGTACGAAGCCCCGCCGCCGCCCACACAACGCGCCAATGTCCAGGCGGATGAATGAGTTACGGCGGGTTTCGAACCGCGGTGGGTTCGTTCCGTCGAAATGCAGACGCGATGCACGCAGCCTTCTCTGCGTTCGTTTCGATCTTTTCGTAAAGCATTTCATCGAGGTCCTCCCTTATCACGGCCGCGGTGCGCTGCGAGCGTGCCCGGCGCGCAACAATCACGTCTTGCGCTTCTGGTTTCGGGAATCTAACTCGTTCGGGTGGTTGCGCGATTGTCTGTGCGAACGCGCAAGCTCTCCCTTGGAACTCGGAACAAGATTCCTGGCACTGAGTACACAGAGCACACAGAGCCACAGAGAAGAGCGCGGAATTGCTGCATTGTTCTCTGTGTCTCTGTGACCTCAGTGTCCTCTGTGCCCGATTCTTGTTAGCAGCTTTGAGGATCGCCGATGCGCTTCGCAAGCAGATCCAGAATCAAGTCGTCAATCCCGAGTGTCGGGGCGACGCGAAACTCTGTGCCCGAGTGCGTGGCTGCTGCGTCGGCGGTGAGGCGGGGGATGTCATGCGTCCAGTGTTTGCCCGGACCGAGAAAGTAGGGGGCGACGACAATGTGCGACGCCCCGCGAGCGACGCATTTCGCGTACGCGGTGGCGATGGAGGGCTCGGCGATTTCCATGTGCGCGGGCTCGACGATCGGATAGCGATCGGCGAACTTCGCGCCGAATTGCGCCGCGAGCTCTTCGAGCATGCGGTTGCTCTCTGCGAGGCGCGAGCCGTGATCGACGATGATGATGCCTTGCTTCGGTGTTGAGGTGCTCATCCCGCAACCTCCGGCTTGCGCTCGGCAAGCGTCGCGTCGGTTTCGATCCGCTTCCCGTCGCGCATCACCGCGACGTGAACCTTGTCGCCCGGCTTGGCGCCGGCCAGCGCCGTGGAGAGATCGTAGAGATTCTCGATCTTGCGATCGCCGAACTGCACGATCACATCGCCGCCTTGCAGGCCGGCCACCGCGGCGGGGGATTTGGGCATCGTGCCGGTGATGCGCACGCCGCCGGTGGTGGTGTCGCTTCCGTAATCGGGGATGACGCCGAGCGACGCGCGACGCACGCCGCCGTCGCCGCCGGTTCCCACGCCCATCATGCTGCCCAGCGACGACGCGTCCGCGGCGTCCACGTACTCCTGCTGGGTCATTCGCGCCAACGCGAGGATCACGCGCTCGCCGAGATCAATTACCTCAACCATGCCTGGAAAATTGATCTTCTCGACGTCATCGGTCGGGCGGTGATAGTCCTGGTGCAACCCGCTGAAGAAAAACAGCACGGGGATCTTTCGCAGCGCGAACGACATGTGGTCGCTGGGCGCGATGCCGCCCTTGCCGATTTCCTTGATCTTCACGGGAAGCTGCGCGTCGGCGGCCTTCAAGATCTCCTCGAAGTTTCCCGCCGTCCCCGCGCCACCGACGTACAGCGTGTCCGCGTTCATCCGCCCGACCATGTCGAGATTCAACATTGCGACGATTTTGCGAAGCGGAACGGGCGGTTCGGCGACGAAGTGATTGGAGCCGACGAGGCCCGACTCTTCGCCGGTAAACGCGACGAACACGATCGTCCGCGGTTGCGAGCCGTCTTCGGCGAGGCGGTCGGCCAGTTCGAGCACCGCAGCGGTGCCGGAGGCGTTGTCGTCGGCGCCGTTGTAGATCTCCCCGCGCGGGCCGAAGGCGCCAGGTCCGCCGCGGCCGAGGTGATCGTAGTGCGCGCCGACGACGACATATTCGTCCGCGTGCGCGCCTTTGCCCGGAAGCATCGCGACGACGTTCTTGACGTTGCTGGTCTTGCGGTTGAGCGCGACGCTGCCGGAGAAGTTCACGTCGCCGCCGAGGGCGCGCGACGCGGGTTTCATCGCGTCGTCGATTTGAGCCTGCAGTGTTTTCAGATCGGGCTGGCTGGCGCGCTTCAGTGCCGCTTCGATGATCGGGCGTTGAACCTGGAAGACGGGAATCGATGAAGTTTGTCCGAGAAATTGCCGCGCGAACGGCAGCAGATCATCGGCGTCGCCGTGGTAGGTCGGCGGGTTGACGAGCAGCAGCGCCGCGGCGCCGTGGTCGGCCGCGGCGCGGGCTTTTTCGATGAGCGTCGCGTCGATCGACCAACTGTCTTTGCTGAACCGGCTCTTGCCCGCGGGGTCGTGCGGCTCGAACCGCATCGCGATCGCGACTTTGCCTTTCACATCGATGCCCGCGTAGTCGTCGTAATGATTTCGCGTCGGCGAGGAGATCCCATAGCCGACGAACACCGCGGGCGCGTTCGCGAACGATTTTTCCGCGGCGAAACTCGTGGGCGTGTAATCCTTGCCGAGGAGCAAGGCGGGGGCGTCGCCCGATTTCAGAAACGTTTTGTCCGAATCGATCGTCGCGCCCGTCGTCATCGTGAACGACTGGAAATAGTCCTCGATCCCCGGCGCCGGCACGAGCCCCGCGGCGTAGAAGCGTGATGCGATGAAATCCGCCGCGCGATCCAAGCCCGCCGTTCCCACCCCGCGGCCTTCCAGCTCATCCGACGCCAGAAACTCCATCGCGGCGCGCAGCGATTCGGGCGCGGTCGTCGGACGGGTCGAAGAGACGGCGCGAACGTGCGGCGAGCCGTGCGGCTCTGGGTTGTCGTTCGGATTCGTCCGACACGACACACAACCGAGCACCGCGATGACGGAAAGGAAAACGGAGTGCGCCCCGCGCCAATTCATGTCGGCGATTCTATGCGCCTCAACGAGGCCGAACAAACGACCGCGGCCTTCACGTCCTCGCCAGCATCGACATTCGTCGCGGCGTCGGTACACTCCGACACATCGTCATCCGGAGGCTCGGCGGCCGATGTTGGTGATCGCGAACGGGGCGTACAAGAGCGGGTCGAACTGGCTGCTGCGCGTCGTGCAGGAGCTGACGGGCTACGCGCTGCCGCCGGAGCCGTTCGTGCGTCCGGGATGGGGCGGCACGGGCGTTCCGCCGGAGAAGCTCGCGCAGTTCCTCAACGAAGTCGATTACGACCGCAAGGGGTACATCCTCAAGGGTCACTATTATTTCAAGATGCGGCTGATCGCCTTTCCAGCACATTGGGATCCTAAGCTTAGAATTCCACGTGGACAAGTTG